>Ga0256835_1000170_pt1 | contig 53098 bp, 67 predicted proteins | sample PIR30metaG_FD_185972 | JGI IMG/M metagenome (GOLD analysis project Ga0256835, IMG submission 185972) | Hydrothermal vent microbial communities from East Pacific Rise, Pacific Ocean - PIR-30 | ecosystem: Environmental > Aquatic > Marine > Hydrothermal vents | place: Pacific Ocean: East Pacific...
AGCTATGACTTCACCAGCACAAATCATAGAAAGAGACTATGGAACTCTTGGTCTTAAATATGATGCACAAGGAAACTTGGTAGCCGCTGAATTTAATACGGGAATAAAATCAGATATGATGCAAGCAAACCTGCAAACAACATTTTCTCAATCCAGAAACGATGTTATATCAACTGCTTGGAACGCAGTCTGGGGTAATAGCCAGACATATCAAAAAGCTTATCAATCTACATCTGCTATAACAGAGCAGTTTTTAAAAGACTACACATCTGGAACGGGTATAGAGGATAGAGCTTCATTTGATAATAGGGCAGAAGTAAAAGAAGCCTTTACAGATGCAAAAGAGTTAAGAGATACACTAACGGAAGAATATGGACTATCAAAAGATAAAGCTAATCAGTTTGTTGCAGAATTTACGACAGGGTTAAGTGCAGCAGCTGCTAAAAACGGCGGTAAGTTGGATATTAATACCGTTAAAGATGTATTTAAAAGTGTTCTATCTAAATTTAAAGCAGATGGTTCTGTTGGTGCTAAAGGAATTGAAAATTTTGAGGAAACAGAGGCTTGGAAAGAAGCTACTCAATATGCAGATAATAAGTCCTATCAAATTGTTCAAGATACAGCTTTATCATATACAACAAGTCATAATGCATATTTCAACAGGGTAAAACAAGAAAAAGGAGCGGAACTTCAGGATGTTTCTTATCAAGACTTACAACAGTTCCATGAGAATTGGCAAAAAGCAGAACAGATTACAGCACAAATTAATAGGGCATTTAATCAAACACAAACGGAGCTTGGAAGTTTAAATACAAATAACCTAATAGGATTTATTAGATGGATGAATGGAGGACATATAGATAAGCAGAAAGAAACTATGATGATGGATAGAATTCTTACAGCTGTGGCTAATAATGACAAGCCATTTTTAGATAATTTGTCAAAAGCCTATACTGCTTATGTTATGGAAATGCAAGGGATGACAGATGTATCTCCAGGGGTATCAAAATTTTTCACTCAAAAGCAGGCTTTCCTAAATATGGTTCAGGGTCAGGTAGATAATGCCGCAGTTAACATAGCTACTCATTTTAATCAGCACTACGAAGGGATAAATACACTAAGAAATATGGCAGGTGTTAGTCCATACCAGAACCTTCAAGCTGAAGCTGGAGACAGATTTGCTTATGTTGGTTCAAATCAAGCAAGTATTGAAAATGGTGTTTATGCTGGAAAAGGGAATATAAAGCCTATCAGTAAGCCTCAATGGACTGGAGAAGTGGAGCAATATACAAAAGACCCCACAAATCCGATAGAGCTTGGAAAAAACATAGTTAACTATGGAAAGGAGCATGGGGCTTGGGGAACTGCAATGGCTGTGGGAACTGGAAGTGTTATTTTGGGAACTGCTATGGAATATGCACCTTGGGCTAAACAAGCATTTGATACAATGAAAAGTGGAGCTTCAAAAGTATGGACAACTATTAGAACTGCTGAACCAATAGCAGAAATGGGAACGGGTAGATGGGCACAGTTTGCAGCTGGAGGCAGGTTATTAACTATTCCTGTTGGAACTACTGCTGGTGTAGCAATGGCGGCAACGACAGTTCCTCTTGCGGCAGTGGGAGGCTGGGCAATAGGAACAGCTATAAACAATAAATGGGGAGATGACATTTATAACAACTTTACTGAACCAGTCTTGGACTGGATTGGTGAAAAAACAGGATGGTGGAAACCAGTAGGAGGGAACAAGTGAGAACTATCACATTTATTCTATTAACTTTTCTCTCATTAGCAATATCTCAAGAATTGGTAGTAGGTAATTGTGCAGAAAATATCATTACCAACAAGTATGGCAAGTTTGCCCAGAGATTTTGTGATGCTTATCTAAATGATAAGAGGGTAGGTATGCTAAAAATAGAAGAACATATAAATCCACCTTTCTATGGTATGGTGGGAGGATATTTAGAGATAGGAAACAAAGTATATAAAGCTAATTACTTTACAGGAAAATACTTTGCCATATATGAACCTTACGGCAACGGACTTAAAATAAAAACTATGTGTGGTGTTATATATAGCCAAACCGATAACTTAAATGAAGTTTGGAAAGCTATATTAAACTGTATAAAGGAGCAGTAAAATGGATTTAAAGAGTGAGGTAATAATTTTATCCGATAGAGTAATCCTAAACATAATTACAGAAAATCCTTATGAGCTTTTAGAAAAGATGAAAAGCTTTTTTGAGGCAAATGGAAATATATTTCCGCTTTCAGATAGAACTTTGATTATAACAGAAAATCAAGGAATAGAACTTGATAGAAAAGTTTTTAAGACCTTGTTTCAAATACCAATGTTAACTATTACTCTTTCTGATGGAAATGTAGGGGCTGAATTTGCAACTATCAAAGTAAATCCAGAGGAGGTGTTTAACCTGATATGATTATCATAGAACATGATGACCATTTTGAAATAGGCTTTGAAGAATTCACACCTCAAAACGAGATAAACTTTTCAATAGCACCTCTTGGGGAAGATTACAGAATTTTAATCTTTGATGATAAACAGATTACAGTCCCTTATCAGTTTATAAAGGAACTATACAAAAAACCTTTGATAAAACTGTTTACCTATGTAAAACTTGAAGAAAATGGGATGATAGTAGGACATCCAATAGCAGATATTGAAGTAGATAGAAATGCAGTCTGGAAAGTTCTTTAAAATTAATGATGTTTATGAATATTCCCAGCACAGAAAGTATAATTGGGACTTAAAGTGCAATCATCCAAAGTTGTATTTTTATCTTCGTCATAATAAGAAGAAGTATATCCTTTAGCGAAATCATACTCAACAGTAAAATCCCCTATTTTGAAAACACTCTTACTTCCAAATGTTTCTATGTTTCCTCTTATTTCTGGGAATATTTCTTTAAGCTTTTCTGGTTTTAACTCCATCATTCCTTCTGCTGTTAGAGCTATTTTGGCAAGTTCTTCTCCGTTTTTTAAGATGCTCATTGCTCCAATTGTTTTTAATGCTTTGCTTTCTCCAAGTGATATGTTGTTGCTAACCTTTATGTTCCCTTTTATTACTTTTCCAAGATATTTACCGTTTTTGTATATACCCGGTTCTGGTGTTGTGAACACATAGGCTATTGACAGAGTGAACAGCAAGACAAATGCGGTAAAAGCAGGAAAACCAGAACCTTTTATGAAAATGAATATCCCTAAAGCTATGCCTATCACTGCTATTAGACCTCTACCAAGACCTTCGCTTACTCTTAAAACACCGCCTTTAGTGTATTTGGAGTAGTTTTTCAGGTCTGCGACCAGGTAAGCAATTGCCAAAAATCCCAGAAACACAGAACTGCCAATAACGAAATAGCTTTTCTGGTCTGATGTTAGCCCTGCATACAATCCAAGTATTGACAGGTATAGAAGCACAAATCCTAATACAAGCTGTCTAAACTTCATGACTATTACCTCTTTGCTAAATATTCATCTATTTCATCTTTTATGTCTTTAACAAATTCTGTTGCTTCTTCTCTTGCCTCTTTTTTGCACTCCAGATGTTTTTGATACAGTTCTTCCGGTTTTTCGCTTTCTATCCTCCACGGCATACAGTGTGAATATTTATAATCATACTTAAGCTGATATACCGCCTTTTCTAAATCTTTGCCTATGATTTTTGCATAATCAAAAGCCTCATCCCAACATTTAAGCAGTCCTCTTGAAAAGCCTAAAAACTTATTGTGGCACTTGCCGTAATACAAATGCTTATTAAACTGCTTTGCCATGTTCCAGTGTGCCTGTCCCCACTCAACGCAGTTTTTATATTCTTTCTTATCTGCTGGATTTTCCATTTCGCAGTAAAAAGCCAAGGCTCTTATGTTTGCTTTTTCAACAGAGTTTGCTATCGGAACTAACATTATGTTTGCAACAGCTCCAGCCACAGCTCCAGCTGTTGCTCCCTTTGCTGTCATAGTAGTTTGTTTCATTGTCAACCTACCAGCATCTACGCTTCTCTGGGTAGTCTCTGCCGCCATATAACAAGAAGTGGACAAACCTGCAACTACTAAAGCCAAAATTAGCTTTCTCATCCTTCCACCTCAAAAGGTATTCTTTTTTCCCTTATTACCTTCTTTATATACAGTTTTATAGCAGAGGTCATATCCAACCCCATTTCTTCTACGGTTCTTTTAAATTCTTCCTTTGTTTGTTTGTCAATTCTTAAAGAAATAGATGTTTCCTTCTCCATACCAAGACCTGCAACTGCTTTTTTTACTGCTTTTTTCTTCGCCATTTCACACTCCTTGTAATGCAATGTAATACTATTAATATACTTTTTCCTGATTTTGTCAACAATATTTGCAATTAATTGCAATTTTCTGGTTTTTTGATGTGGAAAAATCAGTATAAATCATAATAATCTTTATAATATGAGGAAGATAATATCTATATTTTTATCACTGGGCTTAATAGGTTTTGGCTATTCACTGGAAAATTTGGGAACTTTCGGAAAGGTCTATCAAATTGAAGAGGAAGACATTATTGAATACATAAAGAAAAATGCCAAACCACCTAAATTCTCCAGAGAATATATCCAGCGAAAAATACATGCAGCTGCACAGGTAGATGTCAATCTACCTGTTAACAAAAGAGATAATGTTAGATATGAAAAGATAATATACACAGTTCCTAACGACATAATAATAGAAGGAAAACTCATAGCGAAAAAAGGAACAAAAATAAATGTTTTGAAAGAAATTAAACTGCATAACACCTATGTAATCCTTGCAGACTATATGCTTCCTTATTTTTTAGATTGGAATAAAAAAACCAATGCTGTTTATCTGATAACTCAAGGAAATATTCTTGATTTGCAAAAGAAATATCCAGACTTAAGGATTTATGCTGGTTTTCCTAAAGTGCTTTCAAGTTTAAAGGTTAAGTCCATACCTTCTATTGTTTATCAGTATCAGGACAAGCTTGTAATTTTGGAAAAGGGGTTTCCAAATGATAAGAAAAGTGTTGATGACACTAATAAGTAGCTTTAGTATAAGTTTAGCCGCTACACCACCTTGTATTAATCCGATTTCAACGGTTGACTGGTCTTTCTTTGCAGACACGATAGAGTTTAAAGGAACTTGTGTATGTTCTACATCTGGAGCTATAAAAGTTGGAGTAAAACTTCAGCTTGCAGAACCCATTGCCTTCATAGAGACACCAAACAAAGCATGGGATTTTATTTGTTTTGGTTCTACGAGAGATAAATTCTCTGTTCAGAAAAAGGATGGAACAAATTTAGGCAAGAAAGGGGCTAAAACCAACGCACATTACATAAAATACCCTGTTTTTGGCGTTCTAAATATAACATTTGATAACCTCTGCACTATGCATGATTTAGAGTTTGATATTATTCCTACCGGTTTATCAGAGATAAACCCTTTACTATGGGATGATGAACTGGCTATGATTGCCCAACCTTGGAAATTACTATTTGCAAATCCAATAGCACAGGTTCTATGTCTTGCTGATTGTGTTTCAAGTTCAGTAGTTTTTCCTTCAAATGTAGATACATTTGAAACGGTTAGAAATGGACTTTTCTATTGTGCTGGTTGTTGGGGGGCAATACAACCCAACACCACCACAACCAGAGGTAAGGATAGTGTTGTAGAAAGTGCCTTAACGGCTGTAAAGCTAATAGACCTGCTTCATGAAAGCCTGCAACTCAAAGTCTATAAAGAAGTATCTGGTCTTGGATGGGCAAGTAATTTTTCAAGCGGTTTTCCTATCCCTTCTGATGTAGCATGTCAACCTAAATTCTTTCCAGTTATTGTTAAGAGCCAATACTGGCTTAATCTTTCCTACCCTGTGGCTTGGGATGCAATCCCGATTGGAGACTTTCCACCCAAATGGAGCTGGTTCAAAAAATATCCATCAAAAGAGGAAAACATCTGGACTATCTGGAGGATTAGAAATTGCTGTTTAGGATTTCAATTTCCTTAATCTTTGGAATATGTGTATCCGCTTTTGCTTTAACAGACGAGGAACAGAAGTATGTAGAGGAAAACAAAACAAATATCCAAGAAGTAGAGAAAAACTTTAAGGAACTGACGGAGAAGAAACAAAAGGTGGATGAGGAGATGTTAATGGTTAAACCAGAAAATTTAAAGGAGGTAGGAAAGTTTAAAAGCCTCACAGAAAATAAGGCTGATGTTTCAGAATACAAAAAACTTGGAGAGAATGTAAACCTAAAGCTTTTAGAAAACATCTATGGTAAGAACTGGCTTGATATTCGTTTAAAACTTGAAGGAAAACCAGAAAAGAAAAACCTAATTTTCTATTTATTCTCAACATCCGTTCCTATGCAAACTGTGAAAAATGTATTTTTAGCTTCACAGAAGTATGAAAACTTAGAGTTTTATGGGGTATTAAGAGGAATAAGCAAAAAAACTTGGAAATATCTAAACTCTTTAGATGAAGCTATGAATAATATGACTGTAAAGGTAAATCCATTAATTTTCAAAGCTGTAGATGCAGAAGTAGTTCCTGCTTTTGTGATAGCTGAATGCCCAGAAAGACCTTATGGGATTATCAGAAGTAAATCTTGTAAATTCAAAGCAGTTTTGTATGGAGATGTTTCCCTTGATTTTGCAGTAGAAAAATTTAAAGAGGAAGGATTATGGAAAGAATAATAGTTCTAATCCTTTTAACAGCAGGTTTAGCACTTGCTTTTGACTATAACAAGCTAAAAAATGGAAATGTGGACCAGCAGGGAATTAGAGATTTCGGAAATCAACAGAAAAATACATACTTGAATGACCCTTCTAAATTTAAAAGTAGTATAGGAAATAAACTTGGATATGATGAAAGCAAAGTAAATGGGAACATTTCCGATATACAAAGCCCTGATGCTAAACAAAAACTAATTGAAATAATGTCCAATATGACTTCAGGTTCTAAAAGTATATATAAATGCTATGAAGAAAGAATTGTAAAAGTTCAAAATCTATTCAAATGTTCTCTAAATGGTGAGGTTTTTAACGACAACACACTTTGCAATAACAACTGCTTTAAACAACATGACTGCATTCAATCCAGCTGTATTCAAACGGCTCAATGTGAAAGACTGACAGCTGGTTTTGTTTGTCCTATACAAAAAACACAATGTCAAACAAGTATAAGTTGTCCATCTGGAGGGACCTACAATGCGAATACTGGTAAGTGCGAAGCACAGCCTTTATAAAATTGGAATTTTAGGATTTATAGCTTTTATATTAGGTGGTTGTATAGGTGGCGGGGATACATATAAATCCAAAATATGTTCCTACAACTGTAATAATGATTGCCAATACTATCTGGAAGTATCTAACGACAAGAAAAAAGTAAGATATTCTTGGGTGTGTTATGGAAGCGGAAATACAAACTGGGTTGACTTGCAATTAGGTGGAACTGGAAGCCTTAATAATTCTCCTAAATTTGAGATAAGCAACAAACAATTTAGAATTTATTATGGGAATAAATGGGGAAACTGGGCTAATCTGTGTGGCTCGGATACTTCCTATGTTAAATATACCTATGGAAGCAATGTTTATGAGGTCAAAGTAGAAGTAAATAACGGGCTTGCAAGACTATGCTACAAGGACAACTGGTCAACAACCAGCTGGGCTTGCGGGAAGTGGGTGGCTTTTGACAAAGCCTATGCTGGATGCGTATCCTGCCCAAGTGGCTATACTTACAATCCAACAACAAAATTATGCGAAGCCGACCCTATTATAGACTATACCTGTCCGTATGCTGGAGGAACTTGTGTAGAACAGTCAAGAGGTATTGCTTATTGCTCTCCATATAACTGCAATTCTACAAACATTGGAACTTGGTGTGCAACTGGAAACATAGATACTACAAATATGACCACAAACAGTATAGGTATGTGGCAGTGTAGTTATGACAGCTCTTGGTTTACAGATGAAACTGCATGTAAAACAGGCTGTAATTATTTCAAATGTTCGTATAACAATAACTGGTATCAAGGGGATAAATCTGTTTGCGAATTAAATTGTAGGGAGCAGGGACAATGCACAGAAGTAAATCAGTAATAATACTGCAATTAATTGCTTTTATAAGTTTTTCATTTGCAGCTGTAATAACCGAAAGCACTAAAACAACCTGTCCAGCAGACCCTACATTCGGGGGAAAATGCCATTTAAAAGAAGTAAGAAATGACGGACCATCCTGTAAAACAATAAATGGTGTTGAAGTTTGTAGGAACTGGTGGAAGAAAGAATATGTATATGAATGCGAAGGACAGGATAACTCAGCTTTATTCAGCACATTTGAAAATCAAAGTTATTGCAGACTTGTTAGTAGATGTAAAACTTGGGAAGATGTGAGCCTAAAAGGTGGAAATGTATCTTGTAGAATATACATAGATAAAAATAGACCGGGATGTGAAACCAATCCCAATAGAGCTGAATGTGTAGCAGATGACTGCGGGGATATAAAAAACAAATGCACCTTTCTTGAATACATACCTTTTGGAAATATTCCTGATAAAGCTAACACAACAAGTCAATATACCTGTGATGCCTATGGAACTACATGTGGTTATGTCCAAGTGCCAACTTCAAGTGGAATAAATCTTGGAACTTATGTTTATGAGTGTCCCTCAGATGTTAGGAAAGTTTGTAGAGAATATGAACAGGTATTAAAATGTCCAGCTGAATGTCCAGATGGAACTAAAGTTGATTGTCCCGATAATTCAAACCAAGCAACCTGTCCAGATGGAAGCATAGCAACATGCAAAACTGAAACATGCAATACTACAAAAACTTGCATTCAATACGAAACTGTAAATGTTCAAGGGACAGAAATAAAAACTTGCCTCGCTCCAAGAAGCTATACAGAATATAAGGTTGAAGCAGGTAGTCAACAAGCTCAAGATTTAGCTAACAACCCAAGCTGTATAAAAGTATCAGATGACATAACTCCTTGTCCTTACTCAACAAGAACCTATGGGAATACTACTATATGTGAACTTGCAGGTAGGCATAGTAATATAGGTGGTAGTTCAGGACAAGTATTCATTGGAAGAAATATTCAAGTTCCTGATGGGACTGATTTGGTTGTTTATATATATACAGGAAACTCTTGTGATGATGACAATACAAGAGTAGATGCTTTCATTAAAGATAGCAGAACAGGGCAAATAATCGGTGAAAAACATACAAGCTGTTCTATAAATGGACAAGTCTTTACTCTATACAGAAATACACGAAACTTAACTATTGATTACAAGCTCAAGATAGTCCACTGTATAGGTTCTGGTTGCGGAAGCAATGACTATAACTTTTCAGATACAGAAACATCAACAAGCTGGAATTATGGGGGTTCTACTTGGGATAGCCACGACAGCAGTTTAGGCTGGAAGGTGTATCACTGGGAAACTTACAGATGTTATACAGATACAATTGACACTTCAAGCTGTTCATCCTTTAGTAGTAATTGCACACTTCAAGATAATCTCAATGACCTATCATCTTTAGCCTGTAATAAATTTGCGATAGACATAAATAACTCAAATAAAAATGTATGTTCAGAGTTTGCCATTCAGTATGAATGTCCAGCAACCATAACTAAACAGCAATGTGTAAAGTATGAAACTAAATCTGTTTGTAATGGAGTATCGTATCCTGTAAGAAGTGTAGAGGTTGAAAACAAAGACTTTTCAAATGAGTTTAACAAAGCTATGGCTTTAGCACAATTAGCCAATGAGTTAAAACATGTATGGGCTGGAAAATATATGAGATGTGATAGCGGATGGTTTAGTTCGGTCTTTGAAAACCCTATGGACTATTTCAAGCAAAAAATGGTTTCTTTCATTGTTATGCAATTAGGGGCTCAATTCCTGTCAGCCGCAACAACTTTTGTTCAGGACTATTTAGGTTCTTGTCTCTCTCCTGCCGTTGCTGGAGTTGATTTTGCTACTACTGGAGATGCAACAGCAGTATCACAGGAAAGCGTAGCTGACTGCATGGGAAGTGCCGCTGGGCAGGCTTGGGCTGATGCTGGAGACAACAGTATGATGCAATCAATGCTTGAGAAAATGGGACTAAATAGTGGTGCAGCTTCATTCTTAGCAAGTCCTTACGGTCAGCTTGCTATATCTGTTGCAATAGATATTTTTACACAAACAAACAAATGTAATGCCTGCACATCAAAAAGTTGTGCAGAAGCACATGGGTTCTATAACACTTATGGATTAATCAAAGGTGGAAACTGTCATTATGTAGAAAGTGGCTGTGCTTGGAAGGTTAAATACGGCATAGGTTCTGTATGCTTAAGAAAGAAATACATGTATTGTTGTTATGATAGTGTATTTGCCAGAATACTTGTAGAGCAGGCATATAAACAGCTTGGGTATTCCTTTGCAGGCGGTAATTGTTCAGCATTGACTTTTGATGATATAAAAAACCTTGACTTTTCATCTATGGACTTTACTGAACTACAAAACTATCTTGAAGCAAAAATGAAGGGGCAGATAGACCCCAACTTAATCAAAAATAAGATAAACAGCTACTTTGATAGCGATTATGGAACTCAAACCTTTACTGGAGAAACTCCATATAGTAATTAGAATTATGAATATAAGTAAATAAACTATCCTAACCAGCTCCACTTCTTTTGCCTTCCTTCTTCTCATCCTATTTTTAACCTCCAAATATTCTTTTATATATAAAACGGAATTTTTCACCACAAGTGTCTTGACATTGCATTACATTGTAATATATTGTTAATACAAACACATAAAGGAGTAAAAAGAATGGAAAAAATAGACCTGAAGAAGGCTATCGTTCCAAACTGGCTTGAGAAAGAAGAAATAGAAGAACATTTCGGCATAAAACTTACAGATGAGGAATTTGAAGAACTTAAAACAGCTGTTGAGGAAAAACTTACAGATGATTTTAGCTTTTACCTTCATCAGGAAGTAGAAAAATGGATAGAGGAAAATATGGCAGAACCAGACCCAGAAGTTGAATATGATAGGCAATTAGCACAGCAGGAACTCTATGATATGGACAAGGATGCATTTGACCCATCTTGGCAGGACTATGACTTTGAATACGACATTCCATAAGGGCAGGAACTATGAAAAAACTTACAAAGAAAAAGGTAAAAGAAATTGTAAATAGATATTGCAAAAACAAAAATCTAATTTGGGAGTTTAAGCTTCAAAAATTCCTTGATGATTTATCATCAAAAGAAAAAAGTGGCGATATTATAAGAGTAATCAAATATGCTCTGGATAATTATCAAGGTATGGCAAGTGTTGTAAATACACCATTCTTTATTTCAGATACGGAATTTACAGGTAAACCAAATGAAATGTTGTTTCTAAATGCTATAAGACACAATAGTATAGCAGTTATCAATAGAAACCCCTATATAAAGACCCTGTTAAGAAATAACAAAAACTGGAAGGACTTTGTAAGAATAATGACAGCAACAGAGCTGGAAGCCCGCAAACAAGTAAAATCAACACTTTCAGATGTTTATACTGATTGAATTATTGAAAATAAAGGCTTTACCATAATTTATATTAAGGTATTGTGTTTTAGGTAGAAATAAATTATAATAAAAACAAGCAAATTAAGAGGCTACTTTTATGGAAAAAACACTATTCATAGTAGCTGGAGCTAACGGGAGTGGTAAAACCACTTTTGCTAAAGTTTTCTGCAAGGAAAATAACCTTGAATTTTTAAATACTGATGAAATAGCAAAACATTGCAAAAGCAATATAGAAGCTGGTAGGAAATTTTTAAAAGCTGTTAAGAAAAAATTAAATCAAAATAGTTCTTTCGTGATAGAAACTACACTTTCAGGAAAATACATAAAACAATTAATTAAAGAAGCAAAACAAAAAGGATTTAAGGTTAAGCTTATTTATATCTTTTTATCCAATCCTGAAGAAAATGTTTTAAGAGTGGAACATAGAACCGCCCAGGGTGGTCATTTTGTTCCAGAAGAAGATATTAAAAGAAGATATTACAGAAGCAAGAAAATGTTTATGGAAATAAAAGACTTAGTTCATGAATGGAGTTTAATATTTAATGGTAAAGACGATTTTATATTAGTTGCTGACGATGAAAAGATATGCATACCCGAGCTTTATGAAATTTTCTTGGAGGATATAGAAAATGGATAAATCCTTATTAATAGACATAATTTCAATAGGAAACAGAGCCGTAAGAAAAGCACAGCAAGAAAGTTTAAAAAAAGGCATTCCAAATGTTTATTGTAAAAATGGGAAATTTTATTTTGAGCTTCCAGATGGGACTATAACAACAGAAGTCCCAGATATTTATAAAAATGTTTTTAAAAGATTTAAAAAAGAAAATGCAAGTAAAAAATGAATATTGAAAAAGTAAAACAATCGCTTCTTTATGTAAAGCTTAAAAAAAAGTTAAAAGGGACGACCTTCTATAAAAACCTTACTAAAGCAACTTGGGACGAATATAAACAATTTGAACTTGGTATTTATGAAAAGCTTTCTCAAAACCCTTACAGTATCATAAATACACTAAAAAAATACTTTACAAAAGATACATTTGGGGAGATATATCAGGAAAATTTAAACTATATAGAGAATGCTATAAAATTGAAAATTGCAGACTACGAAGAATTTGAAAGGGCAATGAACTTTTTAATTGTAAGCTATGCTTTAGACATACTGTTAGTAAAAAGTATAGAAGAATACGGCAACCAGGTGTTTTTCATCAAAGAAGAATTCTGGAGACTCTTAAATCAAACAGATTTTCCCGAAAATATAGAAGCTAAATTTATTAGTCCCCCCTACAATGCTTTTGTAATTAAACTTGAGAACTACCCCAAAAGAGAAGAAGAACTAAAACTGACAGAAATGTTTGTAAAATTTGAAGAGATAAAGGATAAGAATCTTTTATACATATCCATAATATACGAACATAGCAACGGAAAAATGTTCAACAAGTTGCCAATTCAAATTTACCATTCAAGAGAAGATACTTTAGAAAAAATAAAGAAAGAAATAGACAAGAATATAGAGAACTTCCTTAATGCAACAAATGCCAAAGGGGATATTGCATTACAAACAGCAATTACCATAAAAAGCCTATCAAGGATAATAATTAACTTTCTACTCTACCTAAATCACATAAATGATGATACTTCAAGCATAGAAACAGCTCCAGAAAAACTAATAAAAAGAAAAGAGTTTTATGAGAAACAAAACAACAGGAAGAAACTGGAAAAAATAAACAAGGAAATTAGCAGATACACAAAAATCCACATAGTAGGAACTAAAACAGCTCAGTATTATTACAGCGAACTGGAAAAGGCTGGGAAACCTAAGAAACCCCACTGGAGAAGAGGACATATCAGATTTCTCAAACATCCAAAATACAAAAAAGATTGGACTTATGTAAGACCAGCCCTTATAGGAAAAGGCAAAATTGATAAAGATAAAGAAAGAATTTATACAACCTAAAGGTTAACAACAATGAAAAGAAAGTATATAGAATACATAATTTTTTCATTCTTACTAAAAGGGAAAAAAGCTTATTTCATACTATATAGCATAAATGTTGTTTTCTTCATTTTGGGACTTTCTTATTACTTTATGCACAAAGAAGGTTTAAATATGGAAACTCTAAAGAAAATTTTTCTTTCTCAATTCACCATAACCTTCCTAACTTACTATCCATTCATTTATGTAATCTTTGCATACATAGAAGATGGAAAAGAAAATGCCGAACTGGAAATTAAAGAAGAAATACTCAAAATTAAAGATAAACACCCTTACTACAAAAACGATAAAACATACCAAAATCTTAGAGAACTGCAAAAATTCCGTAAGGAGCTTATAGGATTTTCCTTTATAGCACGCATAGTAGCCTATAGTGGAATAGTTATTTTAGTAATGATGATAGGACTTTCTATGTATGCAAATTTTTACTTACTAAAGGAGATAAAATGATAGTGCTAAATGAAAACCTGAAAGATAAAATAAACTCCTACCTAAATAAACTCAAAAAATCAGGCTTATCAGATAAGAGCATAGAAACATATAAAAACTTACTTAATCACTTTGAAATATGGGCAGAAGACTATGGTTTACTATTAGACAACCTGGTCTTAATGGAAACAGACATTGAAAAGTTTATAGACTATCTGAAATCCAAAAATCTATCTCCTACCACAATAAAAATGGTATTAAACCGAACAAAAGAACTTGTAGAATTTGCAGGTGGAAAATGGCTTGCAGACAAGAGGATTTACAGAAAAAGAAGTCAAACCGAAAGTGCAAAGCCTTACTCGGAACTTGAGTTGAAGCAGATTTTTAATCATTTGAAAATTACAAATAAGGTTTACTATTACCTTACTTTAACCTTGTATGGTTTTGGTTTAAGGGTATCAGAAGCCGTGCAGTTATTACCTGATGATATTATTGAAAAGGAAAATCAGATATTTGTAAGAGTTAGACCAGAGATTTCAAAATTTAATAAATCAAGGGAAGCTCCACTCATACTGAAAGGCGAATATAGAGATGATTTCATAGATTTTATAGTCAAGAGAAAGCATCCTAAACTGAAAGATAAAACTTTATTTACTTACTATAATGATGTCCAGAAGAAAATAATTACATTAGATAGACACAATGTAAAGTCTTACTTTCATTTACTTTCCAAAGACCTCGGAATAAACATAACAGCTCACAGGTTCAGAGATACTTACATAAGCTATATGGTTGCCAAAGGCATTAAACCAATTACTGTATCAAAATGGGTAGGACACAAAGATGTAAACACCACTTTAAAATACTATACAAAGCTAACTACTAAAGATGAATTAGAGGAACTGCAAAAAATATAAATTTAGAGGAGCTTGTTATGGCATGTGAAAAATGCATGGATACAGGTTGGGTTGAAACAAATGGTTTCGTTAGAAAATGTATATGTCAAAGAAAGGTTAGTAAAGAGGTCATAAAAGCCCTAAACATACCTAAAAGATATGAAGATGTATCTCTGGAAAACTTCTTACTTCTTTCAAAGGAACATAAAAAAGCTCTTTCTATTGTAAAAAGCTACATTGAATTAAAAGCATTCCAGAAAGGAAATGGACTAATGTTTGTAGGACCACCGGGAACAGGCAAAACACATTTAGCAGTTTCCATAATAAAAGAAATATACACAAAATACGGAATAAAAGGATATTTTATAAACACTATCTCAATGCTATTTGAAGTCAAAAAGCTCTATGAGGAAAGAAAATCAGAAAATAGCCTACTGAAAGAAATCTTAGAAGTTCCTATTCTGGTTTTAGATGACCTCGGAAATGAAAGATTATCAGAATGGTCAAAAGATATTATCCATTACATAATATCCAACAGATACAATGATATGAAACCTATAATAATCACATCAAACTCATATATAAATACTCAAAATGACCTTCCAAGTTTAGAAGAACGATTAAGTCCTTCAATAATATCAAGGATTAAAAGCACCTGTAAACTGGTTAAAATTAAAGGCACGGATATAAGAAGCAAAGGAAAGGAATTTTTAGAAAAAGTTAAACAGCTACAAAAGGCAAAGAGGGAGGCAGAGGAACAATGAAGGACCTGCTTATATCTATATTAGTCTTTTTTATGCTTCTCTTTCTGTTCTTTGGATTTGGAAGAATGTTTATACATAGTGATGAGATAGAACTCTGCTTCACGAAGGATAAAGCCTTTATCCCTGAAGGAATGAAAATATCAAGGGAAGTAGATGAGTATATCTGCTGGACAGCTAAATATGAAGGACAAGACTTTTTCGGCAGATATTACTATATTAGAACAGAAAAGGGGACAAAAATAGGAATACCGGTAAAAGCTCCAGATTTTGTGGCTTTTATATCTCATAAGGAGGGATTGAAATGATAATGGACAGTGCCTTAGCAGTAGAAATAATCAAAAAGGTTGAAAATCCTGATGGTGTTATGTCTGTTATGGCATCAGCAGGTCATTATGCAGGACATCTGGGTGTTTTCTTTCTGCTGGTGGTTTCGGTTTACATCTATATACGGTTATTTACAGAAGCAATAACAAACAAAGATAAGGAATAGAATAAACAGTTTTTTTGAAAAAATTATTCTCATCTTGTCCACTATATATATTCTGCCTACAGAAACCGTCTTATAAGAACCGGATAAAAAAACTTGACTTGATACACAATTGGGTATAAATTAATTGTTGAAGGTTAAGAAATTGGAGGGAAGCAAAGATGAAAACCTTAGAAAGAGCATTAGAAAAAGAAATAAAAGAAATGAAAGATAGAGTTCAAGGCTGGATTACTTATATCGCCGATGAAATGTCAAATGGTTTTAATTCCTCACAACTGATTGAGTTTGCAGAAGAAGGATATATTGACTACTTATATGATGAATATGGGAAAGAGCTTTATGGAGAATTGGGGGATGAACTTTTACCAGTTTTTTCATCAACTCTTAAGGAAGAAATTATAAGTGAAGCAAAAAAAAGAATTGAAGCAGAACTTGAGGACTACAAAACCATCGCACTTGTGTTGGGCGTTCAGCATATACATGTCCCACACAAATACTTTCCATCATTCAAGGTTCTATCTGAAAAACAATTAGACGAAAGAGGTGTCAAGGAAATCTTGGAAAAGAATGGGGTATCTCCACACGCTTGGGGAGTTATGGCAAATACAAACCAATGGGGTAATTATTGGTTTATCGTGTTAAACAAAGAAAATTACAAAGAGATGATAGAAGATGATTTAGATGTTGCAATTGCTATACTAAGAAGCAATTATGATGTTTTTGAGGATTAAAAAAATGGAAATACAACAAGAAATAATGAGTATGGTTATAGCATTTCTTCTCACCATAATATCCATACTACTGGTAGCATCTATGTCGGATTAATTGAAAACCTTAAGCATAAGGAGGATATCCAAAATGCAAAAATTAGAAGGAGTAAGAAAACTCGGGAAATTAGCAAAATTAGTAGCAGATGAAGTGGCAAAAAAGAAAGGAAACTAATGTTTAAGTTCACAGACTGCAAACTGGTAGAAATGAAATTCAATTATGGAAAGGCTTTTTTTAAATTGGAAGAAACTGATGTTTAAATATATTCTTTTCAAAGAAACTCCAGCTCCAGATAAACTGCATGGATACATCATAGAGCATTTACTAACAACAAAAGACAGGAGAGAGCTGGAGAAAAGGCTTGCAGAATTAGGAATAAATACTGCAAGAAAAGACATAAAACTTGCAGAAAGGGAAGCATTGCAGGCTTATGAAAAGGCAGGTAAACCTCTGTCTATATTCATATACAGATTTCCTGTTCTCAGTGTGGATGAAAATTCAGATGAATGGATATACATAGATGTTGAATACTATCCTGTTAAAGAACTGCTGAAGCTAATAGAAAAAGAAACAGGAAAGAAAATAAAACTTGGACAAGGAAAAATCAGAGTAAACACAACATATAGACAGGTTATCTTGAAGCAATACAATCCAGAAATAAAAAGCTATAAATCCCTACTGGGATACCCTCTGAAAAAAGATAATTCTGAAAGAGTATATCAGCTACTAAAAAAACTTGAGGCTATCTTCAATGATTACAGCTGAAATATTTGAGGCTATCAAATTCTATAAGGAACTTATAGAGAAAGTTGAAAAAGAAAATTCTAATCCCTTTGAAATTTCCATTGAAAAATTAAAAGAACTTGCTGGAGATAGCATTTTTCACAACGGAATAATAATATCTTTATTGGCAAAACTTATAAGATTAAAGGCAGAATATCTGGAGAAACAAATCATTCCGCAAACAGAGGAAGAGAAGAAAGAAGCTGTAAAGTCTATCTTCAAACAGGTTCTCCAAGAGGAAACAGGTTTAGAAGAAGATAATATAGAAACTCTTTTAATGGTGGATAGTATAAAAGAGAAACTCAAAAAACCAAAAGCTGTAAAACCCAAAAAAATTTCATATCAGGAATTTCAAGAAATAGCTAAAAGCCAAATAAGAGAAGTTTTACATGAAGATACAGACTACAATACCTATGCACTGAAGATAGCAAAACAGATAGAGAAAGGAACATTCAAGATAAAGTCTTATAAAGATTTTATAGGTCTTATGTTTGCAATTTATCTGTTCAATCTTGAGATAAATGACATCAAAGCTTTTTTATAGTTCCCATTTCTGTTAGGAATTTCAATTGAGCCTCATAAAATCTTTCTGCATCCAGATTTCTTTTTTTCAAAAAGTCCTCTATCAAAAAGTAAATATGTGGGTCTATCGGGGAAAGCCATAAATCCTCTTTACCTCTGTATGCACTTACAGCTTCAAGTAAAATAGACATCAGTTCTTTTGGATAGTTTCCCTTTAAATGGTCATACAAGGACTTAAACACCTGCTTGTTTAGAATGACTTTGTCTTTTTTTAGTTTCCTAAAAACCTTCTTTGCCTTATCTTCCAGTGGTTTGCTTAATCTGTTCGCATAGGAAAACTCAAATCCTTCTCCTATATCGTTAACACAATCTTGTCCACATTCCTTGCAAAAATCTAAATCCGCCGCAAATTTTTTCAGTTTTTTATCGTGTCCCCTTACTGGAAATATCTGGCACATTCCCGGTCTGTCCTCATAAATAGAACACTTGTTCCCATCTAAAAAAATACAACCTGCATTGACTATTATTCCAAAAGAAAAATAAAAGTATATCCCAGCATACCTGAAAAAATACTGCTCTTCCCTATGCGGGTAAACTTTGACACCAATCCCAATAGGTGCTTTATCGTAAAACCTTTCAAATTCATCAAGGGTCAGTTCTATAAAGTTATCTTTACAGCAATTGGCAGTTCCCTTCTGGCAGTCAATAAAGGTTTTCTCTTTCATTTTTCGCTCATCTCCTCCAGCAATTTTGGAATAGTAAGTTCTATAAGAAAAATATCCCAATCATCTCCAAATCTGTAAACCCATAGTCTAAGTTCGTCCCAATTCTCTCTTGGTGGTGTGAATATTTCTTCCAAACTCTTTTTAAGCCATTCATTTCCATTAAAGCATTCCATCTGTAGCCCCCAATATATTAGTTAGTTCATCAGGAACATTCTGCACTGAAGCTATACCTTCATCAACCATATTTATTCCTATCTCATCCCCAAGTTCCTCTCTAATCTTATCAGCTCTTTGTTCAATATTATTCGCAATCTGTTTTTTCTTATTCCTTACTGCCTTTCTATCTTCATCAGGTATTCTATCTCCAAACTCTTTCTGGAACTTTGAAAGCAAATTCAAGCCAAGATTTTCATCTTTCCAATCATCATTGTAAGGTATTTTAGGCAGGTAATACCAAGGTTTTCCTTCCATTTTTGTTGCAAAGAAATAGGTCTTACCACGAACACCAAACAAATCTTTTTCCCTAACAATAAGTAAACCTTCCCCAATAGGCATATTGATAATATCTTCAGGTCTTACTCTGTAATCGTATCTTTCAGATACAAGCTCATTCCAGTGTGGAAGTATGGCATCTATCGGTTTTTTCCATACATTTTCTCCACCTCTTGAATAAGTCTTAAACATCTTTAGTTCCTCACCAAGTAGCCTTGCATAAAATTCAGCTGTTTCCCTATCTGCAGCTCCTAAGCAAACCTTTACATGGCAGTTTGTAAATATATTTTCAAACATTCCTTTTTGAATATTATCAAACTGTTTGGTAGATTGATGCAGAACCATAACTCCAATACCTGCTCCTCTTGCCATTTCAAATATCTTTTGAAATTCAGGTGGTATTACCTGTGGTGCTTCATCAACTATAACAATATCTGGAAATTCATTTTGTATATTCTCTCTCGTCTTATATGCTGCATAGCTTTGCAAGTCCATTAATATCATTTTTCCTATATCCAAACTCTCTCCAGATGGAAAATCCAAAGACCTTAAAGAAAAGTTCATAAGTTTAGACTGTCTAAAACCTTCAGATATTTTTATTTCTGGGTTGTATGAGTTCAGCAATTTAGGATGGAATGTAAAAGCATATAAAGCTAAATGCTGTTGCAGTCCCCTTAAAAACTGCCTGAAGTTTTGATTTTCAGCTGCTTCCTGTGCAATTGTTTTTATCCATAGTTCTGCAAGCTCATCTTTAAATTTTGCATTAGCCTGATAAGTATCAAGTAGATATTCTATTGAATATGGTAAATATGCAAGTATAGAGTAAAGGTCAATAAAGTTAGCCATCTTTCCTGTATGGTTCACAAGAGATAGAAGCCTTACCATTGCCCTTGTAAATTCAGACTGAACCTTTTCATAAAAAGTTGCAGCTCCTCCAGATTTTGGCATTGTAGCGATAATTAAAACTCCAAGTTGTGCTGGATTGTTATATTTGATACCACTATACAAGGGATTATAAGACCTTGAATAGTTAGGAAGCATAACATCGTAATACCAGTAGTCTTTCAATCTGCCCTGTTTTTGAAGCAGGTCTATACAGGCAAGAGAAACTTCATTATCTCCTTTAGGGTCAATACTCATAACTCCAAGTCCTTTATCAATAGCCTGTTGAAGAACAGGACCTACAATGGATTTTGTTTTACCTGAACCTGTAGGTGCAAGAACATGGACATGCTTATTTATTGCCGAAGCCGATATTTTTATTTCAGGTTCTCTAAATATCTTAAACTCTGGAGTAATTGGTTCTATTTTGTATTTAGACTTAAAGTTTGGAAGTCTTGATTTTAAAAATCCATAAAGTCCGTAGGCTACATAAAAAGAAAAAATCAGTGCAGCTCCAGACCATACGAAAGCACCAATAGTCGGAGAAAAAAGGAAAACTAAAATCATAAAAATTGGAATAGCAAATATAGATACTGTTATCAGAAACAAGTTTGTATATTTAGCCCTTTTAGGATTAGGGTCTTTTTCGGATATTCTTTTAGCCCATCTGATACTATCTCTTACAAAGAGAATATAACCTAAAAGTGGTATTAACAGGACAGCTTCTTTTATCCCCATTTTCTTTCCCTTGTGTTTACTAATTTCAAAATAATTAAATTGACTACGATTTCAACCACAACTCATTAAAAACTTGCAATTAATTGCAAGTTTCAAAGAAAATCTTAACCGCAAAAGCATAGCTAACAGGCAGATGAACCTTGATTTTATTATTTTTTTTGCCAATTTGAAAAATAACCTTCCTGGTATATGGAATTTTCTGTTGCTTGTAATACTGTCTTATAAGTGCATACTGGTTTAAGCCCTGTTTCTTGGAAACATCAATAATCTTTTTAATGTTTTGCTCGTGTTGCTCTGTAAGCTCTTTTTCAGGGACTACTGCCTCACCTATTGAGATATTGTTTTCCGTTCCTCTAATAAAAACTGGACTTGGTAAAAGCCCCAAAACTGCAAGTTCTATAACGGCTTTTATTCTAAAAATAAAAAAGGGATTAAGATTTATCGCCTTCATATTCATAGTTTGATTATCAAAAACAGCAATTTTATCTGGAGATACATTCACAGAATAATCAAACTTTCCTTCCTTATCTCTTAAAGAAAAAACCAGTTCATTAGTGTTTAGGTTCTTTTGTATGTAAGTTGCTATTGTTATAAATTCATCTTGAGTAAACCTTTCAAAAACCCTATCAGGTTTGCCATTTTCTTCCCTGTAAACTCTAATTTTGTCAGGTTCTACAAGAGTTTTTCCTATTCTTTCTTTTTCAAATCCATCTATCTTATATCCAGAACTGAAACAAGCACCTGTAAATCTAAAAGCTGAAAAACCTGATAGGCTTGCTTCTGCCTTTCTGTCTTTTTCAATTAAGACCCTCAAATTATCCCCTTCAACTGAAAACTTCATATCCTTTAAGACAAGCATAGATTACCCCCACCAGTCTTGTGGATTAACTTTGTTAGATTTTTTTTCTTCAACAACTGCTTTTGGCTCTTTAACCTGTTTTGTTTCAAAATCTTCAGTTTTATCAACTTGCATTTGAATTCCAAGTTCCCTGCACTTCTTTTTTATCAAAAATTCAATAACATCACCCCCATTAGTCATTGTTTTAATAAGCTCTAACATTTCAGCTGGAGATAAGTTAAGTAAAAGAGAAGAAAGTATATCATCTATAAGTTTGCTTCTGTTCTTAAACACATTTAAAACTTCTACAACTTCTTTAGAAAGGCTTATTGAAATTGTAGTCTTATCTTTTGATAGCTTTGCCATTTTTATCACCTCTCACACTTAATAAAAGAAGCTCCCTGTAAAGTTTGGAAGCTTCTTTTGAAGTTAAACCTTTAGTATTAACATCTATACCAAGTAAATTTGTTAATCTTTTTATGTTTTGAAGCTGTAATTTAGTTGCTCTACTCATACTTTAGATAACCTCTTGCTTGGCTAAATTCTGGCTTTTCTGGAATGTAAATTCCTGCTTTTCTAATATCTTTTAGATAATAAGCTCCTCCTCCAGCTATGACTATTCGCTCTATTTCATCTATCAAGTTCCCAATCTCATCTTTTAATCTTGTTTTAAGAACCTCATTATACTCTTCAATAGCCCTCTCCTTGTAAGATGTTAAATCTATTCTTTCTCCTTCTACTGTTGCATATCCTTTTTCAAAAACATCCATTAATCTTTGAAATGAAAATTGCTTGAGATAGCCTAAACTATCTGGTAATTTATTTCTAAACAGTTCAATCATCCTTTCTACACCTTGCTTTTCAATAGTATTTCCTTTTTTCCTTTTATTTTTTATGACAACTATATAATCAACAGTATTAAAACCAATATCTATAATCATCAATTCTTCTTCAGATACCTTATCAGCTACATCAAGAAATATTCCAAGCCCCTGTGGTAAAACAACAGCCCCCTGCTTTTCCAAAATTTCTGCTTTATCTTTGTGTATTGGTGGTAATCCAGTTATTATCTGTGCCTCACTTTCAGAAATACCCAACTTCTCAAGTGAATATCTTTTGAAAACAGGAAAATAATTAAGAAGTTCCTGAATTGATGTGATTGTTATTCTTTGCCTTTCAAGTCTTGCATCCTCTCCGACCACATATTCTTTTCCATCTACCAGCACTTTATCAACTTCGCTAATTGCTGTATCAGAATGGTATGCAAGCCAAGTAGGAAACTTGAAACACTCTCCAGTATCGGTGCAAACCTTTGTCCAGCCAAACCCTAAATCAAAAGCTACTTTCATGTCATTCCTCCTTTTCTTTTATATTTTCCTTTTCGTAAAAATATCAGAATAATAAAATAATAAATTGATAAAATATCAAAATATTACTTTAATAAAATAACAATTTAATAATCAAGATGCAATCACAAACAATCAAAAGACTGCAATTAATTGCAATTTTATGGACACTGATTTAGTGGTGGTGTTGTAGATTTTTCTATTATTATAAAATCTACTAAATTGTTGTAGTAATAAAATAACAATTTAATATTTTATTGAGATGATAAATTGATAAATTACCAGAACAACAAAATATTATTTTAATGTTTTATTAAACTATTAAAATAATAAATTAACAAAATGTTAAAATGATAAATTATTAAAGTAATAGAACTTAAACAAAAAAAAGAGTGGAAGGAGAAAGGGAAAATCACAAATTAACCATCTACAACATTAAAGATATTCAAGTATCTGCGTTCTATATATCCATTTGTATCATGGTTTAGTATTTTGGCAATTATGTATCTTGATTTTTTCACATCATAACTATCTCTTGAGTTAGTAAGAGGAACTATAGCTCTATAACCATCAACAGAAACATATAAATCAGTATCCACCAAAGAATTGCCATAGTAAAATTTAACATCAACTTTATATGCTTCTGGATTTGGATTTCTTTTTGCCCATTCTTCTTCAAATGGTTCATCGGTAATTACTCTTTTAATCCAAATGTTCAAATCATTTTTAAATGTAAGGACATCTTCTTCATCAAAGAAAAGCCAATCTTCTGGTTCTGAATTTAAAATCAAGTTAAAATACTCATCGTAAGTCATCTTTCTCCTCCAGTTTTCTTTTAATTATTTCAATCTCAGCATCAATTATCTCCTTCCACTCCCTTAATGGCTTTAGTTTTGAATAGTGAAGCTGTTGCAAACCTGCATTTTTTGCATACTTCTTGAAAGCTATTTCCACAGCAGATATAGGTGCAAGGTCGTGAAGCAGAGCCAGATACAAAACTTTGGCTTTATTAGAAGAAGCTGATTTTGTTTCATCAATAACTTCATCAAATCTCTTTTTTGCATAGGCAACAGAATGTATTAAGGCTCTATTTACAAACTTTCTTTTAATGGTCTTTTCCTTGTAAAGCCAGAGAACCTTGTGTCTTTTGGTAGTTCTTAAAAGGTCAGCTCTGTTTGATATTCTACAAATAGCTTTTGCAATAGCCATCTGTTTTATTGATATTGCTATCCTCTCCTGCTTCAGGAAATAGCCCAAATCTGCCTTTGCATATTCTAATTTTTCTTGGTCTGTTAATTTCTTTGCCATAGAACCTCCTTATATTAGCTGTATTCTTTATGCTTCTTCTTCTTCACCTTCAACAAAGGAATTAAACCCGCATGATGAACCGGGAAAACTGTGGAATACCTTCTCATAGCTTACATCCATTTTTCTCTATACTTTTTACAGAAAGTTTCCACATAAAACTTTCCAGATTTAACTAAAAATTCCTCTTCATCTGTAAGTTCTTTAAATTGTTTAACAGGTATCAGCTTGCACTTTTCAAGTTTATAAACAATTTGAGGCATATAATAGGCTCTTTTTTTCTTTTCTTCTGTTAAGCCTGTCGTGTTGTCTGTAATGTATTCATACATATTCGGTTCTTTAGGATTAGAAGTAGCCCATTGGTGGTCTCCTCCAATCCCTGTTTTAGGGTCTTGAATTTTCCCAAATACTACATACAGGTTAGGGTTCTTGATTACCTCTATCGTATTTTGTATCCTGCAATCGCCTTTGTTGTCCCAGTGGGGTTTTAGGTCTGATACTTCCAGTGAAGCCCTAACATACTGAACTGGATAGGCAAAGGAATAAATATACAGAGGGTTTGCTTTATCAAAGGCTGTCCAGAGCATTGTAATCATTAAGAACAGGTTTAATGAAAGAAAGAAAAATTTAATTTTTTTCTTCATGGCTACCTCCTTTTATAAGAGATTTAATATATCTTCAAGTTCTTCTGCTATTTTTTTCTTCCTGTGTTTTCTTTTAAGGATTTCTGCTTTTTTCTTCATTACTTTATAAAAACTTTCATAATAGTTCCTTTCAGAAGTTCCAAACAGTTCCAGTATGGAAAGTAGTGGGTCTATTATCAGCAAAAAGTTTTCTGCAACCTTGTAGTTTTCATCAGAAGCTTTAAAAACAAGACCAATTAAGTGATAAGTAGCTTCAAGAGCTGTATCCGGGTCGGTGCAGTTTAAGCCGTGCGGGCACTTCCCGATAATTCTAAAGAATTCAGCTTTTGCTATATCCCTATCTTCTGCATCCCTCATGTATTCCAGCATTCTCTTTTTTTCCTCGCTTGTCAATTCTATCCTCGGCTTATCAAGACCTAATCCCTCTATGATTGCTTTTTCTGCTTCGGACGACCAGGGTATATTGTATTTTTCAAACTTCTTCTTGGCTCTTTGCAATAAGACTACAATGTGTTCCACCTGTGGAAGGCAGTAGAAACTATGCATACATCGCATTTTGATTTTCTTAATTTGAAGCTCAAACTCTATGTGCTTCTTGCATTGTGGACCAATACCTGCTATTATTGATTTAGGGTTAGATAAAGGTCTTCCACATCTACCACATACCATTCTCCTAATCCTCCTTCTTTATGTTATTATTTCTACATCAAAAAAGAAGGGGGGCTTGTTTTTGCTTACTTGAAAGTCAAGGACTTTCTCCAGTTCCCCAAATTTATTTTCTTTTTCCTTCTGTAATTTTAATCTTATCTTTATCAATCTTAAAATAGATAAGATATTCAAATCATTCAAATATTTCAATCTTCTTATTTCTGATGCTAAAGAGAGAAGGTCCTTATCAAGGAACTTAAATTCCCTCAAGTATTTATCAAATTTTTCCAGTATGCTCTCTTCTTCTCTGCCTACAGCTTCAAAGTTGTCATTCCACAGTTGTGGAATATTATCAAGGTCAAGAGGGTTGTTCTGGATAACAGCAACAAGGGTATATTGAGGTTCTCCATAATCTTCATAAATGCCTATAAACTTTGTATCAGAATACAGATTGTATTCCCTTAGCATTTTTTGCAGCTCCAGAGGAACATCAGACAGCCTGACAAAAGCAAATGAGTAAGGAGTGCTAACTCCAATTTCAGAACCCTGATAATCAAGCACCTCAAACCATCTATCAAGTAAATCTCCCGTCATTCCTTCCCATCTTTCACGAATTCTAAATGTAGCTTTTTCTATACCTTCATCGGAAAAATAGTCCAGTATAGACACAACTACATCCAGATAGTTTGAAAATGAAGTGCCGTATCTTCTACTGCCGTTCATTACTTGAGACGCTATAAACATCTTTTCAAGTTCATCTTCTACTTTAATACACTCTTTAAGCTGTTTTAAAATAGCTTCTTCTTCTTTTCTGATGTTTATAAAACTCAAAGGAACTAAAGTTTCAAACAAGGGAAAAGGTTTAACTCCCCTTATCAAGACAGTTTCCTGAAAAAGATGTGCATCCCCATAACTTGTAATCAAAAGCTTGTCTTTATTCTCCTTAAGCCATTTATGCAGTGAAGGGTCTTTTGTAATAGCCAGATTTGCCATTTCATTCCTCCTCTTTAAGTTTCTTTATTACATTTACAAGAGCCTTCTTAAAATCGTCCACTGGATACTTCTTAAGTAGTCTTTCAATGTCTTTCTCTACCTTTGAAATATCTTTCTTCTGTTCAGTTTCAAACAATTTCCTTTTCAGCTGTGAAACACTCATCTCCTTTGCCATCTCAAGAGTTTCCTTGTTGAGCTTTTTTGCTTCCATTAAAACTATCAGCTTTGTATATCCAATTTCCTCAACCAGCTTATCTGCATTTTCAAGTTCCGATATTCTGATATAGTAATTTGCCGTCCTTGTGCTTATGCCTATGTTTCTCAGGAATTCTGAAAACGATTTTTCTTTATACGATTTTTCCTGTTTGATTTTCTTAAGTAGCCTTCCTATCACAACAACATCCCTGTTTCTTTTTTCTATTATCTGCTTTAGCTCATCTACTTCTTTCATTCATCTCCCCTATTGCAATTTATTGCTTTTGCATTACAATATATTACATAGTAATACAATGTCAAGACAGGGAGGATAAAATGAAAAACAGGTATCCTAAAATGGTTATGAGCCATAGGGAGTATTACATCAGACAGTTTTTTAAAGTTATAACAAGCAAAGAGTTTCTTAATGGAGTTGCAGAAGCATTAGGAATGTTTTTAGCCGCAACTATGATTTTTGTTTTAATGGCAATGGTTTTAATTATATTTCCAGATGAACCCATCAATAAGGAACTTAACAAGCAGGAAAATCAACAAACCTATCCAGCTTCCCACTATCCATCCCAAGAACCGTTCAAAACTCAAAACTAACACCTCTTTTTTCTTTCCTATTCGTCTCCCTTTTTTTTCTTTTTAATCCGTTATGTCAAATTTGACCAATCGGGCGGGTATTTCTTAATTTTTTCGGGAATAAGTAGGTAGTAATTTTTAGTTTTTAAAGTCAGGAAAGTTCTTTAAAGTTCTTTAAATTCAAAAAATTCAAAATTAAGTTCAAAATATATTCGCTTAAATATCTTTTTATATTTATTCGCATTTTTTTATGTTTTTTATATATATCATCATCATCATATATCTTTTTAAATCCTTTTTAATTACTTTTTAAATACTTTTTCGGCGGTCGGAAAGCCTTGTAAATCAAGGCTTGCAAAAAAATAAACAGGACATTTACTCTAATAAACAGGACATTTACTCTAATAAACAGGACATTTACTCTAATAAACAGGACATTTACTCTAATAAACAGGACATATTGACAATTTTAATATCCTGCTTTAAACTTATGGTCAAACTTATTTTAGAGGTTATAAAGATGGGGGAAAATAATAGAGAAATAAAGCAATTTAGAGGTGAAATAGTGAAAAAAGATAACCTTCTAAATGAGGGTATTCACACGATAGATACAGCAGAAAAATACAAGTTAATGCTTTTAATGATAGCCCAAATAGCGACCCAAGATGAAAAACCTACATCACCAGAGGAAATAGCTAATAGAACTTATAGTTTTAATGTGGAAGATTACATAAATCTCAAACAGGTAAAAGACAAGTATTTTATGGAAGATTATGTGATGGATATGGCAGAATACTTGAGGGATAATAGTGCTATAACAATAACAGAGTTTGATGATGAAGGCAGGCTAACGAGATATAGGACTATCTGGATATTTGAGGATGTGGACTTTAAAAAAACCACAAATGGATGGAAGGTAGTTTATAAGTTTACTTATTCAATATCAAGCTTTCTGTTTGAGTTGCGAAATAAATTCATTGCTTATCACCTGAAAAATATAATGCCGATGCGGTCAAAATACTCAATTAGACTATATGAGCTTTTAAAGCAGTATGAAAAAATAGGGGAAAGAACATTTGATATAGATGAGTTCCGGGAGAAGATAGGAACAAGAGTGTTTGTCATAGATAAGAAAACAAAAAAGAAAAAATTATTGAGTGATGATTATAAGGATTTTCTTGACCTTAGGAGAAGGGTAATAGAAAAAGCAGTAGAGGAAGTAAACAAATACACAGATATAGAAATAACTGATGTGGAATACCACAGAAAAGGCAGAAGGATAGGATTTATTACATTCTATTTCAAGCCAAAGATAAACTTTGATTTTGAAAAAATAGAGGAAATTAAGGAAAAGGTAGAGGCAGATAAAAATGAAGTTCTGCAACAATCAAAAGAATTACCGGTTGCAATGGAAATAACATGGGCAAACATAGGACAGTTAAGAAAGCATTATAAAGACAAGGTTGAGGAAATAATCAGGTATATCAAAGAACTCCAGACTGCAAAGTCTTTAGGTAATATGAAAAAGGGAGCTGTAATAAATACACTTACCGAAAATGAAATCCTGTTTTTGCTTATTAATGCAGACAAGGATATATACGATGATGATATGGTCGTATCAATTATCAAGAAAGCCCTTACAAACAAAAAGCTTAAGAACCCGATGGGATTTTTAGTTGACCAGCTGAATATCAATATGAAAACTGCTAAATTCAAGGAACTGACCCTAACTGCAAAGAAGATAGATGAAGAACTTTTCAAGAAAAAACTTGAAGATATGTTTATTGAAGGAAAGCCAGCCATTGAGTTTATGAAAGCATACTGGAATGAAAAAGTTAAAGGAAAAGTCAGCAAAGAAATAGCAAAACTGTTAAGAGAACCTCTTGCGAATGCAATATATGATGAACTTGAAAGTGTTGTCTATATCCCAGCTCCAGATGAAGTTTACAAGGATTGGCTTGATACTAACTTTTTAGAAGATATAAGGCAGTTTTTAAGAGATAGATTTGATGTGTCAGATGTGGTTGTTGAAATCGTAGATTTTGACGAGGTAAAAAAAAACAGTAATTAAAACTTGCAATTAATTGCAATAGTTTAGGTTTTTTCAGGTAGAAAAAAATCGCAATTGGTTTTAAAAATATAAAAAACTTTTTTTCGGGGGATATTGTGAAACTTATAATCGCTGAAAAGCCGAGTGTTGCAATTGATACAGCCAAAGCTATATCGCCGAAATTTCAAAAAAAAGATGGATACATAGAAGCTGGGGAATATACAATCACCTGGGCGGTTGGTCATCTACTTGAAATAGATGATACCATCGCACCAAAAGAATGGAAACTGGAAACACTTCCTATACTTCCAGAAAAGTTTGAATATAAAGTTTCAAAAGGGAAAAATAAGCAATTCAACATAGTAAAGTCTTTAGTAAAAAAGGCAGATGAAATTTTTGTAAATACGGACGCTGGTCGTGAAGGGGAATTAATCGCAAGGCTTATTTTACTTTATTCAGGCTGGAATGGATGGGATAAGACATATAGGTTCTGGACATCGGAAGCACTCACAAAAAATGTGATATTAAGAGAATTAAAAGCAAGAAAGCCTGCTAAGAACTGGGATAGTCTGTTTTATTCAGGGCTTGCAAGACAACAAAGCGATTGGCTCGTTGGTATAAACCTAACAAGAGCCTTAACTGTAATAGTAGGTGATGGTTCTGTATGGTCCATAGGTAGAGTTCAAACTCCTGTTTTGAAACTGATAGTTGAAAGGGATTTAGAAATCAAAAATTTCAAACCCAAACCTTACTGGCAGTTGGAAGCTGTATTTGAAAAAGATAGTCAAAAATTCAAAGCTAAACTCTTAAATGAGAAAGATACTATCTTTGAAGATAAAAACAAAATCTGGGAAATATTCAAGGCTTTAAAGGACAAGGATAAAGCAGTCGTAAAAGAAATTGAAAAGAAGCAACACAAGAAATATGCACCACCACTGTTTTCTATTACCACTCTCCAGATGACAGCGAATAAAAGGTTTGGTTTTACAGCCCAAAAGACCCTAATGCTTGCACAAGACCTGTATGAAGCAAAGTATATATCTTATCCGAGAACTGAGGCTCAACACTTAGATGAAAATCCATCAACAAAAGACCTGGTAAAAAATATTTTGAAAAAACTTGGTGAAGAACAGCTTATTGAAAATGTTGATAAAGTAGGCAAAAGAGTATTTGACAGTTCCAAACTTACAGACCATTATGCGATTATTCCTATGAACCTTTTAACAGAAGAAAAAGCAAAGAAAGAAGGCTTAAATCAAGACCATTTAAAGATTTATGAATTAATTAAGAATAGGTTTTTAGCAGTCTTTATGCCACCTTACGAATATGAAACGACAAAGGCAATATTGGATATAGATGGTTATCAGTTTACAGCTTCAGGAAAAGTGGAATTATCACTTGGTTGGAAAGCTATAGACAGGGAAGATGAAGATGACAAAATAGAAGCTCCACTTCCACAGCTGGAGAAAGGGGATATGGTTCATAAAATCTCTCAAAGGGTAATTGAAGATAAAACAAAACCACCAGCTCACTATACCGAAAGCACTCTTTTAAACAAAATGAAACAGCTGGAGCTTGGAACAGGGGCAACAAGGGCAGGGATAATACAGACACTTAAGGACAGGTTCTATATCAAAAACAAAGGCAAGTCTTTAATTGCAACAGAAAAGGGCTTTGCACTCATAGAAAAAATCAAGGATAAAGAATTTGCATCTCCAAAGATGACATCAAAATGGGAGCAACAGCTGGAGCAGATTTACACTCAAAAACTCGGTAAGAAAGGATATGAGGACTTTCTAAACCAGATAAAAGAGTTTACAAAAAAAGAAGTGGAAGCTGTAAAGGGTATTTCTATCCAGATGGAGCAAAAACCGGTCGGCAGGTGTAGATGTGGGGGAGATGTTTTTGAATACGGCAAGTATTATCAGTGTGGAAGCTGTAATCTAAAAGTCTGGAAAGAGGTATTTAGTAAAAAACTCAAAGAAAAAGAAGCTTTGCTTTTATATCAAGGAACTACTGTTTATGTAGAAGGCTTAAAAGGTAAATCTGGAAAAAAATTTGGAGCTGGTTTAAAGCTTACTGATGAAGGCAAGATAGAGCTTGTATTTGATGAAAGTCAGATAGATACATTGGCTAAATGCAAGTGTGGTGGAGTAATAGTAGAGGCTGATAAGTCTTATTACTGTAAATCCTGTAAGGCAGTAGTTTGGAAAGAAATATCAGGAAAGAAAATATCAAAAAATATAGCACTGAAACTTTTTAAAGGTGAAAAGGTAAAGGTTAAAGGCTTTAAATCAAAAGCGGGAAAAAATTTTGAAGCTATTTTGTGTCTGGAGAATGGAAAACCAAAAATGGAATTTCCTGAAAACGAGCCTATTGGAAAATGTAGTTGTGGAGGGGAAATTTTTGAGTATTCAAACAGGTATGTTTGTAAGTCCTGCAATCAGGTTGTATGGAAGGAATTCTTTGGCAAGAAACTTTCTAAAAGGGAGGCTGTTGGTCTTTTAAATGGAAGAACAATTCCAATTTCAAACTTGAAATCTAAATCAGGTAGAAAGTTTGATGCTAATGTGGCACTTGTAGATGGAAAAGTTAAAATAGTTTCATTTGAAAATGGCTGATGATGTTTAGAGGCGGAAAAAAGTTAAAGAAAATATTAGTTGCTAATCTTGTTGGGAAAAAGAGAGACTTAAAATCTGGAAAAGTTTTTTATGTTTATGAAGTAATTTTTGATGATTATAGTCAGGATAGGCTTTTTTCCGAGAAGGCTTTATATGATGATGATTATGTAGTGTTAAAAGAAAATGAAGTTTTAGAAGTGGTTAATAGTAAGGAAGATAGCAAATTGAAAATATTGGCACTTAAATTTTGGTTTTTATTTTTGTAATTAATTCAGGAGGTTTGTTATGAAACGGTATATTTTATCTTGCCTTGCTATTTTTTCAATTGCCACAGCTTCGGAACTTGGTATAACGGAAAAGGATTGTGATAGACTTATGGCACAGCTAAAGGGATGTGTAATTGATTTGTATCACAAAAAGGGAATTCCTGTTGATGAGGCTATAAGAACCTGTGGGCAAATTCAAGCTAAGGGGCTATGTGAACAAAAGGGAATAGACTTTGGAAAGTGTGTGGGTGTATATTCAATGGAAATGGCAAACAGCTGTGCTGATAACTTGATGAAAGTTAAACTTGAATTGAAAGAACAGCTGTATAGGAATTAGGTTTTTAATGCAGTTAGGTTATTAGGTTTCAGGTTGTTATTTAATCACAACTGTTATTTTTCTTAAGAATAGGTTCTTAGGTTTTTTAGGTTTGGTTATTTTAAACCTAAATGTTATTTAACTTGGTAGCAAAAACGGATGTTTTTGATAGCCAGTCAGGTTTGGTTATTTTTTTCTTTCAGGTTTTTTGGTTTGGCTGGTTGTAAGGTTTGGTTATTAATAGCTTTTATTTTCTTTTAGGTTGACAAGGTTATGGTTTTGTATTAATGTTATTGTTGACTTGGCTACTTGGTAATTGAATAGGCAGTTTCGTTAAGTCATTTGTTATTTGTCAAAGAATGTTTATTTAGTTTGCTATAGAGTTATTGCAAGTAATTGCAATTTTAAATGTCATTTGTTAAAAACAGTCCTATCTCCCCCCTAAAAAAGCCTTCTTTGGCTTGGTTGTCCCTGTTTGAAGTTGCCTTTTTTAAGGGTTTCTTTGAACAGGGATAAACCAGTCAAAGGAGGCAGTGTCATGGTATCAAAGTCAAATCAAAACCATCAAAGTCAATACAAACATTATCATCACCCATATTTCCCAGAGTTAGAAGTTTTGGAGGATGCTTCAGGAAATAAGTCATATTACATTTCTGTGGATAATCTTCCTGAAGTTCCTAAAAAAATTTTTCAAACCATTGAAACCCTCAAAGAACTTCAACAAAGCCAATTTTTGTCTTATTCATTCAAATCAATGTTAAAGTCTGAAATTCAAATCCTTGAGCAAAAGCTTAATTATGAGCTTGTAAAACATGGATATCCTTATGACACAAATGTCATTCCTTTTTAAAATCAAAGAAAAAATTGTCAAAGGAGGTAAAAAGTCATGTTAAAAGCATTGTCATTTGTAGCTATTACCACAGGTGTAATAGTTTATCTTCTGTTTTCAGCTGTTATGGACTATGCCAATGATTTGAAAGATTATCAGGAAAAAAGAATTGAGCAGGTATTGTCAAAGTAAATCAAAGCCAAAGGAGGAATGTCATGTGGAAGTATGTAGTTCTTATGATTTTGTCAATCTTGGTTTTTTTCTATCTAATCTTCCTTGCCGTTGAAAACTTTAAAGAGGATTTAAACATACGGCAGGAAAGGTTTGAACAATTAGAAAAAATTTTTGACAACTAATCAAAGGAGGTAATTGTCATGGCAAGAAGAAAGTCAAAGAAAAACGAAGAAATCAAAGAAACTAAAAAGTCAAAGAAGGAGGAAAAAGTCATGGAAGAAAAAAATCAAGAGGTTTTAGAACCAGAAGTTGAACTTGTAGAAACTACAGCTGAAGAAGTTTTAGGTGAAGAACCTGAAACAAAACCAGCTCCAGCTGTAAAAGAAGAGGTGAGTATTGCACCTGCAAATGAGTTTAGCTTTGATACTCTCAGAGAGAGATTATCAAGTGTGCTTAAGGAAAATGTAAATGCCTGTGTAAAAATCAACGGTCGTCTGGAAATAACCAGACCCGTTGCACTTGCGATGCTTAACCAGCTAAGTAGAAGTATCGCAGGTCTTGGTGGAACAGTTAGAATTAAGAAGGATGTATTGTCAGTCAATCCAATCATAGTTAAAGCTATCTGTGAAATCCAGTTGCCTAATGGAGCAATGTTAGAGTTTCAAGCATTAGGTAATGCAGAAGAAGATGATATTAGAGGCAACAGGGATAAAGAAATCCGTATTTATCATGATGCTTTAGGAACTGCCGAGACCAGAGCAACTAAAAGGTTGCTTGAAGAGGTCGTCGGCGAGGACTTTATAAACAAAGTCCTTGTTCCTCTCATGGAAAAAATGGGTCATGTTTCAAATGGTAATGGCAAAAAGTCAAATGGAGATAAGCCAGCTACTCAAAAGCAGAAAGACCTTATCCAAAAGCTGATAGACGAAGGAAAGATTAAGGATAAGGTTGACTTGGATAAGTTGACTATGGCACAAGCAAGCCAGTTGTTAGATAAGGTTTTCAAAAAATCCAATAATACAAAAACAGTTGCTTCTTCTAAATAAAATCAGTTGTCAGTATAGGGATGCGGCAGTTCTGCCCTTCCCTTCCCCTTATTGTCAAAGTTTAAAAATCAAAGTTAGGAGGAGATAGTCATGGGTAAGAAAGTGTCAGAGATAGTTAAAACCAAAGTGTTAGAATTATTTGATAAGATTGAAAGTCAAGACTGGGAAACACCTTACCTTTATCCAAAGAATTTCATATCAAAGCACGAGTATAGAGGAATTAACAGGTTGCTTCTATCTGGAAGTCCTTACTGGCTGACAAACAATCAGTTGAAGGAACTTTATAAGAAAAAAGGCTGGAGATTGAAAAAGGGAAGTAAAGCAAGTATAGCTGTATTCTTCAAGCCACAGCAGATAGAGGTCATAGAAAAGGATGAAGAAGGTAATGAGATAATAATTACCAAAGATGTTCCAATACTCAAGTATTATTACTTATTTCCAATTTTGGATGTAGTTGATGAGAATGGAAATCCTGTTTATGAACCTGTAAAGGAAACAAACAGAACCAAAGAATTGTTATCTACATTAAGGAACTATTGTCAGATAGAAGGAATAAGGATTATTGAAACTGCACAATTTGAAGCTTCATTTTATAGCCAAGATAAAGATGTCATCGGAATGTATCCGCACATAAAAGATGACATTGACTATGTAATGACATTTGCACATGAAGCAGTCCATTCTACAAAACATGAGAAAAGGTTGAATAGAAAAGTTGACAAACAGATGGAAGAAGCTATTGCGGAAATAGGGAGCTTATTGCTAACTGCAAGGTATATAAACATTCCAGAAGATAAGTTTAAAAATTCAGTTATTTACATCAAAGGATGGCTTCAGGAAGTATCTGGAGCAAAGTTAATAAAAGCCTTTAATCAAGCTGAAAAAGCATCAGAGTATATCATCAGTAGAGCCAATCTTAATCAAAAAGTAGCATAGTCAAAGTTTATTCAACAATGTCAAAGGAAGGAGGTATAGTCATGCAAAAGAATTATCAGCATTTATGGAGAGTAGAAAGGGATGCAAACTTGATAAGGAAAGGTGTTATTGCTCTTAAGTTGAGGTATTGGAACAAGGAAGATGATACTACTTGGCAAGATAAATTAGTGCTGAATTACAAAGCTGATGGTAAGTTCCTTAAATGGCTTGAATGGGCATTGTGTTATGTTCTGTATTTTTACCCAGAGTATAGGAATGCTGTTATGTCAAAGATACAAAACAAAGAAGTTATGGAAAAGCTGATAACAGCTTATCAAAAAGAAGATGAAGATTTAGAAGAATTTTTAAGAGAATTGTCAAAGGAGGTTTAAGGTCATGGGAGTAGTGTTAGAAAGCACATCTTTAATGGAAGATGTATTGTTAGAGCTGAACACTGGAGGCATTTGTTGGGATTTTCAAAGAGCCGAGGAGATTATCAATGAAGCTGGTCTTGATTACAACAGAGTGGTTAAAGAGATAGCTTTCCAAATCAAAGAAAATCAAGGCTGGAAAGTTGACCCAGTCGGAATAGTTTACGAGTTTATCAAAGAAGAAGCTGAAGTAGAGCTGGAGAGCCTACAAGAGGTTGAGGTTCTGGCTAATTACAGGGATACGCAGTTTTATTTGCCAAGTTGGAAAAGAGATTATGTCTTAGATGAGTTAAAGGGTATTGATGTTGAATTTGAATTGTCAAAGGCAACCAAGTTTTTATTAAGAGAACTTCAAATAATATAGTCAAAGGAGGAATGTCATGAGCAGAAAAGAGTATCAAAGATTTATTTGTTTAGCCTTTCAAGTTGGACCTTATATGTTCTTACAGACAAAGAAAGGCTTGTTAGCCATTTCTCTTAACTAATAGTCAAAGAAAAAAGTCAAAGGAGGTAAAGTGTTATGGTCAGTGTAAAAGAATTGTTAAAGAAGGCATTATTGGAAAAGTCAAAGGAAGAACAAAACAAGTATCAAGGAATGTTAAGAGTTTCAGAACTTTCTCAGTGTCCTGTTAAAGCTGTATGGTCATTTTTAGGAGAAGAACCCCAAGTTGATGAAGAAAAACTGCCTATTTTAGCAATAGGTAGTAATTTGCACGAGATGCTTCAGGGCTTCTTACCTGTAGAGGAAGCCGAAAAGGAATTTGTTAGAAAACATGGAGATTATCAGATTGTAGGTCATATTGATGGAATTATGACTGACCCAGAAACAGGGGAAAAGTTCATAGTAGAGTTTAAGACTATAGCAGATAAGGTTTACAGAAATGGAAAGACAACAAAGGACTATCTACCTTCAAGCCATCATATTTTACAGGCTCATTTTTATATGAGAATGACTGGCTTGGAGAAAGCAAAGATAGTATATCTACTGAAATCATCTGGAGAGATTGTAGAGTTTGATGTTGATTATGACCCAGAAGTTGAGCAAGAGATGTTAAAAGTTCTGGATGAAGCTGTGAGTATTTTGAAAGGTAATAAGGAAGTTGTTGATATTTACAATGAAATCCAAAGCGGTAGTGAAAATTGGAAGTGTAAATACTGCTTTTATTCTCACTTATGTGAGAAAGAAAAATCTGAAAAAGTTTTAGATGAGTTGGAGTATATGTAAAAAAGTTTCTTGATATAAAAGCAGTTTAAAGTATAGGGACAAGTGGAAAGCCTTGTTGCTTCCCTGTCCCTTCCCTTCATATTCAATTCAAAAATGTCCAAAAATCTTTTGCTACATCTTCAGTAATTTCAAAATCCTTGCTATCAGTTCTTAAAATGAATTTTCCATCTTTTTTGAAAAGTGAGGCTTCATTTCCAATGTAAGCAGGTATTATATCTTCTTTTCCTGATAGGAATTGTTTTAATGCAATTTTCAATCTTTCAATATCTGTATCTTCAATATTCTCATAAAAAGGATTTATCATTGAAAATCTGCCATTTCTTCTTTCAAAAATTACATCTCCGATTTTAAATCTCATAGGCATCTGTTTTAAAAATCCAAGAAGTGAAATTAAATCGTTTAGTGTGAGTATAAATCTGCTTGCCATATTTTCTCTCTGGTTCTCTGCAAAAAGTGTGAATACACCTTTCCTTTTGATAAATCCTTCTGATACATTTGCAGGTTTTCCGATAGTGAAGTAAGGAATTCTTCTAAATCCATTTTTGAAAAACACTATTTTTCCATTTTCTATTTCCTGTCCTTCAACTGCTTGTTTTGTTAGCTTATAAGCTTCAAATACAGCTTCGGGATTTACTCTAATTTTACCTTTAAATGCTTGTTTCTCTTCACTCCCTTTTTTAAATGCTGTTGTTCCTTCAATCTCTACTTCACTGCGATTAATACGAAAAGTGATGTTTCCATCTCTGTGTTTGAATGTTATAGGTTTTCTTGCCATCAACCCAAACCTCCTGCAATAGTTTTCTTCCTATTTTATAGTTTTTTTAAAGCCTATCAATATATGTGCTTCTTAAAACTTGCAATCAATTGCAAGCAGTTAGATTATCAATGGTTGCAAAACGAAAAACTTATAGCAAAAATATAAAAAAATACACTCTGGAGGTTTATGATGAAAAAACAAATCATCAAAATCAGGGATGAGGTTAAGGGAAGGCTTGACACTATTAATGAAATTGCAGAAATCGTTGCAGAAACTTCAAGGATTTCAAGGTCTGATGCTGTCAAGATAGGTTTAGGTTTATTTATAGCTTCAGCTCCAGCGATGGCTCAAACTACAGACCCTTGGGGAAACTTTTACACACTAACGAAAAACTGGATACAGGGGAACTTAGGTAAGTTTATTGCTCTATTGATATTTGTAATTGGTTTAATAATCGCAGCTTTTTCGCATAGTGCAAAACCTATTGTTTATGCTTTAATTCTGGCGGTAGTGATAGGTGGAGCTGTTGGTTTAGTTGGTATGTTCTTCAATGTTGGTAGCAGTTCATTTTCAACACCGTCAGGATGGTAATTTTAGAAGGAGGCATGTTCAGGCATGGAAGGCAAAGCAGAAGGAAGAAAAGTATATCCAATACCAAAATATATTGACGACCTTCCCGAGGTCGTCTTTATCCCAATAGATATATTTCTCATATCGGCAACCGCCTTTATGATTGCCTTTGTCTCTTTTAATCCTTTCATTGGGGCAATTGTAGGACCTGCAACAGGATTTGCTTATTATCACTTCAGGAAAGGAAAACCAAGAAACTTTCTACATCTAATTTTCTATAAAACAGGTCTTGCTTCTGTAAAAGGTGCAGTCCCGCCGACAGAAAAAGAAATAAAGGCATAATGAACGAAGGGGAGTTTTGATTATGAAATATATAGAGAGATGGTCAGAGCTTTATCGTAAAAATGCTATATTACTTTTCGTAGTTTTTCTGCAAGCGGTTCTTATAGTTTTTCTACTAACAGCAGTATTATATTTAGCGGTTAAAAGGACAGCTGTTATAGCCATTCCACCAACAGGAACTCAAATAGCAACAGGTAGCGAAACCCACAGGCTTTTATGGGGAAGATATTACATAGACCTTTTAATGAACTTCTCAAAGAATGATATTGATAACCGACTAAACATCCTCTTTACATTTATCCAAAATCCAAAAGCAAGGGAAAGGCTAATAAGAGAAGCAGAAGAAATAAAGAAAAATGATATTGTTCAAGTATTTATCCCTTACGAAAGCACATGGAAAGTTCAAGGTGGTGTTGTTTCGGTTAAAGGGCACATCAAAAGATGGATAGGGACAACTCTTGTTAGAGATGAAGATGTGCTTGTGAAGGTGAAACTTAGACCATCGGGGTCAATTATAGCACTGGAGGACTGGAAATATGAGAAGCCTTAAGGTTTTGATACTGGCTTTGTTTATAGTTTCTTTTTCTTTTGCGAAAGAACTGGTTTATGAAGGAAAGCCACTTCTTTTAGATGTTTCTAATCAGGTATCAAACATAATAGAATTTCCTGAAAAGGTAAAGAAAGCCATTTCTGCAAGTCAACAGCTGTCAGCCAAAATACAGGGAAACAAGGTTATTGTTTTACTTCCATCTAAAGAACCAGCAGATTTGTTGGTTTCTACAAAAAGTGGAAAGGTTTATGCACTTCTTTTAAATCCAAAGATAATTCCTACTCAAATAGTGAAAATCGTTGATAAACAGATAGAGGAAGAAAAAAAGAAGAAGGCAAAGAAAGAGAAAGTAAAACAGATAGAAAAAGGAAAGGATTATGAGGAAAAGCTAATAAACATATTGAAGGCGGCTATAAATGGTCAGCTTGATGACTACTATGAGGTAAAAAGAAAGGTTCAAACACTTGAAACACAGAACTACTTTATTGAGATTACGAAAGAATATCAAGGTGATGAATTTGGAGTATTGCTTGGAAAAATTTATCCAAAGAAAAAGGATGCAAAGCCTATAACGGAAAGGCTGTTGGCACAGGTTCTTTCAAGGATATGGAGAATAGCAGGAATAACTATCCTTATGGAACAAAATCTCATGCACTTTTATGCGGCAACCAGAGAGTATTTTAATGAGATACCAGAAAGCTATGAAGACAAGATTATCAAAAAATACTTGAGGGATGAAAAATGAGGAAGTTGGCAACAGCTATTTTAGGATTTGGGCTTTTTGTGTCTGTAAATGCTGAAACCATTATTGCGACAGGAACGCTGTCAATAGAGGATATGAAAAGAATGATAATCAAGCTAAAGCAAGAAAATGAGTTGCAGTCGGCAAAGATAAGGTATCTGGAGAATAAAGTTGCAAAGCTTGAAAAACAGCTGGCAGGGAAGATTACAAGGGCTAACAGTTCTATGATGGAAGGTCTTAAAGCTGGAGAGTTAATGGCAAAGCGTATCAATATAAAAACATACTGCACAACGGCTAATCTGAATGTTCGTAAGGGACCGGGAATGAACTATGAGGTATTTGCTTGGCTGAAGAAAGGAGCTGTTGTATCTGGAACTGTTAAGAAAGGAAAATGGCTAAAAATCCTAAATCCAAACGGCTGGGTAAGTTCCAAATTTTTAAGGGAGTGCAGCTATGGAAGAGAAGAAAAATAGTCAAAATGTAGAAGAAAAGGAAGAAATAAAAGAAGAAGTTGAGACAATAGAGGACAGGCTAAATAAAAAAAGAATGGTTATTCTGGGGGCGATTACTGCTGGAATATCTCTATTTGTAATATTCTCTTTCTTTTCAAATGTTATATTTGGGCTTGCTGACAATACATCAGTTCCCCAGTATCAGCCAAAGAAGGAGGGAGAAAAAACCATAGCACCGAAAGTTGAGGAAGACTGGAAAGCGATTACGGAAATGAAAATAAATCAGCTTCAGGAAAGACTGCAAAGAATGGAAGATACAAACAAGCAAATTCTCCAGCTACTCCAAGAACAAAAACAGGAAAGAGAAATGCTCCGTGAGGAAATAGAAAGGGAAATAGAGGAAAGAGTTAAAACCACTCCATCTGCTTCAGTTCCACCACCACCACCACAAACACCAGTTCAGTATGGTCAACCGCAAGGGCAACAGGGACAACAGGGACAACAACAAAAAGCACCAGCTTTAAAGGAATTTAAACCAGACAAAGAGGAAGAAACAGATAAAAAAGAAGTTAGCAAAACAGAAAAGAAAGAAAAGAAAGCCGTTAAAATAAAACTTCCACTTGGATTTTTAAAAGGTCTTACATTAACAGGTCTTGATGCTCCAACATTCCAGTATGGACAGAATAATCCACATCCAGTTTTGATAGTATCTCTTTCAAAGCAGATAATAGCAAACAATAAAAAATTAAATCTAAAAGAATGTTTCTTTTTAGGTTCTGGTTTCGGAGAAATCTCAAGTGAAAGGGCTTATATCAGGCTTGTAAAGTTATCCTGTATAGATAAGAAAGGAAATGTTTTAGAGCAAAAGGTTGCTGGATGGGTTCTTGATGATGACGGAAAAGTAGGCTTGAGAGGCAGAGTTGTAAGTAAGCAGGGAGCTGTTTTAGCTAAAACATTTATGGCAGGGCTTCTTGAAGGTTTATCCAGAACTATAGCCGCTACATCAACAACAATACAAATATCTCCAGTAGGGACCACGCAAACTCTAAATCCGCAGGATGCAACAAAGGTTGCACTTGCAAGTGGTTTTCAGAGTGCAGCTTCAAGACTTGCACAGTTCTACATGAAAATCGCAGAGCAGATGTATCCAGTAGTTGAAGTATCTCCCGGTAGAAAGATAACAATACTTATATCTGGGGGAAGCCTTGAGAAAACTAAAGATAATAAGCTTATTAGCAATCCTCTTAAGTAGTTGTGCAGAGTATAAAAGCCAAGAAATGGTAATAGATGGGGAGAAAAAGAAAGTGTTGGTAGCAGATAATTACTTTGCAAAGGTTGAAGGAATAAGACCTTTTGAGAAACAGCCAAAGGGGGAGTATGACGGACTTCTTTTTATCGTGAAACCTGATACAGCCTTTACAACCAGTGGCATGGAAAACTATCTGCTTATATGTTCACTGGCTAAAGCCAAGGTTGGTTATAAGACAGTTAATTGTAAATGTCTTGAACCAGATATTGATGAGTATTATCCAAATTCTGCTTATGTTTATGAAAGACTTTTTTCAGATAAAGATTGTAAAAATCAAATAAAACTTTAGGAGGTTTTAAAATGGCTTGGAAAAAAGTAGAAGTGAAAGAAGAAAAACATCTGGATGAGGTTTGGGTGTCATTTGGTAAAGAACCTAAAGGAGATGTGAATGCAAAAGTCATTAATGAAGGAGAGAGCATAGAGGGCTACATAGAAAAAATTACTAAATCAACAAAATTTAAACAACCTATCGTTTCTCTAATATCTGGAGATGTTAGATATTTGATGTTTGCACCTAAAGACCTTGAGAAAAAGATAGACAGTCTTATAGAAGAAGTAGATGGAAAGATGGTTTACACAAGGATAACATTCACAGGGATAAAAGAATTAGATGAGGACAGAAAAGCCTACACTTTTGAGGTGGAATATGATGATGAGAATGTTCTTGAAGAATAGTATTTTAGGCTTGCTTGCTTGTTTTAGTTTTTCTTTTGCAGGGGTTCTGGAGCAGACAGGGGCAAAGATTGTAGAGGAAAAGGATTTAGGGGATATATCTCAAATAGTTATTCAGTTTCCTGATGGTAGAAAAGAAGTGGGATATATCACAAAGGACAATAAATACCTGATAATTGGAAATGTGATAGATGCTAAAACAGGAGAAAATATAACTGCCAAGAAGTATAGAGAACTTGACAAAGTAGATGTTTCAAAAGTGCCTTTAGATGAAGCTGTAAAACTCAAGTTTGGAAAAGGAACTAAAAAGCTGATAATGGTAGCTGACCCTGATTGTCCTTTCTGCAAGAAAGCTTATCAATACCTGAAAAACAAAGATGTTGAAGTTTATCTATTCCTATTTCCTCTAAACATTCATCCACAGGCTTATGATAAGTCTGTAAAAATTCTTTGTTCAAAAGACCCAGCGAAAGCCTATGACAAGGTGGAAAGTGGCAATCAATTGCAGGTGTCTAAATGCAAAGAAGGGGAAGATAAGCTGAAAAGGCATATTTTAATTGCCAATAAACTTGGAGTTAGAGGGACACCTTTGTTTATAGATATGCAGGGACACAAAATAAATGGTTTAAACATTCCAGAGCTTGAGGAGGCATTGAAATGAAAAGGCATGTGTTGGCATTAATCTTTGTAGTTCCATTCTTAACAGGTTGCAGTTCTATACTGGGTATAGGACATGAAAACTTCCGATGTGAAGGGACAGACAAAGGGGGAGTTTGTGCACCTGTTGACAAGGTTTATAAGGATAGACATCTGCTTGGAAATCAGAAGGATACAGTGATAGATAGGGAGAAGGAAAAAGAAATTTCAGAGGAAAAAGAGGAAGGAGTATTTTATGAAGGTTGTTATGGGGAAGTAAAAATTTCCAAAGATGGAAAGCCTAAATGCAATTTGAAACCAAAAGCAGAGATAAAGGTTAGGGTTATAAAGGAAAAACCATTTGCACAGCCTATTAGAATACAGCCGAAAATAGCAAAAATCTGGATACAGCCGTATGTGGATGAAAACGGAAACTTGGTAGATGGTAGATACATCTATGTAATAGTTAAAAAAGGCGGTTGGCTTTTACCTGATGGAACAAAAATTTATGATGATGAGGTAAAAGATGATAACTAAAATCAAGGAGCTGTTTTTAGGGGAAAATTTAGAAAAATACGGAACTGAAAGAAGAATAATTAATGCTTTGATAAGAAACAGGGTAAGAGCCGCAGACTATATTTCTGTTTTGGAAGAAAAAGACAATATATTTCTGACCAAAGAAGGTTTTGGCTTTGCATTTTACTTGACACTTCCAGCTTTTCTTGGGCAAAGACAGGAAGAAGCCTTTGAGACATTCTTGAACCATGATTATCCAGACGGAACGGTAATAAACTTTATGGCTTTTTCATCTTCAAACATAAAGCCGTTTTTGGATTATTGGGAACAGGAGCATAGTGCTGAAAATGTAGATATAGATAACCCCGGTATTCTGAAGTATATAATCAAAAAAAGAAAAGAATACCTGCTAAATGCTGTAAATAATAGCTTTTGGGAAGATGTAGAGGCAAAGCCAAGGATAATATACAACATCATGTCGGTTCATATTCCTTTTGAAAGCGATAATCCTGATGTGGTTAGGATACAATTCAGGAGAATAAGGAAACTTGCAAACAGAATAAGGGAAGCAATAAGGGCAGAAGGTTTCGGATGCGATTTTGCAAATGCTGATATGATGCTTGCAATTTACAAAGAGATATTAAATCCAGAACTTCAAGGAGCTATTAAATATCAAAAGGGGCTTGATTTTAATAGACAGGTTCTTGACAGAAACACAACACTACGGCTTGTAGGTGGGCTGGAAAGTGATTTAGAGGTTGCAAATGATGAGAAAAAGAAATACTGGAGAGGCTTCTGGTTTAGCCAGTATCCAAATGAAATGACATTGTGGAAATTTTCCAATATTTTGTTTCCTTATGATGATACTAATCCAAGTCCGATTATACCCACTGATTTTTTCATGTGTATGCAGGTCAAGGTAGAAGATATAGAAAAAAGGCAAACGAAAATAACCGCAAAAGCTATTCAAATGCAAGACCAAGCTGAAAAATCAGAGTTTGCAAGATGGATACCAAAGATAAAAAGAAGGGGAGAGTATGCCAAGTATATAAAAGAAGTTATAGAAGATGGTAAAGTTCCTTATAGTGCTTCCATGTATCTGTTTATAAGTGCAGATAACCCAGAGCATTTAGATGATATAGCCTCTGGAGCTGTTCAAAGATTTGTTTCAAAGAAATTTAAGCTTGCAAGGGAAATAGATGCCTCACTTTTCAATGTATTGATGGAATGTTTACCCTTAAACCAGATAAAAGAAAGAGAAGAATTTTTTATTAACTATTCCACTTTGTTTGATGCAAATATAGCTTCCTTAATGCCATTTCAAGGGACAAGTTTAGGTTCTAAAAGACCAATAACTCTATATCTGGATAGGAAATACAGCCTTTGGGGATTTGACCCTTTTCATTCAGACACAAATTTCAATATCGTAAAGATAGCCGCTTCTGGTGGTGGTAAATCTTTCTCGGAAAATGACTTCCACGTGCTTAATCTGTCAGCTGGTAGAAAAATAAGAGTTATAGATATAGGATGGTCCTATAAACCACTTTGTAGTCTTTTAGGTGGTGAGTATATAGAACTTGATGATGAGAGAAACCCTTGTTTTAATCCATTTACTCATATTATTGAAGATGAAAAAGGAAATATCCATGAAGATGAACTTGCCGTATTAATCCCATTTGTCGGACTACTTGCAGGTTTAGATTTAAATCCTGAAGCTCTCATATCAAATGAAGATAACTTAATGGCAAGATATTGTTCATTCATAGCAAGGGCTATTACAAATGCTTATAAAAGCTACGGCAACAAAACAGGTCTGAAAGAAGTAGTTGAGGAACTGCAAAAACTTGAAGATGATACTGGAGACAATATTCCACAAAAACTATCTCAAGCCTTGTATGAGTTTTCACATGGGCATTATGCAAGATATTTCAATGGTGAAAATAATATCCACTATTCAAAGGATTATGTTGTATTAGAACTTGAACAGATAGAAAACAAAGACCCAAGGCTAAAACAGGCTATTCTTTATTCATTAATACTACGGATATTTAGAGAATTTTTCCTTGCACATTTAAGGAAAGACTACTCAAGAAAATTCCTTGTCGTTGACGAGGCGTGGTCAATTTTAAGAGAGAGCAAAGCTGGATATTTCCTTGAAACAGCTGCAAGAAGATTTAGAAAGTATGGTTGTTCTCTTGTAGTTATTACACAGAAAATAGAGGACTTGCTTGCTTCTCCAGCGACAAGGGCAATATATGCAAACTCTGCACATCTTATGATACTAAAGCCTTCGGAACAGGATATTGAGGATGCAAAGAGTGAAAAAAGGCTTCCTGTATCTGATTTTGAAAAGGAACTGATACTATCTCTTACTACCGTTCCAGGGAAGTTTTCGGAGTTAATCATAAGAAACTCTGTTCTGGGAACTGTTGTAGGTAGGTTAATAGTTGACAGATACTCATACTGGACATTTACGACGAACGATGCTGAAAGAAGAGTTAGAACCGAATTATTGGAAGAATTGAAAAACTATGAGCTTGTTCTGGAAACACTGGCTAAAAGAATGCCGATAGGGGAGATACTGGAAAAACTTGGATACATTACTGGAGAACAAAAACAGCTAATTTTATGGCTTCAATCCAATCATCCAAAATATAAGGGTAAGCTATTTGGAGAAATAGCTACTGAACTTGGGTTCGTCAGCAAAGAAAAGGTTATAGAAGCAACAGAAAAACAAAAAAACATATCACTCCAGCTAAAACAACTTGTAGAAGCCTATAAGAAGAAGTAGGGGGATAGGCATGAAAGAAAAAAATCTGATGTGGATAGCGATATTTGTAGTTGCGATAGGGCTTATAGCAAAAATTATATTTGACAACTACAAACAGGCTACTGAACCTATTGATGTATGCTATATAGATGCACCAAAGATAATAGAGAAATTAGCAGTCTTTTACTCTCTTGATATGAATAAAAGTTTGGTAAGCAGTGATAGTATGACCAGAGAAAAGGCTGATATACTGATGAAAAGATTAAGAGCTGTGTTAAATAACCCATATAGGTATCACTGCAAAACCATATTTATGAAAGGAGCTGTATTATCTGGAGGCAAGGATATAACAAAAGAGGTTCTTAAAGATGTTTGGGGCAAAGAAGCAAAGTAGTAAAGAGAGTGAAAACTTCTTTTTAGGCTTCTTAATAGTTGTAATTCTGTTTGCGGTTATTCTTGACTGGCTTACTTCAGCTGTGGACAGAAGCTCCCTTCTGGATATGTATAACCTGAGGAACTCTTTAATGAAAGTTCTACCTGAAGGGCAAAAGTTTTATGATACAGGATACATGATGGCTTATAATGCATACAAGGCTTCAAATCAGAAACTTTCAACAGAGGAAAAAGCCAATATTATCGTTGATTTGGTAAAAAATGGTGGGAAAAATATAAAAGTTTCTTTGGATGCAAAATTACAGGCTTTTTTAGCTAAGTATGTTTTTGCTTTTGGGGTGTTTTATGCAGTAGTCCATAAATCTTTCTGGCTAATAGTTTTTAGCTTGGTTTTAGTTTTAGTGTTATTTGTTTACCGAAACAGGAAAAGCATAGAGGAGCTGTTTGTTTTATTAAAAGCCAAATATTTTTACAATCCATTTAAAGATAAAGACATAGACAAAGTCCTATCTATTTTGCTTGCCAATCCTGTTCCAGCTTCTATTTTGCACCATAATCCAGAAAGGTTTGGATTGTTTGAACATTCTTATTCAGTTGCCAAAAAGGTAGTAAATGAGTTGATAAAACAACAAGCACCAGAGGAAAAGCAAAAAGAAGGATTTTTGGCAGGGCTACTGCACGATATAGGAAAAATAAGACTTTACAGGTATGAATGCAAAGAACCTTTTTATGTGCCTTCACCTTTGGATGATGAGAATGAAAAACCAAAAAAGAAAAAAAAGACCTGCAAGTGGACAAGTGCAGGTTTAAATCAGGAAGTAGTTAATAAGTCAACAATGACATTTCTGTCTGAAAAGTTTGGTATCAGGATACCTAAAGATAAGGATATATGGGAGCTGGTAAAACAAAAAGATATGGAAGCTACACTGGAGGAACTGAAAGGAGCTGATTATCCTCTGGATAAATTCTTTGAAGAAACTATCAGAAAGCTAAACATCAACGATATTTTTGATACTGGGAAATATGATGGCTGGCACAGGTCAGACTTTCCTTATGTGGTAGTTTTAGCACATGCTTTTAATAGAAGTTTAGTCAGAACTATTAAAGATAAAGAACCAGCAATACCTTTATCAGAAGAACCTGACAGAAAGGGAGTTCACACTATTGCGTATATCATTCCGAAAAAGTTATCAAACTGCATAGAGCTTAATCCTGATAGTGATTTAGGTTTGTGGGATGTGAAAGTTGGAGAAAAAACCTTTAAGAGTGTTTATTTCCTTAAAAAAGATTGCATACCACAAGACTTATTAGAAAGATGGGGAGAAGTGAGCTATGGCATTGAAAAGATTGGAAATAATTGATAAAGCTGGAAATATTACAGCATTTATAGAATTAAAACTTGAGAAAGAAATTATAGGTAATGAAACACTTCCGAAGCTAACCGTAAATGTGAACGGTAAAAAAGCGACCACTACAGCTGTAGAGAGATTTTTGGCACTACTGGAGGGAGCTTTCTTTGGTCTTATCGGGGAAAATAATGAGGTAATAGAAACACCTGAAGGATACATAGTGTTTTTTAGAGGCAAAGATAGATACGGAATAAGAGTTGGGAATAAAAGCGAGAGGGAAGTAGTGTTTTTGAGAAAGTTGGCATATAGGGAGTTGTATCACTGGATAAACATGCAATTAATTGCAAGTTTTTGATTTCTTTTCGTTGAAAAAGAATAGAAGGGAGGATAATAATTTTAGTATGAGGGTTTTACTGCTTGTTTGCTTTCTTATAGGTTCTGCACTTGCTTTTGACAAGCCAGATAAAGGCTGGTTTTTCTATGAAGACCCAGAGAAACCGAAAAAGGAAACTGTTAAGAAAGTAGAGAAAAAGATTGAAAAGCCAAAGGAAAAGAAAAAAGAAAAGCCGAAGAAAGTAGAAAAACCAAAACCCAAGCCGCAACCACAACAAGTTGTAAAGAAGAAAAAAGAAGATAAATTTGTTTTCCCAGTTAGACCTGATGCACCACAGCCAGTAAAAGAGTTCTTACTAAATCCAAATAGAGAAACAGCAGAAAAGTTTTTAGCTTGGCAGTATCAATATTTTCAACATCTACAAAAAATAGGTTTTGCATTAAGGGAAGCATATTTAGCTAAAGGACCACAGGTTTATCCTATTCGTGGATACCCTGAAAGTGAGCTTGCCTCAAAACTTTACTTCAATGATTACAGGAAACACCTAATAGCTAAGGCTATTAAAAGACTTAAGAACAGATTTGGTTTAATCATTTTTTATAGCGGAAAGTGTAAAGTTTGCCAGCAGGAATTACCGATACTGCTTGGTTTAAGACAGATATATGGCATAACAATGAGAGCTGTCAATGTAGATGGGAATATGATTGACCTGCCGATAAAGCAGGTTTACAATCCACAGCTTGCTAAACAATATGGGATAACCAGAGTTCCTACTGTTGTGGCAGTATTGGAAAAGAAAGATGGAACAGTTAAACAATCTGTCGTAGGTGTGGGTCTTATGACAGCTGATACTATACTTTCAATGATTACACAGTTTCTAATTCTTGAAGGAGAAATAAAGGGTTCAGAATTAAACTTTTACTTTTCAAGAAATGTAGTTAACGAGGTGAAGTAAAATGAAAAAACTGATAGCTTCTTTAGCTTTTGCTTCTTTATTAATAGCACCCACAAAGGCGGATATAAATGCAACTTTAGATAAGATTGTAGGCAGTTCCTATTATCTACCACCGGGAGAGATAAAGTCCCCTACTACTAACACATATACACTTGGTTCATATTCATTTAGGCTTAGAAATGACCTTCTCAATAGACCTGTATTGAGTTTAAGACCACCGCAAGCAACATTCAGCTGTTCTGGAGCAGATTTTGATGCAGGAATGTTATCTATGCTTAACTTAAATACTTTTGGGGATATGTTAAGCCAAGCGGGAACAAGTGTTGCTTGGGGAATAATGATAGGGCTTGTTTATTCACTACCCGGTATAGGAGATGCATTCCAAAAACTGAACGAATGGGCAAGAATGTTTCAACAGCTTATATCAAACAGCTGTATGATTGGAACACAAATTGGTAAAAACTTGGGAAGTTCTATATGGGAAAGCGGTAGAACTAATGCACAGGGCAAAGGTGTGGCTTCTGGTAGTGTATCCTCTTTTGAAGCTGCACAAAAGGAGTTTATTGACCTAATAAAAACCACAGGGGAAATTAAAAAATTCTTTGGGACTATACCTTATGGTCCTTTGTATGAAGGTGGATGGACAGATACAGAAACAGCTGATTTAGTAGCTTCACTATTTGGTGTTTTAGAATGGAGAGCGGTAGATACAGCTGGTAATGACTGCACAGATACATCTTGCTTGAAAAATGCCAAAATCAAGGTGGTTTACTATCCACCACTTACAAACAATCTGCAAGATATTATTAACGGAGCTACAATGCAAATATATCACTGCAACTGGGGATATGACACAAACATAGGAACTTTTAAATGCAATGGTGGTGTTGAAGTTTCTAATAAAGACATACCAGAAGGTCTAAGACAAAAAATAGTTAATAGAATAGATGGAATAGTTGATGACATTATTGATGGAACTTTTATGGCAAATCCTGATGATGCTCAATGGATAAAATCTGTGCCTTTGCCAAACTTTCCAGAGGTTATAAACTATTTGGCAATACTGAAAAAACAAGGTTTTACTTCACAGTATAATTCTGCTCTTTATGGAGTTTCAGAGTTAATATCATCAATGATGTTGAAAGTATTAATTGATAATGCCTATGCTTCTTTATCTTCAATCGGGAGATACTTTACAAATAAAGATATGCCTAAAGACTTGGCAGGTGCCCAGCAAAACATTACAAAAGTAAAAGCACAGATAGATGATTATATTCAAAAGAATATTCAGTCTAACTACATAACTATACAGGTGGCTTCCCAGACATATAGGAGTATCAAATCAGCAGTAGAGAAAGGTTTTGTTGATAAATTTGGACAAACAGCATATCTGTTTATGAGGTAAAAAAATGGCTATTGATTTAGACCTTTATACAGTTGGGAACATAGAAACCTTATCACAGGTATATAAGTATCTGGTTTTAATACTGGGTGATAGTTTTATAGGAACTGTTATAAAAATCACAGCTGTATGGGGGCTGATTTTTGCCATTCTTGCTTCTGCTTTCAAGGGTCGGTTTTCCATCTGGATATATCATTTCTTGATGACCTATGTTCTTTTCCAGATATTCTTTATGCCTGTTGTTCGGCTTACCATCATAGATACAAAGCTTGATAGAACTTATGTTGTGGATAATGTGCCTTTTGGAGTGGGTTTTATTGCTTCAATGGCAAGTGGATTTTCTTATAAACTTACAAACCTAATAGATAATGCTTTTCATACTGGAACTGTTGTTGTCTGGGGACCGGGAACTGGTAGTTATGTGGCAGGCGTTGATTATTCCAGAATGGGCTTTGCTGGAATGTTTGACTATTTAAAGATGGGGCTAAAAATAGACCCACGGCTTGTTCAAACAAAATTTAATGCTGTTTATGAAATGCAAGCTTATATAGAACAGTGTTTCTTTCCTTATGTGTCAACCTTAAGTGCAACGGAAATAGATAATCTTAGAAAAAGCAATAACCTGTTAGCAGATTTAAGAGTAGATAATTCTTTCCTTATGAGTTATAACGGCACTACTTGGACTTGTGATGATTTTTATGACAATAAACTCGTTCCTGATTGGAATGATTTTGTAAATACTGGAGCTACTACACCACAACTCTTTGGCTTTGCAGACTATATGACTGTTCGTATGGTTGATAGTATCAATGCAATGACTAATGCAAGCATGTCATTTAACCAGATAATTACCCAGTCAGGAATTATCAATATGATAAAGGAAAGCTATTTTACTTCTGGTCTTGCCGATGACATGAATAATAGACTACTTGCTGGATATGCTGTCGGTAGGGCTGAAGAACAGGCAAAGCTTATGGGTAAAGCAATGTTCTTATGGGCTAAAAAGGTTATTCCATTTATGCAAGGCTTCCTTGAGGCATTCTTTGTAATTCTGTTTCCGTTTTTAATAATCTTATTGTTTATACCACTTGTTTCTTTCGGGGGTGTCCAGCCAGCTATTGGATACCTTAAGGTGATAGTATGGGTTTATCTTTTTATTCCGATTTTAGCAATAATAGATGGAATGATAAAACTACAAGCTATAAATAAAACAATAGCTTGGCTTAATTCTGTTGGACTTCAGGGTATTACACTTGGAGACTATGGGTTCTTGTTGGAACAGGCAGATTTTTATCCTGCAATTGCTGGATTTGCCGCAATGTCAACTCCACTTTGGGCTTGGATGCTATTAAAGGGTTTTGAGGCAGGAGTTCATGGAATTAGTGCATTAGTAGGTTCTATGGGAAGTCAATTTGTAGGACAGGAAGCTGGAGCTGCAAACATAACAAGAAATATGACAAGAGACAGCAGAGAGCTTATGGCAAATATGGGTGCTGGTCAATCTCCAGTAGAGGCGTTATCCAATGCAGGAACTTGGATGTATAAAGAAAATACAAATTTAGGCGGGTTATATAGCAGTTTAGGTGCTTATAATGCACATTCTATTTTAGAAAGTCAACTTGGCATTGGAGGGGCTGTTCAGACAACAACAGCACAAGCTTTATATGGACTTACACACTCAGGTGGTAGAGGTATGGCTGCTTGGAATGCCTCTGGTGGAAATGTAATGAATATGCTAAATACTGGAGCTATGACTTCACCAGCACAAATCATAGAAAGAGACTATGGAACTCTTGGTCTTAAATATGATGCACAAGGAAACTTGGTAGCCGCTGAATTTAATACGGGAATAAAATCAGATATGATGCAAGCA
>Ga0256835_1000171_pt1 | contig 52980 bp, 58 predicted proteins | sample PIR30metaG_FD_185972 | JGI IMG/M metagenome (GOLD analysis project Ga0256835, IMG submission 185972) | Hydrothermal vent microbial communities from East Pacific Rise, Pacific Ocean - PIR-30 | ecosystem: Environmental > Aquatic > Marine > Hydrothermal vents | place: Pacific Ocean: East Pacific...
CAGATAGCCCAGACCCCGGAGCCACATCACAACAGGCCCCGCTCCAAGGCCTACCCCCCACCACCCATGAGCATCCTCCTAGCCTCCAGGTAGAGATCCACAGAGATCCTAAACCCGCTCTCAACAATCCTGTCAAGAACCTCTAGGGCCTCCCCCACGGGCAAGACACCCTTGTCCACGGCACGCCTCAAAACATACAGAGTACCGTGCACCTCGAGCCCTAATGCCCTAGCAACCAGCCTCGCAGCCCTATCATCGACAAGCACGTGGCAAGGCCTCAGCCGCACAGCCAGCGCCAAGACACCAGCCTCACCCGGGTGAAGCACAGGCGCAATACGCAGTATACGCTCCAAATCCTCCTCCCCGACATCCACCACACGTAGAGAACCGCCGGCCACCGCAGACGCCACAAGCCCGGCGTCCCCGAACCTCCTCCCAAACCCCCTCCCTACAACCTCCTCATACACAGTAGAGGGCACAACAACATCCTCATACACACCGGCCAAAACATCCAGAGCCCCAGCCTTAGCGAGATATAGTAAATGCAGCCACGCCACAGCCATTACAAGGCCTCAACATTACACATCGTATCCTTCACAAGGCACATAATAGCATGACACGCCACATCTAGACAAATAATATCCAGCCCCTCGGCCAGCAGTTATAGCAACCTATACACTTACACACAGCTTTAATAATAACGGAATAATAACAGTATAAACATAAATTCCGTATTCCGTAACAGCTAATAAGACACAAGGGAAGAACACGAACTCGTACTACAGTCGTATAACAAAACCGGATAACTTATCTATCATCACCCCTAGCTTCCCGAAGCTTTCTCCCCTAGAGTAAAAATCAGATAACTATTAGTGAAATTTTTCTTATGGAAGCCAGAATTCAATCAGTAATCTCTAACTATCATAACATGTATTATGAATTATAAATTTCGTATGTCGGAATATGTAATAAAGACTCTAAGGAAGAATTCTCAGATATGGAGTATGATATTCGTAATACATAACACAAAAAACCACACCATTTTCTACATACGATATAGTATACATACTATTCACGATAAACCTATTATACAAGCACCTATATATTGCTAAAATTTAGGAAATAATATAACACGTTATTTTAACTAATATTGATATATACCCGGAAACTAATGTGTAATCATATTAGACTACAAACATCATACGGCCGTCTAAATTGTACAGAATATGTATCTATCTCGTTATTATTAGTAACTTAAGAACTACCTTCATCGTATTTATACTTGAAAATTCGTGAGAATGTAGCAACAAAGGCTTGCAGCAAGCCTTCCGTCGAGCCAATTGATCTGCAGATGTTAGATAGTTTATCTGGCTCTTATTTTCTATCGTCACTGGCTGGCCCATTTTTCGGCGTGGCGTATGCCGTGTGGGCTGGGTTAGAGGGTGCTGTGTGGCGGGGTATGGGGGTGTTTTTCGGCGGGGGTTGTGCTACGTTTTGTAGATGCAAAACAGCATTGGGGCGCGCCACCAATATATATCGCTGATATCACGATACTATCAGGTGATATCATGCAGGTCCTCGTAAGGCTCAGCCCCAGGCTCTACAGGGAGCTCGAGGAGGAGTCCAGGAGCCTCGGCGTCTCCAAGGCCGAGGTCCTCAGGCGTGCCCTCAGAGAGTACCTCGAGAGGAGGAAGGGCTCGGCGACCCGCAGGGTGAGGGGGCTCGTGAAGCCCAGGCTCAGCATGGAGGAGCTGGAGGAGATATACATGGTGGAGGGGCGTGAGGGCCTACATTGACGCCAGCGTCTTCCTACACCTACTCTTCGACGGCAGCCGCGCCGACGAGGCCGAGCGCATCCTATCCAGCGTCGAGGAGGGGGAGAGCCTCGGCTACGTGAGCCCCCTTGTCGTCGAGGAGACCGTCTTCAAGCTCCTCGTGGGCCGCGCCTCGGAGCTCGGCGTGGACAGCTTCTACGAGTTCAGGAAGAGGTACGCGGTGGACGAGGAGTTTAGGAGGACGTGCTACCGCCCCGTCGAGGAGTTCATCTCGTACCTCGACTCGCTGAGGGGCCTCAGGTGGGTCGAGGTGGGTGGCGGCGACGTGCACGAGGCGCTCAGGCTCTCCGCGGACTACGGGCTGCTCCCGGCGGACGCGCTCCACGCGGCCCTAGCCTTGAGGCTCGGAGTCGCGGTGGCCACCTTTGACAGCGACTTCCGGAGGGTGCCGGGCCTAAAGGTTATACCCTAGGCGAGTGTAGCCCGGGGCGCGGGGGGGTGTTACTGCTCCCATCCCTATGGCGCCTCGAGCACGCCCCACCCTGCTAGGAGTTCTCCGCTGATACCGGAGGCTATCCACAGGTGTAGGAGACTTGATGAGCCAGGAGCGCGTAGGCTAGTCGGAGTGCCTCGACGTTCACGGGTGCTGGGCACGCTAGGCGCTACGCCTAAGCCTGCGTTGGAGAAGCCCTAGAGAGGCCACCAACAGAGCTATGCCGCCTCTATCTGCTCAGCTTGCTCCCGTCCGGCCTAAACCTCGTAGCCTCGAAGTCCCCCTGCCTGTACACCGTGAACTCCACGTCCCCCGCCGGGCCTGTGAGCGGCCTAACCACAGGCTCCCCGACCCCCGTGAGGTTCGACACGTAGACGAGCCCGCCCGGCACCACGTAGAACCCCCTAGGCCTAGTACCGCATAGGTATATGTAGGCCGTGTAGCTCGATGCGTTCAGGCTTAGCGTGAGCCTTGGCTCGCTAGAGGAGGCTACCGGGGTGTTTCCTCTCCACAGCTCGGCCCTGCACGCTGTGAGGTTCACCGGTGCCCTGTAGACCAGGTAGACCCTAGCGCTGTCCCCGGGGCCGTAGTAGCGGCGTCGAAGCTCGAAGCGCACGTGGAGCGTAGTCTCGTCCACCCATTCCACGTAGACCCTGAACGCTCCATATACTATGCTCCTCGGATAGGCCTCGACCGGCCCCGCATAGCCCAGGTATACGTCCAGCACGCCCCTATACGAGTAGAGCGACGCCGCAGCCCTCAGCTCCAGCTGGGCATACCTGGCGCCGCCCGCCTCATATGTACCGTAGCTCCACGAGACGAATATCCTGCCCGACCCGTTATACCATATCTCCTCCAGGAGGCGCCGGGACGTGTCATACGCCGTGAAACCGGTGCCAGCCACCCCCACGCTGTGCAGGCCAGCCGGCACGCTCACAGACGAGCCGTTCCCACCCCACCTAGGCCCATCCAGCCAGAACGGGAACCAGTCTGCGCCGCCAGCATCGCCAACCACGTAGAACCTCACATCAGCACTAGAGCTACCGCCACCGCCACCCCCAGAGCTACCGCCCCCCAGGCCACAGCCCGCCTCAGCCCACAGGGACGCCGACAGGCTACAGGGAAACCCTGTGCACGACCTCAGCGACACCGTGATACCCGGCGACTTAAACATGCTCGCAAACCCCGTCTCCACCCCCGTAGTCGTATACGTCCCCACCTCAGAGTGATAGCCGTCGTCTATCTGGGCATCCACCTCGTACAACCCATAGAACCCGGAGTGTATCTCGCCAACCCTCTCAACACTAACAACATACCACGACACAAGCCCCCCAGCCCTAACGTCAAACCCACTCCTAGCATAACACGTATACCCACCCGGCACAAGCTCCCTAGCATTACCAACACCAGCACTCAAATAGAGAGAAACTGTCTGAGGAAGATCATCACTCCAACTTGCTTCCAGAGTATGACTATCGCTGTCCGAGTAGCTAACAGAGGTGTAGGGCGCATACACAACTACCGCAACAACCAAAAACAGCGCTAGAAATAGAAAAACTAACAGCCCTCGCATGGCGTAACACCCACCACCCTAACATAAAACTCATGAGTTAGCCTGTAGTAAGAACCTACGCCAACAAAGACATACTGACCATTGTTTGGAAACTTCCAGAAGTGGTTCTGCCAGTCCTCCACAAAGCCATACATGTTGAAGCTACCTCCGAATATGTGTATTTTACCCCACTCTGGCCTCACCCTATACACCTTGTAACCGTCGAAGAGTATCCTAGTGGTCTCAGCCCTTGGCGCACAGTTCTTGCAATATATTTCTAGCTCAGGTATCAGGTAGAACACCGTGCCCCCGCTCTGAATAGCTACATAAATCCAGCTTTCGTCGTAGTAGTTGCGGCCGTTCCACTCCGGTACCCTCACCTCTATCTCGACGAACTTTATCTTCCTCGATATGCGCATAGTTGCTATAAGCCTCGTTATCCTCGTGTTCTCCCCCTCGAAGTTACACGGCCTCGGGTTGTAGACGTGTAGCCAGCCGTCCCTCACCTCCCAGTCCTCCACAGCCTTACCCGGGTTCAGCGGGCACGACCCATTGAAGAAGCCCTCCGGGAACTCCACCACCCTCTCCACGTACGGAAGCCCCTTCAGCCCGGGCAGATAGTAGAGGGTTATGTTCGCCGGCCCCTCCACCCGTAGCCTCGACCCGTTTATCCCGTAGCTCCACCACCACCTCCTACCCCCCTCCTCCACCCAGTACCAGCCAAGCCAGTACCGGTGCGTACCATTAATAGCCGGCCCAGCGAACACACCCTCCACAACCACAGGCGGGCGGATGCAGGTTGGTAGTTGGACGGGTTTACCGTTTATGTAGGCGGTTACGTTTTCCCTGAGGTTTGTGATTATCCATATTTCTCCTGGCTTGCAGGTGTAGTTTATCCTGTAGGCCCAGTAGAGCCTGAGCGTTGTGTTCTGGTCTGCGGTGTAGACCACCGTGGAGTTTAGCGGTATGTAGCTGCCTACGCCGGCTTTCTGAGGCTTGGCTTTTATCACTATTAGTGAGCCGAGGGGTACGCGGAGGGTTGTGGGGCCTTTGTGCTCGGTGCCGTTTACGAGGTAGGGCGCCGACGCGTTCACCAGGATCCTCACGGAGACGTATACGCGCTCCGCCTCCACCACTAGGCTGGCGTTGCCGTATATGATCAGGGAGCCGGTGGCGTTGAGGCTGGCTGTGCGGTTGGCCGTGTGGAGCGTTATGCTGGCTATGCGCCAGCCGTGGCGCGGCACCACCCTGTAGGACCAGGCGCTGGGGCACCTGCCGCCCGTCTTGACGAGGTAGACGGTGTAGCCTGTCCCGTTCCGGGCCTCGAGGAGGCATACTGGTGGGCGGCTGGGTGTCTGGGGGGCTTGTGGCTCGGGTGCTTGCTGTCTGGGGCCGAGTATTTTCTCGTAGAGGGGCTTGACTGCCTGGTAGAGCGGTGTGAGTTGTTGGGGGAGTGGGGCTGCCCCGAGGTATACGAGGAGCGTGTAGAGGAAGGGGGCGAGGAGGACTATTAGGGCTATAGCGGCCGCGCCCGTCTTGCTCATTTTTGACACCAATTATACCTGCGTGCTAGTGTTTTTACGTGTTACCGATGTGCAGGCCGTTGTGACTATAGCCTTTTATCATTACTCATTGCGACGGCATGAGTGGTTACGTGTTGGAGGCTTGTGAGACCCAGGCTCGATGTGGAGATTACGTGGTGGAGGGTGTTTTATCTTGGTGTTGAGGAGGCGTGGGTGGGGGCAGAAGTGGGATTAGGGAGTTGTTGCGGAGTTTATGAGGGACTGTAGCTGTTTTATTAATGGATTTTCTTCTCCGAGGTTATGCAATATTGATCCTACTGGTGTGATATATATTGTTTTAACGTGTAATCGCCTAGTGTTTATGATATGGTAGATGTCGTAGTCCCCTGTTATTATTGTGGAGTTCTCTGTTTTGGCTATTGCTATTATTAGTATGTCCTGGTGTTTTCCTCTATTTTCTTTAGGGAGATTTTTATAAAGTCGCGCTGTTTCTTTGAAATATTTTACTTGCCATGTGTTTATTAGAGTGCATTTGCCTAGTTGCGTTAGACTTGGTATATCGATTTTCTTGATTCTGCTAGGGATATTTACGAGGGTTTTTAATTTATTGGGATCTATGATATATTTCTTTATTATAATTTTTGATAATGCTCTCGGTAACTCTATATCTAGTATGAAGTCTGGAATGATAACATGGTATGGGGATTCAAATAATATGTATCTTGCTACTTTTGAATATATTTTTTCTCTCAACGTTATTTTTCCTGGGGGCAATGACACTATATTGATAAATGAGTAGATTAAGAGGTTTGTATCTAGTATAATACTGTATATTTCACCCTCTGCATTCATTCTTCAATCTCCCGTTCTCGTAGCGCCTCTAGTATGCCCCACTCTGCTAGGAGTTCTCCGTCGGTGCTAGAGGCTATCTCGTAGGTGTAGGAGAGCTGGAGGAGTGCCGCCCATTTCCGGGGGTCTTGCCAGGGCTTGGGCGGTACTTTGTGGCTGAGCGGCAGTTTGTCCCGGGCCGCGTAGGCCGCTAGGGCTAGTGCGTCTGTCTCCCTGTTTTCTGCTAGGAGGGTTAGCGCGGCTAGCAGGTAGAGTAGCTTCTTTGTGTCCGCGTTTTCTATTGTTTTTCCGGTTGCGTAGAAGAGTGTGCCTATGCTAAGTAGCTTCGTGTTTCCAGTGGCTAGGTATGTTATATAGGCGATCTTCGATAAGAGGATGTATGCTAGCGCGGTTTTAGCCGCAGTTTTTCTGCCCGCTACCTTGAGTTCTTCTAGTGTTCTGCGCGGCGTGTCCTCCAGTGTTTCGCGTATTTTCCTCGTGGTGGTGTGCGAGGTGTATTCTATGGCGTCGCAGATGAGTTTTAGGTTGTTTGTCTCTTGTATGACGTCTCTTATGTCTGCTACTGCGTCGAGGAGTGTCTCGTAGGCTTTAAGCAGTTTATCTTCTACTTGATCCATGTTTTTCCTGTGTTTGTTTAGGAATGTTGTTGCTTGGAGCTTCATTTCTGCTCTACCACTTACGTGTTTATACTGTGTTATGTACTTTGTTTTTGGGCGTATTTCATAGTGTTCAGGGGCCCCAGTTTTCTGTGTGTTGGTGGCGCTATACGGGGATCTCGGTGTCTATGTGTTTTTTGTACCACTGCTTGTAGAGCTGGGGTGTTGCTAGGTGGATTTCGAAGGGTGCGGCGGGGTCGCCTATTGCTTGGAGGATTTTGGCCCGGATTCTTGCCTGTTCGCTTGCTCTGCGGGGGGTGTTGGGGGATACTATTAGTATGTCTATGTCGCTTTTCCCGGGTATTGCTTCTCCGCGGGCGGCTGAGCCGAACAGGATTACCTCGAGGTTGGGGTCGTCGAGCAGCTCTGCGGCTACCCGTTTTATCTCCTTGGCGTACTTGAGGGGGTCTGCGAAGTACTTTGCCTCTTCCCTGGCTATCTTCTTCTGTATGTCTATGAGAGACATTTCTCTACTATTTCTATGAATTCGCCGCATATTTCTAGCATGTGCCGGACCTCGACTTCCTCGTAGTATATGGGGTAGTACCTTGACGCTATGTATGCGCCCTCGATGTTTCCTACGGTGTTCGCGTGTTTGAGGTAGAATCCCCATAGCTCGGGGCATATGTCCCTGGTCTCCCTGAAGAGTCTTCTCAGGGAGTGTGTCCTCGGGAAGTCTCCGAGCTTTACTGCTAGGATGTATTTTAGCATTAGCTGCATGGCCTGTTCAATGTTGAAGGCTGCTAGGTTGTATTCTCCCTGTTCGTAGAGGTGCTTTGCGTTTTTGAGGAAGCTTAGGGCGTTGTTTTTCAGGAACGTGTAGTTGGACATCTGTGCCCCCTTGCCGCTGTAGTATTATTGAGGCTTATGCCTTTATTATCGGTTTAGCCGGGCTGGAAGCTTTCATGCCATACTATGTAGGGTGGGCTTAGGGATACCCCGGCCCAGTATCACGCCCACCCAGGCCCGGGGCTATATGCCTTCCAGCTGCTTGTCCGCGGGGTATGATACCTGTATCCCGAAGCGTATCCGCTTCTCCTCCCCCGGCCTCAGCTTGATGCGCCACCCTATTATCCCCATGCCCTTGTCTATCGTCGGCGGGGGCTCGGCGTCCACCAGCTTCGCCTTGACCTCGGGGTCCTCGGAGACGGGCACCCTGTCGTAGACCTCGACCTCTACGTCGTCACGGTAGTGGCTCTTTATCCTTATCTCGTATCTTCGGGTTAGGACGGCGTGGCCTCCGAGCAGCTTCTTCGATGCAGCCCCGGAGACCTGTCTCTTCTCGGCCTCCAGGGGGTCGGCGTGGGTCAGCGCGAGCTCTACCTCCTGGCCCGTCGCGACCCTGGGGAGCTGTGTCTTCCCGATGAAGGTGCCTCCCCTGTATATCCTGGCCTGGCCGGGCGGCAGCGGGTCTCCCGTGTTCACGAACCTGGCGTACTCCACGGGCGGGTCGCCGGTGAAGGCGTCCCAGAAGACCCTGACCTCCCCCTCGTACTCGTCCTCGCGGAGCAGCAGTAACAGGGGCCTGCCCGGCTCTATGTCCACCGCGTAGGGCGGCGTGTAGGATATGTAGGCCCCCGGCACCCTCTGCGCCTCGCGGAAGCTGGGTCTCGGCGGCGCCTCCATCTTCGCCACGGCGCCCAGGGGGGCGGCCTTCGGCTTCTGGGGGAGAGGCCTGGGCCTCGGCTTCCAGATTCGTATGCGCCAGGGCCTTGGCTCCCGCTTGACGGCTCTCCCTAGGGCGCGGGAGGTTATGTAGGGTCTGACTCCCCGCCAGGCCGCCCCGGTCTGCTGCACCAGCTCGGCGTAGAGGGCTACCCTGACGGCGCCGTCGTCGACGGATATGTCGTAGGATGGCCTCCAGTAGGCCTTCTTCACGGTGTAGGCCACCGCTAGCCTGCTCCCCTCCTCGAGCCCGTCTGCCTCGATCACTATGCGGCCGGAGTCTACGAGGCCGCCCCCCTTAAGCCGGCTCTCGGCCTCTTCGAGTAGTCTCTCGACCTCTCTGAGCCTGGCCTCGGCCTCCACGAGCTCTCCCGCAGCCCTCTCCCTCTCCTCCCTGATCCTCGTGAGGGCTTCGAGCACGGAGTCGGCGTCCGCCCTGCCGGCTGAGGCGGTGGCTAGGAGCGCTGTGACCGCCGACTCGAAGGCGCCGTCTATGCTGTCCAGGTACTTTGCCAGACCCTTCACTCTGAGCTCTAGCGCGCGCTTCTCCCTCCTCAGCTTCTCGAGCCGCTCGGCCTCCCCCGGGGGGCCTGGGCGCCACCTCTTGTAGGCCTCGTAGACGGCGCTCCTGGCGTGGCCCTTGGAGAGGTATACCCTAAGGCTGTCGGGGTCGACGCCGCCCTCCACGTCCTCGAGTACTATGCGGCGTGCGCCGCCGGCCCCTATCACCGCGCTCCTCGTCACCACGGCGCCGTTGATGTAGAACGTCACGCTATCGACTTTGTGGTCTACGACGAGCTCCTCCATGGCTCATACACTCTACGCGTAGACACCCGGGGGGTGGAGATATATGTGATTCTCAGCTAGGGTAGGCGGACAGCAGCGCCCCCCGGGGGCTGTGGCACCGGCAACCGCTACCCGCCGGCCAGCCTCCTACGTATGCGGCCGGCCGCGGCCCTGAGGAAGCCTATGCCTAGCGACTCGAGGGTCTCGTCGCTGGGCACGCCGAGCCCGTCCCAGCCGACCTCTGCGTAGTACTCGCGCTTCTTCTCCTCGACCTCCTCCCGGCTGGGGGCCCTGCCCTTGAAGGGGCCGCTGGGGAGCGGCTCGTAGAACCTCGGCGGCAGGTCGTCGTGGATCCTGGGGTCCCAGTAGGCGTCGGGGCCTCCCAGGAGGAGGGCGATCCTCTGGACGGCTATTATCCTCTTAGCGTGCTCCCTGGCCCAGCGCTCCATGTCTATGTCCCAGCCCGTGATGGCCTTGAGGAACTCGAAGGGGAGCACGGTGTCGGCGTTGAAGGCGCATATCACTGCCGAGTCGACGAAGGCCATCCAGTGCTCGCCCCACTGCCTCGTCACGGGGAGGCGGGGCGCGGAGGTGTGGTCGCCGCCCTGGACGCCGACCGGGTAGGAGTAGGCGGGGAAGTCCTTGCCGCTCCTGACGCCGTGGGCGCCGACGGCTATGCCCTTCACGTGTACCGCGCACCTCTCGGCGTCCACTTTCTTCCACTCGCCTATCCGCCTCGCAGCCCTGTAGGTTCCCTCGGCGAGGAGGTCGCCTATGCCCTCCCTCCTCGCTATCTTCTCCATTAGCCTGGCGAAGGCGTCGACGTCGCCCCAGCGGAGGTCTATGCCGTCGAGGTCCTCCCTGGTGAGCACGCCCTTCTCGTAGAGCTCCGCCGCTAGGCCGAGGACGTTGCCTGTCTGTATGCCGCAGAGCCCGAGCTCGTCGGCGAGGTATGAGAGGTAGATCACGTGGCGTGGCTCCTCTATGCCGAGGTTGGGGCCCAGGTATGCCTGTAGCTCGTAGTCGGGGGCGTCGGTGGCGGCGCCGGCGTGCCTTCCGCTGCGGAGGAAGGAGACCTTCATGCAGGTGGAGGGGCAGCCGTAGTCGCCCCAGTACCTCTTGACCCAGTGGGCCTCGAACATCTGGGGGGCGAGGTTCCTGTTGGCGTGCCACTCCTCCCTCCAGTTCCTGACGGGCTCGCTGCTAGTCCTCGCGGCCACCATGTAGGCGCCGAGCCCGGTGCCCCAGTACTTGGTCAGCGTCTTAGAGTTAAGCTTCCTCCAGGCCTCGGCTATCAGGTGTCTCACCCAGCCGGGCCACCTGGCCCTGGGCATGGGGCCGGTGCCCCTGACGGCGACGGCCTTGACCCTCTTGGCCCCCATGACGGCGCCGTATCCGCCGTAGCCCGCGGCATGCACCCACTTCGCCATCACCGCGGCCGTCCTGACGAGGTTCTCGCCCGCGGGGCCTATGTAGATGAAGGAGGGCTCCCTTGGAAGCCCCTCCCTGATGAGGTGCCTGCGCAGGTACTCGCCGTAGAGCTCGTCCCTCAGCCTCCTATACGTGGCCCGGCCGCCGAGGCCCCAGAGGTGCTCGGCACCCCTTATCTCGGCCTCGCCGTTCTCCACGTATATGTATACGGGGTCCTTGGAGGCGCCTCGCAGCACGAGGCCGTCCAGGCCGGCGGCGCGGAGCTCCACCGCGACCTCGGAGGAGAGCACCGAGCCCACTATGCCGTTGCTCTGGGGCGACTTGGCGGTGACGAGGAGCTTCACGCCGGGGTAGTAGCCTGTCAGCGGCCCCGTGAGAATGTAGAGGGGGTTATCCGGCGATAGGGGGTCGAGCCCCTCCCACCTGTCGTGGAGCTCCCTCATGAGGAGGTAGGCGCCGAGGCCCCTGCCGCCTATGTAGTCGTGGAGCACCTGGTCGTCGAGCTCCACCACCCTGGTCTTCTCCCTGGAGAGGTCCACCTCGAGGAGCCTCCCGGCGTATCCGTAGGGCATCACATCTCACCCCCGTGCTCGCCGTAGTAGGTCTCCTTGAGCCGCTCCACGACGACCTGTGGCATCGTCGAGTAGAGGGAGAAGAGGTCGCGGTCTGTCGCGGGGACGACGCGGAGGGCGTGGTAGCCGGCCTGCTGGCAGGCGGCGACGCAGGCTGGCTCCCCGCCGCATAGGTCGCAGATGAGGGCCTTCCTGGTGACGGGGTGGAGGCGGGGCACCTTGCCGGGGCAGGCCTTGATGCACTCGCCGCAGCCGGTGCACTTGTCCGTGTCTACTATGGGGGCCCCGGTGGCCTCGTCTACCCTGATGGCGCCGTGGCCGGCCCGGTCGCAGGCCTTCTGGCAGGGGTAGTCGGGGCACATGGCGCAGAGGTGGGGCACGTCTATCCCGGGGATAAGCTCTATCACCCTTATCCTGCTTGCCTCGGGGAAGACTGTGCCCTCGTGGTGGAGGCTGCAGGCTATCTCGCAGAGGCGGCAGCCACTGCACCTATGAGGGTCTCTAAGTATGAATATCTGGGTAGAAGGCATTACAATATAGATCCGGGTCTTTGCATAAAACCCTTGTTATATTAAATTTTATTAGTAGGTTGTATAACAATATGTAAGAGGCGGCGCGGCGGCGCCCATATACTCGCTACTAGTCTAATGCTCCAGGTTGTCGCCTCATCAGAGTAGCCTGCACGCATGCTCTACAACTGGGTCTGGTATCACGTAGTGGTCTCCTTTTTTAGCGAGATAGCCGTACTTCACGAGCCTCTTTAGGAGCTCTGTAAACCTTTTATCCGTTATGCGACCTGTCCTGGCTATTACGTAGGCTTTTATGTCACTCCAAGTAGAGGCTCCCGAGGCTACGGCCTTTAGTATAGCAGTGTATCTTCTCTTAGATAGCGATATTACGCTTGTGAGCTCGCTTAACACGAGTTTCGAGCCCTCATCGAAGACTGTGTTTAGTGCCTCTCTATGGGAGAGGCCTCTGATAGCTCTATAATAGCCGTAGTAGGTGAGCCACCCAGCTATCCCGTCAAGCATGTCCACGGCTTCTTCGAGTTCCTCCGTCGTGGCGGCTACTCCCACTTCTTTGAATCCCCTGTATAGGAAATCGATGCTCTGATGCCTTGTGAATCTGCCCACTAGTATTTCTCTCCTGTACCTTCCAAAGAGAGGGGCCTGTGGGTCGCTGAGTCTGAGGAAGTCCTTGAAGAGTCCTACCTCGCTCCCCGTGAGTATGAAGGTTATCCCGGGTAAGTTATCTATACTCCATGCTATGATGCCGTCGTACTTTGTTACACCGCCGAAACGCAGGTATTGCGCTTCATCAAAGGCCATGACGAAGCGTAGCCCGCGTCTTCTACACCATTCATCTATCCTGCTGAGTAGCTCGGTGAAAGATGGTAGTGGAGCTAGGGGCTCTACCTCGAAGCCGAGCTCGGTTAAATGTATACCTTTAATTCTGCTTAGGGCGTCTCGGGCCTTAAACCCGGCCTTTTCTAGGAGGCCTAGATTCCTTGTGAAGTATTCGAGGATGCCCCTGTATAGTGCTTCTCTAGAGACGGCGCCATATTCAAAATATATTCTCCTCACATCGACTATTGCATGTGGAATATTTGTCTCTCTAAGTGCTACCCTTAGTAGGCTACTCTTCCCGACGCGTCTTACGCCATATAGTATTAGGAGTCTCTCCCCGAGCCTTAAGGCGTCTTGTATCTCTTTTAGCTCTCCCTCTCTATCGTAGAGATCCCTCCTATGCTCTTTGGGGTTTATGTCGAAGAGCAATAATGAGACACCTCCTAGCTTACTATCGCCCCCGATAGTTACTATCGCCCCCGATAGTTAATCATTTCGCCTCTTGTAGAGCATCCTGGACGCCAGCTTCACCACGGCGTGCCTCAGCACGATGCCTATGCCGACGCCCCTGATGCCCAGCACGTAGTCCTTGACGTCCCCGTCGCTCCTCTAGTACATAAGCCTCTCTCAGCGCGACGGCGGGCACGTCCTCGGCGGCCTGCCACATGAGCAGCACTATGGCCTCGCTAAGGCGGAGGCTTCACTCCGTCCAGTCTGTATACCATGTCGCGCGCCTTTAGGACGACCTTGGCTGTCACCACTATTATGTCGCGATCCCGTAGCCCGCCCGCATCCCGCTCGGCAGCCTCGGCTCTGAGCCTGGCCGGGTCGGCGCCCGTCTCTACGGGGCCCTACCACCTCATATCTCGGGGCCTTGTCCAAAGGTGTTATCTCTGTTGCCGGCTAATACCGGTTACGCAGAGGGGGCTCACTTAAACTTAAATAGTTATGACATCGTCATATACTTGATGGGTATGGAGAAGGCGGTCACACTTACAGCCTCCGAGCGCAAGGAGAGGCTGAAGAACCTGCTGAAGAGGCTGACCTCCGGCGAGAGCGTAGAGCAGTTGAAGAGGGAGTTCAGGGAGCTGCTGGACAGCGTCTCCCCCCTCGAGATACCTCTCATAGAGCAGGAGCTCGTAGCCGAGGGCGTACCGATAAGCGATATACTCAAGATGTGCGACCTCCACGTAGAGCTGTTCCGCGAGACACTGCTCCCACAGGAGCTGCGGGACGTGCCGCCCAGCCACCCGCTCGGCCTCCTCATCAGGGAGAACGAGGAGATACTCAAGCTAGCCGAGGCCCTCTCGATGTACGCGGGCCAGCTACAGCGCAGCGGGGCTGTGCGGGAGGCGGTTAAGAGGCTCCTCGGCAGGCTCGTCTCGAGCATAAGGAGGCACTATGTGAAGAACCAGATGCTCCTCTTCCCCTACCTCGAGAGGATGGGCCTCGAGGCCGTGCCGAGGGTTCTCTGGGGCAAGGACGACGAGGCCCTCCTAGCCGCGAGGCGCCTGATAAGGGAGCTTGACTCGATGGAGCCCTCGAAGGCTGCGGAGGAGCTCAGGGAGCTGTCCATGAAGGTCTCCGACCTCGTCTTCAGGGAGAACAAGATACTCTACCCGACGCTCTGGGCGCTGCTCTCCCCCAGGGAGTGGGCGGCCGTGGAACGGGAGGCGCGCAAGCTGGGCTACATAGTCGAGGCGGAGGGCGGCGGCAGCGGCCTGGAGGGGGTGGAGCCGGTCTACCCCTACGAGTTCAGCGGCAAGCTGGGCCCCGAGGCTGCCGCCGTGCTGCCCCGCGAGATGCGCGGCTTTGTCGGCAGGGCTAGGCCGGACGAGTATAGGCTTAGGCGGCCGGGCGACATAGACCTGGGCACGGGGTTCCTGAGGCCCGAGGAGATAGCCGGTATCTTCTCGAGTCTGCCGCTTGAGGTGACCTATGCTGACGCGGAGGGGAGGGTGAGGTTCTATAGTGAGAGCAGGCTCATGGAGGGGTTCCCGAGGACGCGTACAATACTGGGTAGGAAGATCGAGTACTGCCACCCGCCCAGGCTGGAGGGGCTCGTCAAGAAGACGGTGGAGAAGCTTAGGCGTGGGGAGGCGGACTACGAGGTCTTCTGGACTAGGATACGGGGCCGCATCGTTAGGGTGCTGATCTCGGCAGTCAGGGATAGGGAGGGCAGGTTCCTAGGGGTTCTCGAGACCGTAGAGGACTTCACCGACGTGCTAGAGAACCCCGAGGCGGTGAAGGAGAAGATAGTCGTACTCTGAGCCCAGGGGGATGGGCCGGCTCGGCTAGTGCCTACCCCCGGCCCCCTCTTTTCCTCGTCTACGAGTGCGGTGCCGCGCCCTCTTCACCCAGCCTCCTCCTCAGGCTCTCCGCGTGGAGCCTGAGCCCCTCGGCCTCAGCCAGGCGCGCCGCCGCCTCCGCCAGCAGCGGGTCCAGCCCCTCGGCCACGTATACGGGCTTAAGGAAGTCGTAGACGCTCAGGCCGCCGCGCCACCTGGCCCACCCCGTCGTCGGCAGCACATGGTTCGTACCAGCGGTATAGTCGAGCAGCGCGGGGGGCGTGCCAAGCGACACCGCGCCGGCGCTCCTCACGGCGGGGAGCAGGCGTCGCGGCTCCTCCACCGCTAGCAGGAGGTGTTCCGGCGCCAGCCGGTCGGCAGCCTCCACCGCCTCCTCCAGGGTGTCTACGTGCGCCAGGTATATGTCGGCGTAGCCCTCGCCGACCAGCCCCTCGAGCTCCACGTATACGGCGTCGAGGTGCCCCGGGTCGGTGTCGAGCAGCAGGGAGAGCCCCCCGGGGCCGTGCTCTGCCTGCGCGGCGAGGTCCAGTGCGAGGAGCCCTGGCTCGGCCGTGCCGTCCGATATGGCCACCAGCTCCGTCGGGCCAGCCACCATGTCCAGCCCCACGCGCCCGTAGAGTAGGCGTTTAGCCGCCTGGACGTATACGCCGCCGGGGCCGACCACCTTGTCCACGGGCTCCACGCCGACGCCGAAGGCGAGGGCCGCCACGGCCTGGGGGCCGCCGGCCGAGAGGAGCGCGTCGACGCCGGAGAGGCTGGCGGCGGCGAGCATTAGTGCCTCCGCCTCGCGGCTCCTGAGGGGTGAGGCGGCCGCGACGTAGCCGACGCCGGCGACCTTGGCGGGGATGGTGCACATGAGTAGCGTGGAGGGGTAGGGGTGCCGGCCGCCGGGGGCGTAGACGCCGACCCGGCCGATGGGCAGCATGAGGGTCTGAGCCGTCACGGCGCCGCCCAGCCCCCCTGGCCGGGGCAGCTGCGCCCTGTGGAGGTCGTGTATCCTCCTCGCCGCGAGGCGGAGTGCCTCTCTTAGCGGCCTCTCGAGGCGGCGCCACGCGGCGTCCATCTCGGGGCGCCCATAGACCCGTGGCTCCAGCCCGTCTAGCCTGAGGCTCCACTCCCTGAGCGCCTCCCAGCCGCGCCTCTCGACGTCCCCCACTATCTGCTCTACGCTACGCGGGTCGGGCTGCCGCGCCGCCCTGGATAGCACCTCGCCGGATAGCCTGCTCCACTTGCCACGCCTGATCACGGCACCCACCCCTCCACCACCGGCTCGCCATCCACCAGCCTGGCGATGCAGCGCGCGTCGGCCCCCCCGGGGCATACCACGGCGAGCGTGGCGTCGCCGGGCGGCAGGCCGGGCCTCCACACGTCGGCTACGTGGAGCGCGCCCCCTCCGCCTCCCCTGGTGAGCGTTGCGCCTATCCTCGCCGCCACGTAGGCCGGGTAGGTCGGGTTAGCCGAGGCGTCCACGACTGTGTCGACGGTGCCCGGGGGGTACACGGTGGCGGCGGCCTCGGCGACCAGCGCCGCTAGGAGGGGGCTCGGCGAGGCGGCGTCCCCCTCCGATAGGAGGGGCTGTAGCCGCTCGCGGAGCCTCGAGGAGAGGGGGTTGTGGAAGCAGCTCCTCCTGCCCGTGTGGCAGGTGGGGCCGTGGGGTACAGCCTTGACTATTATGGAGTCGCGGTCGCAGTCGGTGGCCACAGAAACCACCTCGAGTACGTGGCCGCTGGTCTCGCCCTTCATCCATAGGCGCCGCCGCGTCCTGCTGTAGAAGTGTACGAGCCCCCTCTCGAGGGTGAGCCTGAGCGCCTCGGGGTCCATGAAGCCGAGCATCCTTATCTCCCCGGTGACGACGTCCTGCACCACGGCGGGGACGAGGCCGCCCATCTTCCCGTAGTCTACGTCTCCGGGCCCTACCATGTCGGCCTCACCGGCACGCCCCTCTCCGCGAGGTACCTCTTTATCTCCCCCACCGTGTACTCGCCGTAGTGGAGTATGCTCGCCATGAGCGCCGCGTCGGCGCGCCCCTCGGTGAGGACGCGGTACACGTGCTCCGGCTCCCCCGCGCCGCCGCTCGCTATAACCGGTATCCCGACGGCCTCCGCGACGGCGCGTGTCAGCTCGACGTCGTAGCCAGCCCTGGTGCCGTCGTAGTCTATGCTGGTTAGGAGTATCTCGCCGGCGCCGAGCTCCTCCACGCGGCGGGCCCACTCGACGGCGTCGAGCCCAGTGGGCTGGGTGGCGCTCCTCACGTAGACGCGCCAGCCGCCCGCCTCGCGCTTAGCGTCTATGGCTACTACCACGCACTGGCTGCCGAAGACCCGGGCCGCCTCGCGCACGAGGCCGGGGTTCTCTACGGCTGCCGTGTTTATCGACACTTTGTCGGCGCCGCTCCTCAGTATAGAGTATATGTCTTCTATGCTCCTTATCCCCCCGCCGACGGTGAAGGGTATCGAGAGGTGCTCCGCGACCCGCCTGACCAGGTCGGCGACGGTGCGCCGCTTGTCGAGGCTCGCGGTTATGTCGAGGAAGACGAGCTCGTCGGCGCCCTGCTCCTCGTAGATGACGGCCTGCTCCACCGGGTCGCCGGCGTCCCTGAGGCTCCTGAAGTGTATCCCCTTCACAACCCTGCCGTCCTTGACGTCGAGGCAGGGTATGATCCTCTTGGCCAGCGTCATACCTCCCACCCCCGCGCAGCCATGTCCTCCAGGCTTATCCGCCCCTCCACCAGGGCGCGGCCGACCACCGCGCCGTAGACCCCGGCGCCGGCCAGCTCCTCCAGGTCGGCCAGCCCCGAGACCCCGCCCGCCGCTATCACCCTGAAGCTGCCGGTCAGCCAGCGGGGCGGCCTGGAGGGCCCGGCCATCACGCCGTCCCTCTCCACCTCGGTGTATAGCACGTAGCGGAAGCCTAGCATGCCGAGCAGCCTCGCCGCCTCGCCCAGCGGGGGGCCCGTGCGCCGCCAGCCGCCGAGCGCCACCCTGCCGCCCCTGATGTCCAGGGCAGCCATGACGCGCTCGGCGCCCAGCTTGGCTAGCACGCAGCGCGCGGCGGGCGGGTCGATGTACACCAGGGTTCCAAGTATAACCCTGACGTCCCCCCACGTGGCGGCCTCCAGGGCCTCGCCGGGCGTCCTCAGGCCTCCGCCGACCTCGACGGCTGCCCCTGCCTCGGAGGCCCTGGCGGCTAGGCGCTTGACCAGGCCCCTGTTGTCGCCCACGCCCTGCGCCGCGTCGAGGTCGACTATGTGTATCAGCCCCGCGCCGGCGTCGAGGAGGCGTTCCAGCCAGGCCTCAGGGTCGCCGTAGACCCTCTCGCTCCCCATCTCCCCCTTGACGAGGCGTACCAGCCGCCCCCTGGACACGTCGATTGCAGGTATCACCTTCACCGTGCTCACCTCCTAGCCTCGCGGAGGAAGTTGCCGAGCACCCTCATGCCGAGCCTCCCCGACTTCTCGGGGTGGAACTGCGTCCCATATATGGGTGGCGACTCGACCACGCTGGGGAACTCCACGCCGTACTCGGTGTAGGCGGCGACGTGGCTGCCGGAGGTCTCGGCGTAGTAGCTGTGCACGAAGTAGAAGTAGCTGCCGGGAGGCACGTCCTCGAGGAGGGTGGAGTCTCGTAGGGGGTGCACCTGGTTCCAGCCTATATGCGGCTTCTTCACGCCGGGCGGGAGCTCCTCGACGCGGCCGGGGAGGAGGCCGAGGCCCGGCGTCCAGCCGCCGCCCTCCACGCTACCCTCGAAGAAGAGTTGCATGCCGAGGCATATGCCGAGCAGGGGCTTCTCGCCGGCAAGGTCGCCTAGGAGGCCGCCCAGCCCCCGCAGCCTCTCCGCCGCCGCGGGGAAGCTGCCCACGCCCGGCAGCACTATGGCGTCCGCCTCCACGAGGCTACGGGGCTCCGATGTGGCCGCCGCGTCGGCGCCCAGCCTCCTCAGGGCGTTCGTTATGGAGAAGAGGTTGCCCACCGCGTAGTCGAGCACCGCTACCCTCACCCTATCACCCCCTTAGTGCTGGCGACCCCGCGGCGCGCCGGGTCCTCCTCCAGGGCCATGCGGAGCGCCATGCCGAGGGCCTTGAAGCACGCCTCGGCTACGTGGTGATCGTTCGAGCCGGCGAGCCTCCTAGCGTGTAGCGCTGCCCCCGCGTTGAACGCCAGGGTCTCAAGGAAGTGCACTATGTCCTCCGAGGCGGTGTCCTCTATCACCTCTCTCTCCAGGCCGAGGTCCACGGAGGCGTAGGGCCTCCCGCCGAGGTCGACCGCCACGAGCACGAGGGCGTCGTCCATGGGCACGGCGGCCCAGCCGTAGCGCCTGGCGCCCGGCCTGCGGCGCCGTAGCTCGCCGAAGCACCTGCCCAGCACGATCGCGGTGTCCTCGGCTACGTGGTGCGCCAGATCTCCCCGGGCCTCCACCTCCAGGCCCAGGAGGCCGTAGAAGCCCATCTGCTCCAGCATGTGCGCCAGGAAGCGTAGCGGCATCTCAACCCTGTAGCTCGGGCTACCGGGCCTGAGGCACACCCTGACGCTGGTCTCCGAGGTCTCCCTCTCCATGCACACAGGCACGTCTACACGGCTCATACGGCATCCACCTCTCCGAGAGTCTCCTCAAGCGCGTCGAGGAAGCCCTCGAGCACGGGGCTCGGCGGCACGGTGACGCGGATATGCCCCTCGAGGAGCGGCTTGTCGCCCACGTCCCTCAGGAGGTAGCCGCGCCGGGCCAGCGCCCCGAGGAGGCGGCGGGCCCGCGGCGCCCTGAAGAGGACGAAGTTCGCCTCGCTGGGGTACGGCTCCACGCCGACAGCCTCTAGGCCCCTCAGCAGCCTCCCCCTAGCCTCCCTGGTCCGCCTCACCGAGTCCTCGACGTAGCGGCGCAGCTCGAGCGCCCTCGCCAGTATCCTCCTCGACTGCAGGGGGAGGCTGTAGGGGTCGCTGAGAGCCTCCAGGCCCGCTATCACCTCGGGGCTCCCCAGCGCCGCGCCTATCCTCGCGCCGGCGAGCCCCCACGACTTCGAGAAGCTCCTGAGCACGAGGAGGTTCTCGTACCCGCCGACGAGGCCCAGCAGGCTGTCCGAGGCGTAGTCCGCATAGGTCTCGTCGACTACCACGAGCGCCCCGCCCCCCTCGAGCAGGCCCCTGACCCTGTCCCGGGGGTACAGGTTTCCCGTGGGGTTGTTGGGCGAGCAGAGCACTACGAGGTCGCCGCCCAGCTCATCCCAGGGCGGCTCCCAGCCGGCGCCGAGCAGCGGCTCCTCGAAGGCGACGCGCCGGGCCAGGAGCTTCTCCCGGTACATGCCGTAGGTGGGCTCGGGCACAGTCACGCGCCACCCGAGGACGGCGGCCGCGTCGGAGACCAGGCTGAGTAGGGCGTCGACGCCGGGGGCGAGTAGCACCATCTCCGGGTCTACCCCGAAGTGCTCGGCGACCCTTGTCCGGGCCTCCCAGTTCCTCGGGTCGCTGTAGAAGCGGGTCTCCTCGGGGTCCCCGAGCGACCCGTAGAGCTCCACATAGTACTCCCTAGGCAGGAAGAGGTTCTCGTTGTAGTGTAGCCTGTAGCCGCTCCTGCCGGCCCAGGGCTCCCTGAAGGGCTCCCGGGCCAGCCCGCGTATCCCGCGCATCTCACTCACCTAGCAGCAGCACCTGTCGTGGCTCGTAGACCACCAGGCCCTGGGCCAGCCTCCTCAGCTGCGGGAGCAGCCTTATGAAATCCTCCTTCCTTACCACGGTGTTCACCGAGTACCACCCCTCAGTGGAGAGGGGGGCCACGGTCGGCCCCTTCAAAGCCGGCAGTAGCTCGAGGAGCCTAGGCAGGTTGCCCGCGTCCACGTTGACGAATATGTGGAGCCTCTCCTTGGCGGCTACGACGCCCCTCAGCATCGCGGCGACGTCGAGGATCTTCTCCCTAGCGGGGCCGGCCAGCGAGCCCCTGTTCGCTATCAGCACGGCCTCGCTCTCCAACACCTCGCCGACCACGCGGAGCCCGTTCTGCTGCAGCGTGATCCCCGTCGCCGTGTTGTCTATGACCGCGTCGGCGTCCTCGGGCGGCTTGGCCTCGGTGGCGCCGAAGCTCAGGTAGAGCCTAGCCCTGCTACTCCCGGGGCGCACATACCAGGGCGTAACCACGGTCGGGGGCTCCGGGCCGGCGAGCTCGCGGTAGCTGGGTAGCGAGGCGAGGTACCTGCTGGCAAGGTTAAGGTACTCCGTCGACACCCTAAACACGCCTCTCTCCTCGATGAACCTCCTCAGCACCTCGTCGGCGCCGCCGGCGACCTGCTCCGGCACCGCCATCACGAGCCTGACGCGGCCGTAGCCGAGCCTCGCCAGCACCTCGACGTCAGCGCCTGTCTCGAGGACCCAGTCCCACCCGGTTATACCTATGTCGTAGCTCCCGTCGGCGACGAGGCGGGGTATCTCCTGGGGCCTCAGGATCTTCACCTGGAGGCCGGGGTCGTCTATGCTGGGCCTATACGACCTCTCCCCGCCGCGGAGGGTGTAGCCGGCGCGCGATAGAAACGCGACGGTGTCTCCCTGGAGGCTGCCCTTGGGCACGGCGAACCTTACCTTAGCAGAAGTGGGTACGGCCACCCATACCACGCACCTCTACGGAAACCCTCTACGCACCCCACCTATATATAGGATGTGCTGCCCCCGCGGAGCGCCCCCACCAGCGTTGCCGCCCTCTCAGCCGCCCCCTCGACGCCCAGTAGGGCGCAGTTCACGATGTAGACGCGCACGCCGTAGAGACCCCTAACGAGCCTGGCCACGTGGAGCACGCCTGCGCCGTGGCTTGTGCCGCAGCCGCCGCCCCCCTCCACCTCGACGACGTCGCCGCTGGGCGCGGCGTCCAGTATTATCACGGCCCGCCTCCCCCGGGCGAGGTGTAGCAGGGATGACACGCCTAGCCCCAGCACCCTGACCTCGGCCTCCAGGCCCCCGCGGGAGAGTAGCTCTGCGGCTTTCACGCCGCAGGAGTCCCGCGGGTGTAGGGGGTTGCCCACCCCCACCACTAGTATGGGGTTCGCGGTGCCGCCGGCCGCCACGCCTCTATAGGGTGTGCCGCTTGTTTATATATAATTCAGGTTAACATTGAAATACAGGTTAATATAATAAACATAGCATAACTAATGATTAATCATAAGATAGAGTGAGGAATATGGTGTTCAAGGCCGAAACCTATAGCGGCGAGCTCTCGGAGAAGCTGCAGTCCATCATAAAGATGATAGTCGCCGTCGTCACCGGGCTGGAGGGCCTCGTGGGCCCCAAGGTCTCGTCGCTCTACGCGAAGGCACTCGCGCGCCACCTCTACGGGGAGCTAGGCCTCGACGGCCTGGACCCCGGCGATGCCCTAAGGCTTCTAAACCGCTCGCCCTGGAGGCTCGACGTCTACGAGGAGAACGGCTCGCGGCTCAGGGGGGAGGACGGCGGGTGGGCCGCCTACCTGATAGCCAGGGAGTGCCCCGTCAGGCAGGCACTCTACCAGGAGGATCTCCCGCCGGGCGGCCTCCTCTGCAGCGCCATGGGCGGCGTCCTGAGCCTCGTCTTCTCGCGGGCCGTGGAGGGGGCCCGGGTGGAGCTGACGCGCTACGGGCCCAACGCCTGCCTCCTCAGGCTCGGCATGGGGGAGAGGTGGGAGCCGCCGGCGGCGGTGAGCGAGCGGCCGGGGGTCGAGGAGTACGCGGGGCTGCTGTGGGGCTTCTACACTGCCTTCACGAAGAGCATGGGCAGGGCCCTGGAGGAGACCCTGGGTAATGCGCCGATCACCGGCTACAGGGCTGCGCGTAGCTACGGGTTCCGCGAGGGCGCCGCGCTGCTTGCGGAGCTGGGGAGGAGTGTTGGCCTCGAGGAGGCTATAGATGTTATCAACAGCAGGCTCGGCCGCTTCGTCAGGGTGGGCAGGGAGGACGACCTGCTCCTCATAGAGGGCTCCGGGATATGCGCCGCGGTGGCCGAGTGCTGCCCGCAGTACAGGTTCCTGGCGAACGGCGTCGTCAGGGGGTTTCTGGCGGGCCTGCTCTCGGCCCTCACGGGCGAGCGGCTGAACCTGGCTGTGGCCGAGGAGTTCGTGCTTCTGAAGGTGATAAAGGGTGGGTAGGAGGACACTGGCCTTCGTGCCCCTCTCGGGCTGTGGGGGGTGCGAGGTTCAGTTCATGAGGGTGCTGGCAGCGCACCCCGAGCTGGAGGAGATCTACGACATAGTCTACTGGCCCTTCGTCGTCGAGGAGACCAGTTTCCCCGAGCGTGTCGACGTGGCGGTGGTCGAGGGCTCCGTGCGCACGAGGGAGAACCTCGAGGCCCTGAGGCGTGCGAGGGCGGCCGCCGACAAGCTGATAGTGCTGGGCTCCTGTGCCAGCTTCGGCGGCGTGAACGGGCAGGCGGACTACTGGCCTGTGGGGGACTCACTGCGCGCGCTGTACGGGGGCGCGCTTAGCGAGGCGCCGGAGATGCTGGAGAGGGTATACGCGCCGCCGGATCTCGTGCCGGTGGACTACGTGGTGTCTAGGTGCCCGCCGCTGCTCAGCGTCATCTACAGGCTCCTGGTCGCCATCCACCGCGGCGAGGCCGTGGAGGGCGTGGAGACCAGTGTCTGCGCCCAGTGTCCGAGGAGCATCAAGGAGATCGAGAGGCTCGAGTTCAAGAAGAGCATATCGGAGGTGACCGACCCGGACACGTGCTTCCTGAGCCAGGGCTACATATGCCTGGGCTCTGTGACCAACGTTGGCTGTGGCGCGCCGTGCACCAGGCATGGCATGCCCTGCTTCGGCTGCGGCGGCCCGATAGGGGATATAATGACCCGGCGCGACGAGGACATCGTGGAGGCGGTTGCCAGGAAGATAGCGGCGCTGGCCGGCCTGGATCCGGCGAAGGATACGCCGGAGATAGCGGAGAGGCTCGTGGAGACCTACGGCGCGCGCCGCTTCTACATATTCACGCTGGCATCCAACATTATAAGGGAGAAGCCGGGCAGCTACGCGGTGGACGTGCTCTCGGAGACCCGGCTCGAGAGGGGCAGGGTCGAGGAGATGCTCCGCGAGAGAGGGGTGGCGTAGAATGACGAGGATAGAGCTGCCGATGACGCTGATAGAGGGGCATGCACGCGTGCTCGTGGAGGCGGAGCGCGGCGAGGTAGTGGCCGTAAGGTTCCAGGGGATGGATACCAGGTTCTTCGAGACCTTCCTCGTGGGGCAGCTGGTGAACGAGGTTCCCAGGCTGACGCCGATGATATGCGGGGTCTGCAGTGCGACGCACCACGTGGCCAGCGCAAAGGCGCTCGACGACCTGGTCGGCGTCGACGCGCCGCCCGGGGCGTGGAGGGTGAGGGACATGGTGAACTACGGTATACACCTGAACAACCAGGCGATGCACCTCCTAGCCCTCGGCCTCCCAGACTTTCTCCCCGAGGAGCAGCCTAGGAGGAGCATGGTCGGCCTCATGAAGGCGAGGCCCGAGATGGTGAGGGCCGGCGTAGAGCTCATGGAGCTGGGCTTCGAGGTAGTCTCGGTCTTCGGCGGCCGCGACGTGCACCCGGTTAACGCGATACCCGGCGGCGTGGCTAGGCCCCCCGACCCGGCGGAGGTCGAGAGGCTGCGCGCCAAGCTGCGGGGCGCGGGGGACGCGCTCAGGGTCTTCGTGGGGGAGGCCCTGGACATGCTCCAGGGCGCCAAGGATAAGATAGCCTCCTACAGGCCCGGCTACCGCTACATGCTGGCGATGCGGGGCCCCGGGTATAACCCGACGCACGGCGAGCCGCTGCTCAGGGGGCCGGATGGCGACAGGGTGTTCCCGGATCGCGGCCCCGGGTACCTCGAGGCTCTCGAGGAGCACGCGGTGGAGTACAGCTATATAAGGATGGTGTCGGCGAGGGGGAGGGGTCTCAGGGACGGCGCCGTGAACACGGGCGCGCTCGCCCGCCTCAACCTCCGCGGCGGCTACGGCGTGCCCATGGCCGACGAGGTGGTGGACGAGGCTCGCTCCGAGTTCCAGGATCTCAGGCTGCCCCTGCTCTCACACTACGCGAGGCTGGCGGAGGTCGCGGCCCTCTACGATATAATACTCGGCGAGCTCGCTGAGCCCTTCGGCGGCGGGGTCTCGGAGCCGCGGCGGGAGGAGGGGGAGGGCGTCGGCGTCATAGAGGCGCCCCGGGGCATGCTGATACACCACTTCAGGGCCAGGGAGGGCAGGCTTACCTACGCGAACATTATCACGCCTACCGCTGTGAACGCGGCCGCGATAGAGGCGGATCTCGAGGAGAACCTGCGCGGCGTCGACCCCGGCTCCATGGAGCCCGGTGAGCTCTACAAGCGTGTCGCGGCGCTCGTGAGGGCGTACGACCCCTGCATGGCGTGCGCTACGCACGCGGCGACCGAGAGGGCCTGCATAGATATCGTGGTCGTTGACAGGGAGACGGGCGAGGAGAGGGTGGTGAGGCATGGCTAGGGTGCCCAGGATAGTGGTGGAGAAGTCCCTCTGCAAGAAGTGCTACAACTGTGTGAGGGTGTGCACGGCCTTCGACGGCGTCTACGAGGTGGGCGGCGACGGCTACCCCTACGCGGCGAGGCCGGAGCTCTGCATCCAGTGCCTGATATGCCACAGCGTCTGCCCGACCAGCGCCATACGGCACGAGGACTACAGGGAGACCCTTGTGCTAGACCTCTCCCCCAACCCGTCCCTGGGGAACTATAGGCTGGTGCTCTAGTCCAGTATCAGCACCAGCCTCTCAGGCTCCGCCCTCCGGACGGCGGGCCTCTCCTCCCCGGGCCCCAGGATCCTGTAGGCCACGACCGCCCCGTCCCCCGTCTCCTCGACCTCCTCGACGTACGCGCGTACGCCGTGGTCCTCGAGCGTGTATACGAGGTCGTCGAAGTAGTCGTAGAAGCCGCAGGTGGCGCAGAAGCTCCCCGTGAACTCGACCACTATCCTGTCGCCGCTGATCTCGACTAGGCGGGCCTCTGCCTCCGGCGCATGGTACCTGTTATACTCCCTGAGCGCCTCCCTCACCCTATCCTCCAGGCCGGCCATAGGGGGAGGTGTGCGGGGGGTGAAAATATACCCTACGCCGACGCAGAGATACCTGTGAGGGACGACTTTACCAGGGACACCGGGTACTGGCGGAAGAGGACGGACGGCAACGCGGGCGTAGAGATAGGCGGCGGCCTCCTCAGGCTCTGGATGGGGCCGAGCGAGGCCCTATACTACTCGAACGCCGAGGTGAGCGACGGGGGCTTCGACACGCTACCCTGGGAGCGGGGCTACATGGAGGCCCGTGTCAGGCTTATAGGGGGCCACTATGGGAGCGCCGGCTGGGGCTTCTGGAACTATACCATGTGGGTGGAGGAGAACCTGCCCATATGGTTCATATACCTGAGGGCCAAGGGCCCCTACCCCCTCCAGGGCTTCTTCGCCCAGGCGGGCCCGGCGCTGGCGTCCATAAAGCTCTGGAGCCCGGGCCTAGGCTTCACCGCCTCCTCCCTGCTGGCCGGGCTGCTGGGCGCGAGGATAGCCTCGACAACCCCCTCGATGCAGTCCCTCAGCCTGGGGGAGTGGCACACCTACCGCGTAGAGTGGGACGGCCGCGAAGCCGTCTTCACGATCGACGGCGCCGAGGCTGCCAGGCTGAGGCCCGGCCGCGCCGCGCGCCTCAGGGCCGACCTATGGGTCGACAACGCGGTGTACCAGGGGAGCCCGCTCGACCCCGGCGGCGTATACAGGCACGTGACCCAGTGGTGCCCCGTGAAGGCCGTGCTAGAGGCCAACTACGTGGAGGTGGAAGAGCTGTAATCACACCCCGGCGCATCACGGTTACCCAGATATATTTGGCGTCCATATAGCGGGTTGCTGGTGTGGGATGAGGACGCGCCGCCTGGAGACACCCTACGTGGCGGCCCGCCTCCTAGTCGGGCTCAAGGGCTTCTACACCCTCAAGGAGCTGGAGGAGCTCCTAGGCGTGCCGGCCCAGGCGATATGGCGCTACACGAGCTTCATACAGATACCGGAGAAGGGCACCGCCCAGCGCATACTCGCCGCGGTCGCCGAGAAGAGGCTTGTCGAGAAGGCCCTGGCAGGCGCGATAACAGGCGGCCCCGGCGGCCTCAGGGAGCCGTGGCGCGTGCTCTATGACAGGCACCTTCTCACACTAATAGGCTACAAGGCCTTGAAGTCCGAGTGGGGCGGAGAAGTCGACGTCGTGATGGCCTCTTCGGCGGCGGAGGGTGCCCTCGCCCTCTCAGTCTCCGAGTGGCTTAGGGCGAGGACGCTGGTCGCCATGAGGGAGCCCTGGCTCTCGGCGGAGCAGCCGCTATACGCCGTATACGCGTCAGCTGACAGGCGCGGCTACTCAGCCCTCTACGTGCCGCGAGGCCTCCTCCGGAAGGGCGACCGGGTGCTCCTAGTGAAGGCGGCGGCCAGGGACTGGGCATCCCTGGGGGCGCTCCTCCACCTAGTCGAGGGGAGCCAGGCCAGGGTCTGCGGCGCACTAGTCATGGCCTCCCTCTCACCCGAGTGGAGGGGGCGCGCCGAGCGCTATGGCGTCAGCCCCATAGAGGTTGTGAGGAGCCTCGAGGAAGAGAAATAAATATAGAGAAAAATGATGTTTTTATCCCGACTGCAGGGACACGGCATAGGGGAGGCCTACTGCTTCCCCTCCTCCCTTCTCTCCTTTTTCTTCTTCCTCGACTTCTTCGCCATATCCACCACCTATACGGCACAGGGGCCGGAGGCGGATCCGCCTGCCCGCCTCCTCTATGACTAGCAGCGCCTCACACTCCGGGCACATCACCGTGGCGCCGTCCCTGGCACCGTACACCAGCAGCCTGGTACCGCATATAGGGCAACGGGCACGCCTAGCCTTCCGCCTCATCCCGCCTCCACCTATAGTTGCGCGGAGGGGTGTATCGCGGTATCTCTACCCTCCAGGGTATATCTCCGTGGCCCACGGGGCGGAGGCCGGAGCCCCCCATAACTCCACCTAGGTAGAAACACGGGCCTTACCTGGCAAGCCCCTCGGCCAGGTAGAGCGCCGCGTCCCTCACCTCCAGGCCCGCGGGCGCGGCTCGGGAAAGATTCGCCCAGCATATCGGGCAGAGCGTCGCAACCCTGCTCGCGGCATCCGCGAGCTCAAGCGCCCTAGCCTTACTCACACTCCTGGCAAGGGCAGGGGAGAGGGCCTCGGCGGGGCCGCCGCAGCAGAAGGTGAGCCTACGGCTCCTCCGGGGCTCCACGACGCGGTAGCCGGCGGCGGCGAGGAGCCTACGTGGCTCGTCGATGACTCCGAGGAACCTCGCGTAGTAGCAGGGGTCGTGTATGGCCAATGCCCCCCTGTCGCCGCCGGCGAACCTCAGCCTGCCCTCGCCGAGGGCCGTGTCGAGCACCTCCAGGTAGCTACGTACCTCGAGGCTGTAGCCGTCTATGAGGCGGGGGTATAGGACTCGGAGCGCGTACGTCGTGTGGGGGTCGACGGTTATCACCTCCTCGGCGCCGAGCTCGGCGAGCCGCCGGTACACCCCCCTGGCGTGTCTCTCGAAGTCCTCCTCGAGGCCCAGGTCGTGGAGCAGGATGCCGCTGTACCCGTCGGCCTCGTAGGCGTAGGCGTACTCGACACCCGCCGCTCCGAGGAGGCGTGCGACAGCCCTGAGCACTGACTCCGCGTACGCCACTTCCTCCCTCCTCGGCCTGATGGCCAGTGCGGCGGCGGCGCCGCCCAGGCCGAGCCTGGAGAAGGCCTTGGCGGCACCGGTGAGGATGCCGCTTCCCCTCCTCCCCTCGATGGCCTCCAGCTTCGCGACGAGCGCGTTGATATAGGGCACCAGCTGGTAGAGCGCGCCCGTGTATAGCACCACCCTGCCCCGGCGCGGCAGCCCGAGACCGCGGGCCCACCTGTACGCCACGTCCCCGGGGGCCGGCAGCGGGAGACCGGTACTCCTCAGGCTCTCCCTGACGAGCTCGAGCACGTCCCACACGTTGGCCACGGCGATCACCTCCCAGGTCTTGGCCTCACGTATATGGCGCGCGGGGCCTCGATGTAGCCCGACGCGTAGAGCCGTCTCACGGCCTTAACTATGTCGGCTACGAGTATGCCGGCGGGGCATTTCTCCGTGCAGGCGCCACAGGTCAGACAGGAGTATATCGCCGCCGCGGCCTCGGCGCCGCCCCGCCGCTCGCGGGCGAGCATCGCGGCTAGTGAGAGCCGCCCCCTAGGCCCATAGCCCCTGTGGGGCCCCAGGGGGAGTGTGGGGCAGACGGCCTCGCAGAAGCCGCAGTAGATGCACTTCTCGGCCTCCCTTATTATGGTGCGCGCCTCCTCCTCGGGGTGCATCTACACCACCTTCCCGGGGTTCAGGATGCCGCGCGGGTCGAAGGCCTCCTTTATCTCCCTCATGATGCCGAGGGCCTTTAAGGCCCCCCGGGCCTCGAGCTCCATCTCCAGGCCCCGCTTCTTCAGCGTGCCTATCCCATGCTCGGAGCTCACGGTGCCGCCGAGCCTGACGGCGACGCGCATCACGTCCAGGAACCACTCCTCCACCCTGGCGGCCATCTCCCTGTCCCGGGGGTCGAAGCCCACCGCGGGGTGCAGGTTGCCGTCGCCTATGTGCCCACCCATGAGCGCTGGGAGCCCGTACCTCTTGCCGAGCTCCGTGATCTCCCTGACGGCCTCGACGAGCCTGCTCGGCGGCACCGCGACGTCCTCTATGAATATCATCGGGTTCTCCACGCCCAGCTTCTCGGTGGCGTAGATCCCTATAGCCGGGAAGAAGGCCCTCCGCACCTCGAAGAGGCCGCGCTCCTCGGCCTCGTCCATCGAGCCCGCCGTGTAGACGTCCACGGCCCCCGCCCTCTCCATGAGCCCTCGGAGCCACTCCTCAACCCTGCCCACGGCCTCCCTGTTCGCGTCGACGCTCACCAGGAGCATCGCGCCCCGGGCCTCGAAGCCAGCCCCCGTAGCGGCGGCCGCCACCCTCGCCGTCTCCTCGTCTAGGAACTCCATGATGTAGGGCTGCACCCCCTCCTCCTTTACGGCGACGGCGGCAGCGGCGAGCCCCTCGAGGCTCGGGAAGAATGCGAGCGCGGTGACGACGCGCTCCGGCAGCGGCGTTATCCTGAGCACGGCATCGGTCACGACGGCGAGCGTGCCCTCGCTCCCCACTATGAGCCTGACGAGGTCGTAGCCCTGCCTACACTTCACGGTGCGGCATCCGAGCCACATCGCCGTGCCCCCCTCGTCGGCCAGGACGACGCGGAGCCCCAGCACCCAGTCGCGCATCGTCCCGTACTTAGCGCCCCTCATGCCGCCCGCGCCGCTGTTCACCGCGCCCCCCACCGTGGCGACGCTCGCGCTCGCCGGGTCGACGGGGAACATGTAGCCCTTCTCGGCGAGGAGGAGGTTCAGGTCGTCTATCCTGACGCCCGCCTCGGCGTCCACGGTGCCGTCGACCACGCTGACCCCCGTGACCCTGTCCATCCTCTCCATGCTCAGCACGACGCCGCCCTCCAGGGGGACTGAGGAGCCGGACAGCGAGGTCGCGGAGCCCTGGGGGTAGACGGCTATCCTTCTCTCATAGGCGTAGGCGAGGAGCCTTGAGACGTCCTCCACGCTGTGTGGGAAGACGACGGCCGCCGGCAGCTCTCCCGCCTCGAGGCCGCTGGGCTCCCTCGAGTAGAGCCTCACGATGTGCTCCTCCGAGACGACCCTGTCGGGGCCTAGTATGCGCCTCAGATCCTCGGCTATCCTGCTGCGGCTCGGCAATGAGGTGCACCACTATATCACCCAGGGCTGCGGATAAGTAGATTAAGTCTACCCCACGATATACCCGTGGGCATCCCTTAATAGCGGAGCCGGGGTATAGCGCAGGTATGCGTGTATTGGTGATAGGTCTCGACGGGGCGACCTGGCGCGTGCTCGACCCCCTCATCGGGGAGGGCTACACGCCGGCCCTCGGCGAGCTCTCACGCGGCGCCAGGGCCGTGCTGGAGTCGACTGTGCCCCCCATAACCGGGGCTGCGTGGCCCGCCATGGCGACCGGGAAGAACCCGGGGAAGCTGGGCATAATAGACCACCTGAGGAGGGAGTCGCCGGAGAGCTGGAGGCTGCGCCCCGTCTCCTCGGCGGACATCAGGGGGCAGGCGGTCTGGGACTACCTGGGCATGGCGGGCCACAGGGTGGGTGTATTCAACTACCCGCTCCTCTACCCCCCTTACCCGGTGAACGGCTTCATGGTCTCCGGCCTCGGGGCGGACGAGTCGATGGAGTACACCTATCCCGCTTCGCTTAAGGGGGAGCTCGACGAGGCCGCCGGCGGCTACCGGATATATGTGACCCACTACGACAAGAAGTACTGGGACAACGTAGACCTCCTACTCCGCGACCTCCACGACTTCATGGACAGGTTCGAGCGGGCCGTGCTCCACGTAGCCTCGAAGGAGTGGGACTTCCTCTTCACAGTCCTCTCCGCCACGGACTGGATACAGCACGCCATGTGGATGTACATAGACGAGAGCCATCCCCTCTACGACCCCTCCGAAGCCCCAAGGTACAGGAGGGGCTTCGCCGAGTTCTGGGCGAGGGTTGACGAGTACGTCTCACGCCTCCTGGACGCGGCGGGGGACGCGGCCGTGCTAGTGGTCAGCGACCACGGCTTCGGCCCCGCCAGGGCAGCCTTCAACCTCAGACGCTGGCTCGTCGAGAAGGGGTATATGCGGCTCCGTGGCGCGGCCCCGCTTAAGAGGAGGCTCCTCTCGGCGGCCGCCGCCGTGGGGAGGAGGGTGCTGCCGGCGCGGGTCAAGGCCAGGCTGAGAACCAGGGTGAGGCAGGAGCTGAGCCCGGCCGGCGAGGTGGACCTGGAGGGCAGCAGGGCGGTGTGTCTCGGCCACAGCATAGAGTTCGGCGCAGTATACATCGTAGACAGGGAGAGGGACGCGGTTCTAAGGAGCCTCCTCAGGGATCTCTCCGGGCTCCCCTCCGAGATAGGGGTCGGGAGTGTCCAGGTGTACGTGCGGGAGGAGACGTGGAGCGGCGACAAGCTGGGGCTACTTCCCGACCTGGTTTTCGAGCTGGACGGGGGCGCCTGCTACGTCGTTGAGACGAGGCCGGACCTGCCCCTCTACGTCGACTACCCGCTGTCGCCCAGGCTGAGCGGCGGGCACAGGATGGACGGGGTCTTCATGGCGCGGGGGCCCGGCATGAGGAGGGGGCTCGACCTCGGCAGGCTCAGGATATACGACGTCGCGCCCACCATACTGCACCTCTACGGGCTGCCGGTGCCCGGCGACATGGATGGGCGCGTGGTAGAGGAGCTCTTCGAGCCCGGGAGCCCGCTCGCCAGGCGGCCCCGGAGGGTCGACCCGGCCCGCTACAGGGCGTCGCTGCGGATGAGGAGGCTGCGCAGGGCGAGGAAGAGATGAGGATTCTGCAGTACACGCCCAGGTTTTTCCCGGATCCCCTCGTGGGCGGCCGGGCAGTGTCGGTCAGGAACTTCTCACTCGCCCTCGCCAGGAGGGGCCACGAGGTGACCGTGGTCAGCCACTGGCGGGGAGGGGAGCCCCGCTACAGGGTCGGTGGCGTCGATGTTGTCAGGGCGGCGCCCCTGTTCAACAGGAGGCTGCTGGACTACCTCTACGCGCCGCTACGGGAGCTCAGGGCGGCCCATGTACTCGCTAGGCTTGCCCGCGCCGCGGACCTCTTGCACGTGCACGGCCCAACCTACGGCTTCAGGGTGCCGCCGCGCCGGCCGCTGGCCACGTATAGGGGGTGGACGGCCCTGAAGGGCAGGCTGCCGATCGTATACACGTTCGAGGGGAGCCTCGAGACTGACCCTCGGCGCAGGTTCCCCGGCTACGGCCTCTTCGAGAGGAACGCTGTAGAGGAGGCGGGCGCGGCTGACGCTGTCGTGGCGCTGAATAGTAGGACCGCGGCACGCTTCAAGGAGCTGTTGCCCGGGAAGAGGGTAGAGGTGGTCTACAACTTTGTCGGCAAGGCGTTCCTAGAGGCGCCGTGGAGGGAGCCGCCCCGGGGCCTCAGGGTTCTCTACGTCGGCGGCCACTCGCGGGAGAAGGGCTACCTCGACGCCAGGGCTGTTGAGAAGAGGCTGCGGGAGATGGGTGTCGAGGCCGAATTCACGTACATCGGGCCCGGGCTGAGGAAGATTCCTCACGAGGAGATGCCGGGGGTGTATGCCGGGGCGAGCGTGCTCCTATTCCCCTCGTATAGGGAGGGGCTACCCATGTCAGTCATCGAGGCCCAGGCGGTCGGCCGCCCCGTGGTGGCGTCCAATGTAGGCGGCATACCCGACATAGTCGTTGATGGCGAGACGGGATTCCTCCTCGAGCCCGGCGACGTGGAGGGTATGGCGGAGAGGCTCGCCGTGCTGGCGGGGGATCGCGGGCTCGTGGCGGAGATGGGTAGGCGCGCCAGGTCTAGGGCACGGGGGCTATTCTCCGAGGAAAGAGTGGTTCCCAGGCTGGAGTCCCTCTACAGGGAGCTTTTGTAGGGAAGACTTAAGGCCTCCCGGTGTCTATATGCCTGTGCCTACGCGTAGCGGGAGCTACAATATACGGGGCGTCTGCGTGCACGTGGAGGGCGGCGCCGAGCCCTACTTCGACTCAGAGCTATGGTTCTACAGGGCCCCCTGTAGCGACCCCCAGATTGCCGTGAGAGAGGCCGCCTCCCTCGGGTCGAAGCCCTTCTACGAGCTACTCAGGATGAGGGAGGGCCGCCGCATGCTCCACCTACCCTTCGGCGACATAGACTCTGGGGCCCTGGAGATAGCCTATGAGCCGGGGCTCAGCCCGGCCTACGTCTTCTACGTTTTCGAGGCGGTGCTCCACCTCATCCTCCTGGAGAGGGGCATGGCGCTCGCCCACGGCGCGGCTTTCACGCTCGGCGGCCGCGGCGTATGGGTGACCTCGTGGGGCGGGACGGGGAAAACCAACCTGCTGCTCCACATGATAGAGAGTGGCGGGGGCTTCGGCTACATGGCCGATGACTGGGCGATAATCGGCGACACACTGGCTGCATACCCGAAGAGGATGAGGATATACGGGTATAACGCGGCTGCCTACCCACGCCTAGGCCTGGGCGGGCGGAGGCTAGCCCTGGCCCACAGGCTCTTCAGGGCGGCGCAGGATGCTATGCCCTCTAGGCTCGTGAGGATAGCGCTTGCCAGGCTTGAGCCCCGCGCGGCCATACCGCCGTACAGGATACCGGGCGTCGAGGTTGTCGGTGAGGCCGAGCCGAGCCTCGTCGTGTTCATGAAGAAGGCCTCCGTGGAGAAGCCCGTGATGGCCGACGCCGACCCAGGGTATGTGGCACGCGCAGTCACCGCCTGTGTGAGGTTTGAGCGCAACTACCTGTTCATGGACTACTATAGGTATCTACACTATACGGGTAGGCCCGTCGACATCCTCGAGAGGCACGATGAGGCGCTCCAGGAGGTGCTGAAGAGGTTCCTAGGCCGGGCCGGCAGGGTCGTGGAGCTCAGGGTGCCCATGAAGGTGGGCCCCCGCGAGGCCGCGGAGATAGCCGGAGCCATAAGAGAGGCGTTAGGCCAGCCCAAAGACCTCTAGGTACAGCTCCACTACCCGGCTCCAGCTGTACTCGTTCTCCACCAGCCGGTACGCCTCCTCGGCTAGCCTGGATGCCAGCCCCCTGTCCCCGAGGACCCTCCCAACGGCGCCAGCCAGGCCGCTTGGATCATCGGGGGCGACGAGTAGGCCTGTAACGCCATCCCTCACCAGCTCCACGTTACCGCCCACGCGGGACGCGACGACTGGCACGCGGAGCGCCATCGCCTCGAGCAGAGAGGTGCTAAGCCCCTCCTTCCTGCTGGGCTGCACGTATACGTCGCTCCCAGCCACGAGGCGGAGCGCCTCCCCCCTCTCCATGTATCCGAGGAAGTGCACGTTGTCCGGGGCCCGCCCCTCCAGCTCTCCCCTGAGCGGGCCGTCGCCGACCACGAGGAAGTGCGCGTCCGGGAGGAGGCGCGCCGCCTCGACGTATACGTCGACGCCCTTCTCACGGCTAAGCCTACCCACGTAGACCACCTGCGGGTCATATAGCCTCCTCGCCTCCCCGGGAGGGGGTAGGTCACGTAGGTCTATCGCGTTGGGCACATAGGCGAAGCGGCCGCGGGGATAGAGCCTGCGGTAGGCCTCGAGGGCCTGCCTCGAGACTAGGGTCACGGTGTCCGCCCAGCCTACGGCCAGGCCCTCTAGGAGCTTGGCGAGTCGGGGGTACAGCCCGCGGTGCAGGGTGGAGACCTGCTCGCTGAAGACGCCGTGTATCGTCAGCACCCGCCTCTCAGCCCTCGCGAGCCTCATCGCCGGGGCGGAGGGCACGTTGTGCGCATTCACGACGTCGTAGCGCCCCGAGAGCATGGCCTTCAGGCTGGAGGAGAGGATGAAGCTCGGGTTGGCGAGGCCGCGCCTCCTGATGCAGGGGGCGTTCTCACAGGATATGATGTCTACCTCGTAGCCCCTCTCCCTGAGGAGCTGGGCGAGCTTCGAGACGTGCTGGGCGACGCCGCCTATCCCGCTGGTCTTCGGGGAAACTATGAGTATCGACTCCCTCACACAAGGGGATAGGTGTGGCGCGTATTTACGGCTGTCCCTCCCACTCCTCCCTGAGTATCTCGTATATGAGGAGGTCTACGAGGCCGAAGCCCGGGGCGTAGACGTGGCGCCTCAGCCTGCCGGCAAGCCTGAACCCGTTCTTCTCAAGCACCCTTATGGAGGCCTTATTGCACTCATAGACTCTGGCCCACACCTTGTTGAGGCCGAGCCACTCGAAGCCGTAGCGCAGCATCAGGGCGACAGCCTCGGTGGCGTAGCCGCGGCCCCAGTACTGCCGCCCTATCCAGTAGCCTATCGCCCCGTGCCCGGCGGCCGAGTCGATCCAGTGGATGTCGACCACTCCCACCACCTCCCCGCTACCCCGCAGTGTCACAGCGTAGGCCACCGTGTCGCGGGAGGACCTTATCCGCGCGTACCACTCCTCCTCGTCCTCCGGGTAGACGGGTCTCGCCCCGGCCCCGAGGAATCTCTTGACCTCGGGGTCCCCGTAGAGGCGCCACATCACCGGGAGGTCCTCCCTGGTGATTGTTCTCAGCTCGACTTGCCTGCCCTCGACCGCCGTGTGCCCAGGCATCATCCCGCCGTGCTAATATTCAGTAACATAATATAATATGGTTCCCCATCAATGACCCGGCGTACCGGTGACAGCGTTGCACGTAGCGGTGACGGGGGGTGCGGGCTTCATAGGCAGCCACCTAGTAGCGGAGCTCGGGAGGAGGGAGTACAGCGTGCTAGTTGTAGACGACTTCTCCCGGCCCGCGACGCCGAGGCACGTACTCGAGGAGAGTGGCTTCGAGGTCGTAGAGGTAGACATACTCGACACGGAGAGGCTGGCGGCGGCGCTTAGGGGCGTGGACGCGCTGGTCCACCTGGCCGCGCTGGTAGACGTACGTGAGTCCGAGGAGGAGCCCCTCAGGTATGCCCGGGTAAACGTGCTCGGCACGGTCTCCGCCCTGGAGGCGGCTCGGCGCGCCGGGGTGGGCCGCGTGGTCTACGCGTCGAGCGCCGCGGTCTACGGGGAGCCCCTGGAGCTCCCGCTGAGGGAGGAGCACCCGCTTAGGCCTCTCTCGTTCTACGGGTCGACTAAGGCTATGGGGGAGGAGGCGTGCCGCTACTACTCTGGGAGGGGGCTTAGCTGCACGGCGCTGCGGTTCTTCAACGTCTACGGGGAGCTGGGCAGGAAGAATGTCGTCTACATATTCCTCAAGCGCCTACTTAGGGGTGAGCCGCTGATAGTCTACGGCGACGGCGGGCAGACCAGGGACTTCATATACGTGGGCGACGTGGCCTCGGCGGTCGCCGCGGCCCTAGAGGCCGGAGGGGAGGGATACGCGGTGTATAATGTGGGGTCTGGCCGGGAGGTATCGGTGAACGAGCTTATACGGGTCATAGCCGGGGTTACCGGGGTGGAGCCACGCGTCGCCTATAGGCCCGCGAGGAGGGGTGAGATCAGGAGGAGCTACGCCAGCGTCGAGAGGCTGAGGGGGCTGGGCTGGGAGCCTCACACCACGCTTGAGGAGGGCGTGGAGAGGGTCTACAGGTGGATCGCCGGGGGCGAGCCCCCGGTACTCTGAGGTGGCCTAGATGTCCCAGAGGATAAGGCTGCGGTACTCGACGATAGTGAACTATGTGTCTATGATGTATAAGGTTGCGGCGTCGCTGGCCTTCACAGTAGTCGTGGCCAGGAGGCTTGACGTGGAGAGCTTCGGCGTATGGGGTATAATAATGTCCCTCGCAGCAGTACTCCTCTCGCCTATAAGCCTGTGGGGCTTCTGGGTGCAGAGGCACCAGGCAAGAGGGCGCCTGGAGGCGGGGGCCACGGGGTTCGCGCTCACACTGCTCTACTCGCTCGCCGTGGTCGTCCTCTTCGCAGTCGCAGGTATAGGGTCTGAGAGCCTTTTCGGCGTCAACGATGCCATCTACTTCCTAGCCGCCGCCCCCCTCGCCGCCTTCTTCTGCATCACGAACTATCTGAACCTCCTCTCCAGGGTGGTGAAGCCGGAGCTTATAGGCTACGTGAACCTCATATATGATACACTCCGCGTGCCCCTCGCCTACTACCTCCTAGCCTACGCGAGGATGGGCCTCATGGGAGTGATATTCGCGGTGGAGGCCTCACAGGCATTATCCATAGTATACATGCTGTACTCCCTGAGAGGCGTGGCCCTCCTAGGCATACGGCCCTCCTGGAGGCTCGCCAGGGAGTGGCTGAAAGCCCCCTACGTGCCGACGCTAAACATGCTCATAACCGGGCTCCGCGGAGGCTTCAGGGCATACCTCGCGAGCCTCACGGGGAGCCCCCTCCCGGTGGCCTACTACAACGTCACCTTCGCCGTGGAGACACCGCTCCTCAAGGCGTCGAACGCGGCGACGCCGGCCCTCTACGCGAGGATGCTCCGCGGCGGCGGAAAGGTGGACTTCGAGGAAAGCCTCTCCATAATACTGCTCTTCACCGGCTTCATAGTGGCTAGCCTGCTCGCCGCCCCCCGCGGCGTACTAGCCCTCTTCGGCCACGACTACGTGGACGCCGCGCTCCTGCTCCAGCTCGTCACCATATACGCGGCGCTGCAGAGCCTGGTTCCGGTGTTCTCAAACGCCCTGCTGGGCGTCGAGGACGTCGACAAGGATCGCATGCCCGGCCTACGCCGCCTGGCAGCCAGCCTGCTGGTAAAGGTTCCGGCCGTAAGGCTAGCCATGTTGCTCGCCGTCTACGCCCTCCTCCTGCCCATAGCCAGTTATCTCTCAGACTCCCCGCTCCTGCCGGTGGAGGCGCTCGCGGTGCTGCTGATAGCCACCAGGATCCCCCTGATCGCCTACTACCTCAGGGAGATGAAGAAGCGGTTCCCCATAAGCTTCCCGAGGGATCCCGTGCTACCGATAGCCGTGGCGTCCACGGTGGCCGCAGCCGCCTATGTGCTCACAGGCGCCGACACCGCATACTCGAAGATGTTCTGGCTCCAGCTCTCATACCTAGTACCCCGGGCGGTAGCAGCGCTAGCCGTCTATGCTTCGACGCTTTTCGCCCTCTCCCCCTGGTTTAGGAAGCTGCTGCGCGACGCCCTCCACTATATAGCCTCGAGGAGGGCGTAGCCCGGGGGGAGATGGCCGAGAAAAAGGGGGGCTACCCGAACGCCCTGTCCCCGGCGTCCCCGAGGCCGGGGACTATGTATGCGTTCTCGTTGAGCTCCTCGTCGACGGCGAGCGTGTAGATGGTTGCGCGTGGCTCCTCGGCGAGCACCCTGGCGACGCCCTCGGGCGTGGCGATGACCGTGGCGACCACGAGGCGGCTGTAGAGGCTCCTCTCCCTGAGCAGCCTGATCGAGGCCGCGAGCGTGGCGCCCGTGGCGAGCATAGGGTCGGCGAGTACGACTAGCTCGGCGGGCCCGGGGAGCCCCGTGTAGCTCACCGTCACCCCCGGGTGCCGGCCCCCTTCGTCACGGCGCGCGGCTATCAGGCCGAGCCTCGCCTCCTCGAGGACCTCGACCATGCCCCAGGCGTAGGGTAGGGCTGCCCTGAGCACCGCTATGACGGCTACGCGGTCGCTCCTGAGCCTGGTGCCCCTGGCCCGGACGCCGAGCGGCGTCACCACGGAGGCCTCTTCGCGGGGCGCGTGCCGGGCGACCTCGTAGCCCACGTGTACTCCGGCCCTGTAGAGTAGGCGCCTGAACTCGGGGTACCTCGTCTCCCTGTCGCGGAGCCTCGTGAGAATGTCCTGCAGCACGGGGTTGTCTAGAACCTTCACCCCCTGCAACTATACCCTCCACCACTACCCGCCGGGGCTTATAAGCGTGACGGCGGCTAGGGCCACCGCACCTCGACCCACCCCCGGGTGGCGGCGGACTCCGCTAGCGCGTCGAGCACGGCGTTCACGGCCACGCCCTCCTCGAGGCCCGGCCTATACTCGCGCCCGCCGGCGACGGCTTCGAGGAAGCGGGCCAGCTGCAGAGCGAAGCTGGAGTGCCAGCCGAGGCTGTGCTTCGCCCAGAAGCCCCTCAGGCCTGGGTGGGAGCGCTCGAGCACGCGTACCCGCTTGAGCCCCCGGGACGTCCCGGGCTCCCTGTAGTCTGCTAGCCAGAGCTCGTCGGGCCTCTCGAGGTTGAAGAGGAGGGCGCCGAGCCTCCCGTAGAGCTCGACGGCCATGTAGTTCTGCCTCCCCGGGAGGACGCGGGCCGCCTCCAGGACGCCGAGGACGTCGCCGTCGAACTCGAGGAGGGCTGCTGCGAGGTCCTCATTGGTGACGCGCGCCCTGCCGCCGGCCGCGGGCCTCTCCCCTATAACCGTCCTCCTGGCGGCGGCGACCCTGCGGATCGGGCCGAGCAGCTCTATGGCGAGCTCTACTACGTGGCTCCCGTTGTCGCCCGCGACGCCGTAGCCGGCCTCCTCCGCGCTGAAGCGCCAGGCGTAGGGCATGTCGGGGCTCCACGCCCAGTCCTCGAGGAAGGCGCCCCTGAAGTACACGGGCTCGCCTGTGAAGCCTGCGTGGGCTAGGCGGAGCATCTCCTGGACCGCTGGCAGCCACCTGTGGTTGAAGCCGACGCCGACGGTGACGCCCAGCCCCCTTACGGCCCTGTAGGCCTCGAGGGCCTCGCCGAGGCTCCTGCCGAGGGGCTTCTCGACGAGCACGTGCCTGCCCCTCCTGGCCGCCTCCACGGTGGGCTCTAGGTGGAGCGGGTTTGGCAGCGCGTTTACGACGACGTCGACGCCGGGCGCCGCCACGGCCTCGCGCCAGTCCGTGAACCACCGCTCGAAGCCGTAGCGCCTGGCGAACTCGCGTGCACGGCCGGGGCTCCCCGAGTAGACGGCGACCGGCCTGGGGATTACGGATCCTATCCTCCTGGCGCCCCATATGGCGGCGGCGTGGGCCCGGCCCGCGAAGCCCGTGCCGAGTAGCGCTACCCCGAGTTCCTCCAAGACGGGTACCCCGTGTATATATGGCGTGTGGGGGATATAGCTATCCTCGGGGGGGATTGATTTAATAGTAGATAAATAGTTGACTGTAAATTATGATAATTGTGGATCAACAATTCGTCGACAGGGGGGAGGATCTAGCCTACCTCGAGGACAGGTACCGCGGGCAGGGCGCCCAGCTCATAGTCGTCTACGGCAGGCGCCGCATAGGGAAGACCGAGCTCCTCCTCAGGTTCGCCAGGGATAAGCGGTACATATACTTCCTCGCGGAGAAGACCCGGATGGAGCGGAACATAGCGAAGATGGCTGAGAGGATGGCAGAGTACCTCGGCAGGAGGAGCTTCGCCCGCATAGCCTTCAGCGACTGGGAGGATCTCTTCAGGGAGTTCCTCGAGTGGAAGGGCGGCGAGCGCGTCGTAATCATAATAGACGAGTTCCCCTACCTCGTCGAGCTGGACAGGGGCGTCGTCTCCCTCTTCCAGAAGATATGGGACACCCTCCTCTCGAGGCGAGGCGACGTATACCTCGTGCTATGCGGCTCCAGCGTGGGGGTCATGGAGACCGAGGTGCTCGGCTACAGGAGCCCCCTCTACGGGAGGAGGACGGGGCAGTGGAGGGTGCGCGAGCTCGACATACCATACCTCAGGTGCTTCGCACCCCGCTACACCTTCGAGGAACTCCTCATGCTCTACGGCGCCCTCGGCGGCGTCCCCGCCTACCTCAGGCTCGTAGACCCCCAGGCCGGCCCTATGGAGAACATCGGGAGGCTCATGCTCAGGAGGGGCGCGCTCCTCTACGAGGAGGCCGAGAACCTCCTCAGGCAGGAGCTCAGGGAGCCGCGCAACTACAAGCTCATACTCGAGGCAATAGCCGAGGGCAGGAGGCGCGTATCCGAGATAGCCTCCTCGACGGGCCTAGACAGGGCAGCGGTCTCACGCTACCTCGACACGCTGATCCTCCTAGACATAGTCTCCTACGAGACCCCCGTGCTCGCCCGGCCCAAGGCCAGGAGGAGACTCTACTACATCGCGGACAACTACTTCAGGTTCTGGTTCCGCTACGTACACCCCAACAAGGACCTCGTAGAGGCCGGCATGGGCCACGCAGTGCTAGAGGAGGTTGAGAGGAGCTACAGCGAGTACATGGGCCCAGTCTTCGAGCGCATCGCCAGGCGCTTCCTCGCGGAGGCGGGCCCCTTCAAGCCGGAGAGAATAGGCAGGCACTGGTGGCGGACACGGCGCGGCGAGGCCCGCGAGCTCGACATACTAGCCTACAGGGGCACCAGTTTCCTCCTAGGCGAGGTGAAGTGGAGCAGACTCGGGCCGCGCGACGTGGAGAGGATATATAGGCGGCTCAGGGGCTACGCCGAGGAGCTCGGGCTAAGGGACGCGGCCTACGCGATCGTAGCCAGGGAGATAGGCCGCAGGGAGGAGGCGCGCAGGCCCGGCCTCCTACTCTACGACCTAGTAGACCTAGAGGAGCACTACTCGCCGCAGCGGCACCCATGCGCTCCCCGAAAAAAGATATCTCGGGGCTCCGCGTAGACGCACACAGTGACCCCACATGGAGCCTAGCCTACAGGCAGCCGTAACCGCCTACTTCATCGAGAGGCTCCTAATCGCCATAGCATTCCTCCTCCCCCTAATAGTCTCCTATAGGCTCGAGAAGAGGGCGCGCTGCCCCGCCGAGGCCAGCGCCCTCAGAAAGATAACCCTGGGCTTCGCAGTCGGCTTCACCTTCTACCTCGTGGGCGGCTTCGCCGCAGCCTACATATACGGCCTCCCAGTCCTCCCCGCCCTCCTACATGAGAGGGGCGTCCCGCTGGACAAGGCCGCAGCCATCGCAGCTCTATACCACGTAGTGTTCACCGCCATATACCTGCTAGTACTCTACACATCCCTCCTCCTCGTCGCCTACGGCGTCTACAAGCTCGTCACGGAGCGCTGCTAGAGCCCCCTCTCCACTATCTCCTCCACAATCGCCGCGACCTCCCCCGACACCTCCCGGGGCCGCATGCCAGGCTCCACGCCGAGCGGCCCCGTACAGAACATCGCCTCGCTCACCACGTCGCTGAAGAGCCTCGGCGGGAGCACAGCGACGCCCCGCACCTCTCCCTTCCTCACGTCGCCGAGGTTCGTGACAACAGTGAAGACAGTCTTCCCGGTATACACGTTGGCGACCCACAGCCTCTCGCCAAGCCTCGACAGGCTCTCAACACGTGCCGCGTACACGTCGACGGCGTACTCCGGCCGGTTCTCCTCCCCCAGCCTGAGCCGCAGCGGCAGCCCAGCCAGCGTCCGGCCGATCCAGAGGACAAGCGCCCTGTTGTACCTGTCCCTGGGGGTCAGCGGGCGGAGCGGCTTCCCCGTAACGAAGCGCGCCATCTCGCCGCCCAGCCGCGAGAGCCTCCTGAGCATCTGGGAGGCCAGCAGCTGGTCCAAGGGCAGGAAGGAGTACTTGAGCGCCATGAGCAGGCTGTGCGCCTCCTTGGCGAGGCCGAGCAGCCTGTCCCGGCTAGCCTCGTACGGCAGGCCGCCGGTCCTCACCACCTGCGGGTACTTCTCCACAGCACGCTCGGCCACGAGGAACCTGTAGTCCCTGGACGTGTCCAACCCTAGACACCCATCCAGGATACCCGCATCCACGCTTAAAAAGAGGGGGGTTATAGGAGTCCCTCCTCCCTCATGTAGAGGGCGTAGAGGAGGACGGCATAGGGGTAGCCGACCAGGCTCACCAGGAGGCCCAGCACGTGGTGCGCCGCGCCCACCAGGTATATTATGAAGACGACCAGCGGCACCTCCGCCCTCCTAGAGAGGCTCCCCAGCACGGTGCTGAAGGAGCCGTCCAGCGAGCCCAGCACGCCGCGCCCAGACACGACGAGCAGCGGCAGGGGAGTAAACAGGGTCTCCGCCGCCGCCAGGCCGACGAAGGGGATCACAGCGAACACCAAGGAGATGACGCCGGCGACCAGCGCGGCCAGGAAGAGCCGGGCCAGGTGTGGCTTCACCCTCTCCCAGGCCTCGCCGACCCCTATCCTCTCGCCCCTCACCAGGGCTAGAGCGAGCTCGGCGACGACGCCGCCGGCCAGAGTATTAGCGGTGACCGCTATAAGCGCCAGAAGGAGTGAGACTAGGAGCAGCACGGCCGCCACGGGCGCCAGCAGCAGGCCCGGCGCCGAGGGCCCGTGGAGCGCCGCTATCACACCGGTTATCGAGGCCGCTGTGAGTATCGCCGCCAGCGTGGAGGCCACAGCGGTGACTATGACCGCGGCCAGCATCGGCACGGCTATGTAGAGGTTCTCCGCGTAGAGGCGGAGCGCCCTCTCGACTAGGCTATCGGGCATTCCAAGCATTATGGGGCTTTCGATGCAATAAATCTCACGTATCTTTGTGACACAGGTAAAGGGCTCGGCGTAGGACGCGAAGCCGGAGAATACGTACGGGATAGAAGATAAAATAGAAAAAAGGTTTTCTACCCTATTTTTAGGGCAGCACTATCAGCTTCGGATACTCCTTGCCGCTCGCGGTGTGGATCTTTACCTCGACGCTGGAGCCGTCGGTGAGCTTGCCGCCGTTGGGGAGCGTGGTGCCAGGAGGTATGGTTATGGTTATCTCAGCGCCAGTACCGGGGGCAAGGGTTATGGGCGGGGTCGGGGTTACGGTTACGCCTATCTGGGAGTAGGGGAAGTTGTTGATGAATATGTTGTCGATAACCGCCTGGGCGGTACCAGTGTTGTTTACGGTCAGCTTAATGGTAAATCCGCTAGCAGCGCTACCGGTCGCATAGGCGCTCTGTATCTGGACCTGCTCGAAGTTGGTGAAGAGTCCTACTATGCCGGTCATCCAGAACGCTACCGCTATCGCTATCGCTATCGCCACCGCGACGATGATGACGGTCGCGATGACGGGGCTTATACCCTTCCTGCGCATGTTTCTCGCCAGGCTACCCCTCGCGCGAGGGGTATTTAAGGGATGTTGGTGGAATTCCGCTACTGGGCCGCTTTTTCCTGGTTGTCGGGGTGCATGCTATGGTTGCAGCCGGGCGTTACGCTTCCTGTTGATTTATACTTCGACTCCACATCTTCCCTCCACGTGTTAAGACTTTGTTTTTGTAAAAGCTATGATATATTGGAAGCTGTTGTCTTTTTGATATGTATTATCTGTAAACGCTTTTTATGCGATCCGGGCTGCCCTAAAACGCTGTGTTAGATAGTTTTTTAAAGTAATGACGTGTAATAATGGTCGGCGCCATGGATAACATAACCGTCGTAGTGATATTCATCACCGCGGTCGCCGTAGCGCTCGCGCTGACGCTATGGTTCGAGTCGGTCACCATGGCGAGGGTCTTCATGACCCACGCCGAGATCCTAGAATACCATGGACACTACATCACCTACGCGGCCAACGGGACGCCGATAATCCACGCCATACTCTACAATAGGGGCACAGAACCCGTCAGGATCGTAAAGGTCTACGTAAACAACATGCCGGCCGCCGTGACACCCAGGGTTCTCGAGCCCGGCGCGAAGACCACAATATCCATACTCTGCCCGCGTCTCAGGCCGGGAAACAGCGTCAAGGTCGAGGTCTTCACGGCCTCCGGGACGGAAGCCGTATTCATCGCTAAGGCCTAGGCGAGGAGCGCCACCGCCACCTGGCCGAGCGCAGTGCCTAGGTTCGACGCGGCGTTCACCAGGCCCATGGCGGCGCCGGGGCGCCCAGACCTGGATAGGTATCTCCTGGAGAGCGGCTTAAAGCTCGAGGCCGCCGTCATCGCCGCCACGTAGCCCGCCGCGGCGGCCGCCCCACCCACCACTAGTAGCAGGGGGGACGCGGCAGCTGCCACGGCGGTCGCCGCCAGCGCCTGCCTCTCCCACCCCTTGTCCGCCGCCCACCCGAGCAGATAGCTTGTGGCCGTGCTCAGCGCGGCTAGGAGCGCCATTAGGATCGCGGTTGAGGCCAGGCCTATGCCCAGGGTCTCTGAGAGGAGCGCGTAGCCGAGCTCGCCGAATGCGAAGCCCGTGGGCGCGGCTACCAGTATGCTGGCCGCTATGACCGCCGCCTGGCCCCTAATAGGCGCCCTCCCCCTTCTCCTAGGTGCAGCTGTTGTAGCTGCGAGTGCAGGGGCCGCGGCGGCGAAGAGGATCGCGGAGGCGGCTAGCTGGTGGAGCGTGGGCCACGAGGCTATGGCAGCGTAGGCCGCGTTCGCGGCTATGCCGGCCAGCGTGCCCGCGGCGAAGTATACGGAGAGCACTCTGCCCCTGACCTCCTCGGGCGTGGCGAGCGCCAGGGATGCCTGGACGACTGGCCAGGTGAGGCCGGCTAGGAGGCCCTGGGCCCAGCGGAGCCCCGCTACCGCGGCGGGGCCGGGCGCGTAGGCGTAGGCCAGCGTGGTGGCGGCCATGAGTGCTACCGCGGCTGGGGGTATCCTGGAGGCGGCCCGGGCCGCCCTGTCGTAGAGGTGGCCTGATGTGACGGCGGCCGTGGCGCGTGCGAGCATGTAGGCGGCGGAGGCGGCCGCGGCGCCAGCCACCCAGCTTCCGGGGGCGGCTTCGAGGATTCCCGCGACGGTGGGGGTTGATAGCTTGAGCGCGAAGGTTGCCAGGGCGCCGCCTGCCGTGAGCGCGGCGGCTCTGCGTCGCCACTCCACGGATGCTGCACCGCGCGGCGCTAGGGTGAGCGCACGAGTAGCGTGTAGGTGGTGTCGCTTGTCGTGTGGAGCGAGATCTCGTAGGTTGTGCCCGGCCTCCTGTCGAGGAGGAGGCTAAGCGTCTTTGTGTCTCCGGGGTGGAGTATGATGGGGGTTGGCGCGCCTGTGTAGGGCTTCTTGTCGACCAGTATGAGGTCTATGACTATGTTGGAGGTGCACCTGTTTTCGAGGGTTATGTTTACCCGTATCTTGTCTCCGAGCGGTACGGCGTTCTTGACTATGTCGGGGCTGCAGAGGCTGCTCTTGGCCTTGAAGATCTGGCCCGACGCCACGCTCTGAACCCAGAGGGCGTATGCGAGCGCGACGGCTATGACAACCGCTATTATGACTATGACGGTTATCGAGTCCACGCCCCCCTATGGGGGGAGGGGGTTATCTAGTTTGCCCGTCCTCCCCCTCCTCTCCGCCTAAACGCCGGAGGACAGCGTCTACAAGTTTCCCCGCGTTCACCTCGGGCGCGTCGTGCTCCGTGTCTAGGACGAGGTCGGGCTCCTCGGGTGGCTCGTAGGGGTCGCTTATCCCCGTGAAGTGCTCTATCTCGCCCCTCAGGGCCCTCGCGTAGAGGCCCTTGGGGTCCCTCCTGATGCACTCCTCCAGGCTGCACCTGGCGTAGACCTCCATGAAGGGCGCGTCCTCCTCCACTATGCGCCTAACCTCGCCCCTGATGGCCCTGTAGGGCGAGACGAAGCTGCACAGCACTATGACCCCGTTGCGGGCGAGGAGCCTGGCTACGTGCGCCACGCGCCGCAGGTGCCGCTCCCTATCCTCCCTCGTGAAGCCAGCCTCGGGGCTCAGCCACCTCCTAACCTCGTCGCCGTCGAGCACCTCGACCCTGTAGCCCGCGCCGCGCAGTGCTTCGGCGGCGGCCCTGGCTACGGTGGTCTTGCCGCTCCCGGAGAGCCCTGTTATCCAGACCACTATGCCCTTCTCGAGGCACCTAGCCTTCAAGCCCCATCGCCTCCTCCATGACCCTCCTGACCCTAGCTATATCGACGGTTCCCGACACCGTGTAGCTCTCCTCCGGGTCGTAGACCGCGAGGACGCCGAGCCAGTCGTGGACCGCGTCGTCGGGCCCCCGGTCGTTCTCCTCGAGATAGGGGCTGGGCCAGCCCACCGTGCCGGCGCTCCTCCAGCTCAGGTCGTCGAAGTAGACCATCAGGTCGGGCGGGTCGCCCCTCACGGCGGGGTAGAGCTCCTCCGGCCGGTACACCCTTGTCTCCCACTTCTCGCCGCTGGGCCCCCTGATCCTCTCTATCTCCCTGGCGAGCGTGTCCCTCACGTCCTCGTAGTCCCCGGGGTCGACGGTGCCCTGGGGCTCCCTGCCCTTGAGGTTTATGAATATTCTCGCGTAGTAGCCGCCCCAGCCCCACGCCGTGGTGCGGCTCCAGTCCACCCTGGCGTCCCTGAGGTCGGTACCGGGCCTGCCGGGGTCCTCGAACACGAGGTAGCCCTGCTCGGCGAGCCACTGGTTGACCGCGAAGGCGCCCTTCATGGCCTTGGCGCCGTGGTCGCTCACAACCATTACGACGGTGTCGCGGGGCACCCTCTTGAGGAGAGAGGCCAGCTTCTCGTCGACGAGCCTGTAGTAGTCCCTTATCACGTTCTCGTAGGGGTTGCCGGGGACGTACTTGCGGTGGCCCGGATCCATGTAGCCCCAGAAGGCGTGGTGGACGCGGTCGACGCCTATCTCGACGAACATGAAGAAGTCCCACCTCTTACCCGCGAGGTACTCTAGCACGTGGAAGTGTTGCTCGGTCATCTCCCAGAGCCCCCTGACTATCCTGTCCCTGTCCTCTATCCTGAAGGGGACGTCGAAGATGTAGGGGCCGAACCTCTCCTCGAGCTCCGCCTTGAGCCCCGGGGGAAACGTGTACGGCGACTCGGGCCCCGGGGTTATGAAGTCGCTCACCATGAGCCCCCGGAGCGGCCTAGGCGGGTAGCTGGGGGGCACGCCGACGACTATGCTCCTCAGCCCCCTCCTGCCGAGCACATCCCATATGTGCGGCTCCCTCACATACCTCGAGTTCACGATGTAGAAGTCCTCGTACACACCCGGCTTCCTGTGCCTGAACCCGTAGATCCCGAGCTCCCCGGGCGTCTTCCCGGTCGTCATGACGGCCCAGGCGGGTATCGTGATCGGCGGGTGGCTGCTACGCATGTAGGCCCTGCCCTGCGAGAGCAGCTCCTGGAACGTCGGCAGCTCGCCGAGCAGCTCGTCGTAGAGGAGCCTCGGCGCAGCGCAGTCGAGCCCGACAACCATTAGCCTCCTCACATACACCACCTACTCTATGAACGGGTTCTCGAAGCGGAGCACGGCCTCAGCGACCTCGGGCCGCATCATCTCGGGGGGCGGCGCCTCGCCCCTCCGTATCATCCCCCTTATCCTGGTGCCGCTTATCCTCACGCGGTACTCCTCGGGGTGGGGGCATATCTTCTCGTTCACGACGCCGCCGCACCGCCTACAGTAGAAGAACTCCCTGACGAAGAGGGGCTGTATCCCGAGGTCCGGGAAGAGGCTGAATATCTCCTGGGCCTCGTAGGGCCCATAGTAGTCCCCCACGCCGGCGTGGTCCCTGCCGACTATGAAGTGCGTGCAGCCATAGTTCTTCCTCATGATCGCGTGGTGCACCGCCTCCCGGGGCCCCGCGTACCTCATGGGGGTACGCGTGACGCTGAAGACGACGCTCCCCCTAGGATAGTAGTGCTCGAGCAGCGCCTCGTAGGCCGCTATTATCACGTCATCCCTGTAGTCGCCCCGCTTCTTCCAGCCCACGAGGGGGTTTATGAAGAGGCCGTCCATGAAGGTCAGCGCAGACTTCTGCACGTACTCGTGGCCCAGGTGCGGGACATTCCTCGTCTGGAACCCTGCTATGGTGCGCCACCCCTTCTCCCTGAAGAGGACGCGCGTCTCCGCAGGCCTCAGCAGGTACCTCGAATACGGGTTGTCGAGGTCGCGGATCAGCGTCACCCTGCCGCCGACTAGGAGCGGCTTCATAGCCATCGTCCTAGCCACGCCCGGGTGCGCCGGGTCGACGGTCTTGTAGACCCTGAGCGCGTGCCTCCTCCTGTCCCACGGGTATACCTCCTCGACGTCCAGCACTGCGAAGCCCCGGCCCCCGTGGACCAGCATCACGGTGTCGCCCGGGCTGAAGCGTGCCGCCTCTTCCTCCGAGACGTCAAGCACTATCGGGATCGTCCAGGGGGTGTCGTCGCTCAGCCTCATCTCCTCCAGCACGTAGCTATAGTCCTCGCTCCCCAGGAAGCCCTCTAGTGGGCTGAAGAGGCCGTAGGCGATGTTCTCGGCGTCCGTAGCCGTGTCCAGCGCCACCTCGAGCCGCTCGAGCTCAGCGGCCTCTCCGAGTAGGCGCTCCCTCTCCCTCCGGCCGGCGACGCGCCTGACGAGCCTCCCGCCGTGAGGCTTGGCGACCATGTCTGGCCACCTAGAGGTACCCCAGCCTCTTCAGCTTCTCTATTATCGCCTCCTTCTCCTCCTCGCTGAAGGGCTCCCTGGCCCTCTCCTCCTCGTAGGCGGCGACGACCTCCCTGAGCACGTATGTCACGAAGCTCGACACCGAGGTGAAGCCCGTACCCTCTATTATCCTCTTTATCCTCCTGTGCAGTGTTACGGGTATGCTGACCGTGGTGTACGCCTTATCCTCCGGCATGGATCCACGCCCAGCTAATTACATTTAATTAAATATTATGGGTATCGCCGCTATCAGGCCCCGGGGCGGACGGGCACTATGAGGTCAGGCCTATTAGTGGCCACAGCGTCGACCCCCCTCCCCCAGAGCTCCAACGCCAGCCCCGGGTCGTCGACGGTCCAGGCGGTCACGTGGAGCCCGAGCCGCCGCGCGAAGCCCACCGCCCTGGGGGTCGCGAGCCTGTAGTAGGGCAGCACGGCCTCGGCACCCATCTTCCTCGCGTCGAGTATCCTGCCGGGAGGCCTGAAGTATATGAGGCCACGGTGACACCCGGGCAGCGCCCCAGCCACGGCCTCCAGGGCCTCATCCAGGAACGAGATGAAGAGCACCTCGTCCACCATGCCGGCCTCCTCCACAAGCCTAGCCGCGGGCCCCGCGGCCCCCGGCACCTTCAGCTCGACGTAGAGGAAGACACGGCCCTTCACCGTCTCAAGCACCTCCTCCAGCAGGGGCACCCTCTCGCCCCCGCCAGCGTCGAGGCTCCTCACCTCCTCGAGCGTCATCTCGTCCACGCGGCCGCTGCCATCAGTGGTCCTGTCCACGGTCTCGTCATGCATTACGACGGGGTAGCCGTCCCTGGTGAGCCTCACATCTACCTCGACCGCATCCACGCCCAGCTCTATGGCCCGCCTCACGGAGCGGAGCGTGTTCTCAGGCTCCAGGCCCGCCGCGCCCCGGTGGCCGACCACGGCGCGCCTGGCCCGGTACTCGGAGAAGCTTACCCCAGGCATGCTGCTCTAACGGCAGCCAGGGATATATTGTTAGAGGCACGTCGCGTAGATAGCGGCGGGGGTCACCCCACCCCGGGTAGGGGTCTACGACCCAGAGCAGTGCGAAGCCCAGCGCCTCGTAGAAGCGCCGCGTCGCCACATAAGGCTCATAGTCCCATCCCCCATATGTCTTGACGTAGAGTACGCGCGCCCCAGCCTCCCTGGCCTCCCGGGCAGCGGACTCGACCAGGCGGCGGCCAATCCCCCCTATGCCGCCCCCCCTCTCTACGGCGAGCCACAGGATCTCCGCGGCCGGGCCCGGCCTATACGAGATAAAGCCGACCAGGCGTCCCCCCTCTAGGGCTACGAGTACGCGGCTCGACGCCAGGTCCTTCTCCATGGCGCGGAGGCCTCTCTCGTTGAACCACTCGGGGAGGCTGCGCGCCACCCTGAGGCAGGCCTCCTCCTCGCCGGGGCGCAGGGGCCTGACGGCTACGCTGTGGTTGCTCATGGCGGGGGTTGAGAAATATACATTAGAAGAAATATTTGATGTAGAGTGGGCGGCGGCCCCTACTACTCGGCCTCCACCACTATCTCTTCCTTGCTCTCCCCCACGACGTCCCATATCTTGAGCTCAACAGCCCTGGCCCTAACGGGCTTGTCGCCCTCCAGCTCCACTATGATCTTGCCGGTTATCATCTTCCCCGTGCCTATCTTCTCCTCTATCTTGAAGCCTAGCCTCTGGACGAGCCTGCTGAACTCGCGGCGGTAGTTCTGGAGCACAGCCCTGTTCCTGGAGCCGACGGCGCCCCATAGGTACTTTACGAAGCTCACGCCAGCCGGGTTCACGGGGCGCAGTATCTCGACTTCTATCTGCTCGGTCATCAATTATGAAAATAATTTTCAGGCATATAAATCTATATTATTTATTGTGAAAAAGAAAAGAGAACGCCTACCAGAGGGCCCTCACTATGTGGACGCGCCGGCTAGCCTCCTCAAGGCGGGCCCAGTCCTCGTAGCTGAGCCTCCAGCCGACACTCCCCGCGTTGTCGGCCACGTGCTCTGGCCTCTTAGCGCCAGGTATCGGGACCACAGCCGGGCTAGCGGTTACTAGCCAGTTCAGCGCGACCTGGGCCGGCGTCTTACCGTACTTGCCGGCTATCTCCTCGAGCAGCTTCACCACCTCGTAGACCCGGGCGAAGTTCTCCGGGTGGAATATGGGGTCTGTCTTCCTCACATCCTCGAACTTCGGCAGGTTGTCAGGCTTGTACTTGCCCGTCAGCGCCCCCTTGGCGAGCGGGCTCCACGCGAGCAGCGTCATGTTGTACTCCTCGGCGTAGGGCAGCAGCTCCTTCTCCGTATCCCTCTCGAGCAGGTTGTAGCGCACCTGGAGGCTCACTATCTCCTCCCTGGCCAGGCACTCCTGAGCCTCCCAGGCCAGCACGGGCGGGAAGTTGCTGAGCCCTATGTAGCGGATCTTTCCGAGGGCCACGAGCCTCTCGAGGGCCCTCATGTACTCGCAGGTCGGCACGTTGTGCCAGACGGGGGGCCAGTGCACCTGCATGAGGTCTATCGCGTCGACCTGGAGCCGGCGCAGGCTCCCCTCCACGGCCTTGAAGACGTCGCCCCAGGCCAGGAACTGGCCCGGCACCTTGGACGCTATGAAGAACTCGTCGCGCAGCCCCAGCTCCTTGAGCGCCCGGCCGATGTACTCCTCGCTGAGCCCGTTGCCGTAGACTATAGCCGTGTCCACCAGGTTTATGCCCTGCCTGTGCGCCTCCTCGAGTATCGCCTTAGCGGTCTCATAGCTCTTCACGCCCCAGGTATCGCTGAACTGCCATGTCCCCAGCCCCACCCTGGAGATCTTCTCATTGGTGGGGCCTAGAAACGTGTACTCCATGACACTAGGATAAAGTGGAGGGGGGTAAAAAGGCTGACCCCTACACGAGGACCTCGTGGCTGTATTCGCTGGGGCTCATCCACTCGCCCCTGTCATGGTAGTAGCGGAGGGCCTCGGGGGGCAGCCAGTTGAGCTCCTGCTCGGATACTAGGAAGAGCTCGCCGTAGGGTAGCTCGGCGTCGACCCCGCTGAGTATGTCGTAGAAGAGGCGGTGCGTGTAGCATGGCGGCTGCGCATAGGTCACGGCGCCGTCCTCGCCGACGTAGCTCTCGAAGAAGTAGGGCATCTCGACGAGGGCCCTGGCTATCACCTTGCTCTCCCTGCCCCTGAAGATGTAGAGCCTCCTCGGCGCAACGGTCTCGTTGAGCCTGAAGCTGACCGCGTTGTAGCTCCACAGCCCCATCACGTGCGTCCTGTAGTGGTAGCTCATGAGCTGCCTGCTAGGCGCCGCCATGCCCAGCTGCTCCTCTATCAGCCTGGCCACCTCGCTGAGCTTCGTGTAGGCGTACCGCATCTTGAAGATGATTACGAGGAGGT
>Ga0256835_1000172_pt1 | contig 52959 bp, 48 predicted proteins | sample PIR30metaG_FD_185972 | JGI IMG/M metagenome (GOLD analysis project Ga0256835, IMG submission 185972) | Hydrothermal vent microbial communities from East Pacific Rise, Pacific Ocean - PIR-30 | ecosystem: Environmental > Aquatic > Marine > Hydrothermal vents | place: Pacific Ocean: East Pacific...
ATGCATTCGTATTACCTTCAATCATTGAATTGTTGCAAGTAGGGAGTAAAACATCACAATTACTTGGGACAATTCTTTACGATGGTTTTGAAAATCATCTTGTGTTGAAAGATAGAATCGAAGTTTTGAGTCACCAGCACCGTATGCATCCAGATATTTCCAAATTCCCAAGAGAATACATCTATAAAAACCAAAAATTAAAAGATCCGAAATACATAGAACAGGGAGCAAGGGAATGGGGTTATCTGTCAGAAAGAAAACATTTTCTATGGGTAGATATAAGACCGGGTAAAAAAAGGGTGAAGGGGCAGGCAATAAATATTGCAGAAATTAATGCAACTATCAAATATCTGGAAGAATTCATCGAGTATGCAGACAAGAATGGCCCTATTGAGAGACAAGAAAAGACATACTCCGTTGGTATTTTGACATTTTATAAGGCCCAAGAAAGAGAATTAAAGAAAAAAATCGCTCAAAAATTAGGTGTTGAAAGAAGCCGTTGGATCGTTTATGAAACTCGAAAAAACAAGGTGAAAATCAACATAGAGATATGTACTGTAGACCGATTTCAAGGAAAAGAAGCCGACCTAATATTGTTGTCAATGGTCAGGACTCGAGGCTTAGGGTTTATTGACAGTCCTAATAGATTAAACGTTGCCCTTACAAGAGCAAAATACCAGTTAATAGTTTTTGGAGAGTTGTCTAATTTTAGCAGGCAGACAAGATCTCCCATCATTCAGTCGTTGGTCTCTTTCGTAAAAGAAGAGGGACTTATCGCTAAAGCTGATTTAATTAAAAAAACATGAAATGTGAGTGTAAATGATAAATAGTAATAAACAACAATACATTATAAACGAATCTTCAAAATTCGTTTTAACAAAAAAAGTAAAAATAGAACGTTATTTAGTAAAAACTCAATATCAGATAAGGCAGAAAAGAAAAGACCTTTTAATTGTCTTAAAGTTCATCCATGAATTTAAAGAGAACTATCTTAGCTATCCGACGCCGAAAATCATCCGGGAAGAGCTTCTTGCTATACCTATTATCGGGATAAAAAGACTAATACAGCGGTTAGCTAACCTCGATCTAATCGATTTAGACATACACGACGGACTGATTTCTGATGAACAGCACTTGATTCTTACTGAGAAAGGGCGTCTTTCAATATCAGAAGGAAACGTTTTCTTACCCTCAGAAGGAATTCTTGAATTTTCAGTTATCGATGACCCATTATTTAGTTTATACTTTTACGGGATTAGAGAAAGCCCTCAATATAACAACAAGGAATTAAAAGAAGACTTGAATAAACACAGCAAACCAGTCGATTTGACACAAACCACTAAGTTAGAGCAATATATCGGGGCAAAAATTAATGGAGAAATAGAGCCTTATTTAAAGGGAGAAATAATTATAGAAGCAATTGATAAAAATGGAATAAGACTACCGCCGATAGAAGCAATTATTTCAATCGAGGTTACGCCTAATAACAAAACAAATGCGTATATTCAAGGTACAAACAGAGTTCGTTTTAGCTTTAGTTTGCCTCAAGAATTATCATATTCTAATTTATTTGACAATTTTCAGAAAAATTATCAAAGTGATAAATGGGAAAATGGTTATTTCCTAGTTAAATCTAAAGAATTAAAAAACCAAGAAAAAAAGAGTTTCCTCAAAAAGTCATTAATAATACAGGACCTGAAAATCAATGAAAAATATGTTTTAAACCAAGTCAAGTTTCAAAACGTGCCTATCCAACCAATAAATCAAGAAGAAGCCTATTTATGGTTGAAAGAGCTGGTGATTGACGACATAGATTATTTTGTAACAGAGAAAGAATTCAACGAAATAGTCGAACGCAACAAGAAAAACTTCGTTTTTCATAAAGACCAATTAAGTCTAACACTAGAAACTGTCTTGAACACTATTAAAGATAAAATAGAAAAAGGAATTACTAATTATCTTTCAAAATTTTGGTATTTACAAGCACCCATCGATTTAAGGAGGTGGAACTAGAATGAGTTCTAAAGTTTCTATAGGATTTTTTAAAAGTCCCCAGAAAATCACTCATAAATATTCTTTTGACTTGTCTTGGTCTAACTTCTGGATAGCTAGAAATGAAGACCAAGATATCAGTCTGTTAGGGGCAGACCTTGCTCAAAAAGGGATTTTTATCAATCGAACAAAAAATAAGACCTTAAAAGACGTTGTTACTGGGCTTATTAATGATGCGAGAGAAGTTATTGTTATTTCTTCTTTCTTACTATTCGAAGATGATTTAGCCAATAAACTAATTGAGGCGGCCCGAAGAGGAGTTAGGTTTTATATTCTTTCCTCGCCCGAACAAACGATAGATAAAGAAGAGGACTACATAGAAGATAACCCGAACAGTATTAAAAATAAGACAAAACACTTTTACAAAAAAATTAATCGGTTAATATTTCTGAGAACAGCAGAATATTTCCATGCCAAATTCCTAGTAATTGATCCGTTTACTCCAAACGCTAAAGGAATTATGACAACTGCTAATTTCAATAAAGCTTTGGATGACAAAATAGAACTCGGGGTGTTATTAAACAAAGAGCAAGTAAAAGGCGCGTATAACTTTTTCGTATACGGTTTCTGGTTAAAAGCAGAACGAGAATTAGTAGAAACAGGCGACTTACATCCTATTAATAAAGATAAAATCTCTTTATCGATAAAAAACCTAGTTCCTGAAAAAATAAAAGGCGTGTTTTTGACCCTCCCTAAAAACAAATCTGGAAAAAAGGACATTACTTATGATAGTATTGAAAATAAATTATTGGAACTCTTGTCTATAAATGACATTGAAAAAATCTATGTATCATCTTTTGGTTACGAAGAAAATCAGTTCTACAACAAACTTAAAGAAATAAGTAAGAACGCAAAAGCAGTGGTCTTCGCTCCACGACGAGAATCACAATTCGAAATTTTATCTAAACTAAAAAATGCTACCTCAAATGTCCAGATCTTGGCCCATCCTTTACTGCACGCGAAATTTGTCGTTTTAAAGACAAAGAATTCTAAATACTATGGTCTTGTAACTACTGCTAATTTCCAGCAAAAAGGGTTGAAAGAAGGTTTTGAAATAGGAGTAGCTCTTTCTAATACACAGGCCAGAGAACTTTTCGATTACTGCAAAATATGGGAGCAAAAATTTCCCTTAGAACTTTCCATGAAAAATTCAATTAAAAACAATTTACAGAAGCTACCTCCCGAATTCCAAATCCTAGTTAAAAATAATAATCAGCGATTTAGAACCTATAAAATAAGAAAGTTTTACAAGGAATCGGCAGACAACAAATTAACGTCCTTAGACGAAGAAATTAAGTTTCCAGACAAAACAACGTTATTAAATAAATTCAAAAATCGTTCATTTATTCCTCTGTCTTTTGAATATTCTTACAACGTCATTCCTCCCATTGTTACAAAATCAGAAATAAAGATTGACCAAGAAAAATCAAAAGAAAAACAAATAACAATTTTCCAGTCTTCGAAAAAGAGTGGAGCATATATTTTAGGAGTTAAAAACCAGAAAGAATATGTTATTGCTAAGAAATTGAAGAAAGAAGAAAAGAAATTCAAAAACGCAAAGATAGTTGTAATTGATTAAGGTAAAACAAACATCAGGGTGCCTATAATCTTGAATTTCAACAGTTTTTTCAAAGTACTATTATATTTCTGGTATTTTTCTTGTTGGTATTGGTCATTAGAAATTATTAACGCATCAAATTTTTGGGCTAAAGAGAGGATTATCTCGTCAGGGTCGACGTTTTTCTCACTAAAGTATAAAGTTACGTTACTCTGTTTTTCAGATATTTTTTTAACGTTTGTACTACTAACGGGGCGGTCTTACTTAACTTAAGAGTCATAACTTCCAGAATACTATGTTCCGGTTGTTTTTCAAGAAGTCGACCAATGCTAAGAAATTGTTCACACTATCCTTGTCTTCTTATCAATACATTTGGAGTGTCTATAACAACTACCAAGTCTTTTTGTTTGGCATAATCTATTATATTTAGATAATCTGTCTAATAATAAAAAGGAATATTAAAAATATTCAAGAATTAATAAAAAATTTAGATGGAAAAAAACGTATACGTCGCTACTGTTGGTCTTACAAAACAGCCCGTAATTGATGGTCTAAGAATAAAGCCATTTGACTATATTTATTTAATAACTAACGATACCCATAATAAAGATAGTGTTAATAATTATTCTAAAGAGAACCCTAAAAATATTGCATATTCTATAAAAGATTTTGTTGACGAGTTTTTTTCTTCAACTCAAAAATGCGAAATTTTTCTAGTAAATCTTATGGACTTCAATGAGAGCTTGGACAAAATAATAAGTATTTACAAGAATCATCGGAAAGACAATATTACAGTCAATATTACTGGCGGAACTAAAATAATGGTCTCTGCAGCATTGATTGGCGCATACGTAATCGGAGCGGAGATCTTATACGTTAAAGAAGCCAAAGAGAAAGATGTTACTTTAGAAGAGAGAATTATTTGGCTACCTACTCCTAAAATCCCCATAGAAGAGCTAGGTGAAAGTCACAGAAAACTCCTGCTAATTTTGGATAAGCAACCTAACAAAGAACTAAAACGGGCAACAACCTATCTTTCCCAAGAACTCAGATTAAAAAAACCGACGATTAGTGCCCATATTAATTTTTTAAGGGAAAATAAACTCATAGAATACAAAAGAAGCGGGAGAGATGTAATTATTAAACTGACTGCTTCTGGAGAGCTATTAGCCAAGTTTTATCATCAATAAATCTTTTTGGTCAAAGTTTTTCAAAGACTTCCAAAAACCGGCATTATAATACTTTGGCTCTAATTTCGTTTTTAACTAATTTTTAAAGAGGTGTGTATTTCTAAAGGATCTCCCCCAAAATATTTTAAAAAAGAAGTTAGAGAAAAAAAGTTTAGTCCCTCTTTTTATAGTATTAATTTTATTCCCGTGAACAGAAGCAACGTGGAAAAAGCTAGTTTCAAGTATAAAGACTGTATTTTTCTTGCAGACCGAGCCCCTAAATGTGCCCCAAGAACCGCGCCGATCGCAAGGGGAATTCCGTACGTAATAATGTTTGTCCATGACAAGTAATCTGCTTTTACTATAACAGCCATAATGCTGGAAAAGATAATTATAAAGGTCGATGTTGCTACTGAAAGATGCATTGGTAATCCAATAATTAGGTTTAATGCAGGAACAAAAATTATACCCCCACCAATTCCCAGCATTCCTGCAAGGACGCCACCAATAAAGCCAAACACTGCTCCCGTCTTCATATCCCTGTTATAGACAAACTTAACTCCTTTTGCGTCTGTTTTTTCTACTTTTTCTCCCCTGGTGGTCTGTAAGTCTTCTGTGGTTATACTTATTGTTTCCCCTTTTCCTTTCATCTTTTTGATTTTGAGATAAAATCTTCTATAGTCTCTTAACGCTAAAATTATAAGTAAAAGCCCAAACAATGCTCTTAAATATGTCCTCAACATTGAATAATAAGTAACAATTCTTGCCCCAATCAAGGAACCAGGAATTGCTAGCAACACAAGTATTATTCCTGCCTTAAAATCTATTCTCTTTTGTTTAGCATATTCAATTGTCCCGCTTAAAGATGTAAAAATAATCACAAAAGAAGAAACAGCAGTGGCAGTAAGAGCATCTACTTTAAATCCTAATATTAAAATAGGCACATATAAAACACCCCCTCCAACACCAAGCAAAGAAGCCAAAATACCGACAAGCACTCCAATTACTATTAACAAAATAAAGCTTACAACTTCCATAATGCTTGTTTCGAAATACCTTTTTTGTGTTTTTTTAAAATGCAGCAACAATGTAAATCCTTTGGTTAAAAAAAGGATTATAAAGAAAATAAATAATTAACAAATTACTTTTTGTTTTATTTAATATGAACAAGATAATAAAAGAAGTAAATTTCTCCAAAAACAATAAGATAAGGTCCTTGTGGAATAGCAATAAATTGTTTTCTTTTACCAGTCAATTTTAGAGGCAATCTCAGAAGGAATTTCTACTCCATTGAAAACAGCTTTAACAGCCTCTCCACTCTGAATAAATTCAATGCTTAAATCAAAATGGGACTTATCTTTAGTACATACATATCTGGTCATTTCTTCATTTATAGCCAACTCCCCCCCGCACACAGGACACTTACCAGTAGCCAAAGCATTTTTTATTAATTCGATTTCTTTTTCAAATGCCATTACCATTCCACCAGAAAAAGGTTCTAATTAGAATTATTAAAAATTTTTTTACAATTAGTCCTAATAAGCCAAAAAAGAGGTTAATAACTATTAAATTTTTATTTTTTTGGCTTTTTAAAGCTATAATTGAGTGATGTCGATTAGCACGACTAAATCACTACCGCAATACGGGCATTCTCTATGACTATATAATGACTTTTTGAATTTTTTATTACAACTAATGCATTTCCAAACGTGGAGCGGTCCAACAATTTTTTTCTGTCGGAATATTATTGATGACTTAAACATAGACATTGTTGTAATGTTAAATTTGTTGCTCCCGTTTTTAATCGTTCCCCTTATTGGCAGTATTCTTCCCCCTATGTCCTCCTTAGAAATAAATAAATTTCCCTCTCTATGATTATTCAAACGCTATAACACCACTGTTATCTATTATCGGCATGTAATAAATCTTTATCTTATTTAGAGCAAGAAATTCAGTATGCGTTGAATTTGTGTATTTTTTGATCGTAATGCCTTATTTTTCACCATAAAACTTTAGAAACTTCATCCATGTTGTCTTTTGCTTTAGCTACTTGACGATTAGAGCCTGGCAAAATAGCGCCATCATGAGAAACAGGGGATGAAGCCATGAATAGCATTATATAAAACTCTTTGATTAATTTAATTGAATCTGATAATAAAGAAGTCCATTTCCCTTTTATCATGTCATTGCTTATTTTTGTCCTGAAAAATGCAGAACTAAATGGTCTTCCTTTCCTTGTAGTCAGATTTCCACCAGCGATCATGTTGTCTCTAATAATATGCCCTAAAATAACATTATCATGAAGTCCTAATGCCCCTAGTTTTTGCCTTTGTTCTTCGCTTCCTTTTTCAAAATTCGTTAATATAAAGATTTTACGACTCTCTGCTAGCTTTTGTATTTGCTCTATATCTAAGTAGTCAGGAGTAGGAACTGCCAGAAAAACATAAAGATTACTATTATTTTTAGTGATTACTTGATGCATTAAAAAAGACATTGCCACTTCTAGCTTATATTTTTCTTCTTTTTTCATGCTTATCGAGCCGCTTCTGTTACGAGAAACGCTTGAAAGTAAAGACATAGCAGCGGCATTAATAAAGTCCTCACTTAAAGTTCCTGAGATCCTTGCAATATTAGAAAAAATAATAGTAGGTACTTCTGTTACTTTATGTTCTTCTGCTTTCTTTTTTCCCTCTTCACTCATAATGTCATAGATTTCGTAGGCAAAATTATCTTTTCCTACTTTCTCAGACGCATACTGTAAAATATTTTGTAATACTTCTTTGTTAGGCATGTCAGATTCGATGAACAGCTTAGCAGTTAAATTTACCATCAAGAACAAATAAAAAAACCACATTGTTAAGATTATCGTATTTTCATTAATCTCATTAATCATCCTAAATAACTACATAGAGTTTTAGAAAAATCGATTTTAAGCCGAAATAACTAAAAAATCGGTGCGGAACTTTAGTAGTAAATAAAAAGTATTATGTTACTTAAAAACTACTTATTCATGATAATGATGTTTAGTCATCCAGAAATGATAATAATTCTGCGTCAATGTTAAGTTTAGGTCTTTGATTAGATATTTCTTCATCTAACTTACGAATTGCCTCGTATAAATCTTCTAAATATTTTAAAATGGTTCTATCTGCTTCTTTTAATTTGTTAACTGTGTTTTCAATTCTCTCAATTTTGTTCTCTAAAACGGAAACTCTAGTAACTAAATTATTTAATTTAGTTATTTCCTTTGAAAATTCTTCACTTTTACCATCTTTTTTTGAGGACAGAAGTGATCTAGACTTAAGACCATGCGTTTGAAGTCTTTCTGGCTCACGATCTTCATAATAATACCTTCTAGCTTTTTCATCTTTTTTAAGAACCTCTTCTCGAATATCTTCTGGAAGATAAGATAAAGCAGTAAGATAAAAAAGCTTTTCAATGTTTTCACCAGTTAAAGCCGAAGTTTCAACATAATACGTTGGGATCTTGTATTTTTCCTCTACATAACGAGCAAATTCTTCTCCTTCATTAGTAGCTACCACTCTAAATTCTTCTAGATCTATTTTATTTGCAATAATCGCTACTGTTTTTATTGTTTGTTGTGCAGCATCAAAACATTCTGATATCCAGTACTCTAATTTTTCGAATGATAATCTGTCTGTTGTATCATAAACAAGAAGAACTGCATTGGCCCCTTTATAAAATAAAGGTCTCATTGTTTTAAACATGACATGTCCAGCTAAGTCCCATATCTGGAGATGAACTACATAATCTCCTAAGGTAATTGATTTAGATGAAAAATCGGAACCTAAGGTTGCGAAATAAGATTCTTTAAATCCTTTTCCCATGTATCTTTGTCTAATACTTGTTTTTCCAACCAACCTTTCCCCTACTAAAATCACTTTTATTTGAATACCTTGACTTTCAATCACTCAAGGACCTCCGTAAGGATTTTGAGTACCTTCTCAACTAATTCATCATTCTCACGTTTGGCACCCTTTTCCATCGCCTCTGCTAATTGTTCTTCTTTTTCTCTTAAGGCTTTTTCTAGAAAAATTATTTGCTCTCTCATTTCAGCAATTTCTTTTGCATGGTTCTCAGTCATTTCTCTAAGCTTTTCTCCTAATTCTTTCTGTATGAATTCTAAGTTTCTCTCTTTCTCTTTAATGACATTCTCCAGTTCTTCTATTTGCTTTCTTAGTTCTTGATTATTCTCACGTAATAGTTCAATTTCCTTTGAGAAAGAAATATCTTTATTTTCGTAATCTGCTAGTTTATTAGAAAGTTTTTCTTTTTCTTGTTTTAATACGAAGTTCTCAACCTTTAGGGTCTCGATTTCAGTTTCTAGCTCCTTAATTCTTTTTTCTAAAACTTCTTGCTTGCCAGTTTCAGAAGCTACTTTTTGTTCTATTCTTCTTAAATCCTTAATTTCTTCAAATGCTCTAGCAAGTCTTTCCTGTAAACTAATATTTTGTTTTTGAAGCTCTGATTTTTCTTTTTCTAATTTAGTGATATATTTTTGAAGGGTAATAATTTCTTCTTGACTCTTTTTTTTCAGATCTTTTTCAAGGTCAATAATTGCTTGGTCAAACCTAGTAAGAAGATTAGTGAATTTCTCAGAAATATTTTGTAACTGCTTTTTAAGCTCCCTATTTTCTTTTTTTAATCTTTCATTTGCCCTTATTAATTGTTCTTTTTCTTTTTTTAACCTGTTTTCGTAGTCTCTAAGTTTATCTCCGAGTTCCTGGTTTTCTCTTTTCAATGTTTCTATCTCTTGAAGTAACTTGTTGAAGGCTTCACCAAAAGAATAAAATGCATCTTTTACTAATGGATGTAAGTATTCCCAATATCTTCTAATTAATGCATCTAAATCTCTATGAATCTCTGGGAGTTCCATTAGTTCATAATTTGGCAATCCTTCATCTACTGCAAATATGGGGTCATAATCAGGCATTGCATGCCAAAGATTTTTCTTTTTACTCACGGGGCACTCCTCTTTATGCTTTAATTAGATCCCCAACAATTTACTTTTAAATAATTAAAGCTAGGGTATCTCTTATACTTCTTTCTCAATAACTTATTAAACAAAACACGTTTTTATGTTCTTTTCCATAAAACAATCAATGATGGAAGAATTTCCGCCGGGATTTGTTGTAAATACCGAAACAGCAATTGGCTCTAATGTGTTAAATCATCTTATTAATAAAGTAAGAAATCAACCTGGCTTTAGTTTGTTTGACTATGAAAAAGTAAAAGGTTCAAGACATATCTTAGCAGCAATTAATAATACAGTACGAAGGAAACAATACAATGACTTACGTGCTAAAAGCATAGAAACAGAATTTATTCTTTTTCTAAGCGGAGAACGTCAAATAATAAAAGCTCAGAAAGACATAGGTCTATCGGAAAAAACCCGAAAAATAGGGATTATTATTTGGAAAATACACGATGCTGAGCATATCCTTAAGGAAATAGTAAATATAATTTCCAAAGAGGGAATGATTCTCAATGTTCATAAAATTGATTACTCTGAAGATAATGGGTTAGAGGAGGATTTAGCTATAGAAAAGACTACTATGAGTAATTTAAAATGAGTATTATTATGACTAAATTAAAATGGTGGGCCGGGGCGGAATTGAACCGCCGACCTCCACGATGTCAACGTGGCGTCATAGCCCCTAGACCACCGGCCCAAAGGGTATTTTACAATAAAAAGGGACAAGAAATGGTTTTTATGTTTGTCGCTTGTTGTTCTAGCTATTCGCAAATTTTTCAACACAGAAAAAACATCAAAGCAACAAGAATCTAACCACCCCAATATCAAATAAAGCAAAATTTTTTCAAACAATTTTTTTAACATTCAAAAAGATGAACCTAATAATCAAAAGAACTTTGTATTCGTTATCTATGGCTTACGTGCTAATGTATGTTTCAGAAATAATGTTTACTGCTACGAGCGTTCTTCTTTCTAATCTTTCCTACTTATTATTAGCATATCTATTTTATTTCATGGCTACTTGGATATTACTATTTATAATAGAATATTTTCATGTAAATGATGTTTGGTCATTATTTTTAGCAGGTGCGTTTTATGGATGGATATTAGAAGGAATTTATAGGACTACTATGTACTCTGCATTCCCTATATATCTCTCATGGATTGGTTTAGCCTGGCATGACTTATTATCAGTCATTATCTTTTTCTATTTTATTCGTCGTTCAATAATCTTAGATGATAAGAAAACAATAGCCATCACAACAAGTTTATTGGGGATCTTATGGGGAATTTTCCAGGCAGGATGGAGTCAGATAAAAGTATCAACAGTCTCTCCATTTGTTTTCTCCATATATTCATTTTTTGCAACGATACTCCTAATTATTGCATTATTTGGTTGTGGCTTTTTCTATGAAGTAAAGTTTGACCCTGGTCTTAAAGAAAGTTCAGTATATTTTCTCCTTCTCATCATCATATATTTTTTCGATGTAGTATTTTATCTTCAAGCCTTATTCTTAGTTCCTATACTTTATTTTCTAAATTATTATCCGTTAAATAGACATAGAAAAGTCCATAAAGAAGAAAAATCTCTAATTCAAATTTTAAATGATGCGATAATAATTAAAAAGGTGTCTCAAGATAAAACTTTCTTAGTTAGCTTGTTATTAATTCTACTCATACCACTTTTTGCTTCATTTAGTTATTACTTGTTTTCTCCTCTTACAATATCTAGTGATATTTTTGGGTGGATCTTCATAATTCTAACGTTTACGGGGTTTATTATTTATATAATCGCTTATATTAAAGTTCTCAGAAGAGCTCCTAAAATAGAAAACGATAATCTTTTAGCGCAAATCACTAAAGAAAAGAATAGTAAACGCAAAAAATAGTTTTTTTAGGTCTTTTTTTTTAGTCTTCTTCATAGTTTTCAGTCTTTTTTCCATGTTTTACCAAGAAAGGTATTTGTATTTCTCATTAATAATCGTATATGAGTGATCTTTATGGCAGAAGGCGTAGCCAGTTCTACAACTCCTGAAGGAAAACCAAAGTCAATGTTTGAAAAAATAATTGATGGAGAATATAAAATACCTTTTGAAGAGAGGCTCCGTTTAGACTTAAAACCAGATGAAATACCCCCATTACCCAAAGGTGAAGAAGCATTAAAACCAAGTACGGTTGCAGGATGGCAAACAGAAGCTATAATTCGAGCTATGATTAATAATCTACATAATGGCTCTGATTGGGAAACTTTATTTATATATGGTGGATCTGGAAGAGTAGCTAGAAACTGGAAAGCATTCTTTGAAACGATTGAGCTTCTAAAAACACTTAAGCCTAATGAGACATTATTCCTTCAAAGTGGTGTTCCCTATGGAAAGACAATAACTCATCCATGGGCTCCAAGAATCGTAGTGACAAACAGCATTATTGTTCCAGAATGGGCTAAATATTTTAACAACATGGTTGAGGCTGGGCTAACAGTATATGGTCAAATGACTGCAGGGTCTTTCTGTTTCATTGGGCTACAAGGAATTATTCAAGGCACTTATGAAACAATTGCAGCAGCTATTAAAAATGCAGAAAAAAGTCCCGCATATCAAAAATTATCAGACTTTGAAAAACAGATCATTGTCAGTGCAGGATTAGGTCTCATGAGTGGAGCACAACCATTAGCCATTAAAATGAATGGAAAAATAGCGATTATTGCGGAAGTTAACCCGAAACAAATCGACCGTTTATATAATTTAGGAAGAGACCGTGGAACACCATACTTAGACATAAAAGTTGACAGCGTTGAAGAAGCAATTAGAATTGCAAAAGAATATGCCGAAAAGAAGGAAGCTGTGTCGATAGGAGTATTAGCTAATGCTGTTGACTTGTTACAGTACTTGGTAGATAATAATATTACTCCTCATGTTCTCACAGATCAGACTTCTGCTCATGATATGCTAAATGGTTATGTCCCTGCAGGGATGACTTATGAAGAAGCAATTAAACTTAGAGAAGAGAACCCCAAAGAATATGAAAAGAAAGCATATGAAACTGTTAAAAGACACGTAGAATTAATGCTCGAGCTTCAAAAACGTGGAGCAGAAACTTTTGACTATGGGAACAATATTAGAGGGCAAGCACTAAAAGCAGGAGTCAAAAATGCATTTGACTTTGAGGGATTTGTACCTAAATATATCAGACCATTATTTATGGAAGGAAAAGGTCCATTCAGATGGGCAGCACTTTCAAATGACCCACAAGATATTTTGGTAACTGATGAATATGCAAAGAAACTTTTCTATGATGATCCACAATTAGTCAATTGGATTGACTTAGCAGAAAAGTATATCCCATTCGAAAAAGGATTACCAGCCAGAGTTTTTTGGGCTGGTTTCTTCGGTAGAGCTGCTTTTGGAATGTTGATGAATAAGCTAGTTGCTGAAGGCAAACTAAAAGCACCGGTATTTATTGCGAGAGATCACTTAGACGGTGGTTCTGTAGCGTCACCATTCCGAGAAACGGAAGGAATGAAAGATGGTAGCGATGCTATAGGGGACTACCCCGTCCTAAATTTATTAGGTAATGCATTAGGAGGAGCAACATTAGTAGCTTATCATGGTGGTGGGGGTGTTGGAGTAGGTTATTCTCTCCACGCTGGACAAATTGTTGTTGCTGACGGGACGAGGATTGCACAAGAAAAGCTCTTCCGAGTGTTATTATGGGATCCTATGTCTGCAATTTTGAGACATGCTGCTGCAGGTTATGAAAAAGCAATTAATATCGCAAAAGAATATGGATTAGTGGTACCCGGAATATTAGAAAACAAGGAAATAGACTACAAAGGACTATACAATAAAATTATTGAGACTGTCAAGGAGAGAACAGGAATAGATCTATGGCCACCAATGGAAAAAATAGAATTAGCTCTTCTTTAATCATCTAATAAAAAATATTAATTAATAAATTAAGAGTTCATAATTTTTTCATAACCAATATGTGTTGATGAATAATGTTTGGAATATATGAGTAAGGATATCCATAGGGTCTAAGTTTAATTCCTATAAAAACCCAAATGATATCTGCCTTTAGAATAAAACCAATTGTTTTCTAGTTCGTTGACTAATCTCGCATTATTTAACTGATATATTCCTTTTTGATAAGGATTTCTGATAATTATTACCAAATATTTTTGTTTTTTAATACGCGATATGTTTTTTTAAAAACGTAATTAGTTTTTCAAAAAATCCATCTGTATTCTTTAAATCTGCCAAGTCTTCTTTATGATTTGAATGCATATTATAAGTTGTCTTCCGATTACTAAATTTCTTGTATTCCCCATTGCTTATTGTTATATTCTAAGTGAATATTATACGGAGTATCCGTACAACAAGACTAATACTTTCGTCTTCTAGTTCCTTTTCTAGTTCCTTCAATAACTTAAGAGCGTCTCCCTGTTGAAGTTCCTGTTTTTTAACTTTCTCGGCGGGAAATCCTCTTCCGAAAGGGAGGGGATGAAAGCCGAAAACATCATATGTTTTTTTGTATATTTTTTTCTTGCAGGGCTGGGACGGCTCGTAGCGCCTGTGGAGAGAGTCTCCTCTGTGAAGCAGGAAGTCCCTCGCAAAAGCAAGGGGTAGTTCACACGTCTAGAATTACAAATACGTACCATTTTCCATTTTCCTTTTTTTCTACTTTGAGTAAGTGCCAAGTAACTGCCTTAATATCCATGCCTATTTCGTGTTTGTTAATGTCAGTAATATCTGCCTTTCCTCTTAAAAAGGCCTTAATTTTCCCATCAAAATATTTTACTTTTGCTCTTAGTTCTTTGAAAATTAGTCCTTCAGCATCTTTCAAAAAAATTATTTCTTCTAAGCAATCTAATAATAGTCTTTCTTCATTTTCTGCTTCTAACTCTATTTTTTTCTCAATTTTCCCTTCAATGGTCTCGATTTTAGCCATAAGTTTAATCATTGCCTCTATAGTTTCATTTAATGCTTGTTCGAAACTCTCTGCATCATAAACCTCAATGGCAACATCTGCGATAGCAGTATCTTCAGGATATCTATAAGGCATCTGAAAGAAAGTACGGTTAGAGTTATTAAAATAATTATTTTGTATAAGAAAAATTTGTAATTGTAGTATGTGATTTCTTCCAGGAACTCTTAATTTATATTTTTTTAAAAAAAGGTTATCTACGACAATAGAATCACTAAAAAAACAAAGTAAATAAATAAATAAAAATAGCTTAATAACTAATTATTATCTCTAAAAACTAAAAAAACATTATTCATTAGGAGTGATTGAAATGGCTGATAAAAATATTTTTGAAAGAGTAGATAATGTTACTTGGAAAATTCCTCGGACCTATAAAAAAACTATGAGGACAGATGCGATAATCTTTGGGACTGAAAAAATTATCGAACAAATGGATGATTATGTAATTAATCAGATTACTAACGTTGCAAGTTTACCTGGTATCGTTGGTAACGCCATGGCCATGCCAGATGCACATATGGGTTATGGGTTTCCTATTGGAGGAGTTGCTGCTTTTGACTTAGAAAATGGAGTTATATCTCCAGGCGGAATTGGTTTTGATATCAATTGTTTAGCGGCAGATACAAAGATTTTACTCGAACATGGATATACTAAAACCATTGCCCAGTTACAAGAAGAATGGAAAGATGAAAAAGTAATAGTAATGGATTTTAATAAGAAAACCCCCATAGAAGCAAAAATGATTTATTTCTTTTCTAAAAAACCAGACACTCCTGTATTTAAAATACGAACTGTAAGTGGTAATCAAATAATTGTCACTGCAGATCATCCGATTAAAACTCCAAAAGGAATGATAAATGCCGAAGAACTAAAAGAAAATGACAAAATCGCAGTATACCCATTCAAAGGAGTTCCTTACGAAGAACCCGAAAGTACAACAATTCTCGCCGAAGAAGATCTTAAGCTATTAAATTTAAGCCAAGATAATTTGAAAGAAATCATTTCTGAACTAAAAAAGAAAGAATTACTTCCATTAAGACTTAATTCCCCTAAATTACCTTATCTTATCAAAATCTTTGGCTATCTACTTGAGAGTGGAAACATTGTGAATATAACTCATAAGAAAGGAGTTGTATGGTTTTATGGGCAAAAGGAAGATCTCTTAGACATCCGTAAGGATCTTTTAAGGCTTGGTTGGTATTCTTCCGATATTGTTATGAAAACAAAAGATATCCCAATTGAAACAGCATATGGTGAAGAAATAATTCAAAAAACAGAATATCAAATCAAAATAGATTCTCAAAGTCTTGTTGCATTATTAACAGCATTGGGATTTCCTTTAGGTAATAAGTCTGCACAAGACTATGAAATTCCTTATTGGATTAATTTGGCACCTTTATGGATGAAGAGACTTTTTTTAGCATCATATTTTGGGGCAAAACTAAGTACACCTCGAACAATTTTAAATAATGGATATGAGTTTTACACGCCAACCATAAAATTAATCAAAAAATCACAAAATTCAAAATCTGGCTATTCCTTCTTAAATCAAATTAAAAACTTACTTAACGAATTTGGAATAAAAACCGATGAGATCTCAGAAAATATTATTGTTTCCCCGGAAAATAACGCTTCTGAAGAAATTATTCTAAAATTGACAATTACACCAGATACTGAAAATCTAATTAATTTATATTCTAAAATTGGTTTTGAATATAGCAGGAAAAAACAGCTTTTGGGATTAATGGCAACACATTACCTTAAAATTAAACAATTAGCAATGTTTTCTGAGCATGCAAATGTTCAGACAAAAAACATTGAAAACAAAAAACTAATTGAGCTCTTAAATCAAAACCAAAACGCTATTGAAGCACATACTACGATAAGCACACATTCTTCCCAAGAAAAAAAAGGAGCATATTCTACTTCTGATCTTTTAACATTTGAACAATTCATAGAAATAAATGCAATATATGAAAATGGAGCAATTGGTTGGGTTTGGGATGAAATAAAGAACATTGAAGAGTTAAAAAATTATGATGATCTGGTTTATGACTTTACTGTTGATCATGAAGATCATAATTTTATTGCTAATAATATTGTAGTTTCAAACTGTGGTATGAGACTAATCCGAACAAATCTAACAATTGATGAGGTTAGGCCGAAAATAAAAGAATTAGTCTCAACATTGTTTGACATGATTCCAGTAGGTGCTGGTAGAAAAGGCTTTGTCCCATTAAACAGAGCAGAGTTTGAAGAAGTAGTTACTATGGGCGTAGATTGGACTGTTGAAAAGGGCTTTGCCTGGAAAAATGACAAAGATCACACTGAAGCAAGAGGGCGTTTAGAAGATGCTGATCCTGAAGCAATTAGCGCTAGGGCATTCAAAAGGGGAAAAGATCAGTTAGGTACCCTTGGCAGTGGAAATCATTATTTAGAGATTCAATATGTCCATCCAGGGGATATTCATGATCCCGAAACTGCTAAAGCATTTGGAATAGAACAGGAAAATCAAGTTACTGTAATGGTTCATTGTGGATCTCGTGGATTTGGACATCAAATAGGTACCGATTATCTTAAACTATTTCTTGATATCATGCCAAAATATGGTATTAAAGTTTTAGACCGTGAGCTCGCATGTGCCCCATTTAATTCACCAGAAGGACAGAGATATTGGAAAGCAATGAGTGCAGCCGCAAACATGGCTTGGGCCAATAGACAAGTAATAACCTACCAATTAAGAAAAGCATTTGAGAAAGTGTTCAAAACTCCTGCTGAAGACCTCGGTATGGAATTGGTGTATGATGTGGCCCATAACATAGCAAAAATTGAAGAATATGAGATAAATGGTAAAAGGCGTAAATTAATAGTCCACAGGAAAGGGGCCACTAGATCTTTTGGCCCTGGACAACCAGAACTGCCCGTTGAATACAGAAAATATGGGCAACCAGTAATTATCGGGGGTTCCATGGAAACAGGTTCTTATCTTTTAGTAGGCACGGAAACAGCAATGAGGAAAACATTCGGTAGTACTGCACATGGCTCAGGTAGAACAATGAGTAGGAGAAAAGCAAAACGTAGTGTTAGAGGTGATGAACTTCAAAAACAAATGGAGAAAAAAGGAATCTACGTCAAAGCTGCATCAATGAGTGGTTTAGCAGAAGAAGCAGGTTTTGCTTACAAAAATATTGATGAAGTTATTCACTCAGTTCACTTAGCAGGAATATCTAAACCAGTAGTTAAGTTAAGACCTATTGGAAACATAAAGGGATAATTTATTAAAAAATAAATTAAAAAATTAACTATATCTTCCTCTACTTCCTTTTCTTTTCCCTATCATCCAAACGATATGATTTTATTATTAAAAAACGAGATGACTTCAGATTGCTTTGAAAAACAATGGTTCTCTTTTAGTTCCTATTAATTATCAACAAAAAATAGTAACTCCTTTTAATTCATTAAATCGTTTTCTTATATATTATGTTGCTTTTATAATTAGGGCCGTTACAGCGGTGTTATTTATAGATCGAATTGATGGTTCGGTTTTCATACAAACAACAAAGGATATCTTACTATACAAAACAGAACTATATTTCGATTCAACTTTGCAGTATAAATTCAATTATTTCCCTTTAGTATATCTGATATATTTACCTTCAATGGCTTTCTATTACTTTATATTTCCAATTAAATCACCCGCTTTTGAACGTTTATTTTTAAAACTTCCTCTAATTCTTGGCGAATTATTTGCAGCTTATCTGTTCCGCCCAATAAATAAAAAAACCATGGTTTCAACTTTGGAATTATTTATCCTATTTAATCCTTTTATTTTGTATGCTGGTAGTTATAAGTCTCAGTTTGATATATTTCCCGGCATTTTTATGTTATTAGCATGGAGAAAAAAAATAGAAGAAAGACCTTATGCTTCCGGCATTTTTTCAGGAATTGCAATGATGATGAAGCAATATTCATTGTTATTCTCATTTTTTATATGGCTACATTATGTTAGGCATGATAAAAAAAAGGCATATTATCATTCGCTTGGAATTATTACGGTGTTTATCCCTGTTTTAGGAATTGGCGCTCTATTAAATCCACATGGAATGATTTATCATGCTATTTTATTTCATTTAGGTAGAAATCCTAATGGTTATTCTCTAACAGTAATTATTTACTATGCAACTTTAGCAATCTTGTCTTTTTTAGGGTCTTTTCAAATAATAACTACTTTAATCGCCCAAGGAATCCTTTTAGTTGCTAACTTCTTACTTCTTTATTTATTAGTTAAAATAAGCATAAGGGTATGGAATACACCCAAAAATGATTATGCTGGACTGCTATATAACGTATTGTTAGGATTTGGGATCTTTTATTTTTTAAATAAAGGATTTTTATTTCACTATTTAGCAGCGTTCTTTGTATTGTTAACTGAATATTGGCGAATTACTAGGCGTAAACCATCTTTAAGGTTGTTAGCTTGGGAAATTGCTTTTATTCCCATAATTTATGCTTTGCGAATAATTCTTATGGTGCCTATTGATATTAAAGTTTTAATTGGTCCTAATTGGTTTTTGATTTTATGGATAATTCTCATTCTTATTCATATGCTCATTATTATACTTATTACAATAATAAAAGGAAAGAATTATCTATTTTATAACAAAAAAGTAAAGATAGGATATGTTATTTTTCTTATTCTTTTGCCTCTCCATTTCTATGGCCTATATTTGACCCTTAAACTCCAACTTTATACTCCATAATTATAATTTTACCGTATTCAAATGTCTTTTAAATCCAAGAAATATTAGCCTATGCGCGATGAGATAAGGGTTAAAAGTTTAATAGTATGGTGAGTAAAAAGACATAGTAGGTGGTAGTTATGCCAAGATGTCCTAAATGTGGTTCAACCAAGGTAAGAAAAGTGGAAGACAAAACAAAAATCGTAGCAGTAATTGGACACACTCCCAGATACAAAACTTATTACATCTGTGGAAATTGTACATATCAATGGGATCCAGAAGAACAAAAATCAACAGAATGATCTTGAAAAAAGAAAGGAGAACTTTTTTCTTAGGCAAACTCGTTGTTCATTTCATTTCTTAAAAGATAGGCCTTTCTTACTAATTAACTGTGTCATTATTGTTTCCCTTTTTAATGAATTTTTTTAAAAACGAATAGGATGTCATATTCCATTTTAAACATCATTATAGCTACTATGATTATCTTTTTAGCAGAACTAGGAGATAAAACTGGACTATTAGTTATTGCTTTGTCAAGTAAAACTGGAAAAACAAAATCAGTGATTATTGGTGCAATGCTTGGTCTATTTTTTATGACAATAATGGGTATTATTGCGGGGTCATTATTAACTCAATTAGTAAGTAATATGTATCTTGTTCATTTAATTGGTGCAACAATTTTTGTAATTATCGGGGTTTATCTCATTTATAAGTCTTTGAGAAAAGATTCAGAAGAGAAAAAAGAAGAAGATAATCCTTCAGGGAAATCTATTTCTGAGTATAGCCATTGGAAAGTTATCTTCTTGTCATTAATAGCAATTGGAAGTGCCGAATTCTTAGATAAAACCCAATTTGCAGTAGTAACTTTAACTATTGAGTTTGGTTGGATAAATACGTTAATTGGTTCTATGTTAGGGTTCTTTTTGATTACTTTTTTAGAAGCAATACTTGGTAATAAGTTGTCTGAAAAACTACCTGAAAAATATGTTGACCGTTTTGCAGGAATGCTATTCGTGTTAGCGGCAGTCTTTATGGTTTTATTTTAGCGTTTGAGATTTAAACTAAAAAAGAAAAACAATTTTTTTAGTAGATTTATATTAAAAACTCTTTATTTTCACTTATTACCGGTTTTTGGATAACCATTAAACTACCAATAGTTTATAGGTATGAATGGCATACCAAAATATGGGAATGTGTCTAGGGTACTGTGAGGGTATTAAATATGAACACTGAAAGAAGAAAGATCTCCTCTTTGGCGCTTGATCTTGAGAGATTGTCTGCCATAGGGGATGTGATTACCGTTCAGATCGATTTACAACCTTTACCTGATGTCATACAAGAGCAACTAAAAACAATATTTAACGATCCACATAAATTAGGCAGATATCGGGATAATATGATTTTTATTGATCGGGCTGGAGCTGCACATATTGATTATGAAGAGATATTAACTAAGATTGCAACAATTACTGGTGGTATTGATTCAATTGATGGAATTGTTGCTATGTTGGAAATTCCTTATCAAGGTGTAAAGCAACCTATTGTTGTAGAATTAGATTTTGAGCATAAAGCACCCCAAGTTTTATCTGTTCATAATACTAAGGAATTATTTAATATAACAAATCTTATTCAAGCAAAATGGGCTTTATCAAGGAAATTAATTAGCGAAGAAACAAATGATAAAATATAAAGATAAGAGATCTTCGGTCATTATGCTTAATGAGAATAATGTTTATGAGGGACAAATGGAAATTTTTCTAATATGATCTTATCCGCTTTATCAAACTGAGAAACAAAATATCTATCATCATTAATTTCTTTTCTAAAAACAAAACAAAATTCTTCTGCGAAGGCCTTAAGGCCGATTTTCAAAACTTTACTTACATTTGAAGAAATTAGCAGGAATCCAACATTATGTTCAGATTGATTATATATCTGAATAGCGGCGTCTTTCAACTTTATCTCTTCAACTTGACCTTTACCGATACTTTCACCCATTAAATCGAATAATCCCCTAATAGCGCCACTAAACAATATAATATTCAATTCATCAATTTTATTCCATTCATAAGAATAAAGCGGAATCCCGGAGATCAAGTCTACAGAGATCACAGCATAAACTTTGAAAGGCAACACATAACCTAGTTTAGGTTCTTTCCAAAAACTGTAAGAAGACAAAAATACCCCCATAGAAACAAACATGTAATCTATCCCAGGAAATAACCAGACTAATCCAGTAGCAAAAGAAAGAGACGCTATTGGTCCAGACATTGTGGCACCTATCAAAGAAAGTAATGCATATTTCTTAATATTAGAAGGGCTTTTGTAGTAAATTTTAGTATTATAGTAGAACCATAAGGAACTATAAAGTAGAAAAATAATTGCACCACTTAGCATGAAGTAACCATTTAAAGAAGGCGCTACCTCATTCATTTTTGAGATATTAATAGATATAGCTTGTTCATCAAAAGCAAATACTAACATTAATGTTGAAAAAAAGGTTAAAATAATAATTTTATAAACATCCATATCAACTCGAGAGACAGTATCAATTAACCAAGAAATTGAAAAACCTATGGGAATCGTAATTAAAATAGCTAATATATACACTAAAATATTAAGACTCCAGTAAGCATAACTAAGAAAAATAATACTTAAGAAAATAAATAACCATGAAATAGACATTGAGAGAAAATGTGGATATCTGTGTTTTTTAAAGCCTAATACACTTATTCCTAATGCAAGTAGAGATGGTAGAATACTTATTGTCAATATTATTGCTCCAGTATGTGAATAAATCATTTCATACCCTCAAAGATCCTAATAATTCTCCTTTTTTAAAAGAAAAAGAGAACAACTAGAATTTCTCGTGATTGTTTCTAATTTATTTATGATGTACATAAAAGTTGAGGAAAATATTTCCATTATGTGAACTATCTCTTGCTTTTACTGAGAGTTTCCTTACTGCTTTTTAAGTAAGGTATCTCTAAACTATTTTCTTGTAAGAGAACTGCCTGGTAATAGCCGATTTTATGAAGGCTTTTTAACAGACGCTACAGTAGGAGTTATTTCATCTATCTATACAAGTCCCGCCAACAATACTATAAAAAAAGATGATCGATATCAATGATTATTCCATTTTCCCTTGCGGAAGGGGACTTCCCGCCAAGATAGGCAAAAATTAAGAGATTAAAAAAGCAGTAAAAACCATATTCTAAATTCTAAGATAGTAATGGCTTTATTTTTTTAAGGAGCTGTTTTGCATTTAGCATTAGTAAACCCTTTGTTTCTTCTGTCGTTGCAATAATTACTAAATGATAATCTTTGTTTATTGGCAAAAGCAAAATGTTATGGTTTTCTTCCTCGATCAAGACCCTTTTTAATTGATAATTGCCCTTGAATAAAGCTGATAACGTATTGTCAGCTAGTGAAAGAATTCTTTCACTCATTGCTTGAACAATTTCTCGGGGGTATTCTTGACTTGCTTCTGCCAAAACAAGTGCTTGTGGAGAATAAATAATTGAGGTTCCTTTGATTCCCTCAGTTTCTTCTTCAAACTCGCGAAGGACTTTTTCTATTTCATGTGCATTAACCATGAGTCAATGGCCCCCGTTAATTTACTTACATCATATTGTTATGTTGATAGTATTTAGGATTTGCTAGAAAAAAATGTTGTGTAAATTCAGAACATGATAAATTGATAACTTGAAAATATTGGTAGAAATAGGGAAAAGACAAAATATATCTTGTGAAAACCCTTTTTTCTCCTAAAAACCATTTTTTTTGAGAAGTTTTCTTATACTATTCAATCAAAGAAATAAATAATGAGTTATGTAGAGAAATCATTCTACTGGTACCTAAAAAGAATGCTTACTTCCGGTTTCAAATTATTATTTAGCCGGAAGTATTTACCTTATTCTTTGTTCTTCATAATTATTATTAGTGCAACCAGTATTCTTGCTTACCTACGTTCTCAAAACGTTCAACAAGCCTTAGAATTATATGATTTCATTTTAAAACTAGAATTAGCAGTAGGAACTGGTTTTATTCTTACAGGAATCTTTCTGGGGAAACGTTCTTCAGTAACTCAGTTCAGTTTCATCATAATTATTTCAATTCTTGCATTTCTTGGGTATTCAAATGTAGATCCAATTGTATTAGATTTATTAGCTGCTTCTTCTTATATTATCTGGATTGCAATATCTGTATTTGCAAGTTATAGTATGTTTCGAGATCTTTTTGGAAGTAAAGTATTAGGCACCATTTTGTTTTTAGGTAAAAAAGAGGGTGAAGGAAGTATTTTATTTGCAGGACCCATTGCACTTCTTTTATTAGGAGATCTAGGAATAATATGGTACGCCGTACAAAATAGCCAAGAGTTGACTAAAGGGACGATTTACGCATTGTTAGCATTTGTAGCAGCGATTTTTGTAGGAGAAATTATTATTTTATTCTTTGGTTCAGTGGATGACGTGTTTTTCACTTCATTGTTATTTTTCCTTGCTATGGGTACAATTAGATTATTACAATTGGTTTTAGATATTTTATTACCTCGAACAAAAAGCAGTATCTCATGGACAGACACTATTTTAGTCATATTCTTCCTTTTGTACAGTGTGCAAGGTATGACTAAAAAAGCAGAAAAAATACCGGATGAAGAAATAATCGCGGAAGGGAGCTGGATCGGACAAAAAATCACTATGATTATTGGCGATCGAGGCGCTGTAATAATCTTATTAGGACTTATCTTTGGGTTCCATGTTACACAATTACAAGTTCTTTTTGGAGAATCAATCATATTGACTAGATATTTTGCTGGTAGTAATGTTAGTGTTGCTCAGTTAGGACATGAAATCGGTGTTTTAATACAAGGCATATGGTTCTTTGTATTACTGTTTTTATGGATGTTCTCTCCCAGTTTCAGGAAATATGCTTCACCCGAAATAAAGAGATTTGGTTGGTTACCTCCTTTCGAGGATTTAGTTGAATTTATAGAAGCCTCGAAGGGCGGAGAAATTGATTGGAAAAAAGAATTAACTAAGTTTGCTCTTTCAGCAGCTGGTTCTAAGATAATTTCTCCTTTTAAATCAAATCAACCTACTTTCGAAGAAAGAACAAAAAATTTCTTTTCAAAGATGAAACAAAAAAGAAAAGAGAAAAAGAAACAACAAAAACACCCATCAAAAGACGAGGAATAATTCTAATTTAAATTGTATGCTCTTTTTAATTTCAATGCTCTTAATTTTTGAAATAACAAAAATTGCAATTAAAAAAAATTATTTGACTTTTAAATAATATCTCATTTCATCATCGATTTTTATTATTACAAAATAATGTGAATTCATTACTTATTTTGGCAAGTGGCTTTCTACTTATTTAGAGAAGAATTGTCCCAGAACAACCTCCTTGCATGCAAGGAAATGGTATAATTCGGTATAGATCTTCCGGAGGAACCCCCTATAAACATTACAAGATGAATTGACTGCCCCAGATTTATAATAATACTAAATAAAAAAATGTTAGTTTCAGTATTGGTATCGGTTTTTATTCCCCACACCCACCTTTCCAGAAGAAAAGGGACTTCACGCCGACAAAATTAACATTATTTTCTTTTATTCATAAACATGATAATAAGGAAGGAATATATTTAACAAAAATAAAATCTTTCTTTTTCTCACCAATAAATATTTGTGTCTAGCTAAAAACACCTTTCGATAAATTCAAATTCTCCTTTTTTTGCCCTACTTTAGATAGTAACATTAATTCACTATAGCATCATCAACGAGAGGATTAAGATGCCTAAGAAAAAACGTGTAGAGTTCCCAGAAGATCTTTATTATTTGAATAAAGAGGTATGGTTAAGAGAAGTTGAAACAGACCGGTATGCTTTAGGCATAACCGATTATTTGCAAAATGAGTTAGGCGATGTAGTGGGCATAGTCACTTCGCCCCCTGAAACCATCATCCAAGAAAACGAAGAAATGCTTTTTTTAGAATCAATTCAAACGGATTATTCAATCAGAGCCCCTACCTCTTTAATTATTAAAAGAGTTAATGATGAAGTAACTAGAAATCCCGAGTTAATAAATGAAGATCCTTATGAAAATTGGATCATTGAAGTTTCGTTTATCGGAGCAGATGTAAAGGACCTAGTAGTTGAACTGGAAGATCTCTTAGATGAAGTATATGAATTAACAGGATACCAGGATGACATGTTTGAAGAAGACGATTTTGACGGAGCACCACTATTTGATAACAATGGAAAAACAGGTTTTGATGATTACGAATCAGATTATGGTATATACGAAGACGAATGGTGAAAAAACTAAAAAAAATGTTATTTTATTTACTTTTCTTTTAATATTTTTTTATGAATGAAGTTTTTGTCGTATATTATAAAATAGCTCTGTGTTTCTTGTGAGAAATCAATTTTCGGATACAAAACTATAATAATTATGTTGAGTAATGTGAAAGCGTAAAATAATTGAGGGCTGATAATGTCTGGAGGACCAAACATTCCGGTTCCACATGTTGATAGTTCAAGCTCAAGACCAGTAAACCCACAATGTGAATTATATGATGGCGATGAAACTACTGCTTGGGTTTGTAAAGGATATATTACCAAAACAGGGACCTGTATTCGCAGAGATGACGTAGAATGCGACGGGTTCGGTAACATTACTCCAAAATAAAATTTAACTCCAAAATTTTTCCCCTTTTTTTCTTTTTTAAAAACAAAAATTTAAATTACTTTTTTAATCAATGAATTGCTTAAAAACTTCTAGAAAAGGCTTATTTTCCAGCACATCTAAAGCGAAGTCCAGTCGTTCTTGCATTTCCTTTAATAAAGTTGCTTGTGGAACCTCTTTATGTACTCTATTTGGATAATCTAATGCGTCAAGAACTCCCCATTGCGCAACAAAGTAATCTACGGTTAAACCGTAACTGAAAATTTTTGTAAGTTCTGGACCGTTCAAGTAATTCATTTGAACTTGATATCCTTCAATAAATGAAGAAAAATCTTTCTTTACTACTGAGAATTTTCCGGTAATTCTCCATTCCTGAAAAGCCTGATTCCCAAAAAAGATGCCCATGTCTTCAGATCGAGAAAATCCATTTGTTTGGATATAATGGGGATCAATTACATATACAGTATTAATCATGTTTTTATCTTCGATCTTAGAGATCATAACATTACTTTGATGAAAATCCCCGAAGATTAAGGATTCTTCGAGATTATTTTCTAGCATAGGAATAAATAATTTACATCCTTGAAGAAATCGTTTTTCGAAATTTTGATTAATCTTTTCTCCTTTCATCCCTAATACTCTTATAAGATCTTTGTAAAGAGAAATATTTACTTTCCCTGTATTTATCCCATGAATTGTTGCTAAGAGTCTTCCTGTTAAAAATGCTTTTTCAGGATTAGGGGGCAATTCATCATAGTTTTCACCTTCAATACCCTCATAAACAATAATTGGAGGAGAATTTGTTGATGCAAAGATAACTTTGGGCGTGGAAAACATGTAATATTTGCTGAGCCTTCGTTCTATAAGCATAGAATTAATAAGTTCACTTTTAATTGCTTTCACATCATCAGTAAATTTCATAGCTACTGTTGCACTTAATTCTTTTTCATTTGCTTGGAAAAAAACTTTTGAAATATAAAGGCTCCCTTCTGCCCCCCTTTTACTTTTTGTTTTTGTTTTTAATATTGCGAAATTCTTGGGTTTATTTCCTAGTATTCTTGAAGCCAAATACTCAAAATAATATTGAAATGCTTTTACAGCCTCAGGTATTAAGTATTTATCGGGATTCGAAAAGTTGTTGTCGCTTTTCATCATTATGCTAATAACCTCTTTTCTTTCTTTATTTTAATAGCTTCTCTATCTTGTTCATACATAATTCAAAAATTCTGTTTACAGTTTCAGAACTATTAGTGTTTTCAATTATAGGAACACCCATCACCTCTGCAGATTCAACTAAATAATCATGGATTTTCCGGATATTTTGAAAATATTCTTTTGTATTTTTTGTTATTCTTTTCTCTTCTAAAATTCTGTTTAAATGTTCTTCAGAATCTTCTAAAAACAAAGTAACGAGTAAAATATTTGGGTTGTCTCTCATTTCCTTATCGATTATTTGTGGGACTAAATGTTCTCCTCTTAGAATAAAACTAGTTTTTTCTAACCATGCACGGTTTATCATTGCTTGTATTCCTGCTTTCAAAATTTTTACTTGCTCTTCAAATCCAATAATTACTTTATCAAATAAAGCGGAGTGGATTGGTCTTAGGGCTTTCCAAGCTAAATATGAGGGATAATAAAGCTCTGGAGCTAAGCTTTCCGAAATTACTTTTTGAGAGATGTTTAACAGCAATGAAGTCTCAAAATTACGGTATATGTCTAGTCTAAAAGCGATTTCTCGAGCGATAAGTCCTTTTCCTACACCCGGAGCACCACTAATTAGTATTATTAATGGTTGCTGAGATTCTGACCATTTCTCTAAAAGAACATATTTTTGGGCAATCTCGGAGCCAAAATTTTTTTCAAGTTGACCTTTAACTAGGTCGATGAATTCTTCTTCCTCTATTTCTGAAACTTTTTTTCTTCTTAAATAACGATAGATATTATTTGCTAAGTTATGCCCGTTATTAAGAGGTATTCCTAATCTAGTAAGCCTATGGGCTAAAATACCCCTAGAAAAAGGTGTTTTATATTGTTTACCTAAAATAAAAATATTATTAGAGCTCTCCATAGGCATTACTACACCAAAATTGTTCTTTAATAAAGATCAATCCCTTACTTCTTTATTTTTTTCCCTAAAAATAAAGAAGTTAAAAATAAAAGACTAAGAAGAAATATAACTCTAAAAAACAAAAAACAACTGTAGAACATTCACAATCGGTGGCTGTAATTGACATCTCCCTCTAAAACAAAAAAAACAGATACAAATACAAATAGTAAAAAAAACACACCTTTAATCGTTACCAAAAGCGGGAAAATACCTTTTTCAACAGGATATTTAGCAGAATCGTTATTAGTTTTGGGTATAACTTTAAAAGAAGCATATAAATATGCAGAAAAAATTAGTCGAAAATTAAAGACTCTTGACCAACCGGAAATTAAAAGTTCAACACTTATGGAACTAATAATCAGAGAGTTTCAAGAATCTAAGCACCCTTATGCAATAAGGGCTGAATTCCTAAGAAATGATTTAAAGTTGCTAAGACCATTGGTAGTGCTTCTCTCAGGAGTAACTGGAATTGGTAAAAGCACAATTTCTCTTCTTATTAGTCAAAGGTTTAAAATAGAAAGCTTGCTTGGTTCTGACTTTGTCCGAGAAGTATTTCGTTCGGCAATTAATCCTAGACTAATGCCTACTATTCATTTTAGTAGTTATGAGGTCGGTGATCATCTAGGGCTTTCCATTTCAAGAAGACTTAATCGTCATATAATTGGTTTTGAAGAGCAAGCAAGAAAAGTAATGGTTGGTATCGAAGCTACTATTGACTATGTAATTTCTCAAAGAGATACAATTTTAATCGAAGGTGTTCATGGCATTCCTTATCTCTTAAAGGAAGAGTATGTTTCTTCTGAACATGTTGTTCCTATTCTACTTACTTTAGAAGACGAAGAACTTCATTATAATCGACTGAAAAAAAGAGAACGCTTGAATCCAAACAGAAAAGGAACTCATGTAAAATATTTTGATCGAATACGTTCTATTCAAGCTTATCTTATCGAAAGATGCAAAGATGAGGGCTTTCCAGTAGTTGATCTGAAAGACGAATATGATGCTGTAACTCAAATCACTGAGGAGATTTGGAAAAGAAAACTCTCTAGTTTGAGTTAAGAAACGTTTTTCTACGCGAAACATTTATAAACATGTTTTGTTGTGTTGATTTTGCTCAAAAACTTTTCATGATGGGGTATTTAGTCTAACATTTATCATGATGAAATATATTCACTTTTTTTCAATAATGTTCCATGGTTTGAATTGAATTGACAGTATTTGTAAATGATTGAATAAAGTTATTCATTTACAGTCACTTTTTCAAATAAAATTTATATATGGGCATGATCTAAGTTTAATTGGCTTAGTCCAAAAACCCCCCTATAAACTTAATGATAAAAAACCAAAAAATTATAAAGAGGTAGTTTGTATGGTTAAAAAACTCCCAGAATCAGGAAGACCAATAGTAAGATTATTAGAAAAAGAAGGACCTTTAACTCAAAGAGATATTATTGCAAGGCTCAATATTCCGACAAGGACAATACGTTATGGCATACGGCGATTAATGGAAAAAGGGTATATTAAAAAGCTACCCAATTTAAGAGATATGAGAAGTGTATATTACTATATTTCACCAGACATTGATCAAGACTTATTGCGTGAACTGTTGGAAGAACCGCAAACGCAATAATTCTTTTCATTATCTTATCTAGGAAATAATAAGTTTGAAAAAAACGATTGGGGTAGGAACAATTTTTTTCACTTAAGTTATAAAAAAATAAATAACTACGTATAAGGCGCTCTTTTTTATTTTACCCCCAAAACTTTTATTGCCTAAACAGTATTGTCAAAGTATGAAAGCCGCATATTTTACTGGCGCCGGAGGACCAGAAGTTATTGAGTATGGAGATCTCCCTGAACCAATTGTTGGAAAAAACGAAGTAAAGATTAAGATCTACGCATCTGGTTTAAATCACTTAGATATTTTTGTTAGAAATGGGATTCCTGGTTTAAAGCTTAGTTATCCTCATGTGGGCGGTTCTGACATGGCGGGGGAGATCGTTGAAATTGGAGATAACATTACTGATATTTCCGTTGGAACAAAAGTTTTGGTTAATCCTGGATTTGGTTGTGGGAAATGTAAAGCTTGTATTTCTGGAGAAGAGTCCTTATGTAAGAGATTTGCCCTATATGGAGAACATGTATGGGGAGGAATGGCAGAATATGCGGTAGTAAGAGCAGATAAAGTGCTTCCATATCCTGAAAAGAAAATAACTCCTATTGAAGCAGCTGCTGCTCCTTTAGTAACTTTAACTGCTTATCGAGAGCTGTATACACAAGGTAATTTACGTCCAGGACAGACAGTAGTAATTCTTGGAGCTGGAAGTGGCGTCTCAACTGTTGGAATACAATTGGCAAAACTAGCAGGAGCCAAAGTTATTGCTACAACTAGCAGTAAAGAAAAGGAGAAAAAGGCCTATGAACTCGGTGCGGATTATGTAATTAATTATGTAGATACCCCCAATTGGGATAAAGAAGTGTATAATTTAACAAATAAACAAGGTGCAGAACTAATTGTAGATAATGTTGGTGTTGCTACATGGAAAAAAAGTTTGAGGGCTGTTTCTAAAGGGGGAAGAATAGTAACTGTCGGTGCTACAACAGGATCAATGGTTGAAACAGACATAAGGATGGTATTTTGGAAACAAATCCATATAATTGGTTCTACAATGAGTAGCCAAAGAGAATTCTTAGAAGCGATGCAACTAGTTTTTGAAGGAAAAATAAAACCAGTAATAGATCGGACATTTCCATTAGAAAAGCTCAGAGAGGCTCATAAATATTTAGAGGCAGGAAAACAGTTTGGAAAGGTAGTAATCACAGTAAAAGCTAAATAAACTCAATTTTGTTCTTAAATTTTTTTACTTTATCTGCGTGAAACGGCCTTCTGGAAAGGTAAAATGGGATGGTAAAGCCCTACACTTTGATTTATGATATATATGTTTTATTAGGATTTATCCGAACTAGAGATTTTTGTGAAAGTATTTCGTGCTTAAATCACCTCATATTGTGGAAACACAGTTGGAAAAGCCCCATGCGAAAGCGATGGATAAGTGGTTTGCAAACCATTTCTTCTTAAGCAATAGTAACTCCTTTTTCATTTTTCATTTGTATTGATTTTTCTTTTCTTCTTTTATTACATAGTTTTTGTTTTGGGTAAATACCTAAAATACTAAAAATAAAGAAATAAATGTACTATACTGGCGGAGAGGACGGGTAGCGACGGGGCAAAAAGCTCCCAGGAACGTCCTGCCACGATGGGCAACCGGTGTGGCGAGAGCCACAAGCTGAGAGGCTTGCTCTGGCAACAGAAACGACACGGGCCTACACGAGATGAATATGATGCGGTCAACCGCTGAGACGTGTAGGAGACCGGTGAAACGGGCCATCACCGGCGTGCAACCACAAATAGGGCCTGATGACCTGCCCGGGAAGGCTGGGTAGTGGGCATAGATGAATGCTACCAGGGAAGCACGGCCAGAAGGTCGTTTCCCGAACAGAAGCAGGAGTACGATCCTCACCGTTTAATATCTATTTCCTCTCTTAACCACTTCTTAAAGAGGGCTTTGCTTGAGATACATAGACGAAGATTTATTTGAAAACAAAGATCAAAAAGAAATAGAGTTAATATTAGCCTATTTTTATCAGTGTGATCCTAAGAAATGTTCTGGATTACGTATGGTACGTTTAAAAAAAGCCCGTAAAATCGAATCATTGAAATATATTCCTCAAAAATCAATTGTTCTTGATCCATTTGCAGAAAAAGCTTTATCTCCAGAAGATAGAGAGCTAGCTATAAATCACGGGTTAGTTATAATTGACGGATCTTGGAATACTTTAGAAGAATACAAGAATCTTTTTTCTCGAGGAATTGGAAGAGCATTGCCATTTCTTATTGCGACTAACCCTATAAATTATGGAGTTCCTACTAAACTTTCTAGTGCAGAAGCAGCTATTGCTGCCCTATGGATACTTGGAGCTAAAAAACAGGCCGTAAACATTGCTAACAGCATAAAATGGGGGGCAGAATTTATTGCTGTAAATAAAGAACGATTAGAAGCATATTCATTAGCAAAAAACAGTGCAGAAGTAGTTCAAGCTCAACTAAAAACTATGCGCGAACTAGGATATAAAATTTAATTTAATAATACTAACACCTAAAACTAAGTTATCCAAAATATTAACGTGAAGGATAATTCTAATAAAAACATATCAAATAATCCAAACATTATTTACGAAAGGGCACTTCGTTCTGACCCCGAATATCTTAAGATGGCGGAAAAACTATGGGGTGAGATAATACCGGATTTAAGTTCTTTGAAGTCCCGATTTAAGAAAGGCTTAATACATAAAAGAAAACATGAAACTATTAAAGATCTTGAGGTACTTAAAAAAAGTTTAATTGAATATCATGAAAAGCTAGGAATTCTCACAGATAAGACAATAGAGAATATTGAAAAAATCGTGAATGGTAGTATTCTAAGTGGTCATCAACCCATTATTTTTGGTGGTCCTGGATTAATTTCAAACAAGATTGCAACTCTTCAGTACATTCAATCTTTTTTAGAGAAACATAATGTTAAATTAGCCCCTATATTCATGATTGCAGATTATGATGGTTTACATAAAGAATTAGTTAGAATGTATTTTACTACGCCAAGATCGTCGAAACCACAAATATTAGATATAAGTAAAAATCTAGATTATCCAGAACAAACAGCGTTTCATCGAATAAAAAGCCCTTCTGTAAAATGGCTCATAGACACAATTAGATCTGTAAAACTGGTTAATAGAGAATTTTCTTCTAAACTAAGTAACGAACAAAAAGCCTTGTTCTTAGAAAACTTGGATCATATATTAAACATGTTAATGATCTCTTATACCTCAACATCTACTCTTAAGGACTGGTTTGTCAAATTTTGGGGCACAATCACGAATTTGATTAACGACTGGGGAATCATTTATTTTCCTGTAAAAGATAAAAAAATATCTCAGGTATTAACTAAATATTATGCCCCTTTTTTACTGAAAAATGAAGATTATGTATCATCTTTTAACGAAAAGTATTATTTTCTAAAAAGGAAAGGTTTCAAACCAACATTAAAAACAAGAGATAAACAGATTGCACAATTTTTTGTAGAATGCCCAAATGATGGAGTTAGAATGCATCCATTAATTTCGGGTATTGACCACGAAACATACATTATCAAAACAAAATGCCCTCATTGCAAAAATGAATATATCTTCAAGTTTGAAAACGGAAATTTTGACAAGAAAATCTCACTACTTTTAAACCCAAAAGTTGATTCTTCCTCTGGCATTGTTCAAGAACTATTAAATACACAAATAAGGATCAGCGGTCCAGGAGAAATCGCTTATTTTGCAATGGTACGTAGTGGCATTTTAGCAACGGGTATAAGGACACCAATATATATTAAATATAAACGTGTTTTCTATAATACACCTTGGATTGAACAATTAGGAAAATTCCTTAATGAAAAGGGCATTCCATCTCTTCACTCACAAGAATTTTTCAAACTACTCTCTAAGTTGGCTAAAGTGAAAAGAAAAAGGCAGTTTGAACAGATCCCCATTATTGAGCAAGAGGTTTCTGATTATATTAAACATATATATAACAAATTACTGGAGTATTCTGGAGACCCTGATGTAGATACTTATTTATCATGGCAATTTGGGCGATTTTCAAAACAAAAATTTGGACAAGAAGTTTCTTGGGTATGGTTTGAATTAGGAAAAGTCACTGGACTTAATTACTATTTTAATGCCTTTAATCGTGTATTCTCGGAGAATTATTCTTTCGGAGGTATGTATTATCTTGGCACTACCTTGAAAATATGAAAAAAGAAAAAATGTTTAGAGAACTTCCTCGTAAAGCATTTCATATCGAGGAATAATGACTTCTGGAGAAAAATGGGTTAATACTCTTTTTCTACCGTTTTTACCTAATTTTCTTCTTTTTTTCTTATCTTCTGCAAGTATTAACATATAATCTAATGCCTCATTAAAATTGTTTAATTCAAAGAGAAAACCTTCTTTTTCATGTCTACATACTTCTGGAATCCCACCTATGTTTGAAGCCCATACCGCAGTTGAAGTACTCATCGCTTCAGCAACTACTAACCCAAAGCTTTCTTTCTTAGATGGTACTGCTACAAAATCTGTAAGTCCGAAAATACGGTACAAGTCCTTTCTTATCCCCATAAAACTAATTTTATCCAGAATGCCTCTTTTTTTGGCGATTGTATATACTTTTCTTTTCAATGGTCCTTCGCCTACTAATTGAAGCTTCATATCAGGTATTTCTTTAACTGCCTCTGCAAACACTTCGGTTAAAAAAACAGGGTTTTTTACCTCTCTAAAATTACTCGCATGAGTAATTATAACTTCATTTTCATTCCTGTTTTTTCTTTCCTTTTCCAAAGGTCTAAATAAATCGGTATCTACAAAATTGTAGATTACTTTAGGCATATTCTCCAAATTAAAAACTTCAACGCTTTTATTTGCTAAAAATTTTGATACCGCAGTGATTTCATCGAAATCATGTAACATAGTAGACATTACTTTATTAAGATCTTTATCAGCACCGATTGTATGAACATCTGAACCGTGCAGTGTTAATATTACAGGAACTTTAACTAATCTTTTTAATAAAAACCCGGCTTCTACATGGTGAACACCATAATGAAAATGTATTAAATCTGGGGAAAGCTTTTCTGTTAACTCTCTCAATCTATTAGCCAATAACATAGCATAAGGTGGGCCTACGTCGATAAATAACGGATAATTCTTCAAAGGCACCGTGATTATTTTTACTTTACCAGGATATCCCCTTTTAAATAGCAATGGAACATCATAAGAAATAACGTAGACTTCATGTCCATTCTCTGCTAATTGTACCGCTAAATTTGAAGCTAGAAGGCCCGACCCTCCAAGCAATGGAAAACTAACAATGAATATTCGCATTGTGCTAATTTTATAACTAAGATAAACTCTAAAATTCTTCTGTTTGAAATAAACAATAATGACATATGAGATCATGACTATTTTTGCTCATCCCGACGATGAAACTTTTTCTACAGGGGGGATATTAGCTAAGCACTCTAAAAAAGGAGCAAAAACAGTTTCTGTATGCTTAACGTACCAAGAGGAGAGAATAGATGAATTTGAAAAAGCAACAAAAATTCTTGGATCAAAAGGTATTATGTTATCTTATAATTCGTTAAGCTGGAATAATTTTAATGAAATAGAAAAAGAATTAATTCAATTATTAATAAAATTTAAGCCAAAGGCAGTGATTACACATATACCTTACGATTATCATCAAGAACATCGGCTAACACATAAAATAGTTTTAGAGGCCATAGAATGGGCTGCACACACTACGCAATTTGGAGAATCTGCGCATTTAGTTGAAAAGCTTTTCTTAGCGGAAACAACGGTTCTTATACCGTTTCCGCAAGTAATTGTAGATATAAGTGACGTGTTTGAAATAAAACAACAAGCAATAAATGTTTATCAGAGTCAGTTGGGTAAAGGAGGACCTGGCTTCTATTCTAAATTCCAAACAAAGAGAGCTGAATTAAGAGGAGTTCAAGCAGGCGTAAAATATGCTGAAGCTTACGAAATAGAGTTAATCCCTTTAATAGGGGCTTTTAAACCAAGAAAATATTTTGACTATCTCCCATTTGATTAAATTTTTTTAAAAAGATTTTTTTCCTTTTTTTTATTAAGCCAGCGTTCTATTTTCTCAGTAATATCGCAAAAACTACTTGGATTAACCATTTCATGAGAATTTTTGTATACTTCCTCATGTGTGGGATCTACTGCTATACTATAATCTGCCCACTTAAATAATGAAATATCATTAATCGAATCACCAATAGCTATCTTCAATAATTTCTTTCCATTGATTCCTAATCTTTGTAAGATCTCTTCTGCGACTAGTTCTTTATTCATTGCGACTTTAGCAATTGGCCTTAGCACTTTTCCCTTCTCATCATAAATAATGTCATTTGCAGAAAAAGCGTGAGCTCCGACTTTAATAGCAATTCTCTCAACTAATGCTCTTAGACCACCAGATATAAGAATTATGTAACAGCCTAATTTCCTTAATTTTTTAACAGCTTTGTCTGCATCTTTTCTAACTTCAATTTCTTCTAAAGCTTTTTCAATCTCTTCTTTTTTTCTCCCTTTCCATAGGTTTACATCCCTTTTAGCCCATTCATCATAATCAATTTTTCCTTCAAAAAACAAGGTCGTGTTTTTTTCAGCTTCTTTTGCAGTTCCTAAAACCTCATGTAAATGTTCCCATGAACTAGGGCCAGGTGTAATTGTCCCATCTACATCTATAAAACAAATTGCTTTATGGAGTTTTGGATTAAAAGGTTCTAATATGTGTATGTACTCTTCCTGCATTTATTCATCTAATGTTAATGAAATATTGTTATTATATCGCTTTCTAATTGTAACAAAATTTTAACGGGTTTCTTAGCTTAAAAAAGAAAAAAAAGAAAAAACACGTAAACCATAAAAAAGGCAAAAAATGTTTTTTTAACCTATATGTTTATACTTCTCCATAAGGAATGAATTGACTTTATTTTTCATTTTCTTAGAAATTTTTATTCTAGAAAAGAGCATTGTAAAACCAGCAACTAATGCTCCTTGCTGGTCAGGAGTTCCTTCCATAATGTTATTTCCTTGATGTAAGATTATTTCTGATAGCTGTGAGTTATTGAGTAATTCTGTTTTGAATTGATTATTGAATAATAACTCTAAGTTGTCTACAAGCGGGTTAAAACCTATGTTTCCATTAGAAGTGTATATCTTGGCTCCCTTGACTTTTTCAAGGTTTTGTGGGAGAATGAAAGGAGGTAGTACACTGATTCTTCTGGTGTTACCTTTCTTGAATACTGCTGCATAGAATGGAATATATAGTGTATAGGTTGCTCCTGAAGCAATTGGAACAGCATCTGCAGGAATAAGAATTTTTTCTATTTGACTTTCTGGCATTTTTAATTGTGCTAATATTGCTTGTGCTTCGTCTTGAAATTCTTTTTTCTTTTCTTCGAGTGCTTTTATATAATTCTCAATTTCAAGTTCCTTCATTTTTCTTTCTTGAATAAATGGATCTAGTTCTGCCTTTTTTTCCTCAATTAATTTTTGGTAGTGCTCTTCTTTTGACCGACCGTCTACAACGACTGTTTCTTTGTTTTGATCGGCAACTTGTGCTTGGTACCTTATCTCATGGACAGCAGTGTTTACAGAAGTTCTAAGAATATCGATATCTTCTTGTAATACGCTAAATTCTTTTTCTAAAACATCAAAATCTTTATCGGGGTCACTGACTTTCTTAGCAACCTCTAGTGCTTTCTTCATTTGATTCGAGACTTCTTGGAGATCTCTTGTAAGAGTAGAGGCAAATCGATTATAAATATCTTTTAGGGATGCAGTATTTTCCTTTTTTACTTCTGCTAATAGCTTTTTTTTCTCATTTTCAAGTTGTTGGAGAAGTTTTTTCTCTTCATTGGCAATCTCTTGCTTTTTTTTCTTAATCTCTTCTTCATGTTTTTTCTTTAATTGTTGTAATGCTGCTATTGAGTCTTTCTTTTCTCGCTCAATTTCTTCGATGACTACTTTTATTATACTTTCTACGCCTTCTTTGAATTTCAAGTGGTTTTCAAGTCCTTTTTTCAGTTTTTGACGTCCTTGTTCAATCATTCTGTCTTCTATTAGTACTGGAAGGTTTGTTGCATCTGAGGAAGGTACTGTTTGGGAAAGAAGCGTCCTTATTGCACTTACTTCAGGGGGAGACAACACCCCTTCTAACTCCATTGGTGCAGTTCTAGGGTTTCTAAGCATGTTTTTGATTTCATCAACTTTTGCTAGAAAGTCATCAGTATCAAGCATTCTTTTTACTTCATCTTTACCAGGTATATCTGTTGTCATGATTGTGGTTTTTCCTAAACCAAAACCATTGAAAACACCGAAATATTGCTCATTTATCTTTTTAAATACTATTGGAAATGCAAATTTAGCGATTTTCTCGACATCTTCTTCTCCTCTCATTAATCCTCCTTTTCTGATTTCATCTGAAAAGAATAATAATGCGGCATTTTTTTCTAGTCTTTGCTCGTCTTCGATAGGCACTTCAGTTCTCATTACTTTAACATATCCTTTATTAGGCATATCTATTCACCCTTCTTAATTGATTTTTAAAACTTATGTAACTATCTCTCCATCTAAGAACCTAACTACTCTATCTGCATATCTTCTTAAAGATTCATCATGAGTCGCAACAACTGTCCCAGTCCCGCCTCTTGTTAGTTTCTTAAGCATACGCATTATTATATCTCCAGTAGCACTGTCAAGATTTCCTGTAGGTTCGTCAGCTAATAATAAGCTTGGTTCAGTGATTAATGCTCTAGCAATACCTACTCTTTGTTGTTCTCCACCAGATAATTGACTTGGGAAATGGTGTTCTCTTTCATAAAGATCTACTTGTCTAAGTAGTCTCATAGCTCTAGCTCTTATCTCATCGCTAGGTATTTTTGTAGGATATAGGGGAACTTCAATATTTTCTATAGCAGTTAGGTTCTCTATTAATTCCCATGACTGGAAGATAAATCCTACATGATTTCTACGATATTCGGTATATTTTTTCTCATTCCATTGAGTAATATCTTCTCCTTTAAACAAAATTTGGCCTTCTGTAGGCGTGTCTAAGCCACCTAACAAATGGAGTAATGTTGACTTTCCACTACCAGATGGCCCCATTATAATAACAAGCTCGTTAGGCATTACCTGGAAATTGATCTTGTTAAGAGCAATTACTTTCTCAGATCCTCTAGAATAAATTTTAGTAACATTTTTAGCTTCAATTAATGGTTCCATTTATTTATCACCCTCTGTCTCTAAATACGTCTAGCGGTTTGATCTTTACCAATGAATGGCTTGAAATAAACACCGATGGTATGTCGAATAATACAACTATGAAGAAACTTAGCAATATGACATCCCACGAAAGAATAGAATTCACAAGAGAAGTCGCATTTTTCAAGAGATATGCCTGTAATCCAAGAATACCTAGGATATAACCAACCACCGACAACGAAATTACTTCCGCCAATAGTGCTGCACGTATGTTCCAGCTATCATAGCCTACAGTCTTTAACACGGCAATTTCGGTTTTTCTATATTTGATTATAAGCAATCCATAGATGAACATTATAAATAGAGCGATTACTGTCCCTCCCAAGAAAATAAAGAGATCAGTATTTCTCTCATCAATTCTACGATCAATGTTTGGTTCGATACCATCTGGTAACTGGAAGTAATTAGGAGCTAGCCCTGCATTAAGAATGTCATCTCTTGACTTATCAAGAATAGTTTTTTTGTTTTGATATGGCTCATTAGAAAACAAGAGATTACCTTTTGCAAGTACTGTTACTTCATAAACATATACTGTTGTACTCATTTCGTTTACTATTGTATCAAATGTTTTTGTGTCTACAAAAACCCATGCTTTCCCTTGTGTATCTATATATATTTCTGGACTAATTTCGCCTACAACATAGAAAGATGCCTTTACTTGCCCTATTGAAATAGTGATTTTATCTCCAGGTGATGGATCAATTGTAGCATTGCTTGTAGCAGTGCTATCCAAATTCAATTCTTTACCAGAGACAACTAATGCCTCTCCCTGGGAGCTAATAAATCTACCAGACATTATACTTCTTGGTGTTACAAGCGAGTATGCCCATGGATTCGTATAGTTAACATCGAAAATCCTGATATTATTTCCATAATTAATATAACGATGAACAATGACTGCTTCGGTCTCTGGATACGCCTTTAAAGTATCTATGTATGTTTGAACTGTTGCATTGTTATAATCTACCACATCAAATCCAGACTGTTTAATGATTACTCCCTTGTTAATCAATAAGTCTGCTTTTGAATAATTTGTAAAGGTGTTTGCATAAAACACTACAAACACAGACAAAGATGTAAATAACATTATGAACAATATACTTCTATGCTTGTTTCTGAATGCGAAACGCACTGATTTGAGGAAAACCCTTAAGTTACCCATACTCTACTCACTCCACTTATGTTTTTCAAAAAATAAAAATTGTTCGTAACATATCAATGAAAAGTAGTGAGATTTTTATCTCTCCCTATGTTTTTTTAAGAAATCCTTAGTCAAAAGTGCTTCGATACGTTCCTTCATTATCTTTGCAGGAATATCATAAAGTGTAATTTTTGCACGACGGCCCCGTCCTTTCTCCAAAGATTTAACAGTAATTCCAATAATTCCAACTTTTTCTAAAGTATTTAAATATATCCTAAAAGAGGGCATACTGGCTGGTTTTTCACCCATCTCTTCACAAACTAACTTATATTCCTCATAGGCCTCTTTAATTGTTGTTTGGATGTTTTCTGGTCTTGCAAGTATTCTTGCAATAGCAAGACTTGCAAGCAGTTCATGTAATCTAAGATCATAAAATACGTCTGATCGGAGTTCTGGATACACTCTGTTTTTAGCTTCACGAATAAAGTCTGCCTTTATTTCATGTTCGCCTAGTCCGTCTGCAATTCTTCCTGCCCTGAGCATTATCTCAATTCCATGTCTAGCATTTCTAGTGCTTGCCGATATCTCCGCTACCATTTCTAAGATCTCATCAGAAATAACTCCTTCCCAGAAGGCAAGTTTTGCTCTGTATTTAAAAATATCCATTAATTCTTCTTTATTATATCCCTCTATGTTTAATTGATCAAGGATGTGACCACTTAGTGGTGCATTTAGTAATGCACGCCATTCTGCAGTTCTGGAAATAATTATTGTACTAATACGAGATTCTCCTGAGCCAAATACTTCATTAGCATGAATTATGCTCAAGATATCCTCTGCTTTGAGCATATTTGCTTCATCAATAGCAATTATTAGCCTTAGATCCTCCTTTTCACATCTTTTAACAATCATTTCCAATATTTCTTCTTCACCAAAACCTCTACTTTGAACTCCAAACTTCTCAGTTAAAACATGTCTTAGTATTGATGCCTTAGTCCTCATAGAATGACAGTTATAATATACAAAATCTACATTGATACTTTTATCATGAGCTACTTCTACTAAATCTTGCATAGTCCTTTTTACTAGTGATGTTTTACCTACTCCAGGGTCACCTACAACTGCAATATGGACACTTCGAGGGTTATCTCTTTTTAATATTGTTCTAAAGTTCTTTGCTAACCGAATCATCTCTTCTTCTCTATGTGGAAGTTCTTCTGGAACGTAATCTGGAAATAAAGTAGATTCATCTTTGAATATATTAGAATCACTTACCGCCTCTTCAACCAGCCTTTTTCTTTTCACTTCTATTACCTACCATTAATTTATTTACAATTAACCAAGTTTTAGAATTTTCCCTCAATTAAAGTCATCCCCACTGATTTTTTTAAATTTCTCGGCGGGAAATCCCTTCCGAAAGGAGGGGATGAAAGCCGAAAACATCATATGTTTTTTGTGTATGTTTTTCCTGCAGGGCTGGGACGGCCCGTAGCGCCTGTGGAGAGAGTCTCCTCTGTGAAGCAGGAAGCCCCTCGCAAAAGCAAGGGGTAGTTTACTAATTCTTTTATCTACTAAAAATAATTTAGAGAATTATTTATTTTAATTCTTTTTTTTGTACTTCTTCTTCCCATGCCCTAAGCCAAGGTTTTTTACCTGTGATTATTTCTTCTACTTTCCAGTTAAACTCGTACAACGTATCATAGTTTTTAAAAACAACATTTAAGTTTACAAAGACAGGCTCCTTTTTGATTGAACTTTTAACGGATTTGGACCATTTGAACCTATGTGAAGATATAAACTCTTTTAATCCTTCCGAGAGCTTCTTTTTTTCTTTTTTCTCGAAATACACTAATTTATTTTCTATTATTAGGGGGCCATAAGATCTTTCTAATTTTTTCATTCTTTCTAATATTTGAGCTATATTATCTTCTGCAAGAGGCAGGGATCTTTCCTCAGAAAAGCGTTTGCTTTCTTTTTCAGGGGTGAAAACAAGAAAACCATATTTTTTCTCAGGAATAATCTCTACAGGAATAATTCTTGGATTATCGAAATAACTCTCTTTTAGAAAATTCTTCATTTTTTTACTATTCCTCCAAAGCTGAGACCAAATTATATCTTCATTAATACCTTTTAACTCTATTAACACCAAAAATGAGTTCTCCTTTTCTTTACTTAACAACTCATGGAGATCTTTTTTTATGGGTATTCTATTAAAAAAGAAAGTAAAAGGTCGGTGTAAAAATAGTTTAGCTCCTAATTTGGTATATAATAGATTCTCAAGCGTTACTACGCTTGCAACATTCCTATGTTTATCTGTAGGATCTGGAAAGATTAATGGTTGACCTTTCCATTTATCATAGTCTTTTTTTTCTGGTTCTTCAACATCATTTGGTAAAAAAACAGTTGGAAACATAGTTTCCGAGAACCATTTAAGGACATTAATGAAGGACCCTAAATTTATAACAAATAATTCGCATAAATATCCACTGAATCCTCTTATCTTTACTTCTGAACCGTAGGTTCCAATAGTTTTTAGAAACTTCTTTAATAACCGAATTTCATCCGCCAATTCTGGTTTTTTTTCAATCTCTTTTTTTACGTATTGAGTGTGTAAAGGCGTTCTGTCTACAGGTGTCAATATTTTTTTTTGTTCCTCTGGAACAAGTTCGGTGTCTACTGCAGGTACTATATCAATACTAAGATTATCCGAACGCAAAAATAAGTATGGATAATTAGCATGTTTTTTTTCAGGCTTGGCAATAATTCCTTTTTTTTGTAATTCTTTGGGTACTATCTCCTTAAGATTAAAAACAATTTTTGGGAATTCTTCTACTTTATTTGGGGGAAATAATAAGAAAATATCAATATCATGATCATTAGATAACCAAGTGCCTTTAGCAATAGAACCAACGACTTTAATTTTGAATTTTACACCTAAATCAATGGTGGATAATACTTCTACTAAGTTAGTGATAAATAAATTAACTTTTTTTTCTTCTTCTGGTTTTGGTCTTAATTTTTTCTTAACAGGATCTAAGATTTTCTCGTAATTGTTATCTGAGCTCATATTCCATTACCGTCTTATAAATTGGTCCTTGACGTGTCAAGATGGATTTTACTAGATTAAATCTGCTTATATTCTGTTTTCCAAACACATGACTCGAAAATTTTTCTTTCCAGCGATTAAATAATTCCATGTTATTTACAAACTTAACTCTAGCAATCGTTAAATGAGGCTTGAAAGATTTATCTGGTTTAATACCAATAGATCTTAAAGCTGAGCTAATGTTATTTGCTAATTTAATCATATTTTCACTTCCTTCTTCTACACCCGCCCAAACCACTCGTGGGTTTCCTTTAGGTGGAAACACACCTACACCTTTAATTAAAGCATCAAATTTTTCTGGAAAATTAATCTGGCTGAGCTCATTCTTGATTTTCTCTGCAATATGAGGCTGAACTTCACCAATAAACTGATATGTAAAATGAATAATCTCTGAATTAACCGGTTTAAACTTACCTGGGATATTAGAAAGTTCCGATTGAACAAGATTTATCGCTTCTTTAATGTCTTTTTCAGTGATAAAAGAAGCAATAAAAAGTCTCATAATTAATTACCACCAGTGATTAATTTTAGACGTAAAATAAAACACTTTTTTAAAATTAATATTTCAGTACACTTTAAATTAATATTAAAGAATATTTAGACAAAACGTGTTTAGGTAGAGTTATCTACTAATCCATAACTACTAAAAAATGTCATGAAAATGTCTGAAGTTAAGCCAATTATCATTGGAGTTACTGGACTCCCTGCTGCAGGAAAAGGACTTTTCTCTGATATTGCCAAACAAAAAGGTTTTGAAATAATTGTAATGGGAGACGTAATCCGTGAAGAAGTAAAAAAAAGAGGGTTATCCGTAACCAGAGAAAATTCTAATAAAGTTATGATTGATTTGCGCAAAGAATATGGTCCTGCAGTCGTAGCGATAAAGACTATACCATATATTGAAGAAGCCTTAAAAAATGGAAAAAAGAAGATCTTAGTTGATGGGTTAAGATCAATGCATGAATTAAAGGTCTTTAAAAAACACTACCCCTCTTTTGAAGTAATATCGATTCATTGTCCTCCTAAGATCAGATATCAAAGAATCTTAGAGAGACATAGAAACGATGATTCTAAGACATGGGAAGCTTTTGAAAAAAGGGATAAGTTAGAATTATCTGTAGGTTTAGGAGATCTTATAGCTTTAAGTGACTATATGATCTCAAATACTTACCAGATAGAACAAGCAAAACAAGTTTTTAATGAAGTGATTGATGATGTCATCAAACGACTCGGATGATCTCGAAGTATTCGTAACTATAGAGGCACCTTTATATCCTACTGAATCAAAAGAAAAATTAGAAAAAGCCTTATCAACATTTTTAGAAACACAACAATTTAAGCTTGATAAAAGAGTAAATGGTATTTATTTGACTGGAATAGCAAAAGGATTAGAATCGCTAAAAAAATTCAAAGATCAGATAAAAAAGTTTCAAATTGCTAAAATGGTTCGAGGGAGACTAATCCATAACATTGAAGATGATAACTTAACAACACTTTTTTTCAATAAACAAGCAGCATTTAATGACAAAATTGCGTTACTAGATCCTGGTGAAGATCCTCCTTTAGGTCTTATTTCCTTATCAATAGTTAGTAATAACCTTATGAAAGTAATTGACTGGTTAACAGAAATACCATCTAATAAGAAAAATAGTGAGATCTACGAAGAAAGAAAAAGAGAAAAATTCAAAGACCAGAAAAAAAGGAAAAGAAGAGAGTATCGAAAGTATAGATAATACTTGTATCATTATCGTAAAAAGAGTAATCTTTTCCCATGGACTTTAATTAATTTTGCTTATTGAAGCATCTTTTTTTTTACTTTTTTTCGGTAAAAAACGTGAAAAATGCTAAAATAATCGTACAGTTAGGAAATTTTTTTATCTATAATCGGGAAATTAATATTGAAGTGGTGCCCTTCCATGAAAATTCAAAATTTGAAATTATTGTTATCTTCTTCCTATTGGAAAGATAATTGGAGAGAATATGCTTATGCCATGTTTTTCATCACGATATACTTATTATTAGCTAAAATAATGGAAGGAGCCATTACTTTATTCCATATAATCATAATTATTTCCATAATATTGGTTCGTATTTTTATGGGCAAAGAATTCTTAAAGGACTGGTTCCCAATAATTTCTTTTTTCATAATGTACGATATGTTACGGGCAATTGCAGATGATAATCGTTATATCTATGTAAAAGAACCTTTTGAAGCAGAACAATTATTTTTTGCGCCATTCTTTGGAGGAAATATTCCCTCTTTCTGGTTAGATAGAATCCAAAATCCAGTTATAACAGCAATAGCTGCATTTCTATATTCTTTGCATATTTTCATGCCTATCTTCCTTGGTTATCTATTATGGAGAAAAGAGGAAACTAGAAAACAATTCTTCGAATTTGCTTGGACATTAACATTGACTAGTTATTTTGCTCTTTTCACGTTTTGGCTGTTTCCAGTGGCACCTCCGTGGTGGATATGGTCCCATGGATTCGCACAACCTGATACTTTAATGGTGTCTCATGAATCTGCTGCAGGTCTTAAAATAATCGATAAAATGATTGGATTTAATTTATTCTCAAACATATATGGAACGTTAAATTCGAATCCTTTTGCAGCTGTTCCTTCCCTTCATGCAGCATATTCTTTTTTAGTCGCGTTTTTCGCAATTCGTAATTATGGTAAAAAAGGATCAATTGCAATTATTTATCCAATTGGCATTTACTTTTCTGCTCTTTACTTAAAACATCATTATCTTATAGATTTAATCTTAGGTACGGTGTACGCTTTAATCGCAACTTATATTGCAACTAGGTTAGTCTACAAACCACAACCAAGAAAAGTAATGGATAATGAAGGAGAACGTCCTATTGAAGAGATATATGAAGAGAAATATCCATTAACAGATCAAATTATTCTAGTTGGGCACAATAGATAATAAAATGAATGTATGTCATTTTGAACTATTTCAATCAAAAATAAGTCATGTAATCTTTTTTACACATAATTTTTAGACGTAGAAGGAAAATAGATTTTATAAAGATAGATTATTAGTTTATTTGCTGTTAAAAGTAATAATTATCTCAAAGTGATGATCTGATTTCTCGAAAAAAATAACGGGATGGCGTTCATGACAGGTGAATCAGATAAATTTGAAAACCTTACACAGTCTTTCCTTGCTTCTAAACGTCCCAAGCTCGAGGTTACTATTCCTAGAAAAGTAGTTCGGATTTTAGCGGTGTTAGATGAATATGAAGGGGATCAAAGTGTACTTTGGACTGCTCGGTTCTTAAGTGAATTATGGGGAGTAGAAGTAATGAAAACATTAATCTATGATCCTCGAGGCTTGTTCCTTGCCGCCAAAGATTCATATGACGAATTTGTTGCATTAATAAAAGAACAAAGAAGAATTTACGAGCATTATAGGTCTTTTAACGAGGTTGAAATGATTATCGATCCTCGTGTTGCTGCCTTCTTTGATAAGATAAGTGAGATTGAGAAAAAGTCGCGTCAAAAAGAAAAACAAGAAGAAAAAGCAAAGTCCGAAGAACCTATTGAGGCACAAATCTTTGGTGGAGACCCTGAACAGGAACTCTCCGCTAGTCCTAAAGAGGAATTCTTTCTCACTCCTGAAATGTTTCAAGACTTAGTTCAATTATTATTAAGTCCATTATCCGAAGGAAAGGGAGTAATGGAACAACTAATGTCAATTATCTCATGGTATGACCCTGATTTGGTTATAATGTCTCCTCCATTAATTGAGGAGAGAGATCCTGACACAGATAATCCGTTAGGTGAAATTGCTGAAAAACTATTAACAATGCTACCAAGAGATGTTATGGCTTTAATGGTCATTGAACCATTAGCTAATCTTGTCAAAAAAGAGACTTGTGTACTTTACTCTCCCCAAAAAGACGATTCTATAATTGCTATGCTTTCTGGGGGAATAACTTTTCTTCAGCCGGATGGAGAAATAGAATTGATCTCTGTTATCGACCAACAAGCTATTGATGCGGCCGCATTATTAATCGAAGACCAATCACCAGAAGAAATACTCCAAGAATTAGTTAAAAGACAAGAGACAAGATTAGAATCCATTAAAGTGACTCTGCCAACTGGAGAAAACATTCAATTAAAAGGTAAAGTTGTAGTCAATCCTTTCTCTAGAGTAGTTCAACAAGTTGCTGAAGAAAGAAAAACCCAGTTAATGGTGTTTTCCCCACGTCAAACTCAGTCTAAAACTTTAGATCCAATCATCGCTTCTGGCATTAAAATGGCATTGAAATACTATTTGCCCGTCTTAGTAGTTTGGTAAGAATTGTCTTAACATATCGCGCTATGATGTAAAAGCACTAGGAGAGAGAAATGATAAAGATTGAGAGGATTTATTGGTGAAAAAAGAATGGTTTCAGGCGAAGGCAGCGTCATATTAACAGAAGCATTGGTATTTGTAGGAATATTAATAATTACGTACATAGGAATAATCCATAAAGATTTTGATAAAGTAATGGCAGCTGCCCTAGGCGGGCTTTTTTCAATAATTGTAGGAAGTATTGTGGGCATACCTTTAATTGGAGAAACAAGTCATGAAGGACTTTTAAGAGTCCATGACTTAATGATACTTGCAGTAATATTAGGCAACCTATTAATGGTAGAAGTAGCAACAGAAGTAGGTTTATTCCAATATATATCTATTAAACTATTAAAACAAACTAAGGGTGATCCCGTTAGGTTATTTTGGTTATTGGGCGCTTTAACAATGGGTTTGTCTGCAGTAGTAAACACGATTTCTGCAATATTAGTCGTAGGTGCTTTGACTTTTGTTATTTGTGAAGAACTTGGTTACGATCCTTGGCCTTATCTAATAATGGAGATAGTAGTTACTAATACCGGCGGCCTTACAACCTTAATATCATCTCCAACAAACCTTATAATTGGTGTTCAATTTGGTATTGGTTATATGAAATTTCTTTCCGTTGCTTTAATTGCAGGAATACCCATGTTCTTTTTAGTAATGTTCATGTTCAGAAAAATGTTAACATTAGAATCAAATCTAAACGAAGAAGTAAGACAACAAAAGATCGAAGCATTTGATGAATGGAGTGTAGTAAAAGACAAAAAAGCATTCTATAAGACAGCTGTAGTATTCACTTTATCTATGATCTCATTTATTATTTCTGATTTTATAGGAATTGATCTTGCCGTTCTAGCAATTGGTGGTGCTTTATTTATGGTGCTTGCTGCAGGAACTACACTTGACCAAATGTTACCAAGAGTAGACTGGTCTTTACTTACATTCTTCCAAGGCCTATTCATAATAATTGCGGCCCTCGATGAAGTTGGTGTTATGAAAGCCTTAGCTAATGCATTAACAAAAGTTCTAGGAGACAAAACATGGTTAGCAGGTGTAATGGTATTGTGGTTTTCAGGGATAATAAGTGGCATTTTAGATAACATCGTATTAGCAGCAGCGTTAGCACCAGTACTTAAAGACGCTACTGCTGCAACTGGTTTGAATCCTGACGTCATTGCATGGGCCTTAATATTCGGCACAAACTTAGGTGGTGGTTTCACTCCTATTGGAGCACCACCAGTAGTACTAGGTTTATCACTTTATTACAAAAAGACTGGTAAAAAAGTTGGATGGATCGAATTTTTTAAACTAGCAGGAACCGTAACTTTAGTTAGAATGGTCTATTCAACTATTTTCTTAATAATATATGCTCTTATTATCTCATAAAACTGTTAATGCGAAGGATTATTGCTTTATTAATTTCTGCATATTCATTCCTATTTTACTAAAAAGATAAGTGGTAACGTGGATATTGAGTATACGAAATGTGAGTTTTTATCTAAGTCACGTTTCGTATTAGCCCTACTCCTTTAATTATAATAATGATCATATAACCATATAAAATATTATTAGTTTTTATCATCTCTATCTTGTGGAAATTGATTTCCCTCTAAGAAATTTAAAAGTAAAATTTGACTATTTATCTTGAGTTCTCTTCTCCCAAAACATTTTTTCTGGGAAAAACTTTATGGGGAATGCATCTGTTATTAATAATGAGCAATACATGCTCTGTAAGAGGTGAATAAAAAATGGCAACTGCCTATATCCTGATTAATACAGAAGTCGCTGCTGAAGAAGAAGTTCTCGAAAAACTAAAGAAATTGCCTGAGGTAAAAGAAGCACATTTAGTTTATGGAATTTATGACTTAATTGCAAAAGTAGAAGCTGATACACTTGAAGAATTAAAAGAAGATGTTACAAAACACTTAAGGAGTTTAGACAAAGTACGTTCAACAATGACAATGATCTGTGTAGATTAAGAGTCATAACTCACGTTCTTGTTAATTACGTATTATTCTCAAAATAACTTATAGTTAGTTAGTATTTTCTCTGATTATTACCCTACCTTGCCTCTTTTAATTTTATCGGCGTGAATCCCTTTCCACAAGGGTGGGGGAATGGAAGCCGATACTCTTGTAGGCCCTATGATATACATACATATTTTTGTTGGGTACGCCTCTGAGACAAGGATCTCCTTGAAAGAATTCCGTGCTAGAATCATTTAATACTGTGAAATCACTTCCAAGAGGATCCTCGCAAAAACAAGCGGTAATTCACAAGAAAGAATAGTAAGCTATTTCTTCCTAAATGTGTTATATCTTTTTCTTAATAATGTTCCCCATGAAATAAGTTAGTAATGGGGGAACTGATTCCCCAACTAAATTAAATTTTTGGTCAATGGTTCCTAAAAAGTAGTGATGGTCAGGATAACTCATTAATCTTGCGTGTTCTCTAGGTGTAAGAAGCCGATCATCTATAGGGTGAATAAATCTTGATTTTCCCATAATTGTTGGTGCAACACTGTTCCAAACAAGTCGAGTATAATTTCCGTATTCTTTATTTGCTCCCCGGAAAAACATCAAAGACTGATTAGGAAGTACTTTGTAAATTTGTTCTTCGTACTTTGTAGGAGTCGGTACAAATTCATGAGCATTAATTCCATGAGGATATCTTGGATCTGGAAGATCCCCAATTGCTTCTTTAATTTTCATGGGCTTTTTTTGTGGTAAAGAAAGATTAGAATTTGAAATAAAGACTCTTTTTCTTGCACTTGGGACACCATGTTCCTTAGCTTCTATAACATTATATATTACTTTTCCATAACCAACTTCGGATAGCTCTTCTTTGATTATTCTTCCTGTTTCTCCAGAAATAGAAGGGACAACATTTTCAATAACAAAGATTTCCGGTTCTAAGTCGCCTATTAAACGAATAGCATGGAGCATTAACCTTCCTTGGGGATCCTCATATATGCGTTCTTCTGGTCTTCTTTTTCTTTTTTCATTCGCCGAAGTATAAGGTTCGCAAGGAGGTGATGCAATCACTAAAGGAACACGACTTATGTTAAACTCTTTTCTTAATGTTTTTATTATGTCCTCTGCTCTTAGAAGAGATATGTCTTTCTGCCAAGTAATAGCACTTGTAAAATTATAATTATAAGTCTCTAAAGCAGCCCAGTCCTTGTCGATACTTATTAATGGTTCATATCCCGCCTCAAAATAACCTCGAGCGGACCCACCACCACCACAAAATAAGTCAACGAAAGGGATTCTTTCTTTTTTTTCTTCTTTCTTTTCGAAATATGGCAGTATAAATCCCAATAATTACCACCACACATCTTTCCATCCCATTTTATAAGCTAATAAATTAGAACCTAAATGTACAAATAATGTCGTAGGAATAACGTAGTATAAATACCAAACAGGATATGAAACACCTACAAGCCAAACAAGGAAAAACGCCATTAGTATAAATCCTAATTGATCAACTATAGGAAAAGGTCCCCCTGAGGGGATATTTAATCTTCTTTTCAAGAATGAACCAGTTGCATCTCCTAACAATGCTCCAAATCCAAGAACAAATCCTAACCATAACGGATAAACCGAAAACACTGTTGGAAAAACGCTATAAATTCCGATCCACGTAATTTCTCCTGAAATAAGACCGCCTAATATCCCTCCAATTGTTTTATTTTTTCCTAATAATCTTCTGCCATCAAAAAAATTTTTTCCGCGGTCTATTGGCCCTAGTCCACTAGTTATTACTGGGACAGCATTTCCAAAATACGCTGGAAGTATGAAAAGCATCGCTTCTGCAAATTGCAACATCCAAGTGGGATAATTACTCACGATCAAAGCAAAGAAACCCTCCAAAAAAACATTTTCCATTTAAAACTCTAATAATAAGAAAAAACTAATAATAATCATGAAAAAATGGAATAATTACTTCAAAATAATGCGAAGTCCATCATAAGATAATATTGCATTTTCAAAGATTTCCTTAACCTTCTTTGTTTCCTCATTAACATCTTTTATACGTGGAGAAATATGATTTATTATTAATCGTTTAACATTTGCTTTTTTAGCGATTTCTGCTGCATCAATCGTTCTGGAATGCATGTATTTTTCATGCTTATCTGTTTCCCAGTGAGGAAATGTTCCTTCATGAACTAACAAGTCGGCATTTTTTGCTTTCCCTACAAGTATTTCATTTGGTTTTGTATCGCCTGAAAACACAATTCTTTTCCCAGGAATAGGCCCCTCCAAAACTTCCTCAGGTCTAATAATCTCGCCATTAAATTCTATTTCTTCTCCACGTTGTAGCTTTCCCCATAATGGTCCCATTGGAATCCCTAAATCCAATGCTTTTTTGACGTTAAATTTTCCGAGATAATCTTTCTCTTTTAATACATATCCCAGAGAAAAACCAAAATGGACTGCAGGAAACCACTCTAAAATCCAATTGCCCATGTCTATTTCTCCCTCTTCCTCTTTTATTTCATATAAATGAATAGGATAACGTACTGAAGTCCTAAATAAAATAAAGAAATTTCTTAAAAAATCAGTTAACCCTTCTGGGCCAATAATTCGGACAGGTCTTTTTCTACTCATTAAATCCATGGAAGTTAAAAATGCTAATAGTCCTTGACAGTGATCTGGATGGAAATGTGTAATCAGAATTGTTAGTTCTTTTCCAGTTTTTACTTTGTGTTCAATAATCGCTCTTTGAATATCTTCTCCAATGTCTACGATAATTGTTTCGTTACGAATAATCACTGCCGTACTTGATTGTCTGCGTTCTAAAGTAGGAACTGTACTACTTGTTCCTAAAAATATAACTTTAATCGGCTCTGGCATAAGTAATCACTTTTACTGTTCTAACTAATCCCCCGTGGACTTTTTGTTTACCTGATAATAATTCTATAAATCCTAACTGTTTAAGGTTTATCTTATTGAAAATATTGGTAGGTAATGCAACTACTATACGATTATCCTTTGACAAAACTTGTTTAATATCTTCCAAAAAGTTTTCGAATAATTCTTTAGGGGTTTCTTTTCCTACAACTTTAGTTCCCATTGCATAAGGAGGATCAGTAGCAATTCTTTTAATACGTT
>Ga0256835_1000173_pt1 | contig 52564 bp, 49 predicted proteins | sample PIR30metaG_FD_185972 | JGI IMG/M metagenome (GOLD analysis project Ga0256835, IMG submission 185972) | Hydrothermal vent microbial communities from East Pacific Rise, Pacific Ocean - PIR-30 | ecosystem: Environmental > Aquatic > Marine > Hydrothermal vents | place: Pacific Ocean: East Pacific...
CCGGGTGCGCGGCGACACGGTGGAGGTCTTCCCGGCCTACGAGGAAGACCGCGCCGTGCGCATCAGCTTTTTCGGCGACGAGGTGGAGGCCATCACCTTCATCGATCCCCTGCGCGGCACGGTGGTGGACCAGGCCCGCCGGGTGACCATCTTCCCGGCCAGCCACTACGTCACCACCGAGAGCGTGCGCGCCCAGGCCACCCAGGCCATACGGGAGGAGTTGGCCGAGCGGGTGGCCCACTTCGAGGCGGCCGGCAAGCTCATCGAGGCCCAGCGCATACGCGAGCGCACCCTGTTTGACCTGGAGATGATGAAGGAGCTCGGCTACTGCCAGGGCATAGAGAACTACTCGCGCCACCTCACCGGTCGGGCCCCGGGCGAGCCGCCGCCCTGCCTGCTGGACTACTTCCCGCGCCAGTGGCTGCTCATCGTGGACGAGAGCCATATCTCGCTGCCCCAGGTGCGCGGCATGTACTTCGGCGACCGCTCGCGCAAAAGCACCCTGGTGGAATATGGCTTCCGCCTGCCCAGCGCCCTGGACAACCGGCCCCTGAACTTCGACGAGTTCAACCAGCACATCCACCAGGCGGTGTATGTCTCGGCCACCCCGGCCGACTACGAGCTGGAGCTCACCGGCGGGGTGGTGGTGGAGCAGATCATCCGACCCACCGGCCTGGTGGACCCGGTGATGGAGGTGCGGCCGGCCACCGGCCAGGTGGACGACCTCATGGCCGAGCTGCGCCTGGTGGTGGACCAGGGACAACGCGCCCTGGTCACCACCCTCACCAAGCGCATGGCCGAGGAGCTAACCGATTACCTGGCCGAAAACGGCATCCAGGTGCGATACCTGCACAGCGACATCAAAACCATCGAGCGGGTGGAGACCCTGCGCGATCTGCGCCAGGGCGTCTTCGACGTGCTGGTGGGCATCAACCTGCTGCGCGAGGGGCTGGACCTGCCCGAGGTGGGGCTGGTGGCCATCCTGGACGCCGACCGCGAGGGCTTCCTGCGCTCCACCCGCAGCCTCATCCAGACCACCGGCCGCGCCGCCCGCAATGTCAACGGCCGGGTGATCCTCTACGCCGACCGGGTCACCGACTCCATGCAGGCCGCCCTGGACGAGTCCCGGCGCCGCCGGGCCAAGCAGCAGGAGTTCAACGCCCGGCACCACATCACCCCCCAGAGCGTGCAAAAGGCCGTGGGCCGCATGCTGCCCGAGGTGATCGAGGCCGACTACTCCACCGTACCCCTGGAAGACGATGGCCCGGACATCGCGCTGGAAGACATCCCGGCCAAGATCAACCAACTGCGCAAAGAGATGTTCGCCGCGGCCGAAGACCTGCGCTTCGAAGACGCCGCCGAAATCCGCGACCGCATCAAGGAACTGGAACAAGCGGAGCTGGCGTGGCGGGGATGAGTGGGTGAGTACGGTTGGATTCGGCTGCGCCCAATCCGACCGGCCGGGTGATATTGTTGCCGGGAGCGGTGTTTCACTGGCTTGGTTGTAAGAAGCGATCCGGATGACTGACAAGACGTCACAAAGCCCCGCGCGCGGCGTGGAGGTGATCCGGCGGGCGGCGGCCGAACTGCCCCGATCGCCGGGCTGCTACCTCATGCGCGACACCCGCGGCAAGGTCATCTACGTGGGCAAGGCCAAACGCCTCAAGGCCCGGGTCTCCTCCTACACCCGGGAGCCGGAAAAGCTCGGTCCCTACGGCGTGAAGGTGGGACGCATGGTGTCCCAGGTGGCGGCGGTGGACTTCATCGTCACCTCCAGCGAGAAAGAGGCGCTGCTGCTGGAAAACACCCTCATTAAGCGCCACCGCCCCCGCTACAACGTGGACCTGCGCGACGACAAGTCCTACCCCTACCTGCGCCTGGACACCACCCACGCCTACCCCCGCCTCAGCCTGGTGCGCCGGCCCCAGGGCCGCGACGGGGCGCGCTACTTCGGCCCCTTTGACAGCGCCGGCATGGCCCGGGCCACCATGAAGATGCTGCAGAAGACCTTTCCCCTGCGCCGCTGCACCGACCACGCCATCAAGAGCCGCCAGCGCCCCTGCCTGGACTACGAGACCGGCCGCTGCCTGGCCCCCTGCGTGGGGGCCTGCACCGATGACCAGTACGCCGAGGCGGTGGCCGGGCTGCTGAGTTTCTTCCAGGGCCAGGGTAAGGAGCTGGCCCGCCGGCTGCGGCGCCGCATGAAGCAGGCCGCGGCCGAGCAGCGCTTCGAGGAGGCGGCGGCCTACCGCGACCGCTGGCAGGCCCTGGAGCGCACCCTGGAGCAGCAGCACGTGTCCCGGGCCGGCGGCCAAGACCTGGACGTGGTGGCCATTGCCCAGGACGAACAAGGCAGCCGGCTGGCGCTCTTGGCCGTGCGCCACGGTCGGGTGGTGGCCAGCCGGGTGCACGATCTCAAGGAGGCGGCCTGGGGTCCGGCCGAGATGATGGCCCAGGGGCTCTTACAGCTCTACGATCCCGAGGGGCCGGGCGCACCCTCGCTCATCCTGGTGTCGCACCTGCCGCCGGACCCCGCCCTGGTGGTGGAGGTGCTGGCCGAGCGCAGCGGGGCCAAGGTGGAGTTGCGCCGCCCCCAGCGCGGCGACAAGATGGGGCTAATGCGCCTGGCCCAGATGAACGCCGCCGCGCCGCGCGCCACCGACCGGGAGAGGCGGGCCGCGGCCCTGGAACGGGTGGGGCGCAAGCTGAAACTGCCCGGCCCGCCGGCGCGCATGGAGTGCGTGGACATCTCCCACCTCGGCGGCCGCCTCACCGTGGCCTCCCTGGTTAGCTTTAGCGAGGGCGAGCCGGACAAGAGCGCCTATCGCCGCTACCAGGTGGTGGGCGCCGCGGGCGCGTCCGATGACTACGCGGCCATACGCGAGGTGCTCAGCCGGCGCTTGGCCCGGCACCAGGGGCCGGACCTGCTGGTGGTCGACGGCGGCAAGGGCCAGCTCAACATCGCCAAGGCGGTGCTCGACGAGCTGGCCCCGGATCCACAGCCCGCCCTGGCCGCCCTGGCCAAGGGGCGCGGCCGGGGCCCGGACCGGGTCTTTGTCCCCGGCCGCAAGAACCCGGTGGGCTTCACCGCCGGCGACCCCGGCCTGCTGCTTTTGATGCGCCTGCGCGACGAGGCCCACCGCTTTGCCATCGCCTATCACCGCCTGCTACGGCGCAAGGCCCTGACCAAGTCGGTGCTGGAGGAGGTGCCGGGGGTGGGGCCCAAGAAACGCCAAGCCCTGCTGAAGGCCTTTGGTTCGCTAAAGGCGGTGAAGGCGGCCACCGCCGCGGAGATGGTGGCCGCCGCCGGCCTGGACCGGGCCACCGCCGAGGCGGTGCAGGCCTTTTTGGCCGCCCTTGACAGCCCCAACCCCCAAATGTAGACTTCCCTATCTATCCGGGAGGCCTGCATGTTTGGCATGGGAATGCCGGAGCTGCTGCTTATTTTGGTGGTGGCCCTGGTGGTGGTTGGTCCGAAAAAACTGCCTGATCTGGCCAAGAGCCTGGGCAAGGGCATGCGCCAATTCCGCGATGCCACCGAAGAGATCAAGGGCGAGTTTGCCGACAACGATACCTTTAAAGATGTCATGGAGGTGAAAAACTCCTTCAAGGACACCGTGGACTCGCTTAACCCGCGCGGCCTGCTGGACGTGGAACCGGCCATAGAGCCCAAGAAGCCCGATACCGACTACTCCGGACGCCAGGAGCTCTTCCAAGATATCGCAGACGAAACCCTGGCGGCCCAGACCGTGGAAGAGACCGAGGAACACCTCAGCGCCGAGGTGGCCCCGGAAGACACCCCCGCAGAACAACCGCCGGCCCCGGCGACCGAGGCGACCGCTGAACCCCTGAACCCCCCCAGTAACGCCGACCAAGATGCCTGACGACACCACTGACAAGCCCGGCCAGGACCACATCGCTGACGACGACGAATTCGCCGAGGACGATGAGTTCGCCGAGGATGACGAGGCGACCGGCACCAAGATGCCCTTCATGGCTCACCTGGAGGAGCTGCGCACCCGCCTGGTCCGGTCGTTCTACGGCCTCATCATCGGCTTCGTGATCTGCTATATCTTCAAGGAACAAATCTACCTCTTCCTCACCCACCCCTTGCAGGCCTCGGCCAACGAGGGGCTGGAGCTGGTTTACCTTGATCCCACCGAGGCCTTTTTCACCTACATCAAGGTGGCCTTCCTGGCCTCGCTGGTGCTCACCTCGCCCTGGCTGTTTTTCCAGCTCTGGCGCTTCATCGCCCCGGGGCTCTACCAAAAGGAACGCCGCCTGGCCTGGCCTTTTGTGCTCAGCTCCTCGGCCCTGTTCATCGGCGGGGCCATCTTCTGCTTCACGCTGGTGTTCCCTTACGCCTTCCAGTTCCTGCGCAGTTTCGAGACTCGGCACCAACCCGCCCTGCAACAGGCCGACCAGCGCTCCGGCATCGTGGAGGTGGTGCGCAAGGAAGTGGCGGCCCAGCTCAAGGCCCAGGGAGGCGAGGCCGCCTTGCGAGACATATCCGCTGACCAGCGCGGCCAGGTGGCCCGTCGCATTGAACAGCGGGTGCTGGACCGGGTTATCCAACTACTGATGCGGGAGAAGCGCAAACCGGGCACCTTGCAGATCAAGGCCCAGTTCACCATGCGCAACTACCTCTCGTTCGTCTCCACCCTGCTGTTGGCCTTTGGGGTGATATTTGAAACCCCGCTGGTGCTGGTGTTTCTCGGCCGGCTGGGCGTGGTTACCAGCCGGGGCCTGCGCCGGAAGCGCAAGTACGCCATCTTGATCATGTTCGTGGTGGCCGCCATCTTCACCCCGCCGGACGTGGTGACCCAGGTGCTGATGGCCGTCCCCCTGGTGGGCCTGTTTGAGATATCCATCTGGCTGGTGGCCGCCTCGGAAAAGAAGCGCGCCGAGCAAGAGGAGCAGTGGGACCGCGAGGCTGAAACCTAGCCGCCGAGGTAAGTCACCTGGGCCATGGCCGGGCCGGTCGCTTCCACACGAAACATATTACCAATCCCAGGGAGAAAAAATTATGCGGTGGAGGTGTTTCAGTATCCTGCTCGGTGCGATGGTGATAACCGCGGCCCTGGCCGGAGCGGTCGGGGCCCAGCAGGAGATACGAACCTACCAGGGCAAGGCGCTCTCGCCTTTTCATCGTCAATATGACAACTCCATCCGGGGGGCCCAGGTGGTCGACCCCGGGAAGTTCCGGCTCAAGGTGGGCGGACTGGTGGCCAAGCCGCTGGCCCTTAGCTATAAGCAGGCCCTGGCCCTGCGACCGGTGGAGCGGGTGGTGCAGATGAACTGCGTGGAGGGCTGGAGCGAGCTGCTGTTGTTCACCGGCATCCGGGTGGCCGACCTGCTGCGCCTGGCCCAACCCAAGCCGGGGGCCGGTTGGGTGATATTCCGGGCGGCCGACGGCTACTCCTCGGCCATGCCCCTGAAGTACCTGCTGGCCAGCGACGCCTTGTTGGCGTTCAAGGTGAACGGCCTCACCCTGGACGCCAAGCGCGGCTTCCCCTTTTGGTTGGTGGCCCCAGGCAAGCTCGGTTACAAGTGGGTCAAATGGATAGTGGCCGTGGAGCTGAGCGCCCAGGAATACAAGGGCTACTGGGAGCGCCGCGGCTACAGTAACGAGGCCCGGGTTACCAAACCGGCCAAGAGGCTTGTGGAATGAAGAAAGTACTGGTTACCCGGCGCATACCGGAAGAGGGGATAGAGCTGCTGCGCTCGGCGGCCGAGGTTACGGTCTCGGAGTTGGACCGGGACCTCTCCGGCCAGGAGATCGTGGAGATGGGGCAGGGGTGCACGGTCTTGCTCACCATGCTGTCCAACCGGATCGACGGCGAGCTGTTGGACGCCGTGCCCACGGTGCGCATGGTGGCCAACTACGCGGTGGGCTACGACAACATCGACCTGGAGGCCGCCCGCCGCCGTTCGGTGGTGGTGACCAACACCCCGGGCGTGCTCACCGAGACCACCGCCGAGCTGACCCTGGCCCTCATCCTGGACGCGGCCCGCCGGGTGAGCGAGGGCGACCGCCTGGCCCGTAGCGGCGGGTTCACGGGCATCCACCCCTTGTTCATGCTGGGCATGGGCCTGGACGGCAAGACCCTGGGCATCTACGGCCTGGGGCGCATCGGCCGGGCGGTGGCCCGCCGGGCGCGTGCCTTTGGCATGCACATCATCTACCACAACCGCCACGCCAACTCCGAGGCCGACGCCGAGCTGGACGCCCGCTGGGTGAGCTTTGACGAGCTGCTTAGCACCTCGGACGTCATCTCCATCAACGCGCCGTTGACCCGGCACACCCGCGGGGCCTTTGACCTGGCCGCCTTTGGCCGCATGCGGCCGGGCGCGGTGGTGGTCAATACCGGCCGCGGTCCCATCATCGTGGAGGATGACCTGGCCGACGCCCTGGAGCGGGGCTTCATCGCCGCCGCCGGCCTGGACGTGTACCAGGATGAGCCAGCGATCAACCCCCGCCTGTTGGCCTTGGACAACGTGGTGCTCTGCCCCCACCTGGGCTCGGCCACCCGGGAGTGCCGGGCGGCCATGGCGGTGATGGTCGCCCAGAACGTGACCGCCTTCCTGGCCGGCGAGGAGCCGCCCAACCGCTTGGTGTGAGCCACCGGCGGCCGGGCTACGGGTTGGCCGCGTCCCGCAGGGGATTGCTGTAGAGCACCGCTGCCGGATGAAGACAGGTCCCGGTTGCGCGGGTCCGTGATACCCGGATGAGTCACACGGGGGGGGACGCTTGCGGTGCACGTTAGCTGGCGGCGGGGCCGCGGCCTCGCCGCGGGCGGATGCTGGAGATGTCGCCTCTCGCCAGGTTCAACGAGGCGCGCCGGCAAAACCCGGCGGCCCTTTATTTATCTACTACTCTAGCAGGACGCGCCGCGCTTTGGCGCCGGACGCGGCCCAGGCGCAGGCTGTTTAACACCACGGTGATGGACGACAGGGCCATGGCGCCGGCGGCCATGGCCGGGTGCAGGTCGCGGATGGCCAGGGGCAGGCCGCTCACCGGGTGCAGGGCGCCGGCGGCCACCGGCACCAGGATGATGTTGTAGAAAAAGGCCCAAAAAAGGTTCTGCTTGATGGTGCGCATGGTGGCCTTGGACAGGGCGATGGCCCGGGCCACGCCGGAGAGTTCGCCGCCGACCAGGGTGATGTCGCTGGCCTCCATGGCCACGTCGGTCCCCGAGCCGATGGCGATACCCACGTCGGCGCGGGCCAGGGCCGGCGCGTCGTTGATGCCGTCGCCCACCATGGCCACCCGGCGGCCCTGCTCCTGTATCCGGCGCACCTCGGCCTCCTTGCGATCCGGCAGCACCCCGGCCACCACCTCCTGGATGCCCACCCGCTCGGCTACGGCGCGGGCGGCGGCGGGGTTGTCGCCGGTGAGCATCATAGTGAAGAGCCCTTGCGCTTTGAGCTCGGCCACCACCTGGGCTGCGTCGGGCTTCTCCTGGTCGGCCACGGCCAGCACCCCGACGAGGCTCTCGTCCACCGCCACCAGCATCACCGTCTTACCCTGGGCGGCCAGGGCCTCGGCTCGCTGAGCCGCGGGTCCCAGCTCTAAACCCAGTTGGCTGAACCACTCCGGCTTGCCAACCCGTACCAGGTGGCCATTGATTCGGGCCTCCACTCCCCGGCCGGCCAGGGCCGTGAACTCCGCGGGCTCGTTAAGCTCCAGGCCCCGCTGCCGGGCCCCGCTGGTGATGGCCCGGGCCACCGGGTGCTCGCTGCCGCTCTCGGCCGAGGCGGCCAGGGCCAGGGCCTGGTCGCCATCGCCGGCCAGGGCGATCCAGTCGGTGAGGGCCGGCCGGCCCTGGGTGATGGTGCCGGTCTTGTCAAAGATGATGGTATCCAGGCGGTGGGCGGTCTCCAGCGCTTCGCTGTTCTTGAACAGTATGCCCATGCGGGCCCCCTGGCCGGTGCCCACCATGATGGCCGTGGGCGTGGCCAAACCCAGGGCGCAGGGGCAGGCCACCACCAGCACCGCCACCATGCGGATCATGCCCGGCACGAACTGGCCGCCCACCGCCCACCAGGTCGCCAGGGTGGCCAGGGCGATGAGGATGATCACCGGGACGAACACGGCGGCCACCTGGTCGGCCAGGCGCTGGATGGGGGCCTTGGAGCCCTGGGCCTGGCGCACCAGGCGTATGATCTGAGCCAGGGTGGTGTCGGCCCCCACCCCGGTGGCCCGCAGTTTGAGCCGGCCCTGGAGGTTGACCGTGGCCCCGAACACGGTATCGCCTGCGGCCTTGTCCACCGGTATGGGCTCGCCGGTCATCATGGACTCGTCCACCGCCGAACGGCCGGCCACCACCACGCCGTCGACCGGGATGCGCTCGCCGGGGCGCACCACCACCACCTGGCCGGGCCGTACCGAGTCGGCCGGCACCTGGCGCTCCTGGCCGTCCTCCTCGATGTGGGCCATCTTGGGGGCCAGGTCCATCAACCCGGCGATGGCCGCCGAGGCCTTGCCCTTGGCCCGGGCCTCCAGCAGCTTGCCCAGCTTGATGAGGGTGATGATCATGGCCGAGGTCTCGAAATAGACATGCCCCGGCAGCCCGGGCAGGACCAGCACGGCCAGGGAATAGAAATAGGCCACCGAGGAACCCAGGGCCACCAGCACGTCCATGTTGGCGCTGAGGTTTTTGAGCGCCTTGTATCCGCCCACGTAATAGCCGGCCCCGGTGTAGAACTGTACCGGGGTGGCCAGGGCCAGGAAGAGCCAGTTGACCCATGGTTCCCGGGCCCAGGCGCCCCACAGGGCGAAGTCCCGCCCCATGGAGAGCGCAAACAGTGGCACGGTAAAGACCAGGCCCACCACAAAGGCGTGCACCTGGGCGCGGTACTCGGCGGCCCGAGCGGCCAACTCGGCATTGTCGGCCGTTTCGTCGCCGCGGGGCAGGATGAGCTGGTAGCCGGCGTTCTTCACCGCCTCGGCCATGGCCGCCAGGTCGGTGCGGGAGGGGTCGTACTCCACCACCGCGCTCTCGGTGCCGAAGTTCACCGAAGCCTCGAGCACCCCGTCGACCTTCTTGTTGAGGGTGCGCTCCACCGTGGCCGCGCAGCGGGCGCAGGTCATGCCCACCACCGGCAGCTCCACTTTGCGGCTGGCCTCGGGCAGGACCAGTTGGTAGCCGGCCTGGTCAATGGCCGCGGCCAGGGCCCCCAGGTCGGTCTGCTCGGGATCGTAGTCCACCACCGCGGTCTCGGCCGCGAAGTTCACCGAGGCCGACTGCACGCCGGGAACCTTTTTCTCCAGGGTGCGGGCCACGGTGTTGGCGCACTGGGCGCAGGTCATGCCGACCACCGGCAGCTCGACGTGTTTAAGGGCCATGCTTGGGCTCCGCGCTAAAAAAACGTGGGTGGAGACGTGCTGCCCGGTAGCGACCGGCGCCCCGGCGCTGCTTGCGGCCAGGGGCCGGCGGGCCTGGGACGGCTCAGCTTCCCAGGGCCGGCGGGTAACCCGCCTCCTTGAGCGCGGCCTCGATCTGTTCCCACGAGGCCGGTTGGTCCCAGGTGAAGGTGACGTTCTTGCTGTCCACGTCGCCGGTGACCGAGATGACCCCGGCCACCTCGCCGGCCTCGCGTTTGACCGTGGCCAGGCAGTGTCCGCAACTGATGTCAGGTAGGTTCACGGTTTTTTCAGGCATGACGACTCCTTGTAGGGCCCCGGCGCCGCCGCGGGAACCGGGCGCGAGTTAAACACTACCTAAAAGATAAGGTCTCCCGGCCGGATGTGCCAGCCGGGAGATTGGCGATGCGGCCAAAAATTAAAATTTCAGGTGGTGGCCGCCGAGCTTGGCGTCCACGGGGCGGGAGGCTTGGTCCATGGGGCCCGGCTGCCGGCCGCTGCCCCGGGCCAGGCCGGTGAGGCCACGCACCGCGATCACCACGGCCAGCAGGACCAGGACCATGGAGGTTATACCCAGGCTCCAGTCGGGCTGGTCGGCGGTGAGATATCCCGCGGCCCCGCCCAGGCTCTCCCACAACAAGGCGGCGATGGTGGTGGCCAGCATGAATACCGCCGGCCACAGGGTATAGGCCTTGGGCAGCTTGGCCTGGGCCAGGTAGGCGGTGATGGTGATGAGGGCCAGGGCGGCGATGAGCTGGTTGGCCGCGCCAAAGAGCCGCCACACATCGTGGTAGGAGTCGGTCACCGCGATGAGCAGGGCGGGCACCAGCACCACCAGGCTGGCCAGCCAGCGGTTATTAAAGACCGGTACCTGCTCACCCAGGCTCTCGGTCACCAGGAAGCGGGCCAGGCGGGTGCCGGCGTCCAGGGTGGTGAGGATGAAAGACTTCACCATCACCGAGCCCACCAGGGCGGCCAGGGGGATGGTGAGGATGGGGATGCCCAGCGAGCCCACCAGGTTGCCAAAGGCGCTGCCAAAGGCCACGATCCAGCTCTTGGACAGCGCGGTGCCAAAGTACAGGTTGGCCGCCTGGCCGCTCACCCCGGCCGGGGCCATCCCCCACTTGAGCCCTCCGGCCACCAGCATGATCACCATCATGGCCAGCACCCCCTCCATCAGCATACCGCCAAAGGCGATGGGCCGGCCGTCCTTTTGGCGATTGAGCTGGCGGGAGGTGGTGCCGGTGGAGACCAGGGAGTGGAACCCGCTGATGGCCCCGCAGGCCACCATGATAAACAGCATGGGCCACAGCGGCTTGCCGTGGGCCATGAAACCGTCGGCCAAGAACGGCGCGTCAATCCCGGGGTGGATCACCGCGATGGCCGCGAAGCCCAGCACGATGCCCACCACCAGCTTGACCGAGGAGATGAAGTCGCGCGGCCGCAGCAGCAGCCATATGGGGCTCACCGAGGCCCACAGGCAATAGACGGCCAGCACCACGCACCAGGTGGCAACGGCCGCCTGGTGCCCCCAGGAAGCCGGCAGGGCGATGGGGACCTTGTAGCCCACCCAGATGAGAAAATAGGCCAGCAGCACCGCGGCCACCGAGGCCACGCCGGCGTGTATGCCCCAGCGCTCCACGGCCAGGCCCAGGACCACCGCGATGGCCACCAGCCCCAGGGTGGGGATGACCAGGGCCGGCACGTGTATCAGGGCCTGGGCTACGCTCACCATGAACACCGCGATCAGCAGCACCAGCACGATGAACAGCAGTACCGCAAAGACCAGGCGCACCGTGCGGCCCAAGATGCTCTCGGCCAACTGGGCGATGCCCACTCCCTGGTGGCGCACCGAGATCATTAGCGAAAGGTAGTCGTGTACCGCGCCCATGAACAGGGCGCCCAGCAGCACCCACAACAAGGTGGGACCCCAACCAAAGATGGAGACCGCCAGGATGGGTCCGATGATGGGACCGGCCCCGGCGATGGAGGCGAAATGGTTGCCCCAAAGGAAGGTCCGTTTGCTGGGGGCGTAGTCCACGCCGTCGGTCATGGTGTGGGCCGGGGTGGTGGCCGAGTCGTCGGGTTGGACCAAGGTCTTTTCGATAAACCGGCCGTAAAAGATATAGCCGAGCATGAACCACAGGAGCGCGGCGACGCTGATGAGCAAGGTATTCAAGATAGTCTCCTTCGGGCAGGTGTAGGTGAAGGCCTGGTGTGGACCGGCTTAAAATATCTATTTTACCTGGTCGAATAGGTGTATGTCCAGGATGCCGGGATGGGACATGGCTTGACCTTGCCCACAAATCCTGTACCGCCAAGAGATGCGACCTCCATGGCCGAGAGTGACCAGGATTGCCAAAATGGCTTTATGCCGACCAGCCGGTTGGTGACCCAGGCCTTTGACCGGTTGGGGGGGCTTGGGCCGCCGGCGCCCAAGCCGCGCGGGTTCCTGGCTTGGCTGCGGCGAAGAAGATGAGCCGCGGCCGAAAAAACGGCGCCCCGGAGCGGGTTGCTCCGGGGCGCCGGGGATAAACAGGGGTTGGCTATTTTTCCTGCCAGTTGGGCTGGCGTTTTTCCAGGAAGGCGTTGAGGCCTTCGGAGGCGTCCAGGGTGGTCATGCACTCGTCCAGGTAGACCTTTTCGATGGCCTCCAGGCCGGCGGCCTGGTCGTCGCCCAGGCCCACCAGGGCGGCCTTCTTGGTGAGCTTAAGGATCAGGCCCGAGAGCCCCAGCAGCTTGCCCACCAGTTGGTTGGTGAACTCCTCCAACTCCTCGGGGGGCACCACGTGGTTCACCAGGCCGATCTGCTTGGCCTCCTCGGCGCCGATGATATCGCCGGTGAGGATCAGCTCCATGGCCTTCTTGTAGCCCAAGTGGCGGGGCATGACCAGGGCGGCGATGGGCGGGAAGACCCCCACCTGGATCTCGGGCTGGCCGAACTTGGCCTTTTGGCTGGCCACCACGATATCGGCAAAGGCCGGCAGCTCGCAGCCGCCGCCCAGGGCCGCGCCCTGCACCTGGCAGACCACCGGCACCCCCAGGGCGGCCATGCGGCGGAATATGCCGTGGAAGACCTCGATCATCTCGTGCACCAGGTCACCCAGGTGCTCGCCCACGTCCACCCCGGCGCTAAAGGCCTTACCGGCTGCCTTGATCAGCAGCACCTTCACCGTCTGCCCCTCGAGGCTGTCCAAGGCGTGGTTGATCTCCTTCATCATGGCGATGTTCAGGACGTTGAGCGGATCGCGGTCCAGGGTGATGGTGGCCAGGCCGTCGGCCAGCTCGAGTTTAATACTTTCATAAGCCACGGTTAGCCTCCTTGTAGGCTTAAAAAAATGTGCGGGCCGGGCTGGAGGGCCCTGGCCCGCACTGGCTAGGCAGCTACGCGCACCGCCGGGTCTAGGACTTGGGCTTGCCCAACACTTGCTCGAAGGTCGGGTCGGTGGCCTCGGCGCCCTGGGCGATGAGTTGGCGGAACTTTATGAAGTCGATGACGTCGGTGCCGGTGATCTTCTTGGTGTTGAAGGCACCGAAGCCCAGGAAGGCCTCGTAGTTCATGTTGGCCATCAACCAATGACGGTTGGGGAGCTTCATCTGGTCCCAGAAGTACTTCTTCTTGGCGCGGATGCCGTCGATGGACTTCATGGCGCAGCCCGGGAACAGGTTGGCGAAGGTCCACACGATCTTGTTCACCTCGGCGTCGAGCAGCTCGGCGTCCTTGGGCAGCTCCTTGATCTTGGCGCGGGCTTCCTTGAGGGCGGCCCGGTCCTTGATGTACTCGCCGTAGACGATCTCGCCGCCGTCCACGTACTTGTCCAGGATGAGCATGGGGTTGCGGATGAACTTGTCGCCGTCTTTGAGCACCGGCACCACCTTGGAGACCAGGTTCTTGGCCCGCATCTTGTAGGCGCTCCACATCTCGCAGGACACGCAGTTCCACATGGCGTCTTCCATGTTGAGCATCCAGGGCAGGAAGTCGGTGGAGCCGCCGTCGGGGGCCGAGCCGTGACGGGCGCCGGCCTGGCCGAAGATGGCCAAGTCGCTGGTTACGGTGAGGTCGGTGGCCATGCCGATCTCCTGGCCGCCGGCCACCCGCATGCCGTTAACCCGGCAGATGGTGGGTTTCTTGCAATTGAGGATGGCGTCGACCATGCCGTTGAACAGGTCCATGTACTCGCCATACTCGTTGGGGCGGCGGGAGTAGTACTCGCTGTACTCCTTGGTGTTGCCGCCGGTGCAGAAGGCGTCGAAGCCGGTGCCGGTGAAGATGGCGGCCACCACGCTGCGGTCGGCGCTGGCGGCGCAGAAGCCGGCGATGACGCCCTTGACCATGGTGGTGGTGTAGGAGTTGTACTGGCGCGGGTTGTTCAGCCGAATCTCGGCGGTGAACAGGTCGTCGTAGGTCTCGCCGGTCTTGGGGTTCATCAGGGGCTTCTTGGTATAGACCACGCAGGGAGCGTCGTCATCGGTGCCCCAGTAGCGGCCCTGCACCATGTCTTCTTCGAAGAGCAGGTGGTTCTTCAATTCATGTTCTCTGGGCATCCAGTCCAGGGACATCTCTTCCTCCTTAAGTTGATTTACGGTCGCATTAATAACTGGCCGACCGGCCACCGTCGGCGGCCGGGATCGTTTGTTTTCTCTAAAAGTCGGGCTCCAGCACCTGGCGGCGGTCAAAGAGCCCGGCGTGCTGCTTTTCAAACACGTCGGCGATCTGGCTCATGGGCTTGGTCTCCAGGAAGGGCTCGATCTCGATACGCCCGTCTTGCACCATCTCCAACACGTTGTTGTAGTACTTGGGCAGGCAGCCCCAGGTGCCGATGATCTCGGCGTCAAAGGCCATGAGCTTGCTGAGCATGTAGGTGTTCTTCTGCATGCCGAAGCCGACCACTATGAGCTTGCCCAGGAAGGACAGCAGCCCCAGGGCGATCTCCTGGCCGCCGGCCACGCCGGTGCACTCGAAGATTTTCCAGCCCACGTTCTTGGGAACCCCGGCCTGCTTGCAGATGTCGAAGAACTCGCCCTTGAGGGCCTTGAAGTCCTTGTCCTTGGAGTTGATGACGTAGTCGGCGCCGTACTTGAGGGCGCGCTCCAGCTTGGGCTGGCTGCGGGCGATGCCCACCACCACTTTGGCTCCCAGGGCCTTGGCCACCTGGGCCATGTACACCCCCACGCCGCCGGTGATGCCGGTGATGATCACCAAGTCGCCCTCTTGCAGGTCGGCCCGCATGGCCGCCTGGTAGGGGGTGGTGGCGGCGTCGGCCACCACCGCGTAGTGGCTCAGCGGGAACTTGAGGTCGTCGATGACGCACAGGTCCTCGGCCGGCACCGGGATGTGGCTGGAGAAGCCGCCGTAGATGCCCAGGGAGTTGCCGGGCATTTTCTGGGCCAGGCAGCGGTTGCCGCGGCCCTGATCGCAGATGGGGCAGTTGTTGCACGGCATAACCGCCGGCACGATGACCGTCTTGCCCACCAGGTTGTCGGGACCGGCCACCACGGTGCCGCTGATCTCGTGGCCCAGGGTGAGCGGCGGCTTGGACACGGTGGGCACGCCGTCGTAGAAGTAGCCCAGGTCGGTGTGGCACACGCCGCAGCCGGCGATCTCCACCAGGGCGTCGCCGTCGCCCAACTCGGGTACATCGATGGTGGTCTGAGCCAGTTTGCCGGGCTTGCCGCCCTGGCCCGGTTCGACCATCTGCCAGGTGTTGATCTTATCGGGAACGCCAGCCATTGTTTCCTCCTGAAACCAAAAGAGATATGATTAAAACCGCTACCAAGAATCCCGCCCTCGGCGGCCGGGGCTCCACCGTTTAGATCATGCCGTAACCGCCATCGACGCAGAGCAACTGGCCGGTGATGTAGCTGCCCTCGTCCGAGGCCAGGAACACGAAGGCCGGGGTGATGTCGTCGGGCTCGGCAAAGCGCTTGAGCAGGATGCGGTTCATGTAGATGTCGCGCAGCTTCTCATCGGTGCGGATCTTCTCGGTCATGTCGGTGGCCACGATGCCCAGGCTGATGACGTTGCAGACCACGTTGAAGCGCGCCATCTCGCGGGCGATGGACTTGGTGAGGCTGATGACCCCGCCCTTGGCCGCCGAGTAGTTCACCTGGCCAATGGTGCCCACCACCCCGGCCACGCTGGTGACGTTGATGATGCTGCCGGAGCCCTGCTCCTTGAAGTGGGGGTGGGCCGCCTTGCTCATGAGCCACACCGCCTTCAGGTGGATATCGAGCACCTGGTCCCACTTGTCCACGTCCATCTTGTGCAGCATGGCCGGACGGGTGAAACCGGCGTTGTTGACCACGATGTCCAGGCCACCCAGCTCGTTCACCGCGGCGTCCACCAGGGCCTGGCAACCGGCCTCGCCGGCCACGTCGGCCTTGACCGCCACCGCCTGGCGGCCCATGTCCTGGATCTGTTTCACCACGTCCCTGGCCGGGCCTTCGCTGGAGGTGTAGTTCACCACCACGTCGGCGCCCTCGCGGCCGTAGGCCAGGGCCACGGCCGCACCCACTCCCCGGGAAGACCCGGTTACGATCGCCTTTTTGCCGCTTAGGCGCATGCGATTTCCTTTCTGCTATAAGCTCCGCCCAACCACCCGCCTAAAAATGGCAACGGCAAAACCGGGCGGCTTACGTTGTAACTTTAATGTAACTACTTTATAGCTACGCAGATGTTGCAAGAATCAGGCATATATGTCAAGCAAAAAGCGCCCCGCCGCGGCCAGCGCGCCCATCTTTTGCCCTGCCGGCCAGCGCTTTGACAGCAGGTACTTGCCCGGGTTAGGATCAACCTTCGGGCCGAGGTGTAGCATGGATAAGAGGTCCGCGTAATTATTGGGGATCAGGAGTCTACCCCCGCCAGGTCCCCGCGGAGGCTGGCCCCAGGGCCGGGGCAGGAGGCGCAGATGTCAACTAAAGAGGTTTTGACCCAAGACCAGGGCGCGGTGCGCATCCTCACCCTCAACCGGCCCGACAAGCTAAACGCCGTGAACCCGGCCATGATGGAGCAGCTCTCCGCCGGCCTGCAACAGGCGGCCGACGACGACGCGGTGGCCGTGGTGATCCTCACCGGCGCGGGCCGGGGGTTCAGCGCCGGGGCCGACCTGGACCTCTTCCGCCAGCTCGCCCGCTCCGGCGACCAGGCGCAGATCGACCACTTCACCAGCGCGGCCTTCCCCCGCGTCTTTGCCAGCTTTGCCAAGCCCATCATCGCGGCCATCAACGGCCCGGCGGTGGGCTGGGGCTTCACCGTTACCCTGATGTGCGACCTGCGCCTGATGAGCACCACGGCCAAGCTCATCGCCGGGTTCCTCAAGGTCGGGGTTACCCCGGAGTTCGGCTCGTCATTTCACCTGCCGCGCCTGGTGGGCTTGGCCCGGGCCATGGAACTGGTGCTCACCGCCCGGCCGGTGGAGGCGGACGAGGCCCTGCGCCTGGGACTGGTCAACCAAATCGCCGAGCCCGACGACCTGCTGCCGCGGGCCCTGGAGCTGGCCCAGACCATCGCGGACATGCCCCGGCCGGCGGTGCGCTTGGCCAAGCAGGCCATATGGCAGGGGGCCAGCAGCACCCTGGAGCAGGTGATATCCTTTGAGGTGGACCTGTTCCGACAGGCCATGGCCACCCCCGAGCACGCCGAGGCCCTCGACGCCATGCTGCGCAGAACCGGCAAGAGCCGCTAAAGGCCGGGGCGGCCCGGTCGAAGCCTATTGCTAATCGATCAACGACAGGATGTTGCCGGCGGTGATGGCCCGGCGTTCCTCCGGCCCCAGCTCCAGCTCATCGAACCAGGCCCGGAACTTTGCCGGGTCGCGCCAGGGCGAGTCAGAGCCGTAGATGATGCGCTCCACTCCCTTGGTACGGATGATCTCCACCAGCCGCGCCGGCTCGATTAGGTAGGAGATGTAGGAGATGTCGAAATAGACGTTGTCCAGCTCCATCAGCGGGTCCAGCTTGTGCCAGCCGTAGAGGCTGCCACCGTGGGCCGCGATGATCGGCACCCGGGGGTGGGCCGCGGCCAGGGCGGCGATCTCGGTGGGCTCGCAACCCTGCTGGTTGAGCATGCGCACCACCCACTCCAGGTGTGGCTTGGCCTTTAACAGCCCCCGAATGTACACGGTATCCAGGACCACCGGCAGGCCGGTCTCCGGCAGCAGCTCAAAGAGCCTTTGCACCCCCGGGTGGTCCAGCTCAAAGCGCTGGATAAAAGGGTGTAGCTTGACCCCCTTGAGCCCCAGGGCCACCGCCGCCTGCAAATCGGCGGCCACGTCGCCAGCCGGGTGCACGATGGCAAAGGGGATAACCTCGGGGTAGGTCTGGGCAGCCTCGGCTGACCAGCGGTTGAGCTCACCCACCCGGGCCGGCTTGCCGGTCATGGGCAAAAGCACGAAACGATCCGCCCCCAGGGACCGCTGCCGGGCCACCAGGTCTTCCAAGGTGCCGTCGCCGTGCAAGCGCCACTTGTGGGGGTCGTCGTCCTTAAGTACGTCGTCGAGCATGGTGAGCCGGCGGTTCAGCACGCCGAGGTCTTTACGCAGAAAGGCATGGGTGTGGGCGTCGATAAACACAGGGCCCCCCGTAATGGTTGGCCCAACCATAGGCACTGAACCCCCCTCAGTCAAGGTTGAGTGCCTCAACTCCCGTATGGTCGGGCGTTAGCCTTCGGGCCAGCGTGGTGGCAAGATTCCGAACGGTAGGAAGCAAGTCGGTTATTTGGTCGAGTGCCTCGACTCCCATAGGGCCGGGCGTTAGCCTTCGAGCCGGCGTAGTGGGCGAGATTCCGAACGGTGGTTTAGGTGGCTGCCCTCCTTTAGTTGAGTGCCTCGGCTCCCGTATGGTCGGGCGTTAGCCTTCGGGCCGGCGTGGTGGCAAGATTCCGAGCAGTGGAAAGAAATCACCCTCACGTCGGCGTGGCGCTCAGTCCTTGATGCCGCAGTAGCGCTCCAGCTCGGCGTAGCGGGGCGGGAACCGGGGCTCCATGCGCTGGGCGAAGAACGGCGTGGGCACCCGGCTCACCCCCCGCTTGTGGGTGGTGGCCAACCCGTCGGCCAGGTTGTCAAACTCCGGGCGCGGCAGGGCAAAGCACAGCTCGTCGTCGGCGGTCATGGCAAAGAGCCGCTCGCCCTGGGCCGGGATGATCACGTTGCAGCGGCCGGTGAGGTGGGGGTGGATGAACTCCTGGGCGCAGGCGCAGCGGCCGGAAAAGCTGCTCTGCAAGGCCCCGCCGTGGTAGTACAAGGCCCCCTGCACCAGGCGGACGACCTGGGCCGCGTTGCCGTAGACCAGCACCAGGTCGGGCTCAAACTCGGCCTTGGACAGGGGCGCCACCAGGATCGCAGCGATGGAGCCCAGCGGGGCCTTGGGCTGGGCGGCCTGGGTGCGGGCCGCCTGCTCCAGCGTGGCGGTGAAGTCGGGGTGGATGTGCTCGCCCCGGGTAACGAAATCCGGGTCGGCGCGTAAGCCGAAGATGGGTATGGATAGGGGACAGGCCATGTCTTGTTCTAAAAAACCCATGGCCCAGCCATAGCGCCGGGCCAGGTTCACCCCCTGGCAGATGTTCAGGCGGTGGCCAAAGAGCTTCTCCGGCCGGCGAAAACCCTCGGGAATCTCCGGCTCCGGCGAGAGCTTCACCGCCACCGGGAAGGTCAGCGGCCGGAGGTAGGTCTCCAGCAATTGGTTTAATTCCTGGTTGGTCATACTTGTTCTCCGCTGGGGGTGGTGCCGGCCGGGCCGGCGCTAAAGACGCTCCCGCGGCCTCGGGGGCTGCCCCAGGCCGCTGCCTGCCCATAATGGCAAAAAGCCCGGCGCGGCACAATAGCCCCGCGCTCCCGTCCGTCCGTCCTCCGGTGGGCCCCGGCGGGGTTTATCCTTTATTGATAAGCCCCTAACATGTTTACATCTCCCCGGCCCTGTGATAGATACTGGCACGGGTCGCCAACCGGCGGCTGCATGTAGTTGGAACGCGGCCATCATGGCTCTTATTAAACCCTGCGATATTTAAATGACCGAAAACAAAGAAAAAAGAACCGAACGCTACAACCCGGCCGTCCTGGAGACCCGCTGGCAACAGCGCTGGCAAGAGGCTGGGTGCTTCAAGGCCGTCGAGGACGAGTCCCGCCAAAAATACTACGTGCTGGAGATGTTCCCCTATCCCAGCGGCCGCATCCACATGGGCCACGTGCGGGTCTACACCATCGGCGACGTGGTGGCCCGGGTGCGCCGCATGCGCGGTTTCAACGTGCTGCACCCCATGGGGTGGGACGCCTTTGGCATGCCGGCTGAAAACGCGGCCATCGCCAATAAGACCCACCCGGCCACCTGGACCTACGCCAACATCGACAACATGAAGAGCCAGCTCAAGAAGCTGGGCTACTCCCTGGACTGGGACCGCGAGTTCGCCACCTGCGACCCCTCGTATTACCAGTGGGAGCAGTTGGTCTTCTTGAAGATGTGGCAAAAGGACCTGGTATACCGTAAGCGCTCCCTGGTGAACTGGTGCGATTCCTGCCAGACGGTGCTGGCCAACGAGCAGGTGGAGCAGGGCTGCTGCTGGCGCTGCGACAACCCGGTGAGCCAGCGCGAGCTGCCCGGCTACTACTTCCGCATAACCAACTACGTCGAGGAACTGCTCCAGTGGCTCGACAAGCTGCCGGGCTGGCCCGAGCGGGTCATCACCATGCAGCGCAACTGGATCGGCAAGTCCTACGGCGCCGAGATATTCTTCCCCTTTGACGGGCGCGAGGGCGGCATCGAGGTCTTCACCACCCGGGCCGACACCCTCTTTGGGGCCACCTTCATGAGCCTGGCCCCGGAGCATCCCCTGGCCCTTACCCTCTCGGCCGGCACCGAGCAGGAGCAGGCGGTCAAGGACTTCATCGACAAGGTCAAGCGCCAGTCTTTCAGCGACCGGGCTGACGACAAGCTCAAGGAGGGCGTCTTCACCGGCGCCTATTGCCTTAACCCGCTCACCGGCTGGAAGATGCCCATCTACGTGGCCAACTTCGTGCTCATGGAGTACGGCTCCGGCGCGGTGATGGCCGTGCCCACCCACGACCAGCGCGATTTCGAGTTCGCCAAGCAGTACGGCCTGGACCTGGTGGAGGTGATCGTGGGGCCCGACGGCCCCCAGGGCGTGGAGAACATGACCGAGGCCTTCACCGACTACGGCACCCTGGTCAACTCCGGCCAGTTCAACGGCCTCAGTTCCGAAGAGGCCAAGAAGGCCATCGTGGCCCACCTGGAAAAAGAGGGCCGCGGCCGCCAGACCATCAACTACCGCATCCGCGACTGGGGCATCAGCCGCCAGCGTTACTGGGGCGCGCCCATACCGGTGATCCTCTGCGACAAGTGCGGCCCGGTGCCGGTGCCCGAGAAGGACCTGCCGGTGGTGCTGCCCCAGGACGTGGAGATGGACGATACGGGCCGTTCGCCGCTGCCAGGTCTCGACTCGTGGGTCAACGTGAGCTGCCCCAACTGCGGCGGCCCGGCCCGGCGCGAGACCGACACCATGGACACCTTCGTGGAGTCGTCGTGGTATTTCGCGCGCTATGCCTGCTCGGACTACGATCAGGGCGTCCTGGACCCCGAGCGCACCGGCTACTGGATGCCGGTGGACCAGTACATCGGCGGTATCGAGCACGCGGTGCTGCACCTGCTCTACAGCCGGTTCTACACCAAGGTGCTGCGCGACTTGGGCCTGCTGGAGTGCGACGAGCCCTTTGAAAACCTGCTCACCCAGGGCATGGTCATCAAGGACGGGTCCAAGATGTCCAAGTCCAAGGGCAACGTGGTGGACCCCGACGAGATGGTGGGGCGCTACGGTGCGGACACCGTAAGGCTCTTTACCCTGTTCGCCGCCCCGCCGGAGCGCGACCTGGACTGGTCGGACCAGGGGGTGGAGGGGGCCAGCCGCTTCCTGCACCGCCTGTGGCGGGTGGCTGCGGCGGTGATCGACCAGGCCGGCGATACGGCCCCCTACGACGGCGGCGGCCGTCCGGGCCGGGCCATGGCCGAGCTGCACCGCAAGACCCACCAGACCATCAAGAAGGTGACCGAAGACGTGGCCGAGCGCTTCCAGTTCAACACCGCCATCGCCGCCATCATGGAGCTGGTCAACCAGATGAGCCTGGCGGTGCAGGACCAAAAGGAAGACGACCCCTTGCGGGCCGCGGTGCTCAAGGAGGCCCTGGAGGCCACGGTGGTGCTGGTGAGCCCCATGGCCCCGCACATCGCCGATGAACTCTGGCAGCGCCTGGGCCACCAGGAGATGCTCATCAACCACCCCTGGCCGCAGTACGATCCCCAGGCCCTGGTCAAGGACGAGAAGCTGGTGGTGGTGCAGGTGGGCGGCAAGGTCCGGGCCAAGCTCACCCTGCCGGCCGACGCCGCCGACGCCGACCTGGAGGCCGCCGCCCTGGCCGATGAAAAGGTGAGATCGTTCATCGCCGGCAAGCAGGTAAAAAAAGTGATTGTGGTTCAGGGTAAACTGGTTAATATCGTGGTGTGATACTTGCCGGGAGGGAGGCCCCCGTGATCAAAAAAGCACCTTGGCTGCTCATAGCGCTATTGGTGGTGGTTAGTGCCTGTGGTTACAGTTTCCGCGGCGGCAGCAACAACCTGCCTGGCGACGTGAAAACCGTGGCCATACCCACCTTTGCCAACCGCACCACCGAGCTGCGTATCGACAGCATATTGACCGACGACGTTATCTACCAGTTCACCCGCAGCGGCATGCTCAAGGTGGTCTCGCTGGACAAGGCCGACGCGGTGCTGCACGGCGCCATCACCAGCATCTATGTCAGCGACGTAGCTCTTACCACCTCTGACACCAGCCGCCAGCGCCGGGTGATCGTAACCATCAGCGCCAAGCTGGTGAGGACGCGGGACAAGAAGGTGCTGTGGAAGGGCAAATCGCTCTCGGAGTTCCGCTCCTACAGCGTGGCCAACGACCCGGTGGCCGACGAGGCGGCCAAGCAGGCGGCCATGGGCGAAGCGGCCGAGGAGCTGGCCCAGACCCTGCACGACCGCATCTTCGAAAACTTCTAGAAGCTGCCGGGGAACGCGGGTCCATGGCGGTCTCGGGCAAAGGCGGCTCTCGATCGGTGTCGGGCCGGGGCGGGTCCAAAGGGGCGCGGCTGTGGCCGGAGGTGGACAGCGGCGACCCCGCCCCAGTGTACGGGGTCTTCGGCGAAGAAGATTTCCTGGTCACTGAGGTGATCGACCGCTTTATCGCCTCGCCGGCCTTTGCCCAAAACCCTTCGCTCAACGTGGAGCGGTTCCTGGCCGGCGACACCCCGCCGGGGCGTGTCCTGGAGAGCGCGGCCACCCTGCCTTTCTTGGGATCGCGCCGCCTGGTCATAGTCAACGATTTTCATTTGTACAAGGCCGCCCGCCAGGCCGAGTTCGCCGACTACCTGGCCCAGCCGGCGCCGAGCACCTGCCTGGTGCTGGCCGGGGTGAAGCTGGACATGCGCACCAAGCTGGCCAAGAGCCTCAAGGCCGGCGGCAAGCTGCACGTGTTCAAAAAGATGTACCACCGGGACCTGGTGCCCTGGCTGCACCGCCGGGCCGCGGCCCGGGGCAATCGCCTGAGCCCCGGGGCGGCCGAGCGCCTGGCCGAGCTGGCCGGGCTGGGCCTGGGCGCCTTGGATTCGGAGCTGGAGAAGCTGTCGCTGTACGTGGGCGACGGGGAGGTCATCGGCGAGGCGGAAGTGAAGGCGGTGGTGGGGGCCGGCCGGTTGTACTCGATCTTTGATTTCACCGACGCCCTCACCGGCCGGCGCCTGGACCGGGCGCTCACCTCGCTGGATCAGCTCATCAGCTTGGGCGAGCCGCCGGTGCGCATCCTGGCCATGGTGGTGCGCCTGCACCGCCAGCTTTTACAGGCCCGGGCGATCTTGGACACTGGCGGCGGCCAGTCCGAGGTGCAGCGGACCCTGCGCACCCCACCGGCGGCCACCCGCACCCTGGTGGAGCGCGCCCGGCGTGAGTCGCCGAAGCGGCTCACCGGCCGGCTGCGCCTGGTGCTGGCCGCCGACGTGGCGCTCAAGTCATCGCCGGTGGCCGATCACGTGATCATGGAACGGCTGGTGATGGACCTATGCGCCTAGGGCTGGAGTTGCCGCGAGAGGGCCGATGGTTGCCGGTAGGATTGGGCGGGCCGGCGTGGAATGGAGCCCTCGGCGGGGTCACACAAAATGGGACCCGCCCGCGCGAGTCCCATGATCCGGCCGCCGGTTGGTCCCGGCCGGGCTTAGGAGTCCAGGGAGTCGACCAGGCTGGAGAGCCGGCTGATCTTGCGGGAGGCGTTGCGGCGATGGATAACGCCCTGGGCCGCGGCCTTGTCGATGGTGGGAATCGCCTGCTGCAGGGCCTGGCGGGCGGCGGCCTGGTCGCCGGCAGCCACGGCCTGGCGCACGGCCTTGATGGTGCTGCGCACGCGGGTCATGCGGGCGCGGTTGCGGGCGCGGCGCTGCAGGTTCTGCCGGGCCCGTTTCTTGGCTGAGGGATGATTGGCCAACTTGTGATCCTCCTGTGTATTTTTTCGGGGGGGCCTGCTTTTTCAGCTTCGACCAGCGGAGCCTGTATTTAGCTTCAGCCGTGGAGCCTGTATTTCGCTCCTGCCCCGATCCGTGGAGCTTGTATTTCGCTCCTGCCTCGGCGCTTTTGCTCTGGCCCCTGGTTCCCCGCCGGCCTCCGGTTCTCGGGCTTGTGTCGGGTCCCGCCTGCGGCTGGTTTTACCCTGGGCCTGGTACATCCCCGGTAACTGTTGGGGTTGGTTGACTGAACTTGTGTTTTTAACGGGCAGGGGAGTGACTGTCAAGGGATTTGTGCGTGAGCGCTGCCAGTGAAAAACAAAAGGTAACCCGGGCCGCCGGGGTGATTGGCGCGGCCACCCTGGCCAGCCGGCTGGGCGGCTACCTGCGCGACATGACCATCGCCTATTTTTTCGGGGCCTCGGCGGCCACCGACGCCTTTGTGGTGGCCTTTCGTATTCCCAACCTGCTGCGCCGGCTGTTCGCCGAGGGCAGCCTCACCGTGGCCTTTATCCCGGTTTTCACCGAGGTGCTGCGCAAGGACGGCCAGGACGAAGCGGTGTTGGTGGCCCGGTCCACCTACACGGTGACGGCTATCCTGTTGACGGTGATCTGCGGTTTGGGGATGGTTTTCACCCCGGAGCTGCTGCGGCTCATCGCGCCGGGTTTTAAGCCGGGGCAGGAGACCTTTGAGCTGGCGGTGCACCTGGCCCGCTGGTGCCTGCCGTTCATCTTTTTCATCAGCTTGGTGGCCCTGGCCGGCGGGGTGCTCAATTCCCTGGGGCACTTTTTTGTACCGGCGGTGACCCCGCTGGTGCTCAACATCAGCATCATCACCTGCGCGGTGGCCCTGTCGCCCCGGGTGGACCCGCCGGTCCTGAGCCTGGCCCTGGGAGTGCTCATCGGCGGGGTGCTGCAGCTCTTGTTGCAATTGCCGCTGCTCAAACATTTCGGGGTGGCCCTGCGGCCGGCCCTGGCTTTGGCCCATCCGGCCCTGCGGCGCATTGGCCGTCTCATGGTGCCGGCTATTTTTGGCGCGGCGGTCTACCAGCTCGCGGTGGTGATCAATACCATCCTGGCCTCCTGGCTGCCCAGCGGCAGCGTGAGTTATCTTTATTACGCCGACCGGCTCATCCAGTTTCCCCTGGGGATTTTCGCCATCGCGGTGGGCACCGCGGTGCTGCCCAGCCTGAGCCGCCAGGCGGCCGACGGCGACTACCCGGCGCTAATCGAGACCATGAACTACGGCCTGCGGGTTACGCTTTTCATCTGTTTGCCGGCCATGGTGGGGATCATGGTCCTGGCCGAGCCGCTGGTGCTGCTGTTGTTCGCCCGCGGCGAGTTCGACCTGGCCACCGCGCGCCAGACGGCCTGGGCCGTGTTCGGTTATGGCTTTGGGCTGCTGGGCTTCTCCGGGGTACGGGCGGTGGTGCCGGCCTTTTATGCGCTAAAAGACACCAAGACGCCGGTTATGGTGGCGGCGGTGAGCCTGGTGGTGATGGTGGGCCTGAGCCTGGTGCTCATCGGGCCCTTGGCCCACATCGGCTTGGCTCTTGCCACCAGCGTGGCCGGGCTGACCAACCTGGCCGGGCTGTTGTGGTTGCTGCGGCGTAAAGTGGGACCCCTGGGTATGCGGTCGGTGGCCCTGGCGGCCCTGCGCATGTTGGCCGCGGTGACGGCCATGGGCCTGGCGGTGGCCGCCTTGGCCTACCTGCCTGATTGGGGCTCGGTGGGTTCCCTGGGGCGACGCTACGCCCGTCCCTTGGTGGCGGTGGTGGTGGGGGCCGGGGTGTACCTGGGCCTGGCCCGGCTCTTGCGCATCAGCGAGCTGCGCGACCTGGGGGGCATGGTGGGGCGGCGCCGGGCCTAGCCGGTGACTGCCATAGCAGCTAGGTGAGGCGCTGGAGCACCTTGCCCTGGCTGTCGACCACGAAGACGTTGAAGCCCTGGTCCTTGGCCTGGGCCAGGAGCTGGTCGCGGTGGATGGCCTCCACTGAACGTTCGGTGTTCTCCTGCGACGGCAGCATGCGCATCAGGATCTCACCGTCGGCCTTTTCCCGGGTGGCGGGGATGAACTGCACGCCCTGGTCGTCGGCCAGGCCCAGGAAGGTCTCCTCCTCGGTCGCCTCTTGGGGCTTGTCCACGATTATCCAGAGGTAGTCCTCGGTATTCACCTGGTCGGTCATTGCCATTCTCCGTAAGGCGCCGGGAGGCGTGGCTGGGGTTTCGTGGGTATATCCTTTGCTGCGGCTCGCCAGGCGGGCCGCCAGAGCTCTAGATTAATGCTAAATCGCCGGGCGCGCAAAACAAGTTTTGCCGGGTGGCCGGGGGGGCTCTAGACGCGGGCCTGGAAGCCGTTGCTGTAGAGGTCCATCAGGCGGGTGACCTTGCTCACGTAGCCGCGGGTCTCGGCCGGCCAGGGGCGGCCGGCCTCCACGTTGGCCGGGCCGAAATTGTAGGCGGCCAGGGCCTTTTTCAGGTCTCCGTCAAAGCGATCGATCATCATGGCCAGGTAGCGCACCCCGCCGTCGATGTTTTGCCGGGGGTCAAAAGGATCGCTCACCTTGAGGTCGCGGGCCGTCTCGGGCATGAGCTGCATCAGGCCCATGGCCCCGGCCGAAGACACGCAGGCCGGGTCGTAGTCGCTCTCGGCCTTGACCACCGCCCGTACCAGGTGGTGCGAGAGCTTGTGGCGCCGGGCGGCCTTGGTGATTAGCCTGTCAATATCTTGACGTTGCTGCAGGGTGTTTTGGGCGGTTTGGCGGGGGGCTGGTGTCATTTTTTCGGCGGCTTCGGACGAGAGCGAGGCGAACCGACCGCTGGCCGGCGGGCGGGTGAGCCCCTGGGCCGCCAACTGGTAGGCCTGGATGTACTGGGGCAGCCGAGTGGGGGGGCGCTGGGGGCCCGCGATGCGCAGAGAGCTGCTAAGCATCATCAATTCAACTACTTGAGCTGCCAACCTGCCGTTGCCGCGCGCCATGGCCGACTTGAGCAGGTCGCCGTAGGACGCGCTAGAGGCGCCGGGCGAGGGGGATCGCACGGCCGGCGGTTGGGTGATAGCCGGCGGCAGGGGGCGCACCGAGGACATAGTTTTCCTCCGCAAGAATTACACGGGGAGAAAAAGCAAATTCCTTGCCAAAACCGGCCCACGCCCCGGTTGCGTCGCCGGGGGCCTTGCGGTATGGTGGCGGGGCTCCCGCGGGAGCGGTGATTTTCTTTTGGAGCCAAAATGGGACTACTCAAAGGCAGCGCCACCTTGACCCGTTACCAGGTCGACGGCGCTCTGCCCCCGGACGCGGCCGACTTCCTGGACCGGCGTATCCGCCGGGGCCTGTTCATGGATATCGAAGACACCACCGACGAGTTGGCCGTGGGCTGGGTCTCGGCCGGTGATTTCCTGGATACTTCCTTTGCCTATGCCGGCTACAGCCTGGGGCCCTACGTGGTCTTGGGTTTTCGCGTGGACCAGCGCAAGGTGCCGGCGGCCATGCTGCGCAAGTACCAGCGCCTGGAGGAGATGAAGTTCCTGGCCATGAGCCAGGACCAGGGCGGCGCCCGCTTGAACCGCGCCCGGCGCGAGCAGCTAAGGGAACGGGCCCGGCTGGGCCTGCTGGCCCGCATCCCTCCCACCACCCAGGTCTACGACGTGGTGTGGGACACCGGCCGCTCTGAGCTCTGGATAGGCTCCGCCTCCCGCGGGGTCCTGGACCGCTTCGAGGATCACTTCAGCCGGTGCTTCAGCCTGGGCCTGGTGCCGCGCCTTCCTTATTTATTGGCCGGCGATATCTTAACCGACGAGAACCAGCGCGAGCTGTTGGCCGCCGCCCGCCCCCTGGATTTCTGAGCCGATGGTCAAGCGGTAATGGACGTACTCACCATACTCAACGAGAAGGTTTTTCTGGGCCAGGAGTTTCTCACCTGGCTGTGGTGGCTGGCCGAGCAGGAATCCCCGCACCGCACCGGCGACGACCGGGTGGTGGAGGTGATGCTCGGCGACCACCTGGTGCTGGGGCCGGCCCAGGGGCGCGAAGGGGCCCGCATCACGGTGCGCGGCCACGAGGCCTCTCTGGCCGAGGCCCGCGAGGGGCTCAAGCAGGGCAAGCTGGTGGAGAGCCTGCGGTTGGGGCTCATTGTGGACAACGAGGAGTTTTGGCTGAGCCTGCGCGCCGCGGACCTCACCATAAGCTCGCTGAAGCTGCCGCCCATGCAAGGCGGCGATGACCACGAACCCGGCGGGCTGTGGCTGGAACGCATCGCCCTGGTGGAGATGGCCATAGCGGCCCTGGACGATTTGCTGCGCTCTTTCCTGCAGGCCAGGCTGCCCGACGACGGCCGGGATTTCCGGCAGACCCTCACGGCCTGGATGGAAGAGGCGCGCTAACCAAGCACTACCGAGCGGAGGGATACGTGGGCGCGATCATACGCATGATACTGAGCCTGTTGATGGCGGTGGTGGTGGCCGCGGCCCTGGTGCTGATGATCACCTCGCGCCAGGTCAAGGACGCCGAGGTGGCCCCGGCCTATGCCGCCCTGGCGGCCCAGGACCAGGCGGCCCGGGTGCAGGGGACCGGCGGCGTACGCCTGGCCCAACCCAAGCCCATCGTACGGGTGGTGCAGTGGGCGGCCGAGACCCTGGACCTCGGCCATAAGGTAGCCGGGGTGCGGGTGCCCCCGCCCTGGCTCATGTCCCTGGCCGTGGCCTGGGACCGGGCCAACATGCCCTCCTGGTGGTGGCTGCCCCTGTTAATCCTCGGGGTGCGCTACCTGCTGGGCGGCTTTGCCCATCGCCGCGTCCGTGTGAAATAGACTCGTCAAAGAACGCGCGAGCGGAGGATGAGAGGTGACGAATCTCTAACGCGTGGACTTGGACCTATTTGCCAGCCGCGGCTCGCGGCGCGGCGCAGCGTGCCGCTGCTGCCATATGGGCCGAAGCACCTTCTTTGTGCCACCCACCTCATTCAATTGCCACCGACCAGGAAAAACCGACACGGCATAAAGTCGGCCTCGAGCGGAGCAGGGGGGGCGACGAATCTCTAACGTGGGGACTTGGACCTATACGCCAGCCGCGGCTCGCGGCGCGGAGTGGAGGCGGGCCTTGAGGTAGGCGAGCAGCTCGGGATCATGGTCCTCCACGTCAAAGCAATAGCCGGTCTCGCCAAACAGCGCGCCGGGAATCTCGTTGCCCCGCCCGTCGGGATCGCTGATCTCGTCGGCGTAAAAGCACACCGACAGCAGTAGGTCGTCGCCGATCTCCACCACGTCGATCAAAAAAAACACCGGCCGCTCCCGGCCGGGCGGGGGAGGCTCCAGGGTGAAGCGCAGGCTATGGCTGATGCCCGGGCGGGCCAGGAAGGACCCCCGGGCCGACTCCAGGGAGCCGGCCTCTTGAGCCAGCTCCAAGAACGCGCGTTTAAGGTCGTCGCGGGCCGGGGGCCAGGCCGCCAGGTATTTTTCCAGGTCGTCGGCGCCTTGGGTGATGTACATGTCTTGCTACCTCCGTGAAGGTCTCCCGATCTGGTCGCGTCAATCGGGTTTGCGGTGGCTGGCCGGCGCGCCGGTCTTTAGTAATTCTTGGGGCGCTTTTTCACTTGGAAGGGAGCGTCGAGCACTTTGGTGAGCGCGTCTAAGGCGGTGTCCAGCACCCCGTTTTCCACCACGCAGGAAACGCTGGAGATGGAGGTGGCGATGGCCAGGCAGGTGATCCCCGCCGCGGCCAGGGCGCCGAGCATGGCCCCGGGTATGATGGGTTTTTCACGCAGGTGGGGTCCGAAAACGCTGATGATGGACACCCCGGGGGTATAGGTGATACTGCCGGCCGCCACCCGGGGCTTTATTTCTTCCAAAACGCCCAGGGCGTGTTCCATATCCTTGTGCGACACCACCAAGGCGTAGTTGGCTCTCTGCTCCCGGTCGACGCTTTGCACGATGAGCTCCAGGTTGATCCCGGCGCGCCCCAGGGCTCCCAGCACCGCGGCCGAGGCCTCCGGCTCCGGCGGCACCGCCAAGACTCGCACCAGGGTCTGGTCGTCGCTCCGCATGATTCCGCCGACCTTGATTTTATCCATGGCCTGTTTCCGACTCCATCCGCAGGCGGCGCTCACCCGCGCCACCGGCCAAACCAAAAATTATACCGTCTAGATTCGATCATGGGCTGGCCGGGGGTCAAGGAGAAACTGGCGCGCCGGGGTGGAACTTAGGCTTGCCTTGGAAACACAAGCCGGTTAATCTATTATGCGAATCAAGGTATGACAGCCTGCACCCGCCCTGGGAGGATGGACGACATGAGCCAGAGAATTCTTATTGTGGATGATGATCCGGACTTGGTGGAAGCGGTCAGCATGTTGCTGGAGGCCCAGGGTATGGAGCCCATCGCGGCTTACGGTGGTGCGGAGGGTTTGGCCAAGGCCCGCAGCGAGAACCCGGACCTCATCGTGCTCGATATCATGATGCCCGACAAGGACGGCTACGAGGTGGCCAAGGAGTTGGCTGCTGACGACCAGTTGTCCGACATACCAGTTATCATGCTCACCGCGGTGACCGACTACGTGGGCAGCACCGCCTATTCCCACGCCTCGGGCAAGGAATTGGTGGCCGACGATTTCTTTCCCAAGCCGGTGGAGCCTGCAGCCCTGGTGGGCCGCATCGTGGAGTTGGTCGGCGGCTCCTAGGGCGCGCCGCCGAGGCCAAAGAGATCACACTAAGGGGTGTCGTTCAGGCGCCCTTTTTTGGTGCCGGGCGGTCAGTCGGCGGGCCTAGAAGTCATCAGTATCCATCTCCGTGAAGAAAGGGTCCTCCTGGGTGTACCCTCGCGGCAAGGTTTGCCGGCCGGCGGGAGCCTGCCCGTTAGCGGCCGGGCGGTCGGGCTGCGCTGCCGGGGGCAGGGCCTGGGGGGCCGGCCAGGGCTCCGACTCGGTGGCCACCTTGAACTGCCTCATTTGGCGCTTGAGTTGTTCGGCCACCGCCGACATCTTTTCGCTGGCGCTGGCCGCTTCCTCTACCATGGCCGCGTTGTGCTGCACGCTGCGATCCATCTGGCCCATGGCGTGGTTTATCTCCTCGATGCCGATAGCCTGCTCCTGGCTGGCCGCGGCTATCTCGTCGATGGTCTCAGCCACCTCCTGGACGTTGGCCATCACCTCGTTGAGCAGTTTACTGCTCTTGGCCACCATCTGGTTGCCCATCTCGACCTTGGCCTCGCTCTCGGCGATGATGGCCTGTATCTCCTTGGCCGCCTTGGCCGAGCGCCCGGCCAGGTTGCGTACCTCGCTGGCCACCACCGCAAAGCCGCGGCCCGCCTCGCCGGCTCGCGCCGCTTCCACCGCGGCGTTTAGAGCCAGGAGATTGGTCTGGAAGGCGATTTCGTTGACCACGCTGGTGATGTCGGAGATTTTGTTGCTGGACTCGGTGACCGCCTGCATGGCCGCCGCAGTACCGGCCACCACTTCTTTACCGTCGCTGGTCATCTGGGCGGTGTGGTGGGCCACGTCGTTGGCTCGCCTGGCGTGAGCCGCGTTTTGCCGGACGCTGGCGGTGAGCTCCTCCACCGCCGCGGCGGTCTCCTCAATGGCCGCCGCCTGGTGCTGGGTGTGCTCGTTGAGGTTTTGGTTGAATTGGTTGATCTCCTCTGCGTGGGAGGTCACCAGGCCGGTTACCTTGATCACCTCGCGCACCGTCTCCGCCAAGCGGCGGCTGGTTTCGTTGAGATCACGTATCATCTCGCCCAGTTCGTCGCCGCGGTTTAGGTAGTCTTCTTGCGCTTGGAAGGTGAAATCACCGTCGGCAAAGGCGGCGATGGCCCGTCGGGTCTCGGCGATGGGCCGGCTGATGCTGCGGGCCAGCAGGAGGCTCAAGACGATCCCGGCCGCGATGGCCACCAGGGCGATGACCAGGATGAGCACCTGTACGCGGTCGGAGGTCTCTTGGTATCGTTGGACGGTACGGTTGGCCTCCTGGGTGAGCGTCTCGGCCAGGCGGTCGATGTCGTGTCGCAGGGAGTTGAGCACCCGGTGCGACTGCTCGTGGAGTTTTTGCAACCGGTTCTCGGCCCGGCGCTTTACCGCCGGTACCACCCGTTCCCGCATTAACAGGTCGTAATTCTCGTGGGCCTGTATCAAGAAGCTGAACCAGCGCTTCTCCTCGTCGGTCTGCATGGCCTGGGACACCAGCCGGCGAAATTGCTCGACCTGGGTCTTGGCCTTGTCGTAGCGGAACAAGGAACTTTGATCGCCGTTGATGATGAGCTCGGCCTGGGCCTGGTACATCTTCATCAGCCAGAACATCATCTGGTTAACCGCGTCGAGCTGCCCGGCCTCGGTAATCACCCGCTTGTATTCCCGGGCCAAGGCCGAAATTTGCATGCGCTTGCGCAGGGAGGCGGCTATCTTGCGGCCGTTTAGTTCAACCTGCCGGATGAACTTGTCGGCCATGGCCAGGGACTTGGCCAGCACCTTTTGCCGCTGGTAACGTATCTCCGGCACGATCCCCTGGTGAAATATCTTAACCAGGGTGGCGTCGGCCTGCTTGATGCGGGCCAGCATATCCCGGTGCTGCCGGGCAAGGGGCATGGCCTGAATTTTGTGCAGGTAGGAGCGGAAATCAGCGGTAATGGCGTCAAAGGTCTTTTGCTGGGACAGGTCCCGGCTGATGAGCAACTCGGCCTGGCTCTGGGTGCGCTTGGCCACTTGCAAGGCGGCGCTGGTCACTTCGCGGGCGTCTTGCAGGTGACGTGCGGCTTGGTCGGCGTTACCGGCCAGGTTGCGCGCCGCCCAGAAGGCGACTACCCCCAAGGCCAGCAGGATGACCACGATGATCATGGTCAGGCCCAGGATTCTCTTGCTCAAGGTTAGTTGCACGTCCTGTCCCCCTGGTTGGGTTAAGCGCTCTAGTTCCCAGAGCGCTGCACCTACTATCATACCCCAACCGGGCGGGATAATGAACAATGCGCATATTGGTTGCGTTGGCCGCTGGTGATGCTATGGTGGCGGCAGGATTGCCGGGGCGGCCGCCACGCGCCGTCATGACACTTATAATCCAGGAGACGCCAGTGCCCTATCTCGAGATCGGCGACCGTAAAATCTACTACCAACTGCACGGGAAGGGCGAACCGATCGTCCTCATGCATCACGGTTTTGCCAGCTTGCAGATGTGGAAGGATATCTATCCCCACCTGGTGCAGGCCGGGTTCCAAGTGTTGTTATACGATCGGCGGGGTTATGGCCGCTCCGATCGAGGAGATGACTTCTGGGAGTTCTACGTAAGCGACCGGTTCCGGACGCAGATGGTCGAGGACCTGGCGGCGTTGCTGGAGGCCTTGGACCTGGGGCCGGTCCACCTGGCCGGCCAGTGCGAGGGCGGGGTGATCAGCGTGGACTTCGCGGTGGCCCATCCCGAGCGGGTGCGCAGCCTGGTGCTGGGCAGCGTGCAGACCTGGTCACTCACCGACATGGTTACTTTCAACGCACAGAAGTTTCCCTTGTCCTTTGCCGAGCTGGACCCGGCCCTGCGCGATAAGTTCGCCCTTTGGCACGGGCCCCAGTGGGGCGCGGAATTCTACGACCGGGCCCGGCCCAAGGGTGGGGCCTACGGGGTTGGTTTCTTTGACCTGCGGCCCCAACTGGCCCGGGTGTCGTGCCCGGCCCTGGTGATCTACCCCGACCGCAGCGCCTTGTTCGACGTGGAGCAGGGTGTGGCCATGTACCGCGTTTTGCCCCGGGCCGAGTTGGCGGTGATGCCCTACTGCGGGCACAATATCTACGAGTATCGTCCAGGGCAGTACCTGGAGTTGGTGTTGGGCTTTTACCATCGCCTGGCCCAGGGCCTCCACGCTGACAAGGCTCCCGGCCACGACCACCCCGACCCCAACCAAAGGACCTGCGCTACGTGATTAGGTTTAGTGCACTGCCAGGGGAGAACCGGGCGGAAAAGCCGCCTCCGCCGGCCGGGCTTGCCCTGCTGTACGCATGGTTGCCGCTTAGGGCTACTGGTGGGCGATGATCCCGGGTGAGCGGGAGGGTTGAGCCCGGGCGGGCCGGAACCTGGCGTACGGATGAGCTGGGACGTGGCTGCGGGAACGTGGTCCCGGTGAGTTGGGGTGTGGAGCCGGCCCGATGAGCCGGGAGGTGGCTCCGGGAACGTGGTCTCGGTGAGTTGGGGTATGGAGCCGGCCCGATGAGCCGGGGTGTGGAGCCCGGATTGTTAGCCGGGTTTTTGAAGTCGCCAGCGGGGTGGAGAGTGGTGGAGACGAAGGGACTTGAACCCTCGACCTGTGCGTTGCGAACGCACCGCTCTCCCAACTGAGCTACGTCCCCACAAGGGCGGTCTGCCACCCGGCTGGAATATACCGGGCACCGATGGGACTGTCAACCTGGCCGGCGGTGGCCTCCAGACTCGACAGCCACGCGCCACCGTGATAGCATCGGCCAAATAACGGCCCGAAAACCCTGGACACCTGCCACCGGGGGCGGTGCGGGGCGGGCCCCGGCGACTACGGCAAACAAGGGGGCGACATGTCCCGCGCGGCGACCATAAAGCGCGATACCAAGGAGACCAGCATCCAACTTACGCTGGAGCTGGATGGCGAGGGCCAATCCCGCATCAGTACTGGGGTGGGGTTCTTTGACCACATGCTCACCCATGTGGCCTTTCACGGCTATTTCAACCTGGAGCTGACGGCCAAAGGCGACCTGGAGGTCGACGCCCACCACACGGTGGAGGACGTGGGCATCTGCCTGGGACAGGCCATCAACCAGGCCCTGGGCGACCGCTTAGGCCTGGTGCGCTACGGCAGCGCGGTGGTGCCCATGGACGAGGCCCTGGTGCAGGTGGTGGTGGACCTGTCCAACCGGCCCCTGCTCAAGGTGAGCGGCCGTCCCTTGCCCGGCCCGGCCGGCGGGTTCGACGGCCAGTTGGCCGAGGAGTTCTGGCGGGCCCTGAGTCTGCACGCCGGCCTTACCCTGCACGTCCTGCTGCAGGCCGGCGATAATGACCACCACGTATTGGAGGCCGCCTTCAAGGCCCTGGGCCGCGCCCTGGACCAGGCCACAGCGGTGGACCCGCGCTCCCGGGGAGTGGCGTCCACCAAGGGGGTGTTATGAGTTGGCGTAAATGGGTTTTGAGTGTGACGGCCGTCTCGGTCCTGGTAGCCATGGCGATCACCCTGGGTTGCGCGCGCCGGGGACCGGCAAAACCAAGGCTCACCACCTGGCGGCCGGCCTCCCTGGCGGTGCTGCCTTATAGCGAGGTGCTGCCCACCTCGGGCAACGCCACCATGGCGCGCTCGCCACTGACCTTTGCGGTATACACCAGCGGTCACATCAAGCCCAACGCGGTGGCGGTGCTCAACGACGCTCTCATGACCCTGTTGCCCCGGGTGGCCAAGGTGCGGTTGGTGACCGGCCCCAAAGTGGGAATCGCCGCCGGGCGCGTCATGGGTCGCGGTCTTTATGTCAATCGCCGCCAGGCCCTGGCCGCCCTGGGTCGCAAGCTCAAGGTGGACGGGGTGATGGTGGGCTACGTGTACCGCTTCCAGGACCGCGAGGGCGGCCGCCTGGCCGTGTCGCGGGCGGCCTCGGTGGCCTTCGACCTGGCGGTGGTGCGCTCCTCCGACGGCGCGGTGGTGTGGAAAAATTCCTTTGACCAGACCCAGCAGCCACTCAGCGACAACCTGATGCGCCTGGGCGACTACGCCCGCCACGGTATCCATTGGCTTACGGCCGACGAGTTCGGCCGCTTTGGCTTGCAGCAACTCCTGCGGGATTTCCCCTGGCGCAAGAAAACGAGCAAATAAGACGTGGAAGCTATTCCCGCGGTTGACCTGAAGGGTGGCCGGTGCGTGCGACTGCGCCAAGGCCGCATGGACGACGAAACGGTATTCTCTTCCGACCCGGTGGCCATGGCCCACAAGTGGCAGGCGGCCGGCGCCGGGCGCTTGCACGTGGTGGACCTAGACGGCGCGGTGGGGGGACGCCCGGCCAACGCCGGGGTGATCGGCCGCATCTGCGAGGCCCTGGACATACCGGTCCAACTGGGCGGCGGCGTGCGCGACCTGGACAGCCTGGAGCGCGCCCTGGAGCTGGGGGTGGACCGCGTGATCCTGGGCACCCTGGCCGCCCGCCAGCCCGAGACCGCGCTGCAAGCGGCCCGGCAACACCCCGGACGGGTGGTCATCGGCATCGACGCCCGTGACGGCAAGGTGGCGGTGTCGGGCTGGACCGAGACCAGCCGCCTGGATTTCCTGGAGCTGGCCGCGCATTTCGACCACCCCGAGGTGGCGGCCATCGTTTTTACCGATATCGCCCGCGACGGCATGCACACCGGGCCCAACCTGGAGTCAACCCGGCGCCTGTGCCAAGAGGTCGCGGTCCCGGTGATCGCCGCCGGCGGGGTGCATGACCTCGACGACGTGCGTCGCCTCCTGGACATGGAGCACCTGGGCCTGGCCGGCTTTATCACCGGCCGGGCCATCTACGAGGGCACCCTGGACCTGGCCGAGGCCCTGCGGCTGGTATCCGGCGCCAAGGCCTGAGTGGCGGCCGGCCGGCGGCCTAGGCCCGGCGACGCGGAGTGACCAAGCAACGGAGAAGAGAGATGAGAAAAACGCTAGTGCTTGTTCTGGCGGTGACCCTGTGCCTGTCTTGTGTCGGCGCCTGCGGCATCGGCGGCGATGACGGGGGAACCGTTTCGTCGTCAGTGGCCGGCTCCTGGAAAAACATAACCAACCACGGGGCGTTGAACGAGCTGGATACCCTGGTCCTCAACGAAGCGGGTACCGGCATGGTCCGGTTCAACAACGGGGTGAGCCAAAACCTGAGTTGGTCCACCATCGGCAATAACCTGGTCATACAGTTGGCCGGCGGCAGTGCTCTCAGCGGCACCTACGCGGTCAGCGGCAGCACCATGACCATCGACTGGGGCGGCAACGTGGATATCTTCGCCCGCTAGCCAGCGGTCCGGGGTCAAGCTCACCAGGAGCGTCCGGGCGAGGACATTCTCGGGCGCGGTATTCTCCTGACCCGCTGTAACCTAGTGATGGTGGTGGCCGCCCTCGCCGTGGCCGCCGGCGGCCACGTAGCGGGCCTCGCCGGGCCCGGCCGCCGTGGCGCTGAGGGTCTCTTCGTCCTTGAGATAAACCGCCTGGCCCGGTTGCAGGGTCTGGAAGCCCCCGGGGCCTTCCACCTTGATGCTGCCGCTGACCACCAGGAATATCTCCTCGTGGCCCAGGCCGGGACGCAGCAGCCGCGGCGGGTCACCGGGGTTGAGTACGCCGTAGAGCATGTAGCAGGCGTGGGTGTCGAGGTCCTTAAGCCCCAGCACCGTTTCGCCGCCTTCCCGAAAAACCCTGCCCGCCAAATCGAACACCTTGATCACCAGTACTACTCCTTAATCGATCACCGGGGTTACCCCCATCAATGAACACATCACCGGGTCGGGCAGCCCCGGGGCCGGGGCCCGGAAGCGGCAACCGCCCCCGCACTCCGCAGCCGCCGGGCACTCGGCGCAGCCGACGATATCGCTAAGCGGCGTGGGGCGCTGCCGGGCCCAGCAGGTCCACAGCCCCTGGTCCAGGGTGCCCAGCGGGCGGTCCAGGTAGAAGCCGCACTTGGCCACCCGGCCGTCGGCGGCCACGGTGGCCAGGTGCAGCCCGCAGGCCATGCCCCCGCCGCCGCCGTGATAGGCCCCGCCGTAGGCGTGGGCCATGGCCTCGGCCGCCCGGGCCGGGCTCACCGTCAGCCCCGCGTCGTCGCCGAGCCGGCCGGCCGGGCAGGGCGCGTCAATGCCCCACTCCTGGGCCTGCAGCTCGCGCACCAACTCTTGCATCTGGTCGAACTGGTCCAGGTTGGCCGCGTGCACCATGGTGGCCACCGAGAGATCCAGCCCGGCCCGGCGCGCCGCGCGGGCGGCGGCCACCGCCGGCTCAAACGATCCCGGGCCGCGCAGGGCCTGGTGGCCCTCGGCCATGCCGTCCAGGCTCACCTGCACCTCGTCCACTGCCAGGGAGCCGGCCTTTGCCTCGTCCAGCAGCAGGCCGTTGGTGAGCAGCACCCGCCGCAGGGAATTGGTGGCCAGGTAGGCGTTGATGGCCTCCCACTGGGGATGCATCAGCGGTTCGCCGCCGCTGATCAACACCCGCAGCCCGCCCATGGCCTCGAACTCGCGCAGCACCGTCACCACCTGGGCCAAGGGCAGGTCCACGCCTTGGGCCGGGCCCAGGTAGCAGTGGCCGCAGGCCAGGTTGCAACGCCAGGTGATCTGCAATTCCAGGTAGCGCAGTGAGGGGCGCGGCGCAGGACCCAGGACCAGGGGCATGGGCCTCGGCTCCGGCGATAGGCTGAGCAATCCTTCGGCCAGGCAAAAGGCCTCGAACTCGGGGTCGAGCCCGACCTCGTCCAGGGTGAGGTGCCCCCGGCAGCGGGCCAGGGCCTCCAGGCCGTCCTGGTTCAGCTCGTAGAGCTCGTCGGCCCGGCGGTGGTAGAGACAGGGCTCTTCCAGACGCCGCAGGCTGATCCCCTCGGCCAGCCGCACAAACAGCCCCCGGTTCGGCTCGGCCCCGGGCATCACTTCAGTCCCAGGTTGCGGCCCCGGGCCAGGAGACCGGCGATGGCCCGCAGGCCGCCGCAGGGGGCGCAGTCGGCCGGGTCCACCGCGGGGTCGCGGAAGTCGCAGCCATCGACAAGAAAATCGCAGCCGCGGCAGATCGCCATCAGGCGGGGGTCATCCGGGTCCAGGCCAAAGAGCGGCTCATGCTCCTGCGGCTCCAGCCGCTCCACCGCCGGGTAGAACTCCGGTCGCTCCAGGAGCCATTCCAGGCCGCCGCAGCCCGGGGTCTCTTCTTGGCCGGGCTTGTGGTAGCGGCATAATCTGGGACAGATGATTTGGCGCATGGCAACCCTGGTGGGCCGTGGCGGCCCGAAAAAAACAAAAAGGGGGAGGCACCGAGCCTCCCCCTTCATCGCCAGCTTAAGCTAGCAGGAGCTCTTGCACTTGCAGAGCCCGCGCTTGGTGCGCTCGATCTTCTTGATCTTCATGATACGCCTCCGTTTTCTACTCCTTCATGGAGTAATTATGATTACTAAAAATCTTACTGCTACTGGTCCGAAAGTCAAGCCAAAAGCTCGAAACGATATCAATTGCGCCAAACTGGCCATGAACGGGATACATAACGTGTCCGATGGTGACGAGCCTAAGAAGGGACTTTTGGCTATTTAGTTTTGGTCCCGGCGGGGCATGGCCTCGGCATCGGGATAAACTTTTCCCCTCCCAAACTACAACAGCTTGGTTTTCCCATCTCTTTGTGTTAGTATTCAACAAGTAGCCGGGAGCAAGGATAGGCCCTGGCGTGCAATGCAACCTCCACGGAAGGCCCGATGAAGCCATGGGACGGCGCCTTTTTGGGGGATTTTTTATGTCCTTAACCATAGGAACCATGGCCAAGCTCGAGGTGCAGACCGCTTTGACCATGGGACAATCCCAGGCGGCTGACATGGGCCTGGGCTCCAAGAGCGCCGGTGCGCTGAGTATCAACAACTTGATGCAACGGCAAGATCAAAAGGGCTTGATGAGCCAGCTCATGTCCAGCGGGATCGGCATAGGCAAATCCGACTCCAAGGGCCTGGGCCTGTCCAGCAGCCGGCTGCGCGGCGCTGGCTTGACTAACGACCTCATGTCCGTTGGCAAGGCCGCCCTGGCCATCGGGCCGGGCCGGGAAACCGGGCTCAGCGCCAGTTCATCGCTCAGGCCATCGGGCGGCATTATCAGCAAGCTGGTCTAGCCGGCCGCAGATCAAGGCGTGAGGAAAGGCGTCCCCGCTACGGGGGCGTCTTTTCTTGTTAGTGGTAGGGGGCGGGGTCGGCCAGGTGGTTGTCGGCAAAGCCCCGGCGGCGCAGGCGGCAGGAATCGCAACGGCCGCAGGCGCGGCCGTGGGCGTCGGGATCGTAGCACGAGCGGGTGAGGGAGTAGTCCACCCCCAGGGCCAGGCCGCGGGCAATGATCTCGGCCTTGCCCAGGCCCATCAGCGGCGCGTGGATGGCCATCGCCAGCTCGCCGGTCACCCCCGCCTTGGTGGCCAGGTTAGCCAGGCGCTCAAAGGCGGCGATGAACTCCGGCCGGCAGTCGGGATAGCCGGAGTAGTCCACCGCGTTGACCCCGATGAAGATATCGGCCGCGCCCAGGACCTCGGCCCAGGCCAGGGCCAACGACAGCATCACCGTGTTGCGGGCCGGCACGTAGGTGGCCGGTATGTCCTGGTCCTCGGGCTCCAGGGGCCGATCCTTGGGTACGGCCGCGCCACCGAAAAGGGCCGAGCCGCCAAAGGAGGCCAGGTCGATTTTTACCACCCGGTGCTCGGCTGCGCCCAGGGACGCGGCCACCCGGCCGGCCGCCGCCAGCTCCACCCGGTGGCGCTGGCCGTAGTCCAGGCTGAGGCAGTAGCAGGCGAAACCCTGCTCCCGGGCCAGGGCCAGGCAGGTGGCCGAGTCCAGGCCGCCGCTGAGCAGGATCACCGCCGGGGCGCGGGTCACGCCGGCGACTCCGGCAGCTTGGGGTTGAAGTAGCCGTGCTTGAGCCGGGGGAAGCGGGCCCGCAGTTCATCGATGAGCTGGGCGATGCCCAGGCGCTGCTCGGGCTTGGATAGCTCCAGGCGCTTCAGGTAGGCCTCGGGGTCGATGTTGAGGTTGCGCCACTGGATAAGGTCCAGCTTGGTGCTCTCAATGAGGCTGATGAGCGCCGCCACCTCCTCGGGACGGTCGGTCACCCCGGGCATGGTGAGCAGGTTGATAGAGGCGTGGCCGCCGGCGCGCTTCACCTGGCGGATCGACTCGATGGCGTCTTGCAAGGACCAGCCCTGGGGCCGGAAGTAGGCCTGGTGCCGCTCGGGCACGAGGCTGTTGAGCGACACCCGGATGGAGCTGAGCCCCTCGCGCATCAGGCGGGCCACCACCTCCGGCCGGCTGCCGTTGGTGTTGAGGTTGATGGTGCCCCGCTTGCGCTGGGCCCGGATGAGGCTGATGGATTCGGCCAGGAGTTCGCCGTTGGTCAACGGTTCGCCCTCGCAGCCCTGGCCAAAGCTCACCAGGGGATCGCGTCCCTTGTGGAAGTGGTGCAGGGCCACCTCGGCCACCTCGGCCGGGTTGGGGGCGAACTTCATGCGCTCCTGGGTCACCGGGAAGCGCCCCTCCGGCTGGTGGGAGAGGCAGCCCAGGCAAGAGGCGTTGCACACCGGGGCGGTGGGCAAGGGGGCCTCCCAGCGTCCCAGGGCCAGGTTCCGGGCCGCCGGGCAGCAGTAGGTGAGGGCGCACTTGCCCAGGTGTTGCCACAGGCGGTTGTCAGGATAGGTGCGCAGCAGACGCTGGGCCGCCTTGGTTATGCGCTCCGGGGAGGGGAACCGGGCCGGGTCCTGGCGGGGCAGGAGGTCTACCCGCAGGCCGGTCACCACGAAGCGGCCCCGGGAAAAACCCACCGCCGCGTAGGCGAACAGGGGCAGGGGCGGCGCGCCCGGGGTGGTGTGATAGGCCGCGTTGAGGGTGGCGGTGTAGGCCGGGGCCATGAAGGCGGCCACCGCGATTACCCGGCCTTCGCCGCCGGGCTGGGTCTCGAGCACGTCGAAACGTCCGCGGGAGCTCATACCCACCGGCAGGCGTCCGGGCAACAGGAACAGCTCGCTGCCCTCGGGCAGGGGAATGCACTGGCGCTCGTCCACCGGCTCCCAGGCCCCGGCCGCCGAACCGACCAGGTCCAGGTCGGGATGGTCGAAGATGTTGCCTTGGTCGTCGGCAAATACCAGGGAGGGACGGCTCACTACTGCTCCAACGGTTGGAAGTCAGAGGGCCGGAAGCCATGGTCCTCGCTGTAGTGCTGGCCCATCTTGGAGGCAAAGGACCAGTAGGTGTTCAGGTCCGCCTTCATGCCCGCCTTTTGCAGGCCCTGCTCCAGGTCCTTGAGCCTGGGAGGGCAGCCCTTGACCAGCACCTCTTGCTGGATGCGCTGGTCGCCCCGGCGACTCTTGATCATGCAATTGCCCAGGAGCACCGTGGCCTTGGCCTGGCCGGTGGGGGCCATGGCCTTGCCGGTGAGCACCTCCACCCCGCCGGGGTCGTGGGCCGCGCAGGCGGCGATGCCCATGATCATCAGCGGGTTGTAGATAAACGAGCAGCCGGTGCATAGGGTGTGGTCGTACTTGGGCAGGATAAAACCCTTGACGTTGTACTTCTTGAATGCCGCCGGGGTGTAGGGATCGAGCCAGGGCCAGTCCCAGTCCAGGTCCAGACGCACATCCTCCACCAAAGGCCCGCCCACCGTGGGCGGTGCCGTCAACTCGCGGCCCAGGGCCCGGGCCACCTCGGCCAGGTGTTCCACCTCCGGCAGGTCGGCTCCGAGCACCGCCGCGCCCACCAGGTCGGCGTCCAGGGCGTCGCGCGCGGCGATGAGCAGGTCGCTGCGCTGGGCCCGGCCGGTGTGGGCCGGTCCCAGGGCCAGGCTGTAGAGCCCGTCGATGAGGGCCAGGTCCGGGTACAGGGCCAGGGCCTGCAGGGCCACGTGGTGCGAAAGCCGGCCCTCGGCGTCGTGACAGGCCGCTTTGGAGCGCACGTGCAGGCAGCCCTTCATATTTTTGAGCGACAGCGATACCCGGGTCTGGTTGTGGGTCTTGAGGGTGGGCAGGCTGATGACAAAGTCCTGCTCCAGGGCGGGCTCGGCGATCTTGAGCTTGAGGCCGCCGGTCTCCACCTGGCGGAAGGGACCCTGGTTGAGGTCGGCCAGGGTGAGGTCGTAGCGCTGGGCCAGGGCTGGGTAGCCCAGGATATCCATGGTGAGATCGGTGGCCAGGCCGGCATCCTGGTTGACCAGGCCGCCGTCACCCACCGTGATTTGGCCGGCCCCGGCGTCTTTGAGCGCCCGGATGAGACCCTCCAGCACCAGGGTGGAGGTAACCACGCCGTAGGGAGGGGTTTCCATCTTGGTGGGCAGACCCACCAGGTTGGGCTTGACCAGCACCCTGGCCCCGGCCGGCAGGTGTTGGAAGCCCTCGCACAACTCCAGGGCGCGGGCCACGGCGGAAAAGATATCGTCGGCGATCTTGACCAGGGCCACCGGCCCGCGTTCGACCCGAGGGGGATCGGTCGGACTCATGAACTACTCCCTCTTGCAGATGATAGGCCTTGGGCCTTGTTTTCTATCACGCCCAGCCCAGCGCGACAAGAGCCGGCGCTTTTGCGGCTGTTGATACGCTTGGTTCACCTGGCGCCGAGATGGCTTCAGACCCTGGCCCGCCGGCACCCGGGCAGTATGGATTTGACTGGCAGGTGTTGCGCGGCGAGCTGGGATACGGTCACTTGTGGGCGGTCATGGGTCGCCGGCTGGCCTCCAGGGCGCCGGGCCTTGACCTGCCCTGGCGGGACGGATATAGTAAGTAGTTGAAGTGAGAGGGCTTATCTGGGAGGTGGCCATTGATGACATGGGTTCGCAAGCCCTTGGTGTGGCGCGGCTTGGCCTGGTTGGTGGTGTTGGTATGCGTGCTGTTTGGCTATCGCGGCCTGTCCAACCTGCTCGAGGCCAAGGCCCAGCTAAACCAGTTGAGGGCCACCAACCAGCGATTGGCGCAGGATAGCCGCGAACTCTACCGCACCGTGGTAAGGTTACGGTCCGACGCCGGGGCGGTGGAGCGGGCCTGCCGCCGGGATATGGGCATGATACGCCCCGACGAGGTGGTGTACCAGGCCTCCGCGCCGGCCGCCAAAACCAACTGAGGGTTCAGGAGGGCGTTTTGTTCGACCAATCCATCGGTGAAAACGAGCGGATTTTTTTGGAGACCTGGGTTGCCGAAAACCCCGGTTCCCGCCAGTTTGTGCGCCTGGCCTGGGCCTACACCCAGGAAGATCGCTGGGACGACGCCATCGCCATACTCCAGCGGGGCCTGGTGATCAATCCCGGTTTTATCGAGGCGCGCGCCCTCCTGGCCGGCGTATTGGAAAAGCAAGGCGACGCCGACGGCGCCATCGAACAGCTCCAGCTAGCCGCCCGGGAGCTGCAGGGGCATTACCCCATCTTCGAGGAACTGGCCCGCCTGCAGGACGAGGCCGGGCGCACCTCCCAGGCCCGGCGAGCCGCGGCCGCGGCCGAGGCCCTGGCCTGGGCCCTGGAGGATGACGAGCCCCCGGCGGCCGAGCCGGTGCCGCCGGTTCCGGAGGCCCGGAAGATGGAGCCCGCGGCCCGGCAAAAGCTGGTGAGCCGCCTGGACGCCTTGCAACGCGCCGCTAAGCGCCGGTCCCAACGGCTAAGCTCCTAGCACCGAGCGGTAGCTGATCCTTCAACCCACAGTCGATCCACGATCACGAGAGTTTTAAAACTATGTACAGCACAGCGGAGTTTCGCAGGGGGCTCAAGATCGAGCTCAAGGGTAAGCCTTACGTCATCGTAGAGTTCCAGCATGTCAAGCCGGGCAAGGGCGGGGCCTTTGTACGCACCAAGCTGAAAAACCTGGCCACCGGCCAGGTGCTGGAGGAGACCTTCCGCTCCGGCGCCAAGGTGGGCAAACCCGACCTGGAAGAGAAGTTCGTCCAATATATCTACCAAGACGGCGACAGCTACGTGTTCATGGACCAACAGACCTTTGAGCAGGTATACATCGCCGCGGAGTACATCGAGGATGTGATCCCCTTTTTGCAGGCCAACGTGGACATGTCGGTGCTCTTTTTCGAGGGTCGTCCCATCGGGGTGGAGTTGCCTCCCTCGGTGGTGCTGGAGGTGACCAGCACCGAGCCGGGCATCAAAGGCGACACCGCCACCGGGGCCACCAAGGCGGCTACCCTGGAGACGGGACATGTGGTGCAGGTCCCGTTGTTCATCGAAGAAGGGGAAAAGCTCAAGATCGACACCCGCACCGGGGAGTACATGGAACGTGCCTGAATTTAGGCCCAACTTCATGGCCACCGGCATTGGTTCGCTGCCGCACCGCCAACCGGCCGCGGCGGTGACCGACGTATTGTCGCGCCTGGCCGAGATGCCCTACTGGCCCCAGTTGCCGGGACGGGACCCGTCCGAGGGCATGAACGCCCAGTACGCCGGGGCCCTGGCCCCGCTGTTGTCGGTGGACCCGGCCGACGGCGAGGTGCGTGTCAATCCCGGTTTGGACCGCGAATCGGCCCTGGCCGGGTTTTACGAAAGGCTCTGGGGCCAGGCCGATGATTTCGGCCTGAGGTCCGAGTCGGCCGCCGGTTTTTTTGAGTTTATCGACCAGGTGACCGCCGCGCCGGCCGAGGCCTATCCCTGGGTCAAGGGGCATGTGACCGGCCCGCTCACCCTGGCCGCCTCGGTGCTGGGCGCCGACGGCAAGGCCGTGCTCTACGACGACGAGGTGGCCGAGGCCGTGGCCCGGGGCCTGGGCGCGGCGGCCGCGGCCCAGGCGGCCCAGATGGCGCCCTTGGGCCGGTCGGTGATGATTTTTTTTGACGAGCCCTTCCTCTCGGGGTTTGGCTCGGCCTTCACCCCGGTGGCCCGGCAGCGGGTGGTGGAGCTCTTGGGTTTTGCCCACGAAGAGGCCCGCCAGCGCTGCGACGCGGTGTTGGGGGTGCACTGCTGCGGCAATACCGACTGGGCCATGATCGTGGAGTCGGGCACCGACGTGCTGAACCTGGACTCGGTGGGCTACGGCCAGCACTTGCTGCTCTACCCCGAGGCCGTCAGAGAGCTCTACGCCCGCGGCTCGGTGGTGGCTTGGGGCGCGGCGCCCACCGAGCAGTACCAGGGCCACGAGACGCCCCAGGGGCTGTGGGAAGAGCTGCGCGGCCTGCTGGACCAGGTGGCCGCCCTGGGAGTGGAGCCCGCGGTGATCAAGGCCCAAGGCATGATCACCCCGGCTTGCGGTATGGGCTCGCTCAGCCAAGACGCCGCCCGCGCCATCTTGGACCTCACCCGCGGCGTGAGCGAGCTGGCCCGGCAGGATTACGGCTAGGACCGCGTCCGGCTGTGGCCGGCAATCCAGCGACAAACAAACTCGCCCCGGCCAAGCAGGTTGCTCGGCCGGGGCGAATCATTGTGATGGTTGGGCGGGCGCCTAATGCTCTAACGGTTCTTCGCTGGCGCGGGGGGTGTAGCCGAAGCGCATGGCCACCCGCCGGAACCAGCCGGTGATGTCTTCCAGGATGAGGTAGGCGCAGGGGACTAACAGCAGGGTGATGACCGTGGCGAAGAGCACCCCGAAGCCGAGGCTCACGGCCATGGGAATCAGGAACTGGGCCTGCAGGCTGCGCTCGGTGATCATGGGGGCCAGGCCGGCGAAGGTGGTGAGCGAGGTGAGGATGATAGCGCGAAAGCGCATGGGCCCGGCCTGGCGTATGGCTTCCAGGGCCGAGGCCCCTTCTTCGCGCAGGGCGTTGGCCCGGTGGATGAGCACCAGGGAGTCGTTGACCACCACCCCGGAGAGCCCCACGATGCCGAACATGCTCAGTAGGGTGAGGTTGAGCCCCATGACCAGGTGGCCCAGGATCGCCCCCACTATGCCGAAGGGAATGGCCAGCATGACGATGAACGGCTGGGTGAAGGAGCGGAAGGGCACGGCCAACAGGGCGTAAATGGCGAACATGGCGATGGCGAAGCCCTCGAACACCCCTGCCATGGACTCGGCCTGCTCGCGCCCCTCGCCCTCCATGGTGTAGCGCAGGCCGGGGTGTTGATCCAGTAGCCGTGGCAGGTAGTCGATCTCCAGCCACTTGCGCAGCTCGGCGGCGTTGGCGGTTTTTTCATCCACGTCGGCCATGACCTTCACCACCCGGCGGCGCTGCGACCGGCTGATGGTGGAGTACCCCCGCTGCAGGCTCACCTCGGCCACCTGACTGAAAGGCAGTTCTTTGCCGTCGGGGGTGCGGATGCGCATGGACTCCAGGCTGCTGAGGCTGTGGCGTTCCTTTTCCGGAAAGCGCACCAAGACCTTTACCTCGTCCTTGTCGCGTTGCAGGCGAAGGGCCTCGGCTCCGTAAAAGGCATGGCGCACCTGCAGGGCCAGGTCCGATAGGGTGAGGCCCAGGGCGCGGGCACTGGGCTTGAGCTTGAGCTGAATCTCTTGCTTGCCGGGCAGGAAGCTGTCACCCACATCGAAGATACCGGGGTGCTTGCGCAGCTCGGCCTTGAGGGCCTTGGCTGCGGCCGTGAGCTCGGCGTGGTTGTCCGAGGACAAGTCCACCTCGATGGGATTGCCGGCGCTGAACAGGGTGCCTTGGTAGGTGATCTCCCGGGCGTCAGGCACCGGGCCTACCTTCTGGCGCCACAGCTTCACCAGCTTGGCCGAGCTGATGCCGCGTTTTTCGCTGGGCAGCACCTCCACGTACATGGTGGCCAAGTGGCCGCCCAACTCGGTGGCACCAGCGTTAGGGCCGTGCCGGCTGCCGATGGCCATGCCCACGATGGTGGCGGTATATTTAAAAAGGGGCTCGGCGTCTTTACCGCGTTTCTGGTCCAACTCGTGCAGGGCGTCGCGGATGCCCTGCTCCAGCTTTTTTACCACCGCCAAGGTGTGCTCCACCGGGGTGCCGGTAGGCATAACCACCGCCGCTTGCAGCACGTCGCTATCGACCTTGGGGAACAGGGTGAACTTCATGATACCGCTGGTCCAGAAGCCCAGGCAGACCAGCAACAGGGCCAGGCCCAGGGCCACGGTGGCGTAGCGCCATTCCAGGCAAAAGTCCAGCAGGCGGCGATAGGGCCCCTGGATCACCCACTGGAGTCCGGCGGCCGCCTTGCGCTCCAGCCGGGTGGAGCCGCGGTTGTCGCCAAAGCGCGAGCGGGCCAGGTGGGCCGGCAAGATGAACAGGCACTCGGCCAGGGAGGCCAGGAGCACCACGATCACCACCAGCGGGATGTTGCGCATCATCTTGCCCATGGCCCCGCTGGCCAGTAGCAGAGGGTAGAAGGCCACCACCGTGGTCAGCACGCTGAAGATCACCGGCCGGGCGATCTGCAGGGTTCCCTCCACCGCCGCCTTGAGCGGACTCATTCCCTCTTCCCGCTTGGTGTACACGCTTTCGCCCACCACGATGGCGTCGTCCACCACGATGCCCAGCACCATGATGAAGGCGAACAGCGAAATCATGTTGATCGACACGTCCATATGGGGCAGGGCCCAGATGCCGGCCAGGAAGGATATGGGTATCCCCAGGGTGACCCAGAAGGCCAGGCGCAGGTTTAAAAACACCCCCAGGAGCACGGCCACCAGCACCAGGCCCATGGCCATGTTGCGCAGCAGCAGACGCAGCCGGCTCTTGAGTACTCGGGACCGGTCGCTGTACACGCTGATATGTACGCCGGCCGGCAACTGGGGACGTACCTTGGCGATGTATTGCTTTACCTCGGCGGCCACGGTGAGGGCGTTTTGGTCGGCCACCCGGGAGACCTGGATCACCGCGGCCGGCTTGCCGTTGAAGCGGGCGTAGACATCGGTGTCGGCGAACCCGTCGCGCAGGGTGGCGATCTGGCCCAGGGTGACCACCGTGCCGTCGGGGCGGGTCAGTACCGCGATGTCCTTGTACTCGTCGGCGTGGTAGCGGCGGCCCTTGGTGCGCACCAGTATCTCGCCGCCGCTGGTCTTCACCGAGCCGGCCGGCAGGTCCAGGCTGGCGCTGCTCACCAGCTTGGCCACCTTGCCCAGGGTGAGTCCATACTTGCGCAGGGTGGCCTCGGATATCTCGATGTGAATCTCTTCGGGGCGGGGGCCCGAGAGATCGGCCACGGTCACATCGGGCAGGTCGGTTATCTCGTCGCGGATTCGCTCGGAGATACGCTTGATGGTTATCTCGGGCACATCGCCGTAGATGGCCACGCTGATCACGCGCGACTTGCGCGTGAGCTGGCTCACGATGGGTTTCTCAGCCTCCTCGGGCAGGGTGGTTATGCGGTCCACCTCGGCCTTTACATCGTCGAGTACTTCCTTTACGTCAAAGCCATCATCCACCTCGATGGTGACAGTGCCGTAGTTTTCCCGCGCGGTGGACTCCAGGGTGCGGATACCGGTGATACCGGCAACGGCTTCCTCCACGTGGCGCAGGATACCTTCTTCCACCTCGGCCGGCGAGGCCCCGGGATAGACGATGGTCACCTGGATGACGTCCATCTCCAGCTCGGGGAATATCTCGATCTTGATGGTCAGGGCGGTGACGATGCCACCGATGACCAGGAGAAACATCAAGAGGTTTGCGGCCACGTGATTGTCGGCAAACCATGCCAGCAGATTTTTCACGACTTGGTCTCCTCGACCGCCGGCAGGGGCCGCACCCGCATGCCGTCGGTGGCTTCACCCAGGGGCGAGACCACCACCAGGTCACCGTTTTTCAGCCCACCGGTGATCAGCACCTGCTCCTGTTGGAACCGCGACACCTTGACCCGGCGTAAACGCAAGGTTCCGCCATGGTCCACCACCCAGACCACGCCGCCCTGGCGCAGGGCGGTCCGGGGCAGGAGGCTAACGCCGGGCACCGAGCGTCCCAGGATATCCACCTGGGCGAAGACGCCCACCGCCAGCGGCGGGCGGCGTTGGTAGGGGTGCTCCACCCGCACCACCACCGGCACCAGCCGGGTGCGCTGATCCACCTTGCCCTGGGCCCGCACCACCCGGGCGTCGAAGGCCTGCCGCTGGCCGGCGAACTCTACCACCACCTTGGCCGGGGAGCCCTGGGCGCCCTCGCTGGTGAGACCGGGCACCTTGATCCAGGCCAGGTCGCGGTCCTCCAAGTGCACCACGATCTCGACCGCGTCAGTGCCAAAGACCTCGGCTACACGTTCGCCCACCCGCAGGTATTGCCCCAGGTCGGCCAGCTTGGCGGCCACCCGGCCGTTGTAAGGGGCCTTCACCTCGGTGCGTTGCAGCTTGAGCTTGGCCACCTTGAGATTGGCCCGGGCCGCGGCCAAGGCGGCCAAGGCCGAGGCGAGCTGTGGCTTCTTGGCCACTAATGGTGGCGGCTGGGAGCCGGCCCGGCGGTCGTGGGCGGTGAGGCGCCGCCACTCCTCTTGGGCTGCCTTGGCCTCCTCGCGCCGCAGCTTGACCGTGGTTTCAGCCTCCTTCACCCGGGCCCGGGCCTGGGTGATGGCCAGTTGGTAGTCGCTGGGGTCGATCTTCAAAAGTATCTGGCCGGCGCTAAAGCGGCCGCCGTTGACCAACGATGGCGAGACCCAGACTACCGGTCCGGCTACCTGGGTGGCCAGGTAGGACTGGCGCATGGGCGCCACGGTGCCTTCACCGTTTACCCTGACCTGCCGGGTGGCCGTCACCACTTGCACCACTCGTACTGCCGGGAAGGTGGTGCGGGGCTTTTTGCGGGCCATGGGTTTGCGGCTGGTGGACATGACCACGAAGATGGCCAGGCCCAGGATCAACAGGCCCAGGGCCCAGGCGAATTGTTTAAGCCTTTTGGGTTTGGACAACATGGCTACTCACTTGTTTGCCGCGGCCGGAACCAGGCTCCGGTCCCAGCCGCCGCCCAATACGCGGTGAAGGGTTACGCGGTTGGTAAGCACCGCCAACTCGTTGAGGATTAAGTCTTGCTCCACTTGGTAGCGGACCTTTTGGGCGTCCAAGACGGTGGTGTAGTCGGCCAGGCCGCGCAGGTAGCGGGATTGGGCCTCCTCCAGGGTGGCGCGCGCTTCCACCAGGGCCTTGGCCACCAGGTCGCGCTGGGCCATGCGCTCCTGGCGGGTGAGCAGGGCGCCCTCCACCTCGGCAAAGGCCCGCAGCACCTTTTTGGCGTATGCGGCCGCGCCCTTTTGACGGCGGGCCTCGGCGGCGCGCTGCCCGGCGGCCAGGCGGCCGGCGTTGAAGATCGGCGCCGAGATGCCGGTGGCCAAGGACCACAACTCGCTGGCTGGGCTAAACAGGTCCGACAGCTCGCCGGAGGCGGCGCCCCAGTTGGCGGTGAGCCGGATGGTGGGGAAGCGGGCGGCCTTGGCCTGGCCCACCCGAGCGTTCAGGGCCCGCAGGCTGGCCACTGCGGCCCGGACATCGGGCCGGCGCAGCAGTAGTTGTGAGGGCAAGCCGGGCGGCACCGGGTCCGGGCGGTGAAAGTAGTCGGTCGGATGCCGGCGGGCCGGTGAGGTCTTGGGATAGCTGCCCACCAGCACGGCCAGGTCTTGCTGGAGCTTGCCCAACTCCAGGCGCAGGGAGGGGATCAAGGCGTGGGCCACGGCCAGGGCCCGGTTGGCCTGGCGTACTGCCAGCGCGCTGCTCAAGCCCCTCTGGTAGCGGCCGCGCACCACCGCCAGGCTCTGACGGTAGGCGGCCAGGGCCGACTCGGCCATCTGCAGGCGGCGCTCGGTGGCCTCCATGGTGAGATAGGTGGAGACCACCGAGGCCACCACCGTCTGGATAACCGTGCGCTGGTTTTCCCGGGCCGCCAGCAGGTCGGCCTTGGCCGCTTCGTCGGCCCGGGCCAACCGCCCCCACAGGTCCAGCTCAAAGGAGGCGGCCAGGGTGAGGTTGTAGTTGTTGCTGGGCCCGGTGTCGAGCGACACGCCGGGAACCGGGGAGGCGCTCTCGGGTGATTTGCTGCGGGTGGCTTTGCCCTCCAGACCCAGGGAGGGGAAACGCTGGCTGCGGGCCTGGGTGAACAGGGCCCCTACCTCCAGCACCCGGGCCGCCGCTTCCTTTATGTCCAGGTTATACTTCAAGGCTGCGGCCACCAGCCGGTTTATCTCCGGGTCGCCAAAGGATTCCCACCAGCGGTCCCGGGGCTTGAAGGCGCTATCCCCTTGGCCCACGTGTTGAAAGGCCGCTGGCACGGAAACCACCTGGGGCGGGCCGGTCCAGTCGGGCCCCATCTTGAGGCAGCCGCTGAGCCCGGTGGCGGCCACGGCTACGGCCAGCCCCGCGGCGACGGCCCAGGCCAACCGGCTAAGCGTCGTTGGACGTTTGGTCATATGCCAATCCCATGCCCTTTATGCAAAAACTAACAATATGGTTCACTACCTGGTCTATAAACTGGTCGTCGTAGTCGCGGCCGACGATACGGCTCACCAGTACGCGGCTGAAATTGAACTGCAACACCATGGAAAAAATGCTGAAAATATACAGGTTTGTCTGCTCGCGTCCCACCCCGGGCGGCAGTTGAGGCGTTAGCTGCCGTAGCAGAATCTCGAAGATGGGCTTCTGCCCCTGTTCGAAGATCAAGTCGTAGGCTTCGGTGGGCTGGGCCATCTCGCGGGCGATGAGCTGGTGGAACTTGATCGCCTGGTCATAGGTGGGAAAGCCGGTGATGAACTCCTTGGCCAGCAGGCGGATCAGCTCGGCCGGGGGCAAAATACCTTGGGCGGTGGCCTGGGTTAAGACCTGGCGGATTTTTTGGGCGCGGGGCAGCCAGCGGGAGCGGAAGACCTCCAGGTAAAGGTTGCGCTTGTCGCCAAAATGGTAGTTTACCGCCGAGAGGTGGGTGCCGGCCCGGGCGGTGATCTGCCGCACGCTCACCTCGGCGTAACCTTGTACGGCAAACAGCTCCAGGGCCGCGTCCAGGAGGCGCTCTTTGGTATCGTCGTTCTTGGTTGCGGCATGTTTATCGGCGGTTTTCATACGAACATTTGTATCGAACGAACGTTCGAACGTCAATAGCTTTTTGGTGGCGCCACGCCTGGCTCCAACGAAATCCAGCCGCCAGGTATTGACCCCGGGGTAAAGCGTGTATACCTTTGGAATATTTCG
>Ga0256835_1000174_pt1 | contig 52483 bp, 46 predicted proteins | sample PIR30metaG_FD_185972 | JGI IMG/M metagenome (GOLD analysis project Ga0256835, IMG submission 185972) | Hydrothermal vent microbial communities from East Pacific Rise, Pacific Ocean - PIR-30 | ecosystem: Environmental > Aquatic > Marine > Hydrothermal vents | place: Pacific Ocean: East Pacific...
GGGGGGGGGGGGGTGGTGCCTCGTGCTGTCCCGCGGCGGGAGGCTGACGCAACGGATCGGGCTCGCCGGGGCGGTGGCGGCGGCCGGCGCGGGAGCGCTGGACACGGTGGAGAACATGGCGCTCGCCCACGTGATCCTGGGCGGCGCGGCCCGGCCGTGGGCCACGCTGGCCACGGCGTGCGCGGTCCCGAAGTTCGCCCTGGCCGGTCTTGCCGTGCTCGTGCCGGTGGTACTTCTGATCCTCCGAGTGTCGGGGCGCGGAGGAGAGGGGCGGGCGGCTGGGCTATGATGCCCGCATGGAACGGGATCACTCCCTGATCTCGGTGATCGTGCGCACGAAGGACCGCCCCCGGGTGCTGCGGGAGGCGCTCGAGAGCATCGCAGTCCAGACCTGGCGGCCGGTCGAGGCCGTGGTGGTCAACGACGGCGGTTCCGCGGTAGGCGAAATCGTGGAGGCGTTCGGGGGCCGGCTCGACGTGACGCTGCTGGAGCACGAGCGAAGCCGGGGCCGTGTCGAGGCGGCGAACGCGGGGATCTCAGGGGCACGGGGCGAATGGATCGCGTTCCTCGACGACGACGACCTCCTGCTCCCCGAGGGTCTCGAGGCGCTGATGGGGGCCACGGGCGGATGGGCATGTGTGGCGTACGGCCGGGTTCCTGCCGTGCGCTACCCGCCGGAGGGCGGGGAGGCCGGAAGGACGATCCGGACGTTCGGCATTCCGTTCGACCCCGACCTGCTGCTGTTCGAGAACTTCATCCCCATCGTGGGTTGCCTGATTCCGAGGGAGGCGCTGGAGGCGGTGGGCGGACTGGACGCCTCGCTCGAGGTGTTCGAGGACTGGGACCTGTTCCTCCGCCTGTCGGACCGCCTGGAGTTCCGGTTCGTCGACCGCGAGGTCGCGCGGTACCGCATTTTCGGCGAAGGGTTCATCACCGGAGCCGGGGGGGCGGGACTCCAGCACCGCGGCCGGGTGCGGATCTACGAGAAGCACCGGGAGCGGTACACCCCCGAGGCGTTGAGCCGGATGGTCGTCGCGGTCAAGGAGCGCCTGGTTCCCGCTGAGCTGGAGCTCGCGGACGCGGAACGGGACCGGCGGCTCGAGGCGATGGAGGAGGGGATCGCGTACCTGAGGTCGCAGGTCGCTGCGCTCCGGGAGGAGGCCTCCGGCTGGCGCGACCGCGCCCGCACCGCGGAGGAGACCCTGCTGGGAACGCTGGGGACACTCCCCTCAGAAACACAAGGGACAGTCCCCTCAGAAATTGGGATTGGGGCGCGATCCACCGAGGGCGGGGTAGATGTGAAGGAGACACTCCCCATTGACGGCGCGGAACAGGGGACACTCCCCGGCAGCGAGGAAGCACCAGGTTCGAGCGGACCTGCGCTGGGGAGACTCCCCGGGAGTGAGGCCGTGGAGGGGACACTCCCCGAGGGTGGGCTGCCGAAGGTCTCGGTGGTGATGGTCAACTACAACGGCCGCCACCACCTGGAGCGGTGCCTGCCGGCTCTCGCCGCGACGCGGGGCGTGCCGCTCGAGCCGATCGTGGTGGACAACGGATCGACGGACGGCTCGGTGGAGTGGCTCCGTGAGGCCCATCCCGAGGTGGTACTGCTGCCCCAGGGCCGAAACCTGGGGTTCGGGGCGGCGAACGCGATCGGGGTCGCTGCGGCGTCGTCGGAGTGGATCGCGCTGCTCAACACGGACACCGAGGTGGAGCCGGGCTGGCTGCTTCCGCTGCTCGAGACGATGCAACGTGACCCGGGGATCGGGGCGGCGTGCAGCACGCTGCGGCTGCTCGAGCGGCCGGAGATCCTCAACGCCCGCGGCGGCGGGATGACGAAGCTCGGTTTCGGCTTCGACCACCGGTTCGGCGAGCCGTACGTGGCCGAGACCGCCGAGCGGGAGGTGCTGTTCCCGACGGCGGCCGCCATGCTGATGCGCCGGCACGACTTCCAGGCGCTGGGCGGGTTCGATCCGGCCATGTTCATGTACCACGAGGACGTGGACCTCGGCCTCCGGATCTGGCTCTCCGGCCAGCGGGTCGTGGTGTGCGGCCGCTCGGTCGTCCGGCACCTGTTCGGGGGGACGACCCGGACCGAGCGTTCGCTGGCGTGGCGGGAGCGCCTGGGGCAGCGGCACGCGCTGCGCTCCCTCCTCGTCTGCTCCGAGCCCATGACGCTGGCGCGCGCCCTCAAGGGGCTGCTCGGCCTCTGGTGGCGGCGGCGGGCGTTCGGACGGGCCCTCCACGCCCTCGCCTGGAACCTGCTCCACCTCCCCGGGACGCTCGCGCGCCGGTGGAGGGTGCAGCGCGTCCGGAGGATCCGCGACCGCGAGCTGTTCGAGCGGTGGCTGATCCTTCCGGGGCCGTGGCCGCCGCCTGCGCCCGAGCTGCCGCGGTCCGGCGGCCCCGGGAGGAAGACGGACTGGATCGAGAACCCGGTGCTCCGGCCCGGCGAGGCCTCGGCGGTGGGCCGTCTCGGGCCGGGGTGGTATGCCGCCGAGAACGTGTCGGGCCGGAGGGCGAGGCCGACGTGCGGCCGTGCGGTCTGCTGGCTGAAGGTCGCGCCCTCGGTGACGGGGCGGATCGAGCTCGAGGTCCACGTTCCGCCGTCGGCCGCTGGCCGGACGCTGACGGTCCACGCCAACGGCGCGGAGGTCCGCGAGACGCTGGACGGCTCCCTGTGGCAACGGGTGGCCGTGTGGACGGCCTCCACGTCCCAGGGGATCGTCACGGTGGAGATCGATGTCCCCGAGTGGATCCCCCACGAGCTCGAGGGGAACTGGGACTTCCGCCGTCTGGGTTGCGCCGTCGCCTCCGTCCGGTTCGTGCCCGACGAGCCGGTCCGGACCACGGAGGAGCCGCTCGTCACCGTGTTGATCCCGACCTACGAACGGGCGGCGGTTCTCGAACGGACGCTGGAGGCGCTGGCCGGCCAGACGTGGGGACACTTTCAGGTGGTGGTGGTGGACGACGGCTCGTCGGACGGGACGCCGGAGGTGCTCGAACGGTGGAGCCGGAACGGGCGGCTGGATCTCGTGGCGCTCCGTCAGGAGAACTCGGGTCAGGGAATCGCCCGGAACCGCGGGCTGGCCCACGCACGGGGCGACCTCGTCCTCTTCCTCGGCGACGACACCATCCCGGAGCCCGGGCTCGTGGAGGCCCACGTCGCGATGCACCGGAGGACCGAAGGGCCGTGCGCGGTGGTGGGGTACACGGGGTGGGACCCGGAGACGGTGCGGGAGACCTCGGCGCTGCGGTACGCCAACGAGGAGGGTCCCCAGTTCGGGTACGGGCACATGCGCCACGGCGAGGAGGTGCCGTACACCTGCTTCTACACCTCCAACGTGTCCCTGCCGCGGGAGGTCCTCGGCGGGGAGCCGTTCGATCCCACGTTCCGCGTCTACGGGTGGGAGGACGTGGAGCTGGGCTACAGGCTGGCGTTGCGGGGCCTCCCCATCGTCTACGCGGCGAACGCCAGGACGCGCCACGCCCACCCGATGACGTTCTCCCAGCTGATCCGGCGGCAGATCCGGGTGGGGGAGAGCCTCGACACCCTCCTCGCGATCCACCCGGGACTCGAGACCGATCCGGTGATGCCGCCGGCCCGCCCCCCCGCCGTGGTCCGGGTACTCCGGCCGTTCCTGCCGCTGAGTGTCCCCATGCTCTCGCTCCTGGACGGTCTTGGCCTGCCGATCCCGCGCCGCGTGCTCGCCGCCCACTTCCTTGTCGGCTTTTTCGAGGGGCGGCGGCGGGCGGCGGCCCGGCGGAGGTGAGCGCGGCGTGGGTGCTCTCTCCGCTCTCCGCAGGTTCGCGGACGAGGTCCGGCGGCCGGCGTTCCTGTTCGAGCGCTGCTGGAGGGTGCTCGCCTGGCGGCGGTACGCCGGGCTCTACCGCAGGATGCTCGAGGCCGGGGAACTGCTATCCGTGCCGTCCTCCCCGCCGGCCAATGTCGCGTTCTCCGTCATCATGCCCGTCCACCGGGTGCTCCCGGAGCACCTCGAGGCCGCGGTGGCGTCCGTCCTCGGCCAGACCGTGCCGCCGCTGGAGCTCGTCCTCGTGGACGACGGGGCCCCGGACCCCGCGGTCACCGCGGCGCTGGAGCGCCTCGCGGCCGATCCGCGGATCCGCACGGTCCGGTTGCCGGAGAACCGGGGGATCGCGGCGGCGTCGGATGCGGGCGTCCGGGTGGCCCGGGGTGACTGGCTGGTGTTCGTCGACCACGACGACCGCCTGCACCCCCGCGCGCTCGAGATCGCGGCGAGGACGCTGGCAGAGGTTCCCGACGCCGGATGGCTGTTCACCGACGAGGACACCATCGACAGCGAGGGCCGGCACGGCCGGCCGGTACTGAAACCGGGGTTCTCCCGGCACCTGCTGCTCGGCTTCAACCTCGTCGCCCACGCACGGATCCTCCGGCGCGACCTGTTCGAGGCGCTCGGCGGCCACGGGCGGGGCCTCGACGGCGCCCAGGACTGGGACCTCGCCCTGCGTGCGCTGGCCGCCGGGGCCCGCTTCGTGCATCTTCCTGGGGTGCTGTACCACTGGCGCCGGGTTCCGGGCTCCATGGCCCGGGGAGCGGGGGAGAAGCCGGCGGCGCGGCGGGCGGCCGTGACCGCGCTCCGGCGGTTCCTCACCGGGGTCGAAGGTGTCTCGGAGGTGACCGTCCGCCCGGCGCTCGCCCACGCCAGCCTGTTCGACGCCCGCTGGCGGCCCGACGCGTCGATCGGCATGTCGCTGCTCGGCAGTCCCGGAACCGGTGGGCCGCGCGTCCGGGAGCGGATCCCCCTCGACTCGTGGTCCGCCGAGGCGATCGTGCGTGCCGCCGGACGTGCCGGGGAGCCGTTCGTGCTCGTGGCGCCCGGCCGGGACGTGCCGCCGGAGGCCGTCGAGCGGCTCCTCGCGCGCGTCCTCGTTCCGGGAACGGCGGTGGTGGCGGCCCGGGGCGTGGACGGCGGGCGGGTGACGGCGAGCGGGTGGTGGGCCGTGGAGGGTGGGGGGATTCGCGACCCGTGGGCCGGGCTCTGGCGTGGCGCCGCAGGGGCGTTCAACCTCGCGCTGTTGCCGGGGCCGCGCCTGATGCCGCCGCCCACGGCCTGGGTCGCCCGGCGGGATGCGTTGCTCGAGGGGTGGGAGGCCGTGGGGAGTGTCCCCATGCCGTGGCGTCTGGGGAGTGTCCCCATGGCGTGGCGTCTGGCGGCAGGGCTCGACCGGCTGGGGCTGGAGACCGTCACGGTGCCAGGCGCCGACGTGGCCTCGGGGGTTCCGGTTCCCCCGGCGCCCGCGCCCGCGTCCTGTTCCTGGCGGGAGGCGAGGTGGTGGCGCGAGCTGGGGTTTTCGAAAGGGAGCGATGCGCCATGACGGTCCGGACGGGACGGGAAGGATGGGCGCTGCGGCGGGAAGGGCGGTGGTTCTGGCTGCTTCCACTCCTCTCGACGCCGGTGCTGTACGGGCTGATGACGCTCGTTGCAGGGAGTGCGTTCGGTGTCGCACTGTCCGGGCACGGGTGGATCGGGGATCTGGTGCTGGAGCTGCTGCTCGGGTACGTGCTCCTGGCGTTCTCCCGCAAGGGGACACTCTTCGTCGCCGCTCAGGCGATCCTGATGGCGGTCCTGATGCTGGGCAGCGCCGCCAAGGTCGCGGTCTGGGGGTGGCCTCCGCGGCCGGAGGAGATCCTCGCGCTGCCGGAGCTCGTCCGGATCGTGCCGCCGCTCGTCCGGGCGGCGCTCCTTGCGCCGTTCGTGGCCCTGCTCGTGGTGCTCGCAGTGAACGTCCGGTTCCGCCGGGCCGGCGTCGTGGCACTCGGACTCGTCGCCGTCCTGATCGCGGGCATCGTCCTCGCACCGGGCGTCGTGGTTCGTATCGCCGATGCCGGAATCCCGCACTCGGCCTGGAACGAGGCGGAGAACTACCGGACGAGGGGCCCGCTGCTCTACCTGGTGACGGCGGTCTGCCACGCGCGGCTCGCGCGGCCGCATCCGCCCGGAAAGGTGGAGCTTGCTGCGGCGGTCCGACGGCTCGCCGAACGGGCGTCGGAGACGGGCCGGGTAGGGGAGGGGCCGTCCGCCGGGCGGCGGAACCTGTACATCGTCGTCCTGGAGTCGTTCTGGGATCCAGCTCCTCTCCGGGCCGCCGGGTTCGATGCCCCGCCCCTCGATCCGGCGTTTCTCTCGCTCTGGGAGCGCGCCGGGAAGAGTCATGCCCTTTCCGGTGAGTTCGGCGGCGCCACGGCGAACCCGGAGCTCGAGATCCTGTGCGGACTTCCGGCCAGGGCGATCTTCCCGGGCGTGGCGTTCAAGGGAGCGGTCACCGGCGATCTCCCGTGCCTTCCGCGGCAGCTCGCCGGACAGGGCTGGGCCACGGCGGCGTTCCACCCGAACGTGCCCGATTTCTGGAACCGACGCTGGGCGTACGCGCGGCTCGGGTTCGGCCGGTTCTTCTCGAAGCGCAACCTCGAGCTCGACGATCTCAACGGGCCGTACCTGGACGACGCCTCGCTCTACCGGCAGCTCCTGGCCTGGAGGCCGGGGGAGCGTCCGGTGTTCCGGTACGCCATGACCATCACGGGCCACTGGCCGTACGATCTCGCCCCGCGGCACCGCCCGGAGATCGCCTGCCGGTCGAAGGTGAAGGACGTCTGCGCCTACGCGCGCCTCGCCAGGCACACCTCGAAGGAGCTCGCGGAGTTCGTGGACACGGTGCTTCGCGAGGATCCGGATGCCGTGATCGTCGCACTCGGCGACCACCTTCCGGTCCTGGGGACGGCCCTCGCTGGGTACATGGAATCCGGCCTCGTCTCCACGACGTGGATCCCGGATCTCTCCGGCGAGGGCCTCGTGACGCTCTCGGCCGTCCCGCTCCTCGTGGTGGACGGACGGAGGGGTCCGCTTCCGGTCGGGACCGTCGCCCAGTACGAGCTTCCGCGGCTGGTGCTGAAGCTCCTCGGCCGTCCCGTGCCGTACTGGCTCGAGCTCCTCCGGCCTCCGGACGGGATCCACGTTCGGCCGGTGCCCCAGGGGTTCTTCGTCGTGCCGGACGTGGGGGAGCCGTACTCCTGCATGAAACGGCCGGCACCGCCTGGGTGTCGGGATGCGGGAGCGTGGCTCCAGGACGTCGTGACGGTCGGCAGGACGATCCTCCTGGGCGGCGGGGTGGGCGAGTTCGAACGCACGAGGCAGGTTGGCCCATGAGCCATGAGATTGACACAAAGGGACACCACCCTCCGATGCAGGGAAGATGGAGGAGACACCCCCGACAGGCAGGGGACACTCTCCAAGAAGAGGATGCAAGGGATGAAAGGGACACTCTCCAAGAGATGCAAGGGACACACTTCCGGAGGGCGGTCCTCCACGCCGCGGTCCTCCTGATCCCCCTCATCCTCTGGATGTGGGTCGTTCCCCGGGCGGGGCGCGTCCAGTACAATGACTACTGGGGCGTCCTGGCCTCGGTGGTGGATCAGGGTGGGTTCACGACGGATCCCGTTCGGTGGCTGACGGTCAAGTCGAACGAGCACACCGTGGCGGTTCCCGCGCTGCTCTACGCCGCCAACGTGAGACTGACCCACGGTGACAACCGCGCACTCTCGGCGTGGGCGGTCCTCTGCATGATGGTCACGGCCACGCTCGCCTGGCGTCTCGTCCCCGTGGGCGTTCGTGAGGCGCCGGGAACGGGAACGGCGCTCGCCGCCCTGACCGGGACGCTGGCCATGACCCCCGTGGCGGCCCACAACGTGGTCTACGGGTTCTCCGGAGCCATGTGGTTGAGCGCCAACGCGCTGTCCATCGCCGCGATCTCGCTCGCCTGGCAAGGGGTCCGCAAAGGGAGTGTCCCCTGGAGGCCGGGGATCGGCTGGGTCGTCGCGGCCTCGGCCGTGGGTCTCGCGGCCTCGCTGACGTACAGCACCGGTCTGGCGGTCTGGCCTGCGCTGGCCGTCGTGCTGCTCGCCGCAGGTGCTCCAGGGCGCTGGTTCCTGATTCCGGCACTTCCGGCCCTCGCGGACCTGGCGTTCGAGATGGCCACCTACGTGCGTCCTCCGTCGATCCCGCCGCCGGAGACGGGGAACCTGCCGTTGCTCGCCGGATACGTCGCCGTCTACATCGGACACGTCCTGTGCCGCCCGCTCTGGCTGGCGGCGGCGGTCGGCGGAGGGGGGCTCGTCGCGGCGGCGGCTTTCGTACTGCGCCCACTGGGCGGGGCGGAACGGGGGAGACGGTTCCTCGCACCGTGGTACGGGATCGGTTGCTTCGCACTCGTCAACGCGGTCGTCACGGCGGTGGGACGGGCGAGCCTGGGGGGTGCCCGATCGTCCCGCTACGCGACGCTGGCCGGCCTGTTCTGGCTCGCTCTGGTGGTCGTGTGGCTCACGGTACGGCGTGAACGGACGCGGCGGGCGGCGTGGCCCGTCGCCGTGATCGCGGTGCTCGTGGCCGCGACATGGGTCCGCGGCGCCCGGGAAGTTCGGCTGTACCTCGAACAAGCAGCGGAACAGCCCCTTGGTGCGCTCGCCTGGACCGCCGGGATCCGCGATGACGACGCGCTGCGGACGATCTGCCTCGTTCCGGACCAGCTGTGGCGTGTCCGGCCGCTGGCGATCCGGCTCCGGCACGTTCCGTTCGACGGTCCCAGTCTGCCGGCCCCGGGGACACTCCCCGAACTCCAGGGGACACTCCCCAAGAGTCACGCACCAGGGACCGGGGACGGCCCCCTGGTGCGAGCAGCGGAAACGCCTGTGGCCCACACGCTCACGGTCTCGCGGACGGTGGGCGACATACTGGTCCTCGCTAGCGAACGGTGGCGGGACCTGTCCGGAGGGCGCCCTGCGCTGCTCCTGGACGGTTCGGGAGCGGTGGTGGGAGCTGTCGTCGGTCTCGGGAGGCTTCCGTGGCTGCCCGACCGTGTGAAGGGGTACGCCCTGCCCGCCGCTCGAGGCGAACGACGTCTGGCCGTTGCCGTGTCCGAGGGGGACGTGTGGAGGGTGGTGGGGAGTGCGGTCGTCAGCGGTGGCGGCGGTCGATCAGACGGCCCAGCAGACCGAAACGCGTGCGGGGGAGCTCCAGTCCCTCCGTCGGACCCTGCCGTGTAGCCCACCGAAGGGGCCCCATTCGGCGGATTTCTCCGGCCGTGAGGACGTGATATCCCTCGGCCCGTGAGACCTCCCGGCCCAGCGTCAGGGCCCGGATCGTCGCCGCGCATTCCAGGACGTCAAGGTAGGGGTGCGTCCCGAGCTGGGAAGTGAACGCCCGGGCAGCGTCAAGCACACGTTCCCATACCGAATCGATGGCCAGGAGAAGGTTCGGACGGAGCATCGCGGAGACCTCGTAGGCGGCAATGGTCGTATCCGGGAGGATGACACTGGAGACCGCGAGGGAGGCCACGGCCAGCGCCACGGCGCGGTGGTCGGGGTGGATCTCGGCGGGCGAGGGCACGAGCAGAAGGTCCGGCCGGGAGCGTTCCAGTGCGTTGCGGATCGCATCGAGCAGAGCGGGAAGAGCGGGGTCGAGGCCCCGGTCGGAGAGCGCTCCGAACATGGGCTCGGGGGTCCCCAGCCTCCGGGCGGCCTCACGGGACTCTTCGCGCCGCGTGGCCGCGTCGCCCTGTGCTGCCCCGTCCGTCAGGACGAGGATCTCGATCCGGCGCCCTTCGCCGACCGCGTGGGCAAGAAAACCGCCGCACCCGAACACCTCGTCGTCGGGATGTGGTGCGAGAACGAGCACGGAATCGCCCTCGAGCCGGCCAGGGGCGTAGGGGACGAGCGCCTGTTCCGGGCGCATCCTCACGGTTGGAGCTCCCGGAGATCGAAGAGCGGTGGGGTGGGCTGAACCATCGGCTCGAGCACGGCGATGATGTCGTCGCACCAACGGTCGTGGCGACCCGGGTCGAGCCGCAGCGGCTCGAGCCCACGGGCCGCGAGCATCCCGTTCAGCAGGGCGTCGATCCGTTCCTGGAACCCGGGATCGACGGCGCGGACACCGTCGTAGGCGGGCCGGCGCCAGATCGGAACGGAGACGAGGAGATCGTAGGTCGGCATCCAGTGGTCCAGGATGTCCTCCCACATCCGGGAGGTTCCGGAGGCATGCACGAGGTAGCAGTAGTTGTCGAGCGCCGAGCGGTCGCACACGGCGAGCTCGTGGGTTGCCGTGGCCTCGATCTCCCACGCCATCTGGGTGTGGAGGATCCACTCCTGCGCCGCGGCGGAGGTCTCCCGGTTGATCGGCAATGGACAGCGGCGCGCGACCTCCCGCACCATCTCGACGTTGACGTCGAGCCGTTTCAGGCGGGCGGCGAGTTCGTAGCACAGAGTTGTCTTCCCGACCCCGTGGGTCCCGATCAGGGCGACCTTCATGCCCCGATTGTACCGCCGCCCGGCGGGATCAGCGTCCTGCGGGCTTCCCCGTCGGTCTGAGTGAGGCGGGTAGGGAGGCGGCGGCCTCCAGCAGAAGCGCGTGCATCTCGGCGGCGTCCGCGGCCTCCGTCAGGCCGGAGAGCCGGGCCGGGTTGCGAACGATCCACGCCAGTCTGGAGAGCCAGCGGAGGTGAAGCGCGTCGTTCCGCAGCGCGAGAAGGAAGAAGATATGCGTCCGCCCCATGTCCGGCGACCCGAAGACCACACCGGCCTTCGATCGTCCCAGAGCGATGAACTGGGTCGGGAACTTATCCGGTGCGCGGCGCCGCGCGTGCATGAACGCCACGCCCTCCGGGACCGCCGTCGGCACCAGACGCTCGCGAGCGGCGAGGGCCGACTCGAACCACCCCCGGTCCCGCACAAGGCCAAGCTCCGTCACGTGCTCGACCATCTCGTGGATCACGCCTTCGCGAGTGTCCGACGAGAGATCGGGCAGGATCGCTTCCGGCTTGAGGATCTCCTCCATCGGGGTATCGATCACCTGGCCGGTTGGGGCCGTCTTTGTCACGGTCTCCGTCGCCAGCGTATCGAGGTACTCGTCGAGGAGGGCACGGCGGAACCGCCACTGGCCACCGATCTTGACACCGGGGATCTGACCCTCGTGGGCCAGACGGACCAGGGTTCGCTCCGCGAGTTTGAGGTAATCGGCGGCTTCCTTGGCGGTCATGTACGATTCCATGCTCTTCCTCCCTCGACTCGGCCGGGAACGACCGTCATTGGCTGATTACTCCATTCCATGACCGATGTCAAGCAAACCTCTCCAAGGGACACTTTCCTTTCACCACTCACCACGTAGAGGGACAGTCCCCAACGGTGTGCGGTGTGCTAGACTGAGCGTGTCCCGTTCCGCGCAACGACGAGCGAAGGGAGCGCGTACATGGGACGTTTACCCCGACTGAAATGTTCGAGTCACGATACGTGGTATCACCTGTACGCCCGTCTCGCGGGCAGGAAGGGTGAGTATCCGCTGGCCGATCCGCTACCAAGACGGCAGTTGATCGAGCTGATTCATCACTACGCGTCGATCTACTTCTGCGAGGTCGCGGCGTTCTGCGTCATGGGCAACCATTATCACCTCGTACTTCGCTTCGACGCAGAACGGGACGTGGACCGCAAGGAGCTCAGAGCTCGGGCGTATACGATGTATCGCGGCAAGCTAATGCGAGCCATCGTGGACGCCTGGGGGAAGGGGGAGTGGGAGCGGTACCGGCGACGGCTGTTCGACGTCTCGGAGTTCATGCGGAACGTACAGGGGATGTACGCCCGCTGGTACAATCGGACGTACGAGCGCCAAGGACGGCTGTGGGGAGACCGGTTCAAGTCGGTCCTGCTCGGGGATGAGCGGGCAGTGCTGGACTGCGTGCTGTACGTGGAGCTGAACCCGGTGCGGGCCGGGCTGGTGGAAAGGCCAGAGACGTTCGACGGCTCATCGGTGTTTCTACGGGAAGCTGGTGAAGACGGATGGCTGGTGCCGATTGAGCGGCTGATGCATCGGCAAGGACGGAGCAGTGCGATGGTGGAGTTCCGGCAGCTGCTGTACCACCGGGGGGCTGTGCCGACCCGGGAGGGCCAGGCGAGAATCCCACAAAAGGTGCTCGAGCAGGAGACGGCGCGGGGGTTCCAGGCGAGAGGAGCATACCGGAAGCGGGTGGCGTACTGGGTGAACGGGGTGGTTGTGGGGACCGAGGGGTTCATCCGACAGCAGCTCGCGGCACTTCGGGAGGGGGGCATCTACAGGAGAAGACGGCATCCGATCCCACAGCTCGATGGAGTCCACTGGTCACTGAGGGCAGGGCGAGGGAAGCGGTTCCCGAGCTGAACGGCACGCGTCGCGACAATTTCGAGAAGGAAGACGGCGGGCCGACATGGGGGCCGATGTGGATTCGTGCGTTCGGATTGGAGGTTGTTCGGTCGGATCGGATCCGAAGTGGTTCCCAGAGGCCACGGCAACTCGTTGGCGTTGCCGGATGGTATGACATGAGGCAGAGTGTTCTGGGGAGTGTCCCATTTCATCGTCATCTCGTGGCATCGTGGGGAGTGTCCCCATTTCAGGCCTGGGAGCTGGTAGAATCGAGCACAGCGTGACCCTCGGAGGTACGGTTCGGATGGTGCGCACTCTGCGAATGGTGTACGGCGTTGTTCTCGTTCTTGCGTGCATTCCAAGTTTCCTTGGTGCGGATGACGGTGGGCCGACCCTTCCCCGGGAGACGCTCGACCGGGTGATCCATGCGACGGTCTTCGTCAAGACACGGCGTGTCTTCCAGCGTCAGGAGTTCCCCGCGTCCGGGAGCGGCGTGTTCATCTCCCCCGACGGGTACGTCCTGACGAACTGGCACGTGATCGCGGACCAGTTCTCGGGCTGGATCTGGGGCAAGGAGCACGAGATCACGAGCAAGGTTCTCAGCCTCTCCGTCGTGGTGGACAGCGGAACGACGCAGGAGAAGGAGATCCCGGCGGTGGTGGTCGCCCGGAACCGGAAGCTCGACCTCGCGCTGCTGCGGACCGGCTACCATCCGAAGGCCTGGGTCGACCTGTCGACCGTGCCGGACGTCAGCCTCGCCCAGAGGATCTGGATCGTCGGGTTCCCCTACGGGCAGATGCTCTCCAGCTTCAAGGATCCGGACACGCTGGAGCCCAAGGCGAACCCCGAGGTCAGCATCGCCTCGGGAATGGTCACGTCGATCCGGCACGACAAGAAGGGCGACATCGCGGCGATCCAGATCGACGCGCCCGTGAACCCTGGCAACTCCGGTGGTCCGATGCTCGACGAGAAGGGCCGGGTCGTCGGGATCGTGTTCGCGAAGTGGACGAAGGGGGAAGGGCTCGGACTGGCGGTTCCCCCGGAACACATCCGGCGTTTTCTCTCGGATCAGCTCCTGAAGGTCCGCTTCAGGCCCGTGTCGGTCGGGGAGCCGCCCTCGCCGATCCACATCTCGATCGTCCCGCTCCTTGCCTCGAAGAAGCCGGTCGGTGGTACGGCCACGCTCCGCGGGGCCGACATCCCGAACACGACGGCGCAGTTCACGGAGGCCGGCGATGGAGTCGAGGTGACGATCCCGTTTCCGGAGAGGATCGTTGGCACTGAGACTCCGGATCACTACATCGTGGTGGTGGAACTCGTCGATGCGGGCGGGATGCGGATCTTCCGGAAACGGTACCGTCTCAAGCATGTCGAGACGGCGGTGGGTCTCGTCCGGAGCGAACGGGACCCGGGATCGATGATGGAGGATCGCCGCCTCTTCGGTAACGACATGGAGATCAGGGACTACCTGAAGAGCCGGAAGGCGGCCGGGGAGTCTCCGAACTCGCTTTCCGGCATGGCGAAGAAGCTGAAACTCCGGAAGACCGAAGGCGGCTCGATCGTGATCGACAACAACTCGGTCCGCCGGATCGCCGCATTCATTCCGGATCCCGAGGCGTACACGGCGCTGGAGAAGGAGGAGTGGAGGACGCTGTGCGAGGACTACGACAGCACGCTCTACCGGATCCGAAAACTCGAGAAGCGCATCGAAGAGCTGAAGAACGCCAGGGAGGTCACCGACAGCGTGTACGGCACGCTGGTCTACATCTACGTTCCATGGAGCAACGAGCGGATCTCCTCATCTCAGAAGAAGAAGCTGATCGACCAGCACCGGCAGGAGATCACCAAGGCCCGGAGACACCTCGAGAGGCTCGGTCAGTTCATCGGCCGGGTGAATCTCGTACGCTGTCCGGCCGGAAAGTGGTATCGAGCGGTGGAGAGTCCCTGCGGGTATCCGGTCCTTCCGAGGGAATGACCGGGGGCGGACCGGTCACAAGGGCCTGACGGCACCGGCCGGGTGGTTCAATCGTAGATACCGGCGAGGTGCCATGCTCCCGATGCGTCATGAAAGATACGGAGGAGCACCCCGTGAGGAAGCTCCACGTCCCAGGCGGTGAGGACGGTTCCGGTCTCCCACCAGCCGGTGTCGAACTCCCAGGGTCCCGTGGCGCCCCGGACGGTCCCCCGGAAGGTGGGGAAGGAGCCGGACGGGGTCCTGACCGAGAGAGGACGTCCGTTCCGGTCGTCGGTGGCGACCTCGATTGGGCGAGGCGGGTCGAGCCGCCGGAAGGCGAGGAACCCCGGTGGGGGAGCGGGACCGGAGGCGAACGCCGCCGTGGAGGGCGGGTCGAACGGTACGAGTTCCGGTGCGGAAGGGACCGGGGTGTTCGGGACCGCCGGGGAGCCGACCCCGCCCGGGCCGAGGGTGGCCGCGATCCGGGAGAGGGCGCTGGCCGTCCGCTGTGGGGCCAGCTCCTCCGGACCGAAGAGAGAACCCTGGAGGTGGGGGAGCCCCGCGGGGTGGGCGATGACGGCGACGGCCGTCACGGGAGCGTGGGGCGGACGCCGCTCGAGCTCGAGTCCAGCGAGGTCGAGCAGTGGGGCTCCCTCGGCCGTCGGCCTGGGAAGACGGATGGCCCGCCTGAGATGTTCGCCCGTCTCGAGTTCCAGCTCCAGCTCCAGCAGGCGGCAGCCCCTGCCCCGCTCCAGGAGCCGGGAGGCGACCCGCTCCACGGCGTCCTGCATCCCGGCGAGGAGGTGGCCGAGCCGGTCGACGGGCCAGTCGAGCGTGAACCCCTCCCGTACGGTGTCCGGCAGCGGCACGGGCAGGAAGGGGGCCGGGTCGATCCCCCGGGCGGCGTGGTGGAGCGTCACGCCTTCGCGGCCGATCCGGGCGACGAGGTCGGGGAGGGGGAGGCGGGCCAGGTCACCGATCCGGAGGACACCCCATTGCCGGAACCGCTCCACCGCCGTCCGGGACGGACCGAGGAGCTCCACGGGGAGCGGATCGAGGAACGCCGCCTCCTCGCCGGGAGGGATCACCACCACGTCGTCCGTTCTCGAGGCGGCCAGACGGGCGACGAGCCGGGTCGAGGCCACTCCGGCACGGGCGTGGAGGGTACGCCGCCGGAGGGCACGAAGGGCCCTCCGGGCGAGGTGACGCTCCGAAGGTGCCGTCCGTTCCGTTCCCTGGAGGTCCACGTGGGCGAGGCCGGGGCCTCCGTCCTCGACCCGGGGCGAGATGGACGCCGCGGCCTCCAGCAGGGCCTCGCCCGCGGAGCGTTCCGCCTCGGGGTCGCGTGGAAGGACGAGGAGGCCGGGGAGGAGGACGCGGGCCCGCGCGACGCCCATCCCTGTGTGGACGCCGTGGTGCCGGGCCGGACGCGAGGCCGCCACGATACGGGATGAGGTCCCCCGGCCGTCGACGACGGCCACGGCGCGCCCGGCGAGGTCGGCATCCCTCCGGAGGATCGCGGCGAGGGGGAAGGCCGGCACGACGAGGGCGAGAACCCTGCCGCCACGGTGCCCGGTGTCAGCCCGCCGCATGGAGCACCTCGGGAACGGCCGTCCCGGGGGGGGCCGCGGCCGGATCGGCGAGCACGGCGTCGGGGAGGGGCCACCGGTGGGTCGCGCCGTGGGCCGGTGCTCCTCCGCGGTGCCGTTCGACGGTGACGGACGATTCGAGGCCGGCCAGGACGCGGAGAAAACGGCCGCGCCAGATCCCCCGGACGCCGTGAAACCGGAGCACGACCCCGGCCGCGGGCCCCGACAGGCGGTACGGCGACGAGAGGAGCAGCGTCGCGCCGCGGTCGCGGGCGAGCCGGGCGAGACGGAGCCACGTGGCCGTCGGAACACGGTCCGGCAACGGGGGGAGGCCGGCTTCCATGGCGACGAGCGGGAACCCCGCGGCCAGGAGCTCCTCCGCCACGCGCGCGGCGTCGGGAACGCTCCGGGGAAGAACCCACAGAAGGCGTTCCGGGACAATGCCGAGGCGAATCACGGAGTCGGCGTCGAGGGAACCGCCGTGGTCCACAAAGGCGGCTGGGATTCCCGAAGCTGTGGCGGCCGCGAGAGCCGCGAGGGTCGCCGAGAGACGCCCCGAGGAGGCGTGCCCCGTGATCTCTACCAGAACGCCCCGGGGAAGGCCGCTCCCCAATGCGCGGTCGAGGGATGGAACGCCGATAGGGAATGAGTGACGCCGCAGCTCGACGGTGTGGCGGTGTCCCAGCTCCGCCGCAGTCACGAGGGTTCCCCGGAGATCGGATGGCAGGGACTCCATGAACGACTCGACGGTTCTCTGCTCCGACACGGGCACCCCCAGCAATCCAAGGTAGGCGTAAATGAGACATAAGTCAAGAAGGCTTCAGAAGACTTCCAGGGGACACTTCCCGAGACTTGGGACCCTCCCTTGCTTTCGAGATTGTGAGATTGCTCCAGGGGACACTCCCCTTGCCAAGATGTTGGTTCCAGTTCGGTTCCGCTCGATTCGGTTCTAGGGGACACTCCCCTTGGGCTCTGAGGGAGATTCTCCGGCTCGGCTCCAGGGGACACTCCCATACTTTGCTTGGCTCCAGGGGACACTCCCTTACCTTGCTTCTAGAGGACACTCCCTTGCCTTGCCATGCTCAGCTCTGCTCAGCTCCAGGGGACACTCCCCTTGCCACCCCTTGTCATGTTGATGGGTGGCGGGGACTGCCGTGGGATGTGGGTGATCGGCGTGCTCTGCGCTTTTCGGAGCCGGGTCCGGCGGGGGGTGCGGACGTCCTGTGGCTGTGCGGTCTGAGCGGGGTGCGCTTGCAACGCCGCCCGGAGGCAGTAGAATCGCCTTCCCGCGCGGGGAGGTGTCAGCCGGGAATGGACGGAATCGGAGCAGAAAGACGGAGGAGGCCCGTGGTCGCCATCGACGGGCCGGCGGGGGCCGGGAAGTCGACGGTGGCTCGGATGCTCGCGGCGCGCCTCGGCGTGCCGTACATCGACACCGGCGCCATGTACCGGGCCGTGGGTCTCCTCACCATGCGCGCCGGGATCGAGCCGCCGTTCGACGAGGAGGATGAGGCGCGGCTGGAGGCACTGGCCCGTGAGCACCAGATCGAGCTCGTCCCCGATCCCGCGGGGGTCCGGGTGTTGGTGGACGGTGAGGACGTCAGCGAGGCGATCCGCTCCCCGGAGGCCGCCGCCATGGCCTCCGAGGTATCGGCCGTTCCCGCGGTGCGGCGGGCGCTGGTGCCGCTCCAGCGGGCGATGGCCACCGCATCCGGCGGTGTCATGGAGGGGCGGGACATCGGTTCGGTGGTCCTCCCCGACGCCGACCTCAAGGTATTCCTGACGGCGACGCCGTCGGTCCGGGCGATGCGCCGGTACGAAGACCTCCAGCGGCGCGGAATCGAGACGACGCTGGAGACCGTCCGGGAGGAGCAGGCGCGGCGCGACCTGCGCGACACGACCCGCCGGGACTCGCCGTTGATGGTGGCTCCCGGAGCCTGGGTGCTGGACTCCTCGGACATCGGACCGGAGGCCGTCGTCGACCGGATCGTCGCCCGGCTGGAAGAAATTGGCGCCGGACGCTTGACATTCCCGATGGGGGAGCCCTAAAGTCGCGGAACCACGGAAGATTCGGGCGCGCCGGGATGGCGTGTCCGCCAGGAGGAACGGTCTTGAACTTCGGATCGGAAACGGACAACGGGAACAACGGAAACAACGGACAGAACGGCGACTTCGAGCAGATGTCGATGGCGGAGCTCGTCGACTCCTCCCTCGCGCACCTTCGCGAGGGGGAGCTCGTGACCGGCACGGTGGTGGCGGTCTCGGACGACACCGTGATGGTGGACGTCGGCTTCAAGTCGGAGGGGATCATCCCCGTCTCGCAGTTCAGGAACAGGGAGACGGGCGAGCTCGAGGTCGCTGTCGGTGATGAGGTCGAGGTGTTCGTCGAGCGGATCGACGAGGGTTCCGGCGAGATTCGGCTCTCCCGGGACCGCGCTACGCGGCTCAAGACATGGCGCACCATCGAGGAGGCGTACAAGGAAGGAACGCCCGTGACCGGGAAGGTCCTCGAGCGGGTCAAGGGCGGTCTTGCCGTGGACATCGGTGTCCGTGCGTTCCTGCCGGGTTCGCTGGTGGACCTGCGGCCCAACCGCCGGCTCGAAGAGTACATCGGCCAGGAGATTCGTGCGCGAATCATCAGCTTCGACCGCCGGCGTTCCAACGTCGTTCTCTCCCGCAAGGCGATCCTCGAAGAGGAGACCTCCCACCTCAAAGAACAGCTGATGGAGACGCTGGAGGAAGGCAAGCTCATCACCGGTGTCGTCAAGAACATCACGGACTATGGAGTGTTCGTCGATCTCGGCGGGCTCGATGGTCTGCTCCACATCACCGACATTTCCTGGGGCCGGGTGGGCCACCCCTCCGAGTACTTCGAGGTCGGCGAGGAGGTCGATGTCGTCGTGCTGCGGTTCGACCGTGAGCGGGAACGGGTCTCGCTGGGGTACAAGCAGCGGTTCGAGGATCCGTGGACGTTCGTTCCCGAGAAGTACCCGATCGGGAAGCGCGTCCAGGGCAAGGTCGTCAGCATCGTCGACTACGGTGCGTTCGTGGAGCTTGAGGAGGGCGTCGAGGGGCTGATCCACGTCAGCGAGATGTCGTGGACGCGCAAGGTGAAGAACCCCCGTTCCATTCTCGAGGTCGGCCAGGAGGTCGAGGTCGTCGTCTCCGAGGTCGATCCGGAGAAGCGCCGTCTGTCGCTCTCCCTCAGGGCCACGGAGCCCAACCCGTGGGAGACGGTGGCGGAGAAGTACCAGATCGGCTCCCGGATCCGCGGCGTGGTGCGGAACCTGACCGATTTTGGTGCGTTCGTCGAGATCGTCCCCGGGGTCGACGGGCTGGTCCACATCTCGGACATGTCCTGGACGCGCCGGATCCACCACCCCTCCGAGGTCGTCCAGAAGGGCCAGGAGGTGGAGGCGATCATCACGGCCATCGACGTGGTCAACCAGCGGATCTCGCTTTCGATGAAGGAACTGATGCCGAACGAGTGGGAGGAGTACGCGAACTCCCACCACGTGGGCGACGAGGTCAACGGGAAGGTCACGAACATCACGGACTTCGGTGTGTTCATCGAGCTGGCGCCCGGTGTCGAGGGACTGTGCCACGTCTCGGAGATCGACCGCGATCCAGGGGTCGAGCTGACCGAGCTCTTCGCTCCGGACCAGCCGGTGCGGTGCCGCATCCTCCGGATCGACTGGAACGAGAACCGGATCGGCCTGTCGATGCACGGTGTTTCCCAGGAGGACGCGGGGACCGAGCCCGTGGTTGCCAGTGCGGGTGCGGATGAAGCCGGTCCCGTGACGGCGATGGCGGCCGCACTCAAGGCGTCCGGGCTCGTCCAGGAGTCCGAGGACGACGCGACGGAGGCCGGTGGCGGGGAGCAAACCGAGCCGGTGGCCGAGGTGGCCGCAGAGACCAAGGCGGAGGATCTCGATACCGAGACGGAGATTGCCGCGGACGCGGCCGAGTCGGACACGAATGCCGGTGACGCCGAGGGCAGCATTCCGGAGTCCGATGTTGTGACGGAAGAGGAGACCGCGGAAGAGGTCGAGAGTGCCGGTCAGGACGGAGGGACGGCCCGGGAGGAGGCGGAGGCCGAGGCAGCCGCGGAGCCCGCCGAGAACGCCGGGGACGGCCAGGAGGAGTCGGAGGACGACGACGAGGCCGGAAAGAGTACGGAGTCGTGACGGAGCGACCTGGCGTTACCGGCGCCAGTGGAGCCCTGGGGGAAGAAGGGGGAGCCCGATGACGGTGACGAAAGCGCATCTCGTGGACCTGGTCGCGAAGCGGGCGGACGTCTCGCACAAGGTGGCGGACGAGGCCGTGCGTGTGATTCTCGAGGGTGTGATCGAGGCGCTTCAGAACGGTGAGAAGGTCGAGCTTCGAGGGTTCGGGTCGTTCCGGATCCGCCAGAGGGGTTCCCGTATCGGGCGCAACCCCAAGACGGGAGAGCGGGTCAATGTTCCGGCGAAGAAGATACCGTACTTCAAGCCGGGCAAGGATCTTCGAGAGCAGCTTCTGGCCCGGTAGGGTCGCCGGATTGGTGGTGCAGGTTCTGTTCGCACCGTGGCGGTTGCGGTACGTTTCCGGGGAGACGGGAGGCGGCGGAGGTGGGTGCATCTTCTGCGAGGCGTTCCGTTCGGAGGATGACCGGGCCACTCTCACGCTGTGGCGCTGGAAACGGACCTTCGCGCTGCTCAACCGGTATCCGTACACCTCGGGGCATGTGATGATCGCTCCGGTCGAGCACCAGGGAACGCCGTTCGACGTGGACGATGCGACGTTCGGCGAGATGATGCAGCGTGCCCGTACGGTGATGCGTGCGCTCGACCTGGTCTATCGGCCCGACGGGTACAACGTCGGGCTCAACGTCGGCGAGGCGGGCGGCGCGGGGATCCGGGAACATCTCCACCTTCACGTGGTTCCACGCTGGAGGGGGGATACCAACTTCACGACGACCACGGGCGAGCTCCGTGTGGTCCCCGAGTCCCTCGAGAGCGCTTGGGAGAAGCTGCACGACGCCCTGATGGACCCAGCGGAGGGGGGACGGGATGGCTGAACGGAAGGACGACGAGCGGGCCGCCGAACCCGGCAAGCCCGTGCCGTGGGGACTGCTGGTCCTTTCCTGGCTCGTACCGGGGCTGGGGCACCTCGTCCTCGGGAAGCGCACACGGGCCATCGTCTTTGCGGCGGTTATCCTGGCGGCGTTCGTGACGGGCATCCTGCTCGATGGCGAGCTGACGCTCCCGCAGGGCGGTTCTCCGTTCTCCTGGCTCAAGGCGTTTGCCAGCGCCGGCAGCGGGATAGCATTCGTCCTGGCACGGCTGGCCGGTCTGGGGCATGGGGATCCCACCGCCGTTGGTTTCGCCTTCGGTGACACGTTCCTGTACACGGCGGGCCTGATGAACTGGCTCGTCGTGCTCGACGTCTCCGACATCGCCCGCGGCGTCAAGGAGTAAGGTGATGGTGGACCATTTCCTTCTGCTCGTCTGGGACGCCGTGCTGATCGCTGTCTTCTTCGCCTTTCTCTGGAAGAATGACGGCCCGGCCCGCAAGCGGTTCATCGTCAAGGCGCTGCTGATCATGGTCGTCGGTGCGGTTGCGCTCGGGTGGCTGATGTACCCGTTCCCCTCCTGAGGGGCGATGGAGCACGGGACATGACCGGCGAGGGTCCCCGGCTGCTGGTCGTGGCCGGTGAGGTCTCGGGCGACATCCACGCAGGCAACCTTCTCGAAGCGTTGCGCGAGCTTCTGCCCGGCGTGCGGGCGTTCGGCGTTGGAGGGGAGCGGCTCGAGGCCCAAGGTCTGGAGCTCGAGGCGAGGACCTCGGATCTCGCCCACATGGGTCTGCTCGAGGTGGTCCGGGAGCTGCCACGGATCCGGGGGATCATGAAGCGGCTCGTGGATCGGGCGGCCCGGGAACGGCCGGGGGCGGCGGTTCTCGTGGATTCTCCTGACTTCAACCTGCGCCTCGCGCGAAGGCTGAACCGGCTCGGCGTTCCGGTCGTCCTGTACGTCTCACCACAGCTCTGGGCCTGGAGGCGGGGGCGCGTCCGGATCGTTCGGCGCGTGGCGCAGGAGATGCTGTGCATCCTGCCGTTCGAGGTGTCGTTCTACAGGGAGCACGGCATGGACGCTCGTTACGTCGGGCACCCGCTGGTCGATGACTTCCAGCGTGAGGGCCTTCTCGGCGGTGCGGGGACGGTGGAGCCCGGGACGATCGCCCTCCTGCCCGGATCGCGTCGGATGGAGGTGCGGTCGTTGCTGCCGGCCATGCTGGCGGCGCTGGAACGGCTCGATCCCGCCCCGTCGAAGGTTCGCCTGATCGAGGCTCCGGGCATGGGACCGTTCCTGGACGAGGTGCTGGAGGAGGCCCCCCGCACCGGGGTTCCCCTTCGCCGCGTCCGCGGACCGGAACGCCGGCGTGTCCTGGCGCGGACCGAGCTGGCCTGGACCGCCTCCGGCACGGCCACGTTGGAGTGCGCGCTGCTCGGCGTGCCGATGGTCGTTGGGTACCGGCTTCATCCGGCGAGCTACCTCCTCGCCCGGATGCTGGTCCGGGTGCCCCACGTGGCGCTCGTCAACCTGATCGCCGGGAGACGACTCGTTCCCGAGCTGATCCAGGGGCGATGGAACGCAGGGGAGCTCGCGGAGACCACACGGCGGCTTCTCGCCGGGGGCCTGGATGCTCAGCGGTCCGGGCTCGCGAAGGTCCGGCGGGCGCTCGGCGAGCCCGGGGCGTCGGCCAGGGCGGCACGGGTCGTTGCCGGGATCCTTCGCGGGGAGGGGACATGACAGCACGAACGGTCCTGCCATGGTCCGACGGCTGTTTCGTCTGCGGTTCGGAGAACCCCCGCGGCCTCGGGCTGCGGTTCGAGGTCGAACCGGACGGGACGGTGGTGATCGACCCGCTTGTCATCGATGCGGCGTTCGAAGGGTACCCGGGCCACGTTCACGGCGGCGTGGTGACGGCGGTGCTCGACGAGGCGGCCGGATGGGCGTGCACCATGGCCTCGGGACACCTCCTGTTCACGGTGGAGTTCACCGTCCGTTTCCGCCGCCCCGTTCCAGGGGACACTCCCCTGCGGCTCGAGGCGAGCTGCCTGGAGAGCAGGCGAAGGATCTCGACGGGGCGTGCGGTGATCCTCGGCGGAGAGGGCAAGGTTCTCGCCGAGGGGGCGGGCCGGTTCGTGCGGGTCCCCGAGGCCGACGAACGGGCGACGATCCCCGAGCTCAGGATGCCCGGCCGGGCCGCAGAACCGGAGGATCTCCGGGGGGGCGGCCGCTGACCTCGGGGCGGGCCGGCGGTGGTAGAATCCGGCGCCCGGAGGCTCGATGGACGGGCAGCGAAGGGGGGGCGGCATCACCGGTCGGAAGCGGGTCGCGATGGTCGCGTTGGGGTGCGCGAAGAACCTCGTGGACGGGGAGGTCATGCTCGGTCGGCTGACCCGGGAGGGCCACGAGATCGTCGCGGACGTCGAAGCGGCGGACGTCGTGGTCGTGAACACCTGTGGTTTCATCCTCGACGCCAAGCAGGAGTCGATCGACGCGATTCTGGAAGCGGCGGCGCTGCGGCGTGAGGGCGTCATCGAACGGCTCGTGGTCGCCGGGTGCATGTCGCAGCGGTACGCGAAGGAGCTCGCCGCGGAGATCCCGGAGATCGATACGTTCGTCGGTCTCGACGAACTGGAGACCATCGGGGATGCGGTCTCCGGGCGTACCAGCGGTCACCTCCCGGACCAGCGCGGGGCGCTGCGGCTGTACGACCACACGAACCCGAGGCTCCTCTCCACGGGCGTTCACGCGTTTCTCAAGGTCGCGGAGGGGTGCGACAATCCGTGTGCCTTCTGCCACATCCCCAGAATGCGGGGACGGTTCCGCTCCCGGGCCCTCGACGACCTGGTGGCGGAGGCCCGCGCGCTGGAACTGGCCGGGGCGCGTGAGCTCGTGTTGATCGCCCAGGACACGACGCGGTACGGCGAGGACATCGGCCTGGACCGCGGCTTGCTCCGTCTCCTGGAGGTACTGCTCGGCTCGACGGGCTTCCCGTGGATCCGTGTGCTGTACGCCTACCCCGCGACACTGGACGAGGGCCTCTTCGACCTGATGGCGGCCGAGCCACGGCTCGTACCGTATCTCGACATCCCGTTCCAGCACGCGAGCCGGACGGTGCTGCGCGCCATGCGGCGCGGTGGGAGCGGCCGAACGTTCAGGGCGCTCGTCGAGCGTGCGCGGGGACGGGTGCCGGGACTGACGGTCCGCACGGCGTTCATCGTCGGCCATCCGGGGGAGGGTGAGGCGGAGTTCGAGGAGCTCGTCGAGCTCGTCGAGGCCGTCCGTTTCGACCACGTCGGGGTGTTCACCTACTCCTGGCAGGAGGAGAACCCGGGGGCGGGGCTGCACGATCCGGTCCCGGCCGAAGTGAAGGAGGAGCGCCGAAGGATCCTGATGGAGCGGCAGCAGGCCATCGCCCTGGAGATCAACGAAGCGCTCGTCGGACGCCGGTTCCCGGCGCTGGTGGAGGGACCGCTCGAGGAGATGCCGCTGCTGCTCCGGGGCAGGCTTTCCCGGCACGCCCCCGAGGTGGACGGGCGTCTGCTGATCAACGACGGTTTCGCGGAGACCGGCGCGCTGGTGGCAGTCGAGATCACCGAGGCGCATCCGTACGACCTCGTCGGCCGGATCACCGGCGTGCTCGACCCGGCCCCGCCGCGGCCAGCGGCCCTCCCGGTGGTGGGGTAGGGGAGGCGGCGTGCAGATTCTCTGGGATCCCATGGGGCGCGACGATCCGCCACGCGGGGCGGTCCTCTCCATCGGCAACTTCGATGGCGTCCACCTCGGGCACCAGGAGATCCTCCGCACCGTCGTGTCCCGGGGGCGAGAGCTCGAGCTTCCCGCCGTTGCCATGACATTCGATCCCCACCCGTTGAAGGTCCTGCGCCCCCAGGAGGCACCTCGGCTCTTGACCACCATGCCGCAGAGGCTCCAGCTGCTGGAGCGCATGGGCCTCGACGCCACGCTCGTCATGCCGTTCGCCCGTGAGTTCGCCCGGATGCCGGCCGACCGGTTCGTCCGGGAGGTCCTGGTGGAGCGCCTCGCCATCCGGGAGGTTCACATCGGGGCGAACTTCCGGTTCGGGGCGGACCGCGGAGGAAGCGTCGACCTGCTGCGCAGCATGGGACGGGAGCTCGGGTTCGAGGCCAACGGCGTGCCCCCGGTCGTGCTGGACGGCGAGGTCGTCTCCTCCACGCGGGTCCGGCGCGCCGTGGCCCACGGCAGGGTGGAGGCGGCATGGAAGCTCCTCGGCCAGCCGCTGTTCGTCGACGGGTCGGTGTTCCGCGGCGAGCGTCTCGGGCGAAAGCTCGGGTTCCCGACACTGAACATCGAGGTCGAAAACGAGCTGTTTCCGGCCCATGGCGTGTACGTGACCGTGGTCCACATCCCGTCGTTCGGCCGCAACTTTCCGTCGGTGACCAACATCGGCGTCAGGCCCACGGTGTACGAGAACTACCGAACCACCGTGGAGGCGCACCTGCTCGATTTCACCGCGGACGTCTACCGTGAGACGGTCCGGCTGTTTTTCCTCGCACGGCTTCGTGAGGAGAAGGTGTTCGCCTCGACGATGCAGCTGGTGGCTCAGATCCGGCGGGACGTGGAGGCCGCGCGGATGTGGTTCCTCACCCATCCTCCCGAGAGTCTGGAGCTCGTGACGCCGTGACGCTCGCCTCGCTCCTCGTCGCCGTGATCGCCCTCGGAGTCTCCTCGGCGTTCCTGCTGCTCGTCCTGGCAGCCGTCTGGTTCTTCGACCGGTACGACCGGGAACCGCTGGCACTGGTGGCGGCGGTCTTTCTGTGGGGGGCGATTCCCGTTCCGATCCTCGCCGTGATCGCTGAGGGTCTCACCGGTCACGTCATGGCCGCCGTGGGCCGCGGCCCCTGGCTCGGCTTCGCCCAGAGCGTGATGGTGGCGCCGGTGATCGAGGAGCTGCTCAAGGGTCTGGCGGTGCTGGGCGTCGTGATCCTGTCGGACCAGTTCGACAACCCGACGGACGGGGTGGTCTACGGTACCGCGGTCGGCCTTGGCTTCGCCATGGCAGAGAACGCGCTCTACGCCCTCGGAGCGCTCGGACAGGGGCCCGCGCACGTCGGGTTGCTCGTTCTCGTCCGGACCGTGACGAGCGCCGGTGTTCACGCCGTGGCATCGGCGGCGCTCGGCGGGTTTCTCGGAATCGCCTACCTCTCCCGCCGGTGGAGCGCACGGATCGTCGTTGCCGTCGCGGGTTTCCTCGTTGCGGCGGGTATCCACACGGCCTGGAACCTCGCCGCCGAACGGTGGGCTCTCTACGGCGATGGCCACTCCCTCGCAACAGCGCTCCTCTCCCTGCCGGTGGTATACATCCTCTATCTCGGGGTCCTGGCCGCCTTCCTTCACTGGGAGCACCGGCTGCTTGTCCGGGAGCTTTCACAGGAGGTGGAGCTTGGCGTCTTGCCCGTCTGGGTCGCCGAAGTGATCCCCCGGTACCGCCTCAGAATCCGGTCGGACTGGTGGCCCTCGCGCGAGGAACGGACCGTCATCGCACGCCTCCTCACACGTCTGGCGTTTCGCAAGCACGCCATCGCACACCTCCCGGAGGCGGAGGCGCAACTGGCCGGTCTGGAGGTCGTTCGGCTCCGGGAACGTGTTCGGAGGGTTCTCGGCGAGGATCCCGACGGGGAGACGCTCTCGTGACGCTCTGCTAGACTGCCTCAAACGGTTCCACGGGCAGGATCCGCGGGAGGTGGCGGTGGGGCTGGCGTGGAACGTATGGAGGGTTTCGATGCGTCGTCTTTCCTGTCTCATCGCCGTCTTTCTGGGCCTCCTCGTCTTGTCGGCCGGTCAGCTGGCCGCGGAGAGGATCCATCTCGCGGGCGCCTCCTTCGATCCGGCGGATGGCGCTCACCCAGGCGTCCGCGGCAACCCGCCGTTGATCCTGATCCAGTTCGAGGGGCCGGTCACGCGGGCGATGAAACGTGCCGTGGAGAAGCAGGGTGCGGAGCTGCTGGCCTACGTTCCGAGGGACACGTTCATTGCGAGGTTCGACGGCGGGCAGCGTGACGCCGGCACACTCCTCGGTGTCCCGGGAGTCCTGTGGGTGGGCGAGTACCGGGCAGCGTACAAGATCCATCCGGCGGTGCTGTCGCTCGAGGGCGATTCCAAGGAACCGGTGGAGATCGACGTGGAGCTCGTCCCGTGGGCCGACGCCACCTCCGTGATCCGGGAGATCCGTGAGGCCACCGGAGGCCGGACGGCGGCGTCCGGCGTGTTCCGCAAGCCGCACCGGTACCGGGTCCGGTTCCGGACGGTGCTCGCCGATGCGGCCATGGTCGCCCGGGCGCTGGCGGCGCGGGGCGACGTGCTCTCCGTGATGCACCACCCGAAGCCGGAGCTGCTCAATGACCACTCGGTGTGGGTAATCCAGAACTACGACGTGACCAACGGCCCGACGGAGGCGTCGGCGAGCGTGCCGCGGCAGTACCCGCAGTCGGCCACTATCTGGCACCACGGCCTGATGGGCGAGGGCCAGATCGTCGCCGTGGCGGACTCAGGGATGAGCCGGATGTGCTTCTTCGAGTACGCCGATGGAGACTTTCCCACGCCGCAGGAGCTGACTCCGCCGGACCTCGGGACCATCGACACGACGAAGAAAGTCATCGCCTACTACGTCGAGCCCGGCGCTGAGGCGTACGACCACTCGAGCCAGTCGTACCACGGCACCCACGTCTCCGGGTCCGTGGCGGGCGACAACTACGCCAACCTGGCGGTGGAAGCGCAGGATCTTCCGAACCACGACCAGGGCGACGGCATGGCCCCGGCGGCGAAGCTCGTCATGCAGGACGTGGGCAGCTCGGGGGGGCTCTCCGGTCTCTCCGGCGACCTGACCGACATGTTCGACCAGGCGTACGAGGCGGGGGCCCGGATCCACACGGACTCCTGGGGTGCCAACACTCCGTCGTACACCTCGGACGCCCAGGACATGGACGAGGCCATGTGGCGCCGGGAGGACATGATCTTCACGGTGGCGATGGGGAACTCGGGTCTTGCACCGGCCGACCACACCATCGGCGCCCCCGCCACGGCGAAGAACGTGGTCTCCGTCGGTGGCGTGACCAACGGAGGATCGTCCACCCGGGCCGACGACATGACCCGGTATTCTCGAGGCCCCACGGAGGATGAGCGGCTCAAGCCCGACGTGGTGACCCCGGCCTCCAGCATCGTCTCCGCTTACGGTGGCTCCACCTGTTCCACGACCACGCTCTCCGGGACCTCCATGGCCACGCCCACGACGGCCGGCGCCGTGGCGCTGCTGCGGGAATACTTCGTCAAGGGGATCTGGAAGACGGGCGTCCAGGATGCGACGGACGGGGTCGACCCGTCGGGCGCCCTCCTCAAGGCCGCCCTGATCAACGGCGCCATGCCGCTGGGTTCCGTCAGCGGCTACGATCCGCTGGCTGGGACCGACGTGTCGACGATTCCCTCGATGGACCAGGGGTGGGGGAGGACGGAGCTCGAGGGCGCGTGCTACTTCGCCGGGGACGCCGAGCGCGTCCGGTACTGGGACGTGCGGCACCGGGACGGACTGGAGACCGGCGAGACCCGGGAGCTGCACGTCGATGTGCCCGCCGGTTCCTCCGTGCTCGCGGTGACCCTCGTCTGGTCCGATCCGCCGGCTACCACGGCGGCAGCAGTGGCGCTGGTCAACGACCTGGACCTCGAGGTCATGGCGCCGGACGGGACCACGTACCGGGGCAACGTCTTCTCGAACGGCTGGTCCACAACGGGCGGCGACTTCGACCGGCTCAACCCGGTGGAGGGTGTGCGGCTCCAGAACCCTGCGGCGGGAACGTGGACGATCCGCGTGACGGGGTACGACGTGCCGGGGACAGGGATCGCGCTCAACTCAGACCGCCAGGGGTTCGCCGTGGTGGCGCGGTTCGGGGAGTGCACCGGCACGGCTCCTTCGGCGCCGACCGGCCTGTCCGCGGCGGACGATCCACCCAACGGTGTGCAACTCTCCTGGACCGCCGCGGCGGGGGCCGTGCGGTACCTCGTCTACAAGGCGGAGGGTGGCTGTTCGTCGGACATCTCCGCGTTCACGCTGCTCGGCGAGACGACGGGGACGAGCTATACCGATGACAGGGCCTACGGTGGCTACACCTACGCCTACCGGATCGTTGCGGACGGCGGGTGCAGCCAGTCTGACTGGTCGGCGTGCGCCTCCGTGACGTACACCGGACCGTGCGGTCTCGAACCCGGGTTTGGAGGACTGGAGGCGGCAACCAACGCGGGGACCGTCGGTGAATGCGCGGTGGACCTCTCCTGGAGCGCCGCGCAGGTGTTCTGCCCCCTTGGCCTCACGGCCCGGTACAACGTCTACCGCAGCACCGCCCCGCTCTTCATGCCGGGCCCGGGCAATCTCCTGACGACCACGACCGGCCTGACGTACCACGACGACGCGGTGGTCTCGGGGCAGCCGTACTACTACGTGGTCCGTGCGGAGGACTCCACTTCGGACGGGACCGGACCGAACGGCGGCAACGAGGAGGGGAACACGATCCGCCGGAAGGCTGTGCCCTGGACCGGGATGGACACAGCGGTATCGGATTTCGTGGACGACGGCGGGGACACCACCGCCTGGCTCGAGAACGAGTCCCCATGGACCATCACGGCCTCGGACAACCATACGGCCGGTGGGAGCTACTCGTACCGGTCGGCCCTCGAGGGCGAGAACTATCCGGCGGGAACCTGCGCGGCGCTGACGACGCCACCGCTCGAACTCGTGGCGGGCCAGGCCCACACCCTGACCTACTGGGCCCGGTACAACATCGAGAGCGACTGGGACGGCGTGGTGGTCGAGATCTCCGCGGACGGCGGGACCTCCTGGCAGGATCTGCCACCGGCCGGCGGCTATCCCAACGATTTCAGCTCCACGGGGAACCCACCGATCAACGCCTGCGGGTACGATGCGAGCCACGGGGCGTTCAACGGTCCCTCGGGGAACTCGGCGCCAACGGCGTGGACCGAGTACACCGCGGACCTCTCGGCGTGGGACGGCCAGACCGTGCAGGTCCGCTGGCACCTCTCCACCGACCCGGGATCGGAGTTTGAGGGGTTCTGGCTCGATGACATCTCGGTGACCGGCGTGCGGGGCCCCGGACGGTGTGCCCGCCACGCTGGCGAGGTCACCCTTGATGCCGAGATCTACTCGTGCGACGGGACCGTCGGGGTCGCCGTGGAGGACGCCGACCTGCTGGGGGATGGAACGGCCACGGTGACCGTCACCAGCTCGGCGGGCGACTCGGAGACCCTCACCGTCAATGAGACGCCGGCCTCGAGCGGGCATTTCGAGGGCACCATCAGCACCTCCGGGAACGCGCCCTCGACCAACAACGGGACACTGGAGGTCGCGGACGGCGGGACACTCCAGGTCGAGTACATCGATGCCGACGACGGTAACGGCGGGACCAACGTCTCCAGGACCGCCTCGGCTCCAGTCGACTGCACGGCGCCGGTGGTCTCGAACCTCCAGGTGACGGAGATCGGGGCCACAATGGCGCGGGTCACGTGGTCGACGGACGAGCCTGCGGACTCCTCGGCGACGGTCTCGCCCGGGGGCGTCACGGCTTCGGAGACCGAGCGGGTGACGGCCCACGACCTGCTGCTGACCGGACTCAACCCCTGCACCGTCTACACCGTGACGGTCGCCTCCCGGGACGAGGCGGGGAACCTCGGAACCGGAGGGCCCACGGCTCCGTTCAGTACCCTGGACCAGACGCTGGCCGTGGACGATGACGTGGAGTCCGGCACCGGGCCGTGGACCGTGGACACGGCGGCCGACAACAACGGCGATCCGACGAACAACTGGTCGATCGTGGCGAACGGCACGGCACACTCGCCGACCCACGCCTGGTTCTCTGCAGACGAGCCGAACATCAAGGACGACCGGCTCGTGGCCGGGCCGTTCACGCTTGGGACGGGAACCTCCACGCTGAGCTTCTGGCACACCTACAACCTGGAGAGCTCGTGGGACGGCGGCGTGCTCGAGATCTCCACCGACGGCGGTTCCACGTGGCAGGACGTCACTGCTGCCGGCGGAACGTTCTCGCAGGGCGGCTACACCAACACCCTGCGCTCCAGCAGCAATCCGCTTGCCGGACGGGACGCCTGGACGGGCGACGCCTCGGGCTCGTTCTCCGAGGTCCGGGTGGACCTCTCGGCGCTGGCCGGGAGCGACGTGACGCTCCGGTTCCGGGTCGGATGCGACGGCTCCGTCAACCGGACCGGATGGTGGATCGACGACATCGTGCTCGAGACCCCCGGCCCCTGTCCCTGCACAGGTCCGGACTTCGACGGCATCGTCTCGGCCACCGCGGTCTCCGGAGAACCCGCGGCGGACCTCGCATGGAACGCGGCGGACGACACGTGCAATACCGGCTCCATCGAGTACCTGATCTATGCCGGCGCCGGCGGCAACCCCGTCGACTGGACCGCTCCCGTGGCGTCCACCACGGCGCTGGCCCACCGGCTGCACGGTCTGACACCGGGAACGGAGTACCGTTTCGGTGTCCGTGCCCGGGACGGGCTCGGACACGTGGACTCCAACACGGTGGAGGCCGGTCCCGTGACGGCGGAGGGGACAGGCCCCGACGGGGACGCGGACTGCGACGGAACGTTGGCTCCGGCGGACATCCCCGCCGTCGTCTCGGTGATTTTCGGCGCGGCGCCGGGAAGCTGCGCCGCCGAGGATGCGAACCGTGACGGCTCGGTGGACGCAGGGGACCCGGCGGCGATCCTCCGGTACCTGTTCGACGGCCTCTGATCCGCCGTCAACGTTGTGTCAAACCCTGGGGCCGCGGCGCCACGCCGCGGCCCCCGTACCGTACATTGGATCCATGGGGATCGCGGACCTCGGACCGAAAGAGCTGATGGCGCTGGTCGCGGGAGGGGACCTGGACGAGATCCAGGTCGTCCAGGTCCTGAGAAACCCGCACTGCACCGTGGAGATCGCCCGCCGGATCGCGGCGAACCGGGGTTGGACCACATCGCACCTCGTCCGGGAGCGTCTCGCCTCGTTCCGGGGCATGCCGGTGGGCACCGTGCTCAACATCATGCCGACCCTGCCGTGGCTTTCGTTGCTCCACGTGGCGCAAGAGCCGCGGACACCTCCCGTGATCCGGCGGCACGCCGAACGGCAGATCCTCTCCCGGTTGCAGCGCATGGCGCTGGGGGAGCGGATCGCCCTGGCACGCCTGGCGCACCGTGAGCTCTACCGGCACCTTCTGGAGCTTCCCGACCCGGAGGTCCTGAAGGCGCTCCTCGACAACCCACGGACCATCGAGAACGACGTCGTGCTGTTGCTGCTCCGTGCGGAGCAGGGATCGCCCCTGTTCGCCGCGGCGCTTCGGCACCGGAGGTGGGGGGCGTGCTACGGGGTCAAGCACGCCATCGCCCGTGCGCCCCACGCTCCATCCCCTCTCGCCATCTCCTCGCTCGTGCATCTGAAGCTCGCCGATCTCGAGGAGATCGCCGGCGGCCATGCGGGAGCCGGGCCTACCGTCAGAAACGCCGCCAGGGCCCTGCTCGATCGCCAGGCGAGAACGGAGACGGCGCCGGTCTGTCATGCGGCCCGGAAGCCAGAGCCGCCCGGCGGCCCGGTCTGAACCCGCCGCGGAGTTCTTTCCCTTTTCCAGGACGAGCCGGCTGCTATGGGGCCGGGGCGGAAGGAATCTGCGTCCTCAACGGCTCGGGAAGGTGTTACACTCGCCTCCGTGGGTCGTGACGAAGCTGGCATCCCGCGGACGCCGGAGGCGTTCGGCGCCGAACTGAGACGGCTGCGCGAGAACGCAGGGGTCTCGCTCGAGGACATCGTCGCCGAGACGAAGATCGGAATCGGAGTGCTTCGCGATCTGGAGGCCGGACGGTTCTCCCGCCTTCCGGAACGTGTCTTCACCCGAAACTTCGTCCGGCAGTTCAGCGAGGTGGTTGGGTTCCCGCCCGACACGCTTGCCGCGTGGTTCGACGTCGCGTGGGAGGCCCACACGCTTCGATCCGGTTCCCATCCGGCCATCGCCCTCGCCGAGACCCCGGAGCCGCGCCTTGGCAGGCGGCTGTGGAGCTGGATCCCGGTCGCCATCGGGATCATCGTTCTCCTGGGAGTGCTCCTGGCGCTCGTCGTCCGGCACCACGGCCAGGAAGAGGGTGATGCACGTCACGGAGCGGTTCCGAGCCTCCCGGTTACGTCGACACCCCGGAGCACTCCCCTGAAGAGCTCCCCGCCGCCGATCAGCCCGTCTGCTGTACCGCTGAGAGAGAGTAGTGATGTGGACCGCGAGGATGTTCGGACCGCCGCCGCGACGATCCGTGTGCTTCCCGGGAACGAGTGCTGGATCCGCTGGAGGGATGAACACGGCATGTTGAGCCAACGGCTGCTCACGGCCGGAGAGAGCGTGGAGATCCCGGTCGAGCACCTAGTCCAGCTCACCCTCGGAAACGGTGGGGGAGTGGTTCTCACCGTCGGCGGGAAGGTGTACCGGGCTCCCGGACGTCCGGGGGAGGTGGTGCACCTCGAGCTCCATCCGGACGGGATGACACGTCCGGAAAACCGGATGGTGGAGGCCGGCGGCTGAGATGAATCAACCGTTGACGGCCGAACAGATTCTCGATGGAATCCGGAAGGGACAGGTCGCACGGCAGGTACGCCTGTTCGCCGCGCAGGGGCTTCTCCCCGTTGCCCGCGAGGACCTTCTCCGGATGCAGATCCTGCTCACCGCCGATCCGGACGAGGAAGTCGCGAGGCTGGCGAGCGAGACACTCGCAGGTGAGGATGAGGAGGTTCTTCTCGATCTCGTTCGAACGGGAGAGCTCTCCGCTCTCGAACTCGACCTTCTGGCCCGAATTCGCCGGGATCAGAAGCTCTGGATGGCCATTGCGGCACGCCCGGAGTCCTCCGACGAGACCCTTCGGATCCTTGCACGGTACGGCGATCCGCTCGTCCAGGACGTCATCATGACGAACCAGGTCCGGATCCTGGCCTGTCTCGATCTTCTCGAGGATCTGCGTTCGAACCCGGCGGTGACGCAGGTGATCCTGCGAAGGGTCAAGGAGTTCGAGGAGGAGTTCATCGAGAAGGCCGTCGCGGCCGAGACGCGTGGCGAGCCGCTTGAGACGCCTGAGCCCGGCCCGAGCATCGAGGACGCGCTGGAGGCGCTCCGGGCCATCGGAGCCCGTCTTCCGGCGGAGGAGGAGCTGGTTCCGCCGGGCGACGTGGACGAGGAGCTCGCCCGGCAGGCCGAGGAGGCCGGGAAGAGCATCTACGCCCAGCTGTTGATCCTGACGACCCACGAGAAGATCATGCGGGCGTTGAAGGGATCGCGGGAGGAGCGGGCGATCCTGATCAACTCTCGGAACCGGCTGGTTGCCAGGGCCGTCCTAGGATCCCCCAAGCTGAGCGAGATCGAGATCGAGCGGTTTGCATCCTCGCGAAGCGTCTCGGACGAGGTGATCCGGACCATCGCGGCGAATCCCCGATGGCTCCGGCGGTACCCCGTCGTTCTCGCGCTCGCCGGCAATCCGAAGACCCCGGTCCGGGTTGCTCTGAACCTCCTCCCGCGGCTCAACCACAGGGATCTGAAACGGATCTCCAAGGACCGGAACGTCGCCGGCCCCGTCCGAACCATGGCAGGACGGCTCCTCGCGCGGAGACGGTGAGGCGTTGCAGGATCGCCTGTGGCTGTGGTAGACAGAGGGGAGGGCACCGGCACAGACGTCTTCGAAGACAGGACAGTCGGTGAGCTGCGGGAGTGGGGGGGTGGGGGGGGGATGAAAGTTCAGAGCGCAGGAGGGGAGGCGGCGGAACGATGGCGAAACGGACGCTGTACGAGGTGCTCGGCGTCGATGCAGATGCCTCCGTCGAGGAGATTCGCGGGGCGTTTCGGGAGTTGACGAGGACGCACCACCCCGACCTGTTCCAGGGTGAGGAGCGCCGGCGGGCCGAGGCCCGGTTTCAGGAGATCACCGAGGCATTCAACGTCCTCTCCCGGCCCGATTCGAGGGAGCGGTACGACAAGGAGCTTGCCGAGGGCGGTGCAGAGACGTTGAGCGATCCCCGGGAGATCGCCCAGCGGCTGGCGGCCGTCGGCGCCAGGGCGTACAAGGCCGGGAACTTCGTCGAGGCCTCGGAGAACCTGCTGCTCGCCGTTCACCACGACGATCAGAACGGACGGGCGCACTACTTCCTCGGACTGACGCTGCTGAAGATTCCGGGGCGGCAGAAAGAGGGGCTCCGGCATCTCGAGCGGGCGGCGCTCCTCGAACCGACCAACGCTGCGATTCAGGCCGAGACCGCACAGGCGTTCCTGGGCGCTGGCCTTCGGGCACGGGCGGAGCGGTTTGCAGAGAAGGCTCTCGAGTACGATCCCACGAACGCGAAGGCCGGGGCCGTTCTCGCCGAGCTCCGTGAAGGGGGCGGCACGAGGAATGGCGGCGGCCTGTTTGGCGGCGTGCTGCGACGGAAGGGATAGGATGAACGAGCGCCTGCTGGAGATCGAGTCATGGGGCACGACCGACGTCGGGATGAAACGGCGCCTCAACGAGGATGTGTTCGAGATCGACGAGACCGTTGGCGCCTATATCGTCGCGGATGGCATGGGTGGCCACTCGGCGGGCGAGGTCGCATCGAGACTGGCCGTGGACGCCATCGTGAGGTACCTGCGTGAGCGGATCGCTCGCGTTGGGGAGAACACGTGGCCCGATCACTGGGACACGGACCGGAGTGCACCCGGCAACCTTCTCGCCGACGCGATCGTGGCGGGGCACAGGGCCGTTCTCGCCGCAGTGGGACGTGACACGGATCTGAAGGGGATGGGGACGACCGTGGTCGCGGCAGTGCTCGATCGCAGGCAGGGACGGCTCATCATCGGGCACGTGGGCGACAGTAGGGCGTACCGGTTCCGGGAGGGAACGCTTGAGCTCCTCACGGAGGACCACTCGTGGGTTCACGAGCAGGTACGGGAAGGAAACCTCTCGGAGGAGGCGGCACGCACGCATCCCTTGAAGAACGTCGTCACGCAGGCTCTCGGCGGAAGCGCCGAACCCGCCGTGGACATCCTCGAGACCGATACGGCGGCCGGAGATCTCTACCTTCTCTGTTCGGACGGGCTGAACACCATGCTGACGGACGAAGAGATCGAGCGGATTCTCGCGGACGCCTCGGGGCTCCCGGAAGCCGGACAGAACCTCGTGATCGCGGCCAACGAGCACGGCGGGAACGACAACATCACCGTCGTCCTGCTGAAGGTCGTTGAGCTCCAGCCGGGAACCTGACAACGTTCAGGTGGCCGGGATCCCCGATGGGATGGGCCGGATCTCGAACGAGCCGTCCCGCCAACGGTCCCCGTGCAGGGCGAGCCAGTCCTCGCACTCCGTGAGCGGGCCACGATGAACCACCGTGGCCCGTTGGCCGGTCGTGTACACCACCTCGTGCGTGGGAGAGTCCATGGGATCACGGGTTGTGGTGTCGTGCCGTTCCTTCATGACCCCCATCGTACCCCCGATCGCCGGGCCGTGGACGACGATGGTCTTTCCGGTTCACGGCGAGCGCCCCTTCCACTGGACCCCGGGATGCTGGACAATGGCCATCCGTGAGGAGGAACGCCATGGGCTGGGAACTCGAGGAGAGCATCTACCGGAGAATCGCCACCACGACACCGACCCGCATCCTGTACCTCGTCCTCGACGGGCTGGGCGGTCTGCCGGGTCCGGACGGCCGGACGCCGTTGGAAGCGGCGGCCACGCCCAACCTCGACCGGCTCGTCCGGGAGGGGTGCTCCGGCATCTTCGATCCCGTGGCACCCGGTGTGACACCGGGCTCCGGACCTGGTCATCTTGGGCTCTTCGGGTACGAGCCAATGACCGTGGAGGTGGGCCGGGGGGTGCTGGCGGCGCTTGGCATCGGGTTTCCGATCCGGAAGGGTGACGTGGCCGCGCGCTTCAACTTCTGCACGCTCGATGGCGAGGGGAGGGTGACGGACCGGCGGGCGGGCCGGATCCCCACGGAGAAGAACCGTGAGCTGGTCGCGTTGCTGCGCGAACGGGTTCGCCCCCCGGAGGGTGTGGAGCTGTTCCTCGAAACCGTCGCCGAGCACCGGGGGCTCCTCGTCCTCCGCGGGGAGGACCTCGGGCACAGGATTGCGGACACCGACCCGCAGCGAACGGGCGTCGCGCCCCTTCCCGCGAAGGCGCTGGCTCCCGACTCGGAACGGACGGCCCGGATCGTCGATGAGATCGTCGCGAAGATCACCGAGGTGCTTCGGGATCACCATCCCGCCAACGGGATCCTCCTGCGCGGGTTTGACACGCTGCCGGACATCCCGTCTCTCCAGGAAAGGTTCGGACTGCGGCCCGTCTGTATCGCCCAGTACCCCATGTACAGGGGCCTGGCACGGCTCGTCGGGATGGAGGTTCCCGAGCCACCAGCGAGTCTGGAGGCTCTCCCCGCGTCGTTGAAGGAGCACTGGGACGGCCACGATTTTTTCTTCTGCCACGTCAAGTACACGGACAAGGCTGGGGAGGACGGCGACTTCGGTAGGAAATGCGAGGTGATCGAGACGGTCGACGCGATGCTCCCGACGATGCTCGAGCTCCGGCCTGAGGTTGTGGTCGTGGCGGCGGATCATTCGACGCCAGCGAGGCTGAAGGCCCATTCCTGGCACCCCGTGCCGGGGCTGATCTGGGCCCCATCCACGGTGCTCCCGGACCGTGTGGAAGCCTTCGGGGAGCGGGAGTGCTCGCGGGGCGGTCTGGGACGACAGTACCTCCGCCACCTGCTCCCTCAGGCGCTGGCCCACGCGGGGAAGCTCGTCAAGTTCGGCGCCTGATCAGCGGCCGGCCGTCACGCCCGCCGAAGGAGCGGCCCGGGGGGTGGTGCATGCAGCTTCCTCTCGAAGGCGGACCCCTTCGCCGCTCTTCCCGCGAAGATTGACCGGGCGGAAGGCCTTTGCTAGCCTCGCGCCATGGCAACGCCCACCGCACCGTTCCTGGAACCGATCGAGCGTCTGGCGGAGTCGCTGAAGGAGGCGAGGCGACACGGAGAATCCGAAGAGGCCGCACGGCTCGCGGCGCGGTTCGAACAGGCGGTGAAAGAGACCTTCCGGTCGCTGACACCCTGGCAGCAGTGCCAGATCGCCCGCCATCCGGAGCGGCCGTACACGCTGGACTTCATCCACGGCATGATGACGGAGTTCGTCGAGCTCCACGGCGACCGGACGTTCGCCGACGATCCGGCGATCGTGGCTGGGTTCGCGCTGTTCGATGGACAGCCGGTGGCAGTGATCGGTCACCAGAAGGGCCGCGATACGACGGAGAAGGTTCGCCGGAACTTCGGCATGCCGCGGCCCGAGGGGTACCGGAAGGCGCTTCGCGTCATGCAGATGGCCGAACGGTTCGGGCGTCCCGTGATCACGCTGATCGACACGCCTGGAGCGTACCCTGGGATCGACGCGGAGGAGCGGGGCCAGGCGGAGGCGATTGCCAGGAACCTGCGAGAGATGGCGCTCCTGAAGGTGCCGATCATCGCCGTGGTCACGGGTGAGGGTGGGTCCGGCGGTGCGCTGGCGCTCAGTGTGGCGGACAGGATCCTCATGCTCGAGCATGCGGTGTACTCCGTGATCTCTCCCGAGGGGTGCGCGGCGATCCTCTGGAAGGATCAGTCGCGGGCGGAGGATGCGGCCCAGGCGCTCCGCCTGACGGCGGCCGATCTCAAGCGGCTCGGTGTGATCGACGAGATCGTCCCGGAACCGCCGGGAGGCGCGCAACTCGATCCCAGCCGGGCGGCGGAGCTCCTGAGCTCGTCCCTGCGGCGCCACCTGAAGGAGCTCCGGCGCGTGAAGAAACCGAACCTCCTGCTGGCCCGTCGTTACCGGAAGTTCCGGACGATGGGCGAGTTCGTTCAGTAGCGGCGTCCGGGTCCGGCCGGTGACCGGAGCGGGAGGTACCAAACCATGACACGGCGGAGGGCAGGGGTCTGGATCCGGCGCGTGACCGGTGTGCTCCTCGTGGCCATTCTCGGTTCACTCGCCGTCATCGGAGCCCACCGGTACCGGATTCTCAAGCCCCAGCTACTCCGGATGCTTCCCGAGGCACTGACCGGTGGCCCAGGCGCCGGAGCGAACGGAACGGCCGTCGGTGTCTATCACGGTTTCGAACACACGGAAAGCCTCGCCGGGAAACCCGTTTTCGAACTGCGGGCATCCGAGACGCTCGGTCTCGTGTCCGGCTGGTATTCGCTCGAGGGCGTGACGCTGAAACTGTTCCGGAAGGGTGGGGGTACGGCGGTCCTCCGGTGTGATCGCGCACGGTTCAACGCGAAGACACGAGCGGCGGAGCTCGACGGTTCCGTCCATCTCGAGCTCGATGACGGATCGTTCGTCGACACCTCCACCGGGCGGTTCGATCCCCGGCGACGGATCTTCCGAAGCACGAGCGAGGTGTTCTTCGGTGATCACTCCCTCATCGGGCGCGCCGGATCGCTCCGCTACGACCTCGGACGGGACCGGATCGAGCTTGGAAACGGCGTGCGCGTGTTCGGTGCCGATGGCGCGACGATGCAGACGGACCGCGTCGTCTACGACCGGCGGGCGCTGACCGTTACCGTCCCCGGTAGGTGCGTCCTGACCGATCCCGGGGGCTCCATCGATGCGGGCAGGGGGACCATCACTCTGTCGGAACGCGACGGTCGGCCCGAGCGGATCGATCTCGTGGACGGCGTCCGGTTCGTGTGGGCCGATCCGCGGGGCCCAGGGGAGGGGCGGGGAACGGCGGAGCGACTTCTCCTGTCCCGGGAAGGCGCCGGAACGTGGCGGGGACGCGCCAGGACCCGGGGGCCGTGGGTGGAGCTGGAGTTCGTCGAGGGCCCGGACTTTCTCTACAGAAGGATCCGCACGTGGGAGCTCGAGTTCGTCGTGGGGCCGGACGGCCCACGATCTGCCCGCACGAAGGGGATGACCTGCCTGACCGATCTCCCTGCCGACGCGGATGTGCGGTTCGCGGAATCGCGAGATGGAATGTTCCGGTTCGACGGGAACGGCCTCTCCGACATGGAGCTCTCCCGGGAGGTCCGGCTCTTCGCCGGCCCGTTCCGCGCGACGGCGGATCTAGCCCGCTTCGTTGCAAGCGTGCGGACCGTGGTTCTGCAGTCGGGACACGCCTCGGACGCCTCTCGGGTCCATGTGGTCCGTGACGGGACCGAGGTCTGGGCCAAGGAGATCCAGATGAAGGAGGAAGGCCGTGTAATGACCGCCCGTGGCGACGTCCAGGGACGGACGACCCGCGTCGGCTTCGCTGGCGGGTTGGAGGAAGAATCCGGGACGGCGGAGGAAGGGATCCGCTTCGCTGCGCAGACACTCGAGGCGTCCTCCGCAGGGGGGCGCGTCACGCTCCGGAGGGACGCGCGGGTCTGGCAGGGTCCGCGGCTGCTTCTCGCCGAGGAGATCGAGTTCGACGAGGAGCACCGCACCCTGGACGCCGTGGGGAACGTCCGGATGACGATGCCCTTGCCGGTCGAGGCGGACGACGGGGACGATCCGGGTGCTGGTGGAGGTGGAGAGGCGCTGATCGTCGCAAGATTGCTTCACTACTCCGAGCGCGAGGGCAAGGCCGTCTTCAAGGGCGGGGTCCGGCTGTCCGATCCGGAACACATGCTCTCGGCCGCCAAGCTCACGGCGACCATCGGCGAGACCGGAGAGCTGGAGGGGTTCGTCGCCGAGGGCCAGGTCGTCATCGAGGAGACGGCCGTCCGGCGGCGAATGACCGGGGACACGGCGCGCTACACACGCAAGACGGGCGAACTGGTCGTCACGGGGAACCCTGCACGGCTCGTGGACGAGAAGGGAAACGTCGTGACGAGCCGCTCGTTGACGTGGCACCGGCCCGATGATACGGTCACGGTCGCCGGCGAGGAGGAAGCGCCGACCGAGACCATCTACCATCCGGAGGGGTGACCCCTGAATCCACCCAGCGTCGATCTCGTAGCCGAGCACCTGCGGAAGTCGTACCGGCACCGGCGGGTCGTGGACGGTGTCAGCCTCACCGTCTCTCCAGGAGAGGTCGTCGGTCTTCTCGGTCCGAACGGTGCGGGCAAGACCACGACTTTCTATATGATCGTCGGCTTGATCGAGGCGGACGAGGGCGTGGTCAGACTGGGGACGAAGGACATCACCGGGCTGCCGATGTACCGGCGTGCCCGGATGGGCCTGTCGTACCTCCCGCAGGAGGCCAGTGTCTTCCGTCACCTGACGGTTGAACAGAACCTTTGGATCATCCTCGAGGCGCTCGGAGTCGGGATGGATGACGCCTTCGACCGGATCGATGGTCTCCTCGAGGCACTCGGGCTCGATGGGCACCGCCACCAGCGGGCGGAGACCCTCTCCGGTGGCGAGCGGCGCCGGCTCGAGATCGGCCGCGCCCTGGCCATCGCCCCGACGTTCCTGCTGCTGGACGAGCCGTTTGCGGGCATCGATCCCATCGCGGTGCTCGATCTGCAACGCGTGATTCGCCACCTCAAGTCGATAGGAATCGGCGTGTTGATTACCGACCACAACGTCAGAGAAACATTGAAGATCACGGATCGCGCCTCTATAATCAAGGATGGCAGGATTTTTGCTGCAGGCGTCCCGGAGGAACTCGCCACCAATCCGGACGTCCGACGAATCTACCTAGGGGAGGATTTTCAACTCTAGATGGCCCTGGAACAGAAGCTCCGGCTCAAGCTCGCCCAGCGTCTCGTGATGACGCCCTCGCTGCAGCAGGCGATCAAGTTGCTGCAGCTGTCGCGTCTCGAGCTTCAGGACGCCGTGACGCAGGAGATGCTGGAGAACCCGATGCTCGATGTCGAGCAGGAGGGGCTCGAGGAGGAGGTTGTCGAGACGCCGGCCAGCGAGGACCTGACAACACAGGATCCGTCCTCGCCGGCCCAGGAGATAGCGGAAGATCCACTTCCGTCGCCGGAGGAGAGCTACGGCGACATCGATCTCGAGGCGTTTTTCTCGGACTACCTTCCGGACTCGAGAGTCGAGGGCCGTTCCATGGCCTGGAGCGGGGAGGACCTGACACCACTCGAGAACGTGCTAACCGCTCCGCCGGGTCTGTTCGATCACCTGATGTGGCAGCTGAACCTCGTCCAGTTTCCCGAGGCGCTCCGGCCAGCGTGCGAGTTCATCATCGGGAACCTCGACGAGGACGGCTTCCTTCAGGCCTCGGACGAGGAGATCATGACAGCTGCCGGGCTCGAGTCGGTGGAGCAGGTCCGGGAGGCGCTGGCGGTGGTCCGCTCCCTGGATCCTCCAGGCATCGCGGCGCGGTCCCTCAGGGAGTGTCTCCTCCTGCAACTGGACCTGCTTGCCAACGATGCCAGGGTAGGCGAGGAGGATCGTCAGGTGACCGCCCGTCTGAGAGTCGTGATTCGCGACCACTGGGACGACCTGCTGCGCCAGCGGTGGGAACGGATCGCCGACGCACTCGGCTGCCCTGTGCCCGAGCTGAAGCCACTCCTGGATGTGTTGCACAGGCTGGATCCTCGTCCCGGCCGGGCCTACCAGCGTGATGCGAACTATGCAGTCGAGCCCGACGTCTACGTCCACAAGGTCGATGGCGAGTACGTCATCACCCTCAACGACGACGGTCTGCCGCGCCTGCGGATGAACCCCCACTACCTGGCGCTGCTCAACGGACGGCAGGTGGACGGTGAGACGGCGACCTTTCTCCGGAACAAGATGCGGAGCGCCCTCTGGCTGATCAAGAGCATCGACCAGCGGCAGCGCACGATCTACAAGGTCGCGGAGAGTATCGTCCGGTTCCAGCGGGACTTCCTCGACCACGGGCTCGAGTTCCTGCGGCCGATGGTGCTCCAGCAGGTCGCCGACGACGTCGGCCTCCATCAATCCACGGTCTCCCGGGTGGTGAGCAACAAGTACATGTACACCCCTCGGGGACTGTTCCCGATGAAGTTCTTCTTCCACTCGGGGGTCGACTCGGCACGGGGGGAGAACGTATCATCGCTGGTGGTGAAGGAACGGATCAGGAAACTGATCGAGACGGAGGATCCAGCGAAGCCGCTGTCCGATTCAAAGATCATGAAGCTGCTCCAGCGGGAGGGCATCCGTCTCGCCAGAAGAACCGTAGCCAAGTACAGGGAGGAGGTCGGCATCCCCTCCTCCGAGAAGCGGAAGAGAATGTTCTGAACGACTCACGTTCAAGGAGTGACCGATGAAGATCGAATACGTTGCACGAAACGACGTCGAGCTCACCGACCGGATCCGGCAGTTCACGGAGAAGAAGCTCCGGAAGGTCCTCAAGTACTTCAACGACATCCTGGAAACCCGCGTGGAGCTCGAACAGGAGCGCCACCTGTTTACAGCCGATATCTTCATCAACGGAAAAGATTTCGACCTCAAGGCTCGGGGCCGCTCGAAGGAGATCACGGCGGCGATCCAGGAGGCGGTGGACAAGCTTGAGAACCAGGCGGCCAAGGCGAAGACTCGCCTGAAGGAGCGGAAGCGGGGAGGCGAGGGCCCTGGAAAGGGTGCCTCGGGCTGGCCGGTGGAGGTCCTGGAGCGGGACTCCATTCGTGAGGGAACGCCGCGGATCATCAAGACCTCGACCATCCCGATCAAGCCGATGACCGTCGAGGAGGCCGCGCTTCAGCTCGAGAGCTCGCGGAACGACTTCATCGTCTTCAGGAACGCGGCGAACGACCGGATCAACGTTCTGTACCGGCGCAGGGACAACAACCTCGGCCTGATCTCTCCCGAGTTCTGACCGTGAAGCTCCTGCAACTCATCGGACCGGACCGGATCTTCACCGGTCTCCGGGCGGAGGACGCCAAGAGCGCCCTGCGTCAGGTCGCCGAACTGATCGCACCCGCCGCGGGGATCGACGCGAAGACCATCCACGAGGCGTTGCTCGAACGCGAGAAACTCGGGTCGACCTCGATCGGGGACGGATTCGCGATCCCGCACTGCAAGTGCCAGGGGATGGACGAGATCGTCGTGGCGGTTGCACGGCTCGAAGAACCGGTCGGGTTCGGCGGCCCGGCAGACGAGCCCGTTCGCTGCCTCTTCGTCGTCCTGTCGCCGCCGGATCAGCCCGCAGCACACCTGCAGGTGCTCTCGCAGATCGCGCGGGTCCTCAAGCGGCGGGAGGTCCGGCGGAGGCTCCTCGAAGCCGAGAGTGCCGAGCAGATCCTTGAGGAGATCCGGAAGGCGGCGGAGGCCGAGGGAATGTGAAGATCCCGGCCCCGATCCCCGTGCAGGAACTGCTGGATGCCAGGGCTCTGGCTCCTCTGGGGTTCGAGGTGGTCGCGGGAAGCCAGGCGCTTGGCCGGCGAATGATCTCGAACCCACGGATTCAGAAACCCGGCCTCGCCCTGGCGGGTTACCTGGAGTACGTCCGGAAGGGAAGACTTCAGGTGCTCGGCCAGTCCGAGTTCTCCTACCTGGAGACCCTGCCCCCTTCCGAGGCCGATGCACGGATGATCGCGCTGGCCGATACCGATGTCTCGGCGCTCGTCGTCGCGAAGGGCCTCGATCCATCACCGGCTGTCGTGGCGCACTGCGACACCGTTGGCATGCCCATCCTCCGGACACACCTTCAGACGTCCGAGGTCATCGCGCGGATCGCCAACTACCTGGAGGAGCGGCTCGCCCCGTGGACCCAGGTCCACGGTGTGCTCGTCGAGGTCTACTCCGTGGGGACACTGATCACGGGAGCCCCCGGGATCGGCAAGAGTGAATGTGCGCTGGAGCTCGTCTACCGGGGGCACCGGCTGGTCGCCGATGATCTCGTCGTGATCCGGAGGATACGGCACTCACAGCTGCTCGGATCCGCGCATCCCGACCTCCTGTACATGCTCGAGCTCCGCGGGGTTGGGATCATCGACATCCGGAGTCACTTTGGGAACAGCGCGGCCTCGCTCGAGGTGGACGTCACCCTCGCGATCCACCTGGAGAAGTTCGAGGGCACGGGACGGCCAAAACGCGGTACGTGGGAAGATCGGCTCCGGGCCGGGGGCGATCCGGCTGCCACGAACCATGAGATCCTCGGTGTCTCGATTCCCCGGTTCAGCATGGCCGTGGCACCGGGCCGGGACGTTGCGATCATGGTGGAGACAGCCGTCCGCAAGTGCATGCTCGCCGAACGGGGTATCCACGACGAACAGGAGTTTCTGCGCCGGGTCGACATCCGCGCAGCCAGGGGTCACGATGGGCAGGGTGACGATGAGGACCGGTGAAGGGGACCGGAATCCGGGCGGCGGCCCGTTCATCCTCACGGGCTACTCGGGATCCGGAAAGACCGTCCTGTCCCGTGGTCTCGAGGACATCGGGTTTCACTGCGTCGACAACGTGCCGCTGGAGGTCATCGAACCGGTCTTCCGGTGTCTGGAACCGCGTATCGAGCGCGTTGCGGTGGTCCTCGATGTTCGGACCCCCGGCTTTTCCGAGCGGTTTCCGGAGGTACTGGAGCGCCTGCGGGAGCGGTTCACGACGTTGAAGCTCGTCTTCGTCGAGGCCTCCCTCCAGATCCTCCTCCACCGGTACTCGATCTCCCGGCGGCCCCATCCGATCCGGTCGACGTCGCTGACTGAGGCCATCGCCGACGAGGTGGAATCGCTCGCGGAGATCCGGGGCCTGGCGGACGTGGTGATCGATTCCTCCCAGCTGGAGCCACTGGAGCTACGCCGGCAGGCGCTGGCGCTCGGCGGGCTGATCGATCTGAGGGAGCTCATGGTGCTCGAGGTCGAGAGTTTCTCCTACCTCCACGGCGTGCCGTCCGATGCCAGCCTCGCCTTCGACGTGCGGTTCCTGCCCAACCCGTACTACGTCCCCGAGCTTCGCCCCCTTCCGGGTGACCATCCGGACGTGGTGGCGTGGCTCGAGTCCCACACCGAGGTCGGAGAGACGGTGGGGAGGCTGTGCGACGTCGTTCTCGACCTCGCGCCACGTTATGCGGCCGAGCTCAAGAGCCGTCTGAACGTGGCCGTTGGATGCACCGGAGGGCGTCACAGGTCCGTCTACGTCGCGGATCGGATCGCCCATGGGCTGGAATCCTCGGGCTACACTGTGGCGTTGCACCACAGGGACAGGAACCGCTGGAGGCCCTCATGATCAAGACACTGATCGTCACCCACGGCAACCTCGCCGACGAGCTCGTCGCAGCGGCACGAACGATCGACGAGGAGCTTGCACGGGGTGTTCACCCGCTCTCACTTCCGTGGGACGTGGACTTCGACATAGCCCGCGAGACGGTGACCGGGCGCCTCCAGGAACTCGATGAAGGTTCCGGGGTCCTGGTCCTGACCGACATGTTCGGCGGCACGGCGACCAACCTCGTGCTCCCATCCCTCGAGGAGGGGAAGGTGGAGGTCGTCACCGGGGTCAACCTTCCGATGCTGATCAAGCTCGGCAGCCTGCTGGATCGGGGACTCGAGCTTCACGAGCTGGCCCGACGGGTGGTGGCAGCGGGCCAGCGGAGCATTCACGTCGCGAGCGAGTTTCTCGGCTCCCGCGGCTGATCAGGCCTCCCTCAGCTCGTGTACGATTGGGCCTGAGGCCCGCCCACGGCGGTGGAGAACAGGAACGGGATGATGAAGGAAGAACAGATCGAGGTCTCGAACAAGCTGGGCCTGCACGCGCGGGCCGCCGCAAAGCTCGTCCACACGGCGAGCCGCTTCGAGTCGGATGTGACCATCGGCACGGACGATGAGGAGGTCAATGCGAAATCGATCCTTGGCCTTCTGACGTTGGCTGCGACCAAGGGGTCGAAACTGAAGATTCGCGCCAACGGCCGGGACGAGGACGCGGCGGTCGAGGCGGTTGTCGAGCTCTTCCAAAACCGTTTCGGGGAACCCGAATGAGCGCATCTTCCGTCTCAGGGCTCGGCGTCAGTCCCGGCATCGCCATCGGCGAGCCCGTGGTCCATCTGGCCCGGCCCGTGGCGGTGCTTCGGGTTCCGATTCCGAAGAATCGGGTGGATGACGAGATCGCACGGTTCCGTGATGCCGTCCGCCGCGCGGCGGAGGCCATCGAGCACAACGCCCGGAGAGCGCGGGAACGGATGGGGGAGGAGTACGCGGCGATCTTCGAGGCACACAGCATGATCGCAAGGGACCCGGTTCTCGTCGAGAAGGTGGAGAAGCTCATCCGGACGGGTGCCGTCAACGCCGAGTGGGCGTTCGATCAGGTCGTGGCGGAGTACATGGAGCAGTTCGAGGGCCTCGGCGACGGCTACCTGGCCGAGCGCCGGCTCGATCTCCTCGACGTTGCATCCCAGATTCTCAACATCCTCCAGGGATACGACTTTGGAAAGCTTCAGGAGCTCGAACGCCCGGTGATCCTCGTGGCGGACGACTTGCCGCCCTCCCAGGCGGTTCAGCTTCCGCTCGATCATGTCTTGGGCTTCGTTCTCGAGACCGGTGGAGCGACATCCCACACGACGATCATCGCACGCTCGCTGGGGATCCCGGCGATCGTCGGAGCGCACGGCGCCTGCCAGGCGGCGCTCGAGGCCCGGATGGCGGTGGTGGACGCGTTCGAGGGCCGGGTCGTGTTCGATCCCGACCCGGCCGAGATCGCGGAGTACGAGTCTCGGAACGCAGAGTACGCCGAACAGCGTGAACACCTCGTGGAGCTCGTGGCTCAGCCTCCCGTCACGCGCGATGGCCACAGGATCACGCTGCTCGCGAACCTCGATCTTCCGTCGGAAATGCGGGAGGCGGATCGCTGGAACGCCGAGGGCGTGGGCCTGTACCGGTCCGAGTTCCTCTACATGCGGTTCGCTCCCGGACTGCCTTCCGAGGAGGATCACTTCCAGCACTACATGGACCTGGTCTCCCGGGCCAACGGCCGGCCCGTGGTCATCAGGACGTTCGACCTCGGTGGCAAGAAGCTGGCACGGGAGGTCATCGGGGCCAGGGAGAGCAACCCGATCCTCGGGTTACGAGGGATCCGTCTCTGTCTCCGCCAGCGTGATTTCTTTGCGGATCAGCTCCGGGCGCTGCTCCGGGTCTGCGGGCAGTTCCCCGCGGGACAGGTCAGGATCATGCTGCCGCTGATCTCCGGGATCGAGGAGGTCCGGAAGACGCGGTGCCTTCTCCGAAGACTCACGAAGAAGCTCCGCGCTGAGGGTCACCATATCCCCGAGAACGTTCCGCTCGGCGTGATGGTCGAGGTGCCGTCCAGCGCACTGATTGCGGACCGGCTCGCGCAGGAGGTGGACTTCTTCTCCATCGGCACCAACGATCTCACCCAGTACACCCTCGCGGTGGACAGGGCCAACGAAATGGTCGCCGAGCTGTACCGGCCGAGCCACCCCGCGATCCTGCGGCTGATCGAGGAGGTGGTTCAGGCTGCCAGCCATGCGGGGATCGAGGTCTCGATCTGTGGAGAGACAGCGGCCGATCCGCTGATGGTCCCCGTTCTGGTCGGACTTGGACTGAAGAAGTTGAGCATGAACCCCCAGTCGCTTCCGGTGGTCAGGAACCTCATCCGGCATCTCTCCTACCGGGAGGCGGCCCATATCTCCCGTACCGCACTCAGGCTCTCCACGGCCTCGGAGGTGGAGGAGTACCTCCTCGAACGCCTTGCAATCCTGTTCGCGAAGATCAAGATTCACGTATAGGAGTTCTGCCGATGCCAAGGATCGAACCGCGCCGGATCGAGAAACCATGGGGCCACGAGGAGATCTTCGCGGTGACCGAGCGGTACGTCGGGAAGATCCTGTTCATCCGAGAGGGCGAGGCGTTGAGCCTTCAGTACCATGAACGCAAGGACGAGACGATCCGTATCCTCGACGGCCTGATGGAGCTCGTCAGCGGTCCGGAACCCGAGGCACTCGAGAGCCACCGGCTTCAGCCGGGCGATGTCTTTCACGTTCCACCCGGGACGGTCCACCGGATGATCGCACTCGAGGATACGCGCGTCCTCGAGGTCTCCACACCAGAGCTCGACGACGTCGTCCGCCTCCAGGACCGGTACGGACGGGAAGGAACGAACATCCCCTGATGGGGGAAGGGAGCCCGAAGATGAAACGAGAGACCGGACGCCATCCGTTGCACGCCGCAGTCCTTCTCATCGGGGTGCTGGCGTACGCTGCCCCAACCCTGTCGGCGGAACCGGAGGCAACGGCGACGCCCGCGCCGACCGCAGCCCCAACGCCCTCTCCCGAGCCCGGATCCCTCGCCGCTGCCGCCAGCCGGATCAAGCTCAAGAAGCCCCGGACGAAAGGGGAGGGGATCGTCATCACCAACGAGAACCTCCCGGATTACGCTGCAAAGGGGGCCTTGACCTTTGCCAAGGGTTCCTCCACGGGGTCAGAGGATGGAGGACTCGACGAGGCTTCCGAAGGCGGGGACGAGGCTCACGAGGACGGCCAGAAAAGCGGGAAGGACAAGCGCGAGTACTGGCAAAAGCGGTACAAGGATCAGCTGAAGCGCATCCAGGAGATGAAGAAGCGGATCAAGGAGCTCGACAAGGAGATTCCCGGACTCTGGGCACAGTTCTACTCCTGGGACGACCCGGTCTACCGGGATTCGGTGATCAAGCCGAAGCTGGACAAGGCGCTGGCGGAATCCGAGACGTTGAAGAAGAAGCTTCCCGAGGAGGAGGCGAAGCTCGACAGGATCCGGGAGGAGGCGCGCCGAGACGGAGCGCTGCCCGGCTGGTTCCGCGGACTCGACGCCGGGGAATGATCGGGACGCGTTGGGTCGTCTGACAGCGTGGGACACGATCCTCCGTCACAGGGCCTCTGAGACTGTACGGTTTGCTCGAACAGGACACGCGAATGAGACTGCGAACCTATTTCATCGAGACCCGTGGATGTCCGATGAACGTCCACGACAGCGAGCGGCTGGAGGGGCAGCTGATCGCCTCGGGGCTCCGGCCTGCTGCGGATGCCGGATCGGCCGACCTCGTCCTCCTCAACACCTGCGCCGTCCGGGAACGCCCGGTGCAGAAGATCCACGGCCGGATCGACCAGCTCGCACGCCTTCCCCGACCGCCGGCCGTTGCCATCTGCGGCTGTGTGGCGCAACAGGAGGCCGACGCATTGCTCGAGCGATCGGCCAGCGTCGTTCTCGTCCTTGGCCCGCGCAAGGTCGGTCGCCTCGCCGGTCTGCTGCACCGTGTGGAACAAGGGGAACGGCTCGTCGTCACGGGGTTCGACGAGACCCCAGGCGGAGATCCTCATCTCGGCCACCATGCCACACCGTACCGGGGGATGGTCACGGTGACGGAAGGGTGCGACGAGTTCTGCACCTACTGCGTCGTTCCGTACACACGCGGGCGCGAGGCCAGCCGCCCCGTGAACGCCATCGCCGCCGAGGTCGGGCACCTGGTAGCCGGGGGCGTGTCCGAGATCCTGCTCCTCGGGCAGACGATCAACTCGTACCGGTGTCCGCAAACCGGCGTCGGCTTCGCCGCATTGCTTGACCGCCTTGCATCGGCGGGACCGCACATCCCTCGGCTTCGGTTCCTCACGTCCCATCCCCGTCATTTCGACGACCTGCTCATCGAGACCATTGCGGCACACCCGCACCTCTCGCGTTACCTCCACCTGCCGGTCCAGGCGGGCTCGGATGCCGTCCTGTCCCGGATGAAGCGACGGTACACCCGGGCCGAGTACCTCGAGCTCATCGAGAGGATCCGCCAGGCGGTTCCCGAGGCGAACCTATCCACCGACGTCATCGTCGGGTTCCCCGGCGAGACCGAAGCCGACTTCCTTCAGACCCTCGACCTCCTGGAGACCGTGCGGTTCGGCCAGGTGTTCGCCTTCGCCTTCTCCCCTCGGCCCCGAACGCCCGCGGCGCGGTATGCCGACGCCGTTCCCGAACCGGTGAAGAAGGAACGGCTCCACCGCCTGTTCGAGGTCACCGACAGGATCGAGCGTGAGCTCAACGAGACCCTGGTCGGGACCGTGCAGGAGGTCTTGATCGAGGGTGATTCGCGCCGCTCCGGCGCGGAATGGCAGGGGAGGGGAGCGGACAACCGCGTCGTCAACTTCGCCAAGGTGGGAGACGACCGTCCGGGCGATATCGTGCCCGTCCGGATCACCGCAGCGGCCGCGCACTCCCTCCACGGCGACCGGATCCCGGCCGAACCGTACCACCGGTTCGTTCCCCGCACGCTCCCCGTGCTCGACCGTGCAATGCCACAAACAAAGCGGGGCGAACCGGGCCCCAGGGAACCCCGGCCTTGACAACGGCCCGGCCTGTCCGCACATTGGTGGCATGAACGAGCCGGATGTTCCGTTTCGCGAGGAGGATCTCGAGGCCGTCCGAATACGGGCTCTGGTGATGGACCCCGTCTCGTCCGTTCCAGTGGTCGTCCTCGAGAGCGAGGCCGGCGGAACGCTCCTGCCGATCTGGATCGGGCTCTGCGAGGCCAACGCCATCGCCCTCGCGATGGAGTCCGTCGCCACGCCACGTCCGATGACCCACGACCTGCTCGTCTCCATCATCGAGGCCACGGGCCACCGTGTGGAACGAGTCGTCATCCACGCCCTCGAGCACAACGTCTTCCATGCGGTACTCCTGCTCTCGGGCGCCAACGGAAACATCCCGGTGGATTCGAGACCATCCGACGCCCTGGCCCTCGCCGTCAGGATGCAAACGCCGCTCTTCGTCACCCGCGGAGTTCTCTCCGAGGCGGCGTTCCGGGAACGGAGCGAATCCGAGCTCATCCGTGCGGTCCTCGAGAAGATTCCCGCGGAGGATCTCGGCCGCTGGAAGATGTGAGGGTACAGCAAGCCCACGGCCCGCCTCGCCACCCGCAGCCCTCCACCCGGTACCCCACACCACACCCACCTTCCAAGGGACGAGCAAAGCGATGTCCCCGTCGGCGCCTCGAAGAACCGTGCCCTCAACGATTTGGACAGCCCCCAACCCGACCGACCCGCCGGCCGAAACGAGGTGCCCCCACCTGGTACCCCACTCACCCGCCCGACCAGGGACGAGCGAAGCGACGTCCCGGTTGGCGCTCCAGAGAACCAGGCCCTTCACGATCGGGACGGTCCTCCAACTCGCCTGATCCGCCGGCCGAAACGAAGCACTCCCGCATGGTGCCCCACATACCCGCCGCCCCAGGGACGAGCGAAGCGATGTTCCGGTTGGCGCTCCAGAGAACCAGGCCCTTCACAATTGGGTCTGTCCCCTCGAGCAGCGCGATGCGGGCTGAAGCCCGCGCTCCGTTGGGCTCGCCCCGGACGAAGGAAAAACAATGTCCCCTGCTCCTGCCCTTCGGCCGAAACGAAGGCCCTTCGCGCGGTACCCCATCCCTCGCCCACCCAGGGACGGGCGAAGCAATGTCCCGGTTGGCGCCGCAGAGAACTAAGCCCTCCACGATTGGGACTGTCCCCGCAACCTGGCCGAAACCCCCGCCGAGAGGATGGCGCTCCACCTGGTGCCCCACTCATTCACCCGCCCAGGGACGAGCGAAGCGACGTTCCGGTTGGCGCTCCAGAGAACCGAGACCATCACGATTGGGACTGTCCCCTCAACGGAGTCCTTCGCCATCCAGCGATCGAGCGCCCCACGTGGAACGGGCCGGCGTGGGGGCGGGGGCGGTCCGGGGACGGAGGGGAGGGCAAGCCCCGTGGAGGCGTGCCCGGGCGGCGAGCGCAGACGGCTTGGCCCGAGAGGGTGGATGGGTGGGGGAAGGGTAA
>Ga0256835_1000175_pt1 | contig 52458 bp, 45 predicted proteins | sample PIR30metaG_FD_185972 | JGI IMG/M metagenome (GOLD analysis project Ga0256835, IMG submission 185972) | Hydrothermal vent microbial communities from East Pacific Rise, Pacific Ocean - PIR-30 | ecosystem: Environmental > Aquatic > Marine > Hydrothermal vents | place: Pacific Ocean: East Pacific...
TGGTGGTGGGCGGAAGGGTTTTACGCCCCTACGGGGATCAGGCCTGATTGCACAGCCTGTTATATCCCCCGCTTGAACAGCTGGTCAGGCTCGTTGTAGGTGCCGGGCTTGCGGGTGTACTCGGTGGGCTCGGTGCCCTCCTTGAAGCACTCGAAAAAGGTGTTCTTGGACTGCGCCACCGGCAGCAGCCCTGTGTCGGCGTCGATCTTGGCGAACACCACCCCCTCGGGCACCTGGAAAACGCGCACGGGTTTGCCCTTGAGCACCCGCTGCATGAAACCCAGCCAGATGGGGCTGGCGGCCCGCGAGCCGGTTTCGCCTTTGCCCAGGGAGCGGCTGTTGTCGAAGCCCACCCATACCCCGGTGACGTAACGCGGCGTGTACCCCATGAACCAGGCGTCGTTGAGGTTGTTGGTGGTGCCGGTCTTTCCGGCCGCCGGCCGCTTGAGCGCCTTGACGCGCCAGCCGGTGCCGTGCTTGACGACGCCCTGCAGCAGGTTGGTCATGATGTAGGCCGTACTCTTGTCGATGACCTTCTCCCGCTGGGGGTCGCCCTCTTCCAGGATGTTGCCGTCACGATCCTCGATGCGGGTGATAAACACCGGCTTGACGCGGTAGCCCAGGTTGGCGAAAACCCCGTAGGCCTCCACCAGTTCCAGCAGTGAAACGCCCGAGGAGCCCAGGGCGATGGAGAGGTTGTGGGCCAGGTTGGAGGTGATACCCAGCTTCCGGGCGTAGCCGATGGTGTAGTCGATGCCGATGTCCTTGAGGATTTTGACGGTGACCACGTTGAAGGATTTCTCCAGCGCCCGCCGGAACATGGTGGGGCCGTGAAACTTCTTCTCGTAGTTCTTGGGCTTCCAGGTGCGCTCCATGCCCTTTTCGTAGTAGACGATGGGCGAGTCGATGATCACCGTGGCCGGCGTGTAGCCCTTGTCCAGGGCGGCGGCGTAGATGATGGGCTTAAAGGCCGATCCGGGCTGGCGGCGCGACTGCACGGCGCGGTTGAACTGGCTCTGCCGGAAATCGCGGCCGCCCACCATGGCCTTGATCTGCCCGCTCTCAACCTCCATGCAGACCAGGGCCGCCTGGGCCTTGGGGGTCTGTTCCAGCGTGACCTTCCAGGCATTGCGGCCCTTCATTTTCTCCTTGACCGAAACCAGGATCACGTCGCCGCTGCGCAGCACGTCGGAAGGCCGCCGCGCCCGTGCCCGGTAATAGGCCACGGCCGGGTTGGGCTTGCGCGCCCAGCGCATGGTCTCGAAGGCGATGACGCCGCGGCTGTCGCCCATGCGCACCACCACTTTCCCGCCACGGTCGTCCACGGCCACCACCACGGCCTCCAGCGTGCGCCCGGGGGCCGGCGGATCGGCGGCCAAAGACTGCTGCTGGTGGGCCGCAAAGGCCTCGATCTGCTCTTTTTTCAAGTGCCGCAGCGGACCGCGGTATCCCTGGCGCTTGTCCAGTGCCTTGAGCCCCTTGAGAATCTCCTGGCGGGCGATGTGCTGCATGTCGATGTTGACGGCCGCGTAGATCTTCAGGCCGCCGGTGGTGAGGGCCTCTTCGCCGTATTTCTTGATCACGTACTGGCGAACGTACTCGGTGTAAAAAGGCACTTTTTCGATGTACCAGTTGCGGCGGGACTTGATGTCCAGTTGTCGGGATATGGCATCGTCGGCCTGGGCCCTCGTGATGTAGCCCTCTTCCACCATGCGGTTGAGCACATAGATCTGGCGCTGCTTGGCGCGCTCGGGGTGGGAGAAGGGCGAGTAACGGCTGGGCGCCTGGGGCAGGCCGGCCAACACGGCGCACTCGGCCAGGTTCAACTCATCGGCGTGCTTTCCGAAATAATTTTCCGCCGCAGCCTCCACACCGTAGGCGCCGTGTCCCAGGTAGATCTGGTTGAGGTAGAGGTACAGGATCTCGTCCTTACTCAGGCGCTTGTCGATGCGGTAGGCCAGGATGGCCTCCTTGATCTTGCGCTGGTAGCTGCGTTCGGGGGTCAGGAAAAAGGTCTTGGCCACCTGTTGCGTGATGGTGCTGCCGCCCTGGACGATGGCGCCGGCCTCGACGTTCTTGAAAAAGGCGCGCACGATGCTGATCAGGTCGATGCCCTGGTGCTTGTAAAAGCGCGCATCCTCCGCCGAGATGAAGGCCTGCTTGAGCATGTCGGGCATCCTGGACAGCGGGATGACGATGCGCCGCTCCTTGAAAAATTCGGCGATCTTGCGGCCGTCGTCGGCGTAAACCGTGGTGATCACCGGCGGCTTGTAGTCCTTGAGCGATGCGATGCGCGGCAGGTCGGCGCTCAGATACATGTAGAGCGCCGCCAGCGCTCCGGCCCCCAGCAACACGCCCACCAGGCCGAGGATCGTCATCCATTTGAAAAAAATAAAAAAACCGCCCCTCTTGCGACGGGTCTTCCGGTTTTGATCACTGTTTTTTGCCATACAGCCACACCCGTGTGCAATGTTTCCTCAGGCCACGGCGACGGGCATTGCGGTTTGCATACCCCTGGTCGCCGCGGAAAAACCCCCAAAGGAACCTATCCGCACAATCGTATCAAATCTTTAAATAGAGGAAATCCCGCGGCCGGGAGCCGGCCGCCGATACCCGATGACACAATTCAGACCAATCATAATGCAATAATTACGGTTTGACAACATTGTAATGGTAATATAGATTTATCGTTTTTGAACTGTGAGGGTTGCCATGATTGAACTTGATTTTGAGAAAATGGGGGGCCTGCTGCCGGCCGTGGTGCAGGATTATCGCAGCGGCGAGGTGCTGATGCTGGGTTTCATGAACCGCGAGGCATGGCAGGCCACGCTGGAGACCGGCAGGGCCACTTTTTACAGCCGCACGCGCAATACGCTGTGGGTCAAGGGCATGACGTCCGGCCACGTGCAGCGGGTCATGGAGATCCGGGTGGACTGCGACGACGACACCGTGCTGCTTAAGGTGGATCAGGTAGGCGGCGCCGCCTGCCACACCGGCTACCGCAGCTGCTTTTACCGGCGCGTACGAGACGGCCGCCTGGAGACGGTCGGCGAGCCGGTTTTCGATCCCAGGGAGGTTTACAAGTAGATGAACGACATGCTTAAGCTGGGCATTCCCAAGGGGAGCCTGCAGAATGCCACCATCGCGCTGTTTAAGCGCTCGGGGTGGAAGATCAACGTCAACGGCCGCAGTTACTTTCCGGAGATCAACGACGATCGCATCGAGTGCGCCATCTGCCGCGCCCAGGAGATGTCCCGCTACGTGGAAAACGGCACCCTGGACGCCGGCCTGACCGGCAAGGACTGGATCGCCGAGAACCAGTCAGACGTGCACGTGGTGGAGGACCTGGTCTACTCCAAGGTCAGCGCGCGCCCGGCCCGCTGGGTGCTGGCGGTGCCTTTCGACTCGCCGGTGAAGGACATCTCCGGCCTGCAGGGCAAAAAAATCGCCACCGAGCTGGTCTCCTACACCCGCCGTTACTTCGCCGAGCGCAACATCGATGTGGAAGTCGAGTTTTCCTGGGGCGCCACCGAGGCCAAGGTGGTCTCGGGCCTCGCCGACGCCATCGTGGAGGTCACCGAAACCGGCAGCACCATTAAGGCCCACGGCCTGCGCATCATCCACGAGCTGATGCAGACCAACACCCAGCTGATCGTCAACCACGAGGCCTGGAAAAACCCGGCCAAGCGCGAAAAGATCGAGCAGATCTCGCTGCTGCTCAAGGGCGCCCTGCTGGGCGAAAAACTGGTGGGCCTGAAGATGAACGTGCCCCAGGACAAGCTGGAGACCATTATCGGTCTGCTGCCCAGCTTAAACGCCCCCACCGTGGCGCCGCTCTACAACTCGGACTGGTTCTCGGTGGAAACGGTCTCCGAAACCCACGTGTTGCGGGATCTGATCCCCAGGCTGCTGAAAAACGGCGCCGAGGGCATCATTGAATACCCCTTAAACAAGGTGGTATAAGCCCATGATATCCAAGCGAACACAGGAAATGAGCTCCTTCATCGTCATGGACGTGCTGGAGCGCGCCAGCGAACTGGAGGCCCGGGGGCACCACATCATCCACCTGGAAGTGGGCGAACCGGATTTCGACACGCCGGCCTGCGTCAAGACCGAGGTGTGCCGGGCCCTGGAGCAGGGCTACACCCACTACACCCACAGCCTGGGGATGATCGAGCTGCGCCGCGCCATCTGCGACCACTACCGCGAGCGCTACGGCGCAACGGTGGACCCCGGGCAGGTGGTGGTCACCTCGGGCACCTCGCCGGCCATCTTCCTGCTGTTCTCGACCCTGCTGGAGCCCGGCGACGAGGTCATCATCGCCAACCCCCACTACGCCTGCTACCCCAACTTCATCCGTTTCGTGCAGGGCCGCGTTGTGGAGGTGCCGGTTTACGAAGAAGACGGGTTCCAACTGCGGCCGGAAGACATCGAAAAGAAGATCACGCCCCGCACGCGGGCCATTTTCATCAACTCGCCCTCCAACCCCACCGGCAACCTGCTGTCCGCCGAGCGCATGCGTGCCATCACCGAACTGGGCCCCATGGTCGTTTCCGACGAAATTTACCACGGACTGGTCTACGAGGGCCGCGAGCGCTCGATCCTGGAATTCACCGAGCGCGCCTTCGTTTTAAACGGCTTCTCCAAGCTCTACGCCATGACCGGCCTGCGCCTGGGCTACCTCATTGCGCCGCCGGAATTCATCCGTCCCATCCAGAAGGTGCAGCAGAACTTTTTCATTTCGGCCAATGCCGTCATCCAGCGCGCCGGAATCACCGCCCTGACCCTGGCCCACGACGACGTGCGGCGCATGAAGGAAACCTACGACGAGCGGCGGCGGTTCATGGTCAAGCGCCTGCGCGAGCTGGGGTTGGGCATCACCGTGGAGCCCACCGGGGCCTTTTACGTCTTCGCCAACGTGCGCCACATCTCCGACGACTCCTACAAGCTGGCTTTCGACATCCTGGAAAAGGCCCACCTGGGCGTCACCCCGGGCATCGACTTCGGCAGCAACGGCGAGGGCTACCTGCGCTTTTCCTACGCCAGCTCCATGGACAACATCCGCGAGGGACTGATCCGCCTGGAACGATACCTGGACAGCCGATGATCGTCAAATCCGCCGAGTTTGTCAAAAGCGCCCCCAACGTGGACCAGTGTCCCCCCGGCGACCTGCCGGAAATCGCCTTCGTGGGGCGCTCCAACGTGGGAAAGTCCTCGCTGATCAACGTGCTGGTCAACCGGCGCCGCCTGGCGCGCACCAGCGGCACGCCGGGCCGCACACAGCTGCTCAATTTCTTTCGCATCAACGACCGCTTCCTGTTTGCGGATCTTCCCGGCTACGGCTACGCCAAGGTGCCGGCGGCCGTCAAGAAAACCTGGCAGCCCATGGTGCAGAACTACCTCACGCGGCGCGACAACCTGCGCGGCGTGGTGCTGATCCTGGACATCCGGCGCACGCCGGGTCCCGACGAACGGCGCCTGCTGGACTGGTTCCAACGCCGGCAGCGCCCCTGCATCGCGGTGCTCACCAAGGCCGACAAGCTGTCGCGCGCCAAGGCCGCCGCACGCCACCGCCAGGTGGCCGCCGACCTGGGGCTGGCCCCGGAAGAGCTGCTGCTGTTTTCCTCCAAGACGCGCCAGGGCAAAGACGTGCTGTGGCGCCGCATCGGGGAACTGGTGGGGGAAAACCCGGCCGATGAAAAAGGGGAGGCCGCCCATGACTGAGACACCCGAAACCAAAGCGCCCTTCCGCTCCGGCTTCGTGGCCATCGCCGGCGCGCCCAACGTGGGCAAGTCCACGCTGCTCAACCGCGTGCTGGGCGAAAAGATCTCGATTACCTCCAAGCGGCCCCAGACCACGCGCAACCGCATCCTGGGCATCCTGCACCGCCCCGACGCCCAGTTGGTGTTCATCGACACGCCCGGGGTGCACCGGCCCAGCGGCGAGCTCAACCGGCGCATCGTGGCCACGGCGCTGACGGCCCTGGGCGAGGCCGACCTGGTGCTGGTCATGGTCGACGCCGTCAAACCCGACCCCGAGGCCGAAAAGCTGGTGCTCTCGCACCTGAAAAAATCCGGCCTGCCCGCGGTGCTGGCCATCAACAAGATCGACCGTCTGCCCGACAAGCGGGCCCTGCTGGTGCTCATCGACCAGTGGGCGCAGCGCGGCCGCTTCCGCGAGATTGTGCCCATCAGCGCCCTGGACGGCACCCAAGTGGACCGGCTCGTGGAAGTTATGGTCTCGCTACTGCCGCAGGGGCCGCCTTTTTATCCCGAGGACAGCTTAACCGACCTGCCCCAGCGCTTCATCGTGGCCGAAATGATCCGCGAAAAGGTCTTTCGCCTCACAGGCCAGGAGATCCCCTACGCCAGCGCTGTGACCATCGAGCACTTCGAGCGCTCCGAGACCCGCAACCTGGTGGAGATCCACGCCAAGATCCACGTGGAGCGCGACTCCCAGAAGGGCATCATCATCGGCAAGGGCGGCGCCAAGCTAAAAGAAATCGGCCAGGCCGCACGCCGCGACATCCAGCGCCTGTTGCAGGCCAAAGTATACCTCAAGCTCTTCGTGCGCGTGCAGAAAAACTGGAGCCGCGACACCCGCGCCCTGCGCCGCTTCGGGTACGAATGATCCTCTCCTTTCACCCCTGCGTGGTCACCGACGAAAACCGCATCTGCGCCGGCCGTTCGCCGGACCACCAGGATCTGGCTGCTATCCGGCGTGCGGATGCTGTGGTGCTGCCCCAGGGCTGCACGCCCGATCTCTACCGCATGGCCCGTGAGAACTGCCGGCACGTGTTTCCCGACTACGATGCGCGCTTTGCCTTCCCCGGCAAGATCGGCCAGATCCGCCTGTTCCGCAAACACCGCGCGCCGCACCCGCAAACCGAAATTATCGCCGACGTCCCCGCCTTTCGCTCGCGGCTCGAACAGGACCCCGCCGGTCCGCTGGGGTTTCCCTACCTTATTAAACTGGACTGGGGCGGAGAGGGCCGCACCATCTTCGCACTGCGATCGGCCGCCGATCTTGACCGCAGCCTTTTCGATGTTCTACAATCACCAGGGGTTCAGGAAAGCGGCCTGCTGGTGCAGCGCTTCGTGCCCTGCGGCGGCCGCGTGCTGCGGGTGACCGTCATCGGCCGCCAGCGCCTGACCTACTGGCGTGTGGCCGACGATGACCACCAGCCCCTGGCCGGCCTGGCCCTGGGGGGGCACATTCAGCGGAACCTGGATCCAATTCTTCAGCAGGCGGCCACAGTGGAAATTGACACCTTTTGTGCCAAAACCGGCATCAACCTGGGCGGATTCGACGTCATTTTTCCACAAAACGAGCCCAAACCCCTGCTGCTGGAAATCAACTATTTCTTCGGCCGCGAGGGCTTGGGCGGATCGGCGGCTTTCTACCAGCTGCTCAACGCCGAGATCCGCCGCTGGATTGAAGATCTCCGGCGCTGAATGCACAACAATACCGACATAAACACCGGCCGCGAGCCGTACAAGCCTGTTTTGGAAAGAAAAAACACCTGATGCAACCCTATGCCTACGACCTGGACGATGCCGCCATCCGGCGCGAACGCGCCAAGGCCCGCGAACTGCGCGCCTCCCAGTGGTGGAAGCGCAAGCTCGCCAAGGGCGTCTGCGGCTACTGCGGCCGGCCCACCCCGCCCCGTGAGCTGACCATGGACCACATCGTCCCGCTCTCCCGCGGCGGCCGCAGCACCAAGGGCAATGTCATCCCGGCCTGCAAAACCTGCAACACCAAGAAAAAACAGCTCCTCCCCATGGAGTGGGAAGCCTATCTCAGAGACCGCTTCGAGGGATGAGGCCGGGCCCCATTAATGTCCTCTCCATACCCGTAACAAGCTGCTTGGTTTCACCAGAAGGGAGGTTAATCATGAAGGACTGTATGTTACGTTTGATCGTCGTTGCGATGCTGTTACTGCTTATGCCTTTACCGGCAAATAGCGGCCAAGGTGGCTCAAGCTGGATTCCAAAAGTTGACATTCCAGAGGTTGACATTCCAGAGGTTGATATTCCGAAAGCCATTATCCCAAAGGCCATTATCCCAAAGGCCATCATTCCCAAGGCGCCGGATATCCCAGAAGTCTCCATCCCGGAAATTAGCCATCCGAATACTAGTGTCCGGGAAAACGAACAATGGGTCGTGATCACCTTGGCCTCGGATGTCCTATTCGATTTCGACAAGTCAAACATCCGTCCTGATGCGCAGCGGGCTCTCGAGGAGGTTTACCAGGCATTGACGGGTCGCTATACGGGTATGCCTTTTCAATTGCATGGCCACACGGATGCCAAAGGGACGGATGCCTACAACATGCGGCTTTCCCAACGGCGTGTCAATGCTGTCAAAGCATGGCTTGTCCGGCACGGCATCCCTGAAAAGCGTATCACCACCTATGCCCACGGTGAATCCCAGCCTGTTGCCCCCAACACCCACAAAGACGGGTCGGATAATCCCGAGGGCCGCCAACTCAACCGGCGTGTCGAAATCTATATCCACAAAGTCGTCCACAAAAAACCGAGCGAACCAATCACCGCCGATAGCCCCTCAAAGCCATGACGATGGCCTTCGGGCGTTAGAGCCTGGGGGCAATGCAATATAGCATCGGGCGGATATTGATGCATTTGTTTGGATAGGCCCGAAATGATTCACCGGAAAAATTAATTGCCAAATCTTTCTTGACTTGGCCACGTGGATGGATAAGAAAATTTTTTTGTTTACATGGTGCCCATCCACGGCTGGCCTTTGGGTACCAGCTTGACCGGTTCGCGCGATTGCCGCAACGATAAAAATATCATTTAAATTTTTTATCAGCAAAGGAGGGGTTTTAATGAACAGCAGACGAACGGTTGTCCTGGTGGCACTGATGCTGGCCGTATCCCTGATACTGGCCCCGGCCGGAAATGCGGCCGCCAAGAAGATCAAGGTGGCTTTCGCCCTGTTGTGGACCATCGACGACATGGGGTGGACCACGGCCGCCTACAACGGCATCGAGTACCTCAAGGAGCAGATGGGCGACCAGGTGGAGGTGAGTTACACCGAAAAGGTGCTCGCCGCCGATGCCGAGCGCGTCATTCGCGACTACGCTCGTAAGGGCTACGACATCATCTTCGGCACCACCTTCGAGCATATGGACCCCATGCTGATGGTGGCCAAAGACTTTCCCAAGACGGTCTTCGAGCACTGCTCGGGCTACAAGACGGCCCCCAACATGGGCAACTACTTCGCCCGCATGTACCAGGGTGAATTCCTGTCCGGTTACCTCGCCGGGTTGATGGGCTTTAAAAACGTGGGCACCGTGGCCACCAACCCCATCCCGGAGCCCATCCGCGGCATCAACGCCTTCACCATCGGCCTGATCAAGGGCCTCAAGGAGGCCGGCCACAAGTTCGACCCCAACAACGTCAACACCGTGGTGTGGCTCAAGGCCTGGCGTGACCCCATCAACGAGACCACGCTGGCCGAGACCCTCATCAGCCGCAAGCACGACCTCATCCGCCAGATGGCCGACACCCCGGACAGTAGTCTGGCGGCCTGCGCCAAGGGTGTGCCGGCCATCGGCTACGGGGCCGACGCCGCCAAATACGGCGCCAAGTGCGTGCTGGTGTCGCCCATCTGGAACTGGGGCCCCTACTTCGTGGAAGTGGTCAAGCAGGTTCAGGCCGGCACCTGGAAACCAACCCCCTACTGGGGCGGGTTCGACAAGAACAACATCGCACTGACCGACTTCAACGCCTCGGTGCCCGAAGCGGTGCGCCAGAAGGTGCTGGCCCAGAAAAAGTTGCTGGTGGAGGGAACGGACAACATCTTCGTGGGCCCCATCTACGACCAGAAGGGCAAACTGATGATTCCCGAGGGCAAGAAGGCCACGGACAAGGAGCTGCTGACCATGCGCTGGTTGATCAAGGGCGTCAGCGGGAAGATTCCGGATTAAAGGGAGATTTTACGCTCCAGACATCCCGCCGTTGCGCGTAAGACGTATTTCGGTAAAGCGGTATTGTGCACCCGGGGGAGAAAGCCATTCATCTGAACGGTGTTAACACATTTCAAGCTGTCTGAGGAGCCTGCAACGAATTTTTGAAATGCAACCGGCCGGATGAATGGCACCCCGGATGGACACGGGAGTGAACCGAAACACGTCTTACGCTCCAATCGACATAGGGGTTTCACCCCTTTTTCAAGGTACCCCTGGACAAAGGCAATAACTATATCGGTATGAACAACTACTTACCGGAAAAGATGGAATCGGGGACCAAGCATGTTCTCCATGTACAGGGCCTGGACTACGGTATTCCGTTGCCTTTGGTGGAGCTTACTAGTGGTGGCCGGCGACTGCGCATCGCATCGCTGAACCTGGTGGGTTGCATCCGCCTCAATCACGACTTGGGGCGCATGCTGGCCGCCCGCATTCGGGAACACCTGGCCGATCCCGAGGGTGTGGTGATCCTGACGGCCGTGGAAAAGGCCCTGCAGCTGGTTCAGGTGGTGGCCCGGGAGCTGGGCGTGGAGGCCGTGGCCGTGGCCTACAACCGGGTCAAGCCCCACATGCAGCCCGACCGCCGCCCCCTGGCACAGATCGGCAGCGGATCGATCACCAGCGGGGAAAAGACGCTGGTGATGTACGAGCGCGACATCCACCTGCTGGCAACAGCCCGGCGCGGCGTCGTGATCGTCGACGACGTGGTCAGCACCGGTGAGACGGTGCGCGGCCTGCTGCGGCTGGTGGCGCAGGCCTCCCAACGGGGCGGCTTTGCCGAACCGCCGCTGCTGGGCGTCTTCTGCGCGGCCTGCGAGGGGACGCCCCCGGCGCTGGGGGTGCCGGTGGTGCACCTGGCCGAACTGCCCCCGCCCGAAGAGCTCTCGGACTGACCGCCCATGGAAAACGGCCCGCCTTCCGATCCCGTCCTCCGCCTCTCGGGCATCTGCAAGTCCTTCGGAGCCACCGAGGCCAACCGCGACATCGACCTGGACGTCTTTGCCGGCGAGATCCACGCCATCCTGGGGGAAAACGGCGCCGGCAAGAGCACCCTGATGTCCATCCTGGCCGGCCGCTACCGGCCCGACCGCGGCACCATCCACCTCAAGGGCCGGCCCGTGCACTTCGCCAATCCGGCCCAGGCCCTGGCGGCCGGCATCGGCATGGTCTACCAGCGCTTCATGCTGGTGGAGAGCCTGACGGTCACCGAAAATATCCTGCTGGGATTGGGCCGCGGGCGGCTGCGGCTGGACATGGCCCGCGCCGAGGGTGAAATCCGCGAATTCGCCGGGCGCTACGATCTGCAGATCGACCCCTCGCAGACCGTCTCGCGCCTGTCCATGGGCGAACGCCAGCGGGTGGAGATCCTCAAGCTGCTCTACCGGCGGGCGCAGATCCTGATCTTTGACGAACCCACGGCCGTGCTCTCTCCTCCGGAGATAGAGACCCTCTTCGGCATCCTGCGCCGGCTGCGGGACCTTGGCCACACCATCTTGTTCATCACCCACAAACTGGAAGAAGTCATGACGCTGGCGACGCGCATCTCCATCCTGCGGCGGGGTGAAATGGTGGGCTCTTTCGCCGCCGGACAAGTGCGTTCGCGGCGCGAGCTGGCCCGCCGGATGGTGGGCCGCGAGGTGCTGCTGGAGGTCGAACGCCCGGCGGTGACGCGCGGCGAGACGGTTTACGCCGTACGTGATCTTACGGTGCAGGACGCGGCCGGTCGGCCGCTTTTCGAGGATGTCGCGCTTTCGGTGCGGCGCGGCGAGATCCTGGCGCTTACCGGCGTCGCCGGAAACGGCCAAGGGCCCCTGACGGCCGCCCTGGCCGGGCTGCTGCCGGACGTTTCCGGCCAGGTCGAATTTCTGGGCCGCACCTGGGCGGCTTCGCGCTGGCCGCGGGCGCCCCGCGGCGGGATGGTCTACATTCCCGAGGATCGGCACGCCACCGCCAGCGTGCCCGAGCTCTCGCTGGTGGACAACTTCCTGCTGACCCGCCTGGGGCGCTACCGGCGCGGGCCGCTGCTGGCGCTGTCGCAGGCGCGGCGGGAAACCGTCCGGGCTCTTGCGGCCTTTGACGTACGGGCGCCGGCGGGGCCGGACACCACCGCGCGCCAGTTGTCCGGTGGCAACCTGCAGAAATTCGTCCTCAGCCGCGAACTGGCCGGACGGCCGGCATTGATCATCGCCGAGCAGCCCACCAGCGGCCTGGACATCGGCGCCACCGAGGAGGTCTGGCAGACGCTGCTGGCGCAGCGCCGCCACGCCGCCGTGCTGCTGGTGTCCGGCGATCTGCGCGAGGTGCTTTCCCTGGCCGACCGCGTGGCGGTCATGTTCCGCGGCCGGATCATCGAAACCGTATCGGCCCGCGACCCGCGGCAGGCGGCGCGGGTAGGCCTGCTCATGGCCGGCATCCGGGATTAGGACATGGCGATCACCATTGAGGAAAAAACGTCCGCGCTGCACCCCCTGGCCACCACCGCCCTGGCGGTGGTGCCGGTCTTCCTGGTGGGCGCCGTGCTCTTCGCCCTGCTGGGAACCGACCCGCTGGAGGCCTACCGTGTCATGGTGGTGGGCGCCTTCGGCAGCTGGTTCGACTTTTCCGAGGTGCTGGTCAAGGCCATCCCGCTGATGCTGACGGGCCTCTCCGTGGCGGTGGCGGCGCGCATGCTGCTGTGGAACATCGGCGCCGAGGGACAGCTGGTGTTCGGGGGCATCTTCGCGGCCGGTACGGCCCTTTTTTGGGCCCCGCACATGCCGCCGGCGCTGGTCATCCCGGCCCTGGTGGCGGCCGGTTTCGCCGGCGGCGCCCTGTGGGCCCTGGTGCCGGCGGTGCTCAAGGCGCGCTGGAACGTCAACGAGATCATCACCACCCTGATGTTCAACTACGTGGCCATCATCTTCATGGAGCACCTCTACTTCGGCCCCTGGCGCGACCCCATGGGCATGGGCTTTCCCGGCACGGCCATGTTTAAACAGGTGGCCTGGCTGCCGCGCTTCTTCCAGACCCGCATCCACCTGGGGCTCTTCATCGCCCTGGCGGCCGCCGCGCTGCTGTATTTCGCCCTGAAATACACCCCCTGGGGCTACCGCGTGCGGGTCATCGGGCTGAGCGACCGTGCGGCGCGCTACGCGGGATTCGCTTTCGGCCGCCAGCAGGTGATGGTGATGCTGCTCAGCGGCGGGCTGGCCGGACTGGCCGGCATGGGCGAAGTGTGCGGCATCCACATGCGCCTGCAGCAGGGCCTGGCCGTGGGCTACGGCTACGACGGTATCATCATCGCCTTCCTGGCGCGCCTCAACCCGGCGGCCGTGCCGGTGGCGGCGGTGCTGCTGGCGGGCCTCATCGTGGGCGGCGAGCAGCTGCAGACCGCCACGCACCTGCCGGCCTCCATCAGCCTGGTGCTGGAAGGCGCCCTGCTGCTGGCCATACTGGGGGCTTCCTTTTTCAACCGCTACCGCCTCCGCCGCACCCGGAGCCGCTGACATGGACGACCTGATCTTCATTCTCGCCATTACCCTGAAGTCCAGCATCCCGGTGCTGCTGGCCAGCCTGGGCGAGATCATCACCGAGCGCAGCGGCATCCTCAACCTGGGCGTCGAGGGCATGATGCTGGTGGGGGCGCTGGCCGGCTTCGTGGTGGGCCAGCAGAGCGGGTCGCTGCTGCTGGGCTTCGGCGGTGCCATGGCGGCCGGCATGCTGCTGGCGCTGGTGCACGCCTTTTTCTGCATCCACCTGCGGGCCAGCCAGGTCATCAGCGGGCTGGCCGTCACCATTCTGGCCACCGGCCTGTCCAGTTTCCTGGGACGGCCCTTTATCGGGCGCGTGGGCATCCACCTGGGCAGCCTGCCCGTGGGTCCCCTGGCGGAGGTACCGCTTGTGGGGCCGGTGCTGGCCCAGCAGAACTGGCTCTGCCTGGCGGCCCTGGCGCTGGTGCCGCTGACGGCCTGGGCACTGGCCGGCAGCTGGCCGGGGCTTTCCATCCGTGCCGTGGGCGAAGACCCCGAGGCCGCCGACGCCGCCGGCGTTCCCGTGGCCCCCATCCGCTACGCCTGCACCCTGTTCGGCGGCCTGCTGGCCGGCCTTGGCGGGGCTTACCTCTCGCTGGTGTACACCCCCGGCTGGAAGGAGGGCATGACCGGTGGGCAGGGCTGGATCGCCATCGCCATGGTGATCTTCGCCACCTGGCGCCCGGGCCGGGCGCTGTTGGGGGCGCTGCTCTTCGGGGGGCTCACGGCGCTGCAGTTCTACTTTCAGGCCACGGGCGCCGAACTGGTGCCGGCCTGGATCCTGCGCCTGCTGCCCTACCTGCTGACCGTGGGTATATTGTTTCTGGTAACGGTGCTCAAGCGCACGCGTTTCGGCGCCGCGCCGGCCGCCCTGGGCCAGCCCTTCTTCCGGGGCTAAAATCCTCTTTTACGATTGCCAATTTTTCCGTAATAAGGTATAAGACATTTTATTTTAATAAATTCAGGAGGATAAAATGAAAAAAGTTCTTTCGGTAATGGCGACGGCTCTTCTGCTGGTAACCTTCTGCGGCGGCATGGCGGCCGCCAAGGACTTCCAGGTGGGCTTCGTGTACGTCTCGCCCATCGGGGATGCCGGCTGGTCCTGGGCCCACGACCAGGGCCGGAAGGCGCTGGACAAGATGCCGGGCGTCAAGACCTCCTTCGTCGAATCGGTGCCCGAGGGCCAGGACGCCGAGCGCGTCATCCTCAACATGGCACGCAAAGGCTACCGCATTATCTTCGCCACCAGCTACGGCTACATGGACCCCATGCTCAAGGTGGCCAAGAAGTTCCCCAAGACCGTCTTCATGCACTGTTCGGGTTTCAAGACCGCCAAAAACATGGGCAATTATTTCGGCCGCATGTATCAGGCCCGCTTTCTCACCGGCATGGTGGCCGGCGCCATGACCAAGAGCAACATCATCGGCTACGTGGCGGCCTTCCCCATCCCCGAGGTCATCCGCGGCATTAACGCTTTCGCCCTGGGCGTGCAGAGCGTAAATCCCAAGGCCCAGGTGCGCGTGGTGTGGACCAAGACCTGGTACGACCCGGCCACCGAGAAGGAAGCCGCCAAGAGCCTGCTGGACGTGGGCGCCGATGTCCTCACCCAGCACCAGGATTCCCCAGCCACCCAAGAGGCCGCCCAGGAGAAAGGCGCTTACTCCATCGGCTACAACTCTGACATGTCTAAATTCGCCCCCAAGGCCCACCTGGTGGCCGCGGTCTGGAACTGGAGCCCCTTCTACCGCTACATCGTCGAGCAGGTGGAAAAAGGCACCTGGAAGGCCAAGGCCTACTGGTGGGGAATCGACAAGGGCATCGTGAACATCTCGCCCATGGGGCCCATGGTTCCCCAGGCCGTGAAAGACAAGGTGCTGGCCGCCAAGAAAGACCTGATTTCCGGGAAGCTGAAGGTCTTTGCCGGCCCCGTAGCCGACCAGAAGGGGGATACCAAGATCGCCGACGGCAAGGTGGCCTCGGACAAGGAACTGCTCGGCATGACATGGTTCGTCAAGGGCGTCGTCGGGTCCACCCAGTAAAGCGGCATGCACCGTCACCGGGTACGGCGCGCTGCCGTGGACCCGGTGACGGACACCCCCCGCCACGGCGCCCGCAGGATGGAGCGATCACCGCAGCCGCCGTGGACATTCCTCTGTTCCCCCCGGGGACGATAGCGCGGCAGGGCATCCGGCATGGCCATTTCCCTGAGAATCCGAAAACGACAGACCCCCTTGAAATTGCAGTCGGGACTCGTGCTGGCGGGGGCGCTGGTACTTTCGCTGGCGCTCAGCGCCCTGCTGCTCAAGCTCCAGGGCAAACCGGCCGGGCAGGCCATGCTGGTCATCTTTCAGGGGGCCTTCGGCTCGCTGTGGGCCCTGGAGGACAGCCTCATCAAGGCGGTGCCCATCTTCCTGTGCTCGTTGGGCGTGGCGGTGGCCTTCCGCCTGCAGATCTGGAACATCGGCGCCGAGGGGCAGTACGCCCTGGGGGCCGTGGGCGCCTCGTGGGTGGCGCTGAGCTTTCCATCGCTGCCCTGGTACCTGCTGCAGCCGCTCATGCTGGCAGCCGCATCGGTGACCGGCGGCCTGTGGGGGCTGATCCCGGCGGTGCTCAAGCTGCGCATGCGCACCAACGAGATCATCGTCACCCTGATGCTCAACTACATCGCCATCCTCTTCCTGGACTACCTGGTCTACGGCCCCTGGAAAGATCCGCGCAGCTTCGGTTTTCCCATGACGCGCCAGTTCGACACGGCCGCCGTGGTGTCCAAGATCGGCGAGAGCAACCTGAACTGGGGCATCCTGGTGTGCGTGGCGGCGGGCGTTATTTTCTGGATTTTCTTCCGTTTCACGCGCTATGGCTACGAGATCAAGGCCGGCGGTGAAAACATCCGCGCGGCGCGCTATGCCCGCATCCCCTACGACTACCTGGTGATGCTGGTGATGGTGCTCTCCGGCGCCCTGGCCGGCTGGGCCGGGTTCCTGGAGGTGTCGGCCACGGTCAACCGGCTGGAGCCCTCCATCATGGTGGGCTACGGCTACACCGCCATCGTGGTGGCTTGGCTGGCGCGGCTCAACCCGCTGTTCATCGGGGTGGCCTCGCTGCTGCTGGCCGGGCTGCGGGTGGGCGTCGAGCAGCTGCAGCTGGACTTCCAGGTGCCGGCGGCCTTTGGACAGATCATGGAGGGCCTGATCCTGCTCACCGTACTGGCGGGCGGTTTTTTCGTCAACTACCGATTCTACCTTGGAAAAAAGGACTGATGGACGGCTTCACCATATCCCTTCTGGCAGCCGCGGTGCAGTCCGGTACGCCCATTTTATACGCCACCCTGGGCGAAATCCTAACGGAAAAATCCGGGATTCTCAACCTGGGGGTGGAGGGCATCATGATGGTGGGTGCCCTAGCGGCTTTTCTTACAGCCCTGACCACCGGCAGCCCGGCCCTGGGGTTCGCCGTGGGCGGCCTGGCCGGCGCACTGCTGGCCGGAGTCCACGCCGCCGTGTGCCTCGGTTTCCAGGGCAACCAGGTGGTCTCCGGCCTAGCCTTGACCATCCTCGGAACCGGTCTGGCCAACTTTCTGGGCACACCCTTCGTGGGCAAAAGCGGACCAGGCTTTACGGCTCTGCCCATCCCCGGGCTGGCCGATCTGCCGCTGCTGGGCCCCATCTTTTTCCGCCAGGACGTGCTGGTATACCTCTCCTACTTGGCGGTGCCGCTGCTATGGCTCTTTCTTCGCAACACCCGCTGGGGACTGGACCTGCGCAGCGTGGGCGAAAACCCGGCTGCGGCGGCCGCCAACGGCCTCAACGTGGTGGGCTGGCGCTGGATCGGCACCATGGCCGGCGGGTTCCTGACCGGCCTGGGCGGCGCTTACCTGTCGCTGGCCTACACCCACCTGTGGACCAACGGGCTCTCGGCCGGCCGGGGGTGGATCGCGGTAGCGCTGGTGATTTTCGCTTTCTGGCGGGCGGAGCGCGCCATGCTGGGGGCCTACCTGTTCGGCGGCGTGATGGCCTTCCAGTTGCGGCTGCAGGCCGCCGGAACACACCTGCCTTCGTCGCTGCTGCTCATGCTGCCCTACGCGTTGACCGTCATCGTGCTGGTGCTGGCCTCCTGGCGGCAGATGCGCAGCGCCATGCCCGCTGGCCTGGGCATCAACATCGAACCCCCTGATTAAAGACCTTACGGGAGACCCGGCATGGCCGACAATCGCTACAACAAGACGTACCCGATTTCCTGGGAGCAGCTGCACCGCGACTCCAAGGCCCTGGCCTGGCGGCTGCTGGAGCTGGCCCCCTTCGAAGGCATCGTGGCGGTCACCCGCGGCGGGCTGGTGCCGGCCGCCATCGTGGCCCGTGAACTGGAAATCCGGCTGGTGGACACAGTCTGCATCTCGACCTACGAGTGGCAGGACCAGCAGTCCGAAGCGAAAATCCTGAAACATTTCGATGTCGACAGCCATGGCTGGCTGATCATCGACGACCTGGTGGACACCGGCAAGACGGCCTCTATCGTGCGTGACATGGTGCCCCACGCCCACTTCGCCACGGTCTACGCCAAGCCAGCCGGAAGGCCCCTGGTGGACACCTACATCACCGAAGTCAGCCAAGACACCTGGATTCTGTTTCCGTGGGACTCCGAGTCCCAGTTTGTCCAGCCCCTGGTAGGCCTGCAGCAGGAGAAATGATGAGCAGTCCGCACCCCCCCCTGGTTCGCCTGGAAAAGATCAGCAAGTCTTTCGGGGACGTCCACGCCAACCGCGACATCGTCCTGGACATCCACGCCGGGCGCATCAAGGCCATCCTGGGGGAAAACGGCGCCGGCAAGAGCACCCTGATGGCCATGCTGGCCGGACAGCTGCAGCCCGACGGCGGCCGCATCCTGATCAACGGGCAGCCGGTGCGTTTCACCTCCACCCGACAGGCCATCCAGGCCGGCATCGGCATGGTCTACCAGCACTTCAAGCTGGTGGAAGCCATGACCGTGGCCGAGAACCTGTTCCTCAGCCAGGAAAAGGGGTTCTGGCTGAGCCACCGCCGGATGATGGAAAGAACCCGGCAGCTGGCGGCCCGCTACCACATGACCATCGACCCGGCCGCCAAGATCGACGACCTGTCCATGGGGGAGCGGCAGCGCGTGGAAATCCTCAAGCTGCTGCGCCGCCAGAGCCGCGTACTGATCTTCGACGAACCTACCGCCGTGCTGACCCCACCGGAAATCGAACAGCTCTTTCGCGCCCTGCGCGAGATGTCCCAGCAGGGCAAGGCCATCGTCTTCATCAGCCACAAGCTCGACGAGGTCATGGACGTGGCCGACGAGATCGCCATCCTGCGCAAGGGGCGCATCATCGACCAGCTGGACGTGGCCGAGGTGACCTCCAAAGCCGAACTGGCCCGTCGCATGGTGGGCAAAGAAGTTCTGCTGGAAGTCGACCGCAGGCCCTGCAAAACCGGAAACGTGCTGCTGGAGGCGGAAAACCTGTCGGGCGAGGGACTCGAGGGGGTAAGCCTGCAACTGTGCCGGGGGGAAATCTTGGGCATCGTGGGTGTGGCCGGCAACGGGCAGAAGTCGCTGGCCGAAATCATCTGCGGCCTGCAGCCGCCGGCGTCCGGCCGCGTGCGCATCCTGGGGTCAGACTGGAAGCGTTTCTACGCCACTCGCACCGACAAGAAAACCCTCAGCTATATTCCCGAGGACCGCCAGGGCCTGGCCACCTGCCTGGCCATGAACCTGGTGGAAAACTTCCTCCTGACCACTCGCCTGACCTTCAGCCGCGGCGTTTGGCTGCAGCGGCAGCAGGCCCGCTCCCGCCTCCAGGGCCTGACCGGCGATTTTGACATTCAGCCGCCCAACGTGGACGCCACTGCCGGACAGCTGTCCGGCGGAAACCTGCAGAAACTGGTGCTGGCACGCGAGTTCTTCCGTGAGCCGCGGGTCATCGTGGCCGAACAGCCCACCCAGGGACTGGATGTGGCGGCCACAGAGGAGGTGTGGAAACTGCTACTGGCGGCGCGCCAAAACGCCGGTATCCTGCTGATCACCGGGGACCTGGCCGAGGCGCTGGCGCTGTGCGACCGCGTGGCGGTCATGTTCGGCGGACGTATCGTGGATACCTTCCCCACCACCGACAGTGAAAAGGTGGAGCGCATCGGAATGATGATGGCGGGACTCGAGACGCCCGGGAAAGTCGCCGCAGGGTAGCCGGCAATGGTAAGTTGCGGCCCTCTTTTTCTGCGCCGGAGTGTCTCCCGGCGTGCTTTTCACCTGCTCTGCGAAACCACCTGTCCGTATCCGCAAGCGTCCAGCCACTGCAACGCTTTGGCAACATTTTTATTGACTTAAAAAAAAATAAGCGTAATAGACGGGGTTTGTTTTGCACTTTAAACACAGGAGGGAATCACATTGACCGGGTTGGAAGCCATTTCCCACTACAATGGATGGGCCCAGGCCGTCGCCGGTATCCTAATCGTGATGGCCGGGTTGAGCGGCCTCTCGTTCGCCATTTCCCAACTCCACAAGGTGGCGGCCCTGCTCGAAGGCCGCAACAAAACGGCGAAAACTGGGGAGACCGTCCTGGTGCCCGAGGTGGAAACCATCTCTGAACCGCCCGCCCACGACTTGGAAAAGACCATCGGCGCGTATGAGGAACTTGTCCGCCGGCTGGGGACGCCTTTCCAGCTGTCGGAACTCTACCGTCTATGCCAGGAACAGGGATTCACCCACCCCTATATGAGCATCAAGGCCCTGCAGGAAGCCGGGGTGCTGAAGCCCCTGGGCGACGGCGTCTTTACCTGGCAGGCCTGACCATCATCGAAAATCCGATCTGTCACTTTTCTCAAACCAAGGAATTTTTCGAAAAATGGACCTTCTTTTTCAGTTTTTGACCAACACCGGCTATTACCTCGGCGACTGGCGCAACTGGACCATGATCGTGGTGGGGTGCTTCTTCGTCTACCTGGCCATCTCCAAGGAATACGAACCCCTGCTGCTGCTGCCCATCGGGTTTGGTGTGCTGGTGGGCAACGTTCCGTTTTTTAAGGGGTTCGGGTTGGGCATCTACGAAAACAACAGCGTGCTGCACTACCTGTACTTCGGTGTCGTCAGCGGAGTATACCCCTCCATCATCTTCCTGGGTCTGGGGGCCATGACCGACTTCTCATCGCTGTTGGCGCGGCCCAAGCTGATGCTGCTGGGGGCTGCGGCCCAGGCGGGCATCTTTTTCACCCTGATCAGCGCGCTGGCCCTCGGTTTCCTGCCCAAGGAGGCCGCCTCGGTGGCCATCATCGGCGGCGCCGATGGGCCCACCTCCATCTTTCTGACGGCCAAGCTGGCGCCCCACCTGATCGGACCGGTAGCTATCGCGGCCTACTCCTACATGGCCCTGATTCCCATCATCCAGCCGCCTATCATGCGCCTGCTGACGTCGCGCGAGGAGCGCCTCATCCGCATGTCCGAACCGCGGGAAGTCTCCCGGGTGGAGCTGATGATCTTCCCCATCGTGGGCCTCATCCTGTGCTGCTTTCTGGCGCCGGCATCGATTCCGCTGCTGGGAACCTTCTTCTTCGGCAACATCCTCAAGGTCAGCGGGGTGGTGGACCGGCTGGCCAAGACCGCCAGCAGCGCCATCATCGACACGGCCACCATCTTCGTGGGCTTCTGCGTGGGTGCCAGCACCCAGGGAGATGTCTTCCTCACACCCAAATCGGTGGGCATATTTGCACTGGGGGCCGTGGCTTTCAGCATCGCAACGGCCGCCGGGGTACTGTTCGCCAAGCTGATGAACGTCGTGCTAAAGGAAAAGATCAACCCGCTGCTGGGAGCGGCCGGGGTTTCCGCTGTACCGGGTTCGGCGCGAGAGGTGCACCTGATGGGGCTGAAAGAGGACCCCGCCAACTACCTGCTGATGCACGCCATGGCCTGCAACTCCTCGGGCGTGATCGGTTCGGCCATCGCCGCCGGCGTGCTGTGGAGCTTCAACGTACGCTGAGTACCTTTGCGACCCGGCTGTTTCAGAACATTTCTGAAAGACCCCAATACTTTATATCTAATTGAAAGTATTGGGGTTTTTCTATTTTCAGCGCTTTTTTTTGCTTGACCACAGACCTGCCTTTGTGCCACAATTCAAAGCGTTGGAAACGATTCCCGCCCGCCTGACATACGCTTGCCTTCGCGTGGTTTGCAGCAAACTGGTCGATGCCTTTCCCTGGGCGACCGCAACCTTTTTGCCCGAAAGGAGGCCGTTATGATCGCTAAAATCATCATCAGGCGCAAATTTCTGAAGGGAAACGAGAAGCAGGTCCTGGCCCTGCTCAACAAGATGCGCTCCTTAGCCATGAATCAACCGGCCTACATTTCAGGCGAAACCCTGATCAAGCGCGACCAGCCTCACCACCTCACGGTTATATGCACCTGGCAGAGCATGCAGGCGTGGCAGAAGTGGAAACACGACCCCGAGCGGCTCAAACTGGAAAACATGCTGGCGGTTTTTCAGGAGGAACCGACTGAATACGAAGAGTATTACCTGGGATCCAGTATGCGGCTCTGAAATTTGTACCACAGGTGGATTTTTTTCTCGAAAGCCTTTGACGAGTAAGGAGATGCGAAAACATGGCTTGGAACTGTCCTGTTTGCGGCTTTTCGGAAAAGGGAGACCAGGCACCGGCCAACTGCCCGGTGTGCGGCACGGCGGGGGATCGCTTCACATCCTCCGATAGGCGTGAAGAGCAAACCCCGCCAACGGCCAAAATGGCATCGGGAAAAGCGCCGGCGACAGAATCGTCCGGGCTGTGGAAGTGCCCGGTGTGCGGCTACATCCGAAAAGGGAAAAAGACCGACAAACCGTGCCCCGTGTGCGGTGCGGCCGCCGAACGCTTCTTTTCACCGGACGCGCCGCCGCAAGAGCCCGGGGCCGAGGCCGGGGCGCCAGCCGAAGCCCAGCCGCCAGCGGGTGGGCAGGAACGCAAGTGGCGCTGTACCGTGTGCGGCTACATTCACACCGGTCCGGAGCCGCCGGAAAAATGCCCTGTGTGCGGTTCGCCAAGCAGTGTATTCGTCGAAATAACCCCGGAGCCCGAACCCGCTCCGCAAACCGCCGCAACACCGGCCACGGAGCCGACAGGATTTCGGGACGCCCGCGAACCGTCACCGCCGCCGGCATCGCCCTGGAAGCAGCGCTTCGACCTGCTGCGCGACAAGATGGTCGAGCTGCACGCGCATCCCATTGCGGTACACATCCCCAACGGCCTGCTGCCCGTGGCGGTGCTGTTTCTGGTGCTGTCGATGCTCTTCGGATGCCCCTCGCTTTCGACGGCGTCTTTTTACAACCTCATCGTGGTAGCGCTGGCCATGCCGGTGGTGCTTTTCAGCGGCTACAACGACTGGCAGCGTCGCTTCGGCGGCAACATGACTCCGGTCTTCATGGTCAAGATCGTGTGCGGTGCCGTCATCGCGGCGGGTTCGTTCATCCTGGTGTTGTGGCGCCTTCTGAACCCGGCCGTGACCGCGGCGGGCTCCGGCGGAAGATGGGGGTATCTCCTGGTCCACCTGGTGCTGCTGGCCGCCGCCGGAATGGCCGGCTACCAGGGCGGAAAACTGGTGATCTTCCCGGACGCCTCCGGCGAGCGCTGATTTTTACAACGGCTCCGGGAAAGCCGCATATCCGTTGCAGAAAGGCTTTTTCTACAGTTCCACCTGCACCCCCAGCTCGATGACCTGGCGGGGGGGGATCCCGAAAAAGCGGGTGGCATCGCGGGCCAAACGGGACAAGTGGACGAAGAGCCGCTTGCGCCATGCCGGCATGGCGGCATCACGGCTGACCAGCAGGTTCTCGCGCCCCAGGAAATAGGTTGCCTCGCCGGGATTGATAACATTGCCGCCGATGTTCAGCCCTTTCAGTGCAAGCGGAATATCGGGCTGCTCACTGAAGCCGTAGTGCAGCGTCACGCGAAAGAACCCGCCTCCGAGGTCCTGCACCTCGATGCGCTCGGAAAAAGGCACCCGCGGGATCTCGCGGGTAGCGACATTGAGAAGAATCACCTGCTCGTGGAGAATCTTGTTGTGCCGGAAGTTGCTCACCAACGTTGTGGGCACACCGTTGGGGTTGCCGGTCAGGAATATGGCGGTTCCGGGAACGCGAAGCGGACGGCGCTCGGAGATCTGCCCGAGAAAAACCCGGAGCGGCAGTACACGGGCATCTAGCTTTCTTTTGAGCAGCCTGCGGCCCTGTTTCCAGGTCGCCATGACGGTGAACACGACGGAGGCTACCAGCAACGGGACCCATCCTCCGGAGACCACTTTGGTAATGTTGGAAGCCCAGAAAGCCAGGTCGATTGCCAGCAGAACCGCACAGACGGCCAGGGCGACACCGGGTTTCCATTTCCAGCGCCGATGGGCCACGAAAAACATCAGCACGGTGGTGATCACCATGGTGGCCGACACGGCGATTCCATACGCAGCGGCCAGGTTGCCAGAGTGGCGAAAGCCCAGTACCAGACAAACGGTGCCCACCATCAGGATCCAGTTGATGGACGGCACGTAAATCTGCCCGATCTGATGCGGTGACGTGTGCACGATGGCCAGGCGCGGGCAGTAGCCCAACTGGACCGCCTGGCGCGTTAGGGAAAAAGCGCCCGAAATGACGGCCTGCGAGGCGATGACGGTGGCGCTGGTGGCCAGCGCCACCAGCGGCAGAAGGGCCCAGCCCGGCGCCAGGCGGTAAAACAGATTGTTCACCGCCGCCGGGTTTTCGAGCAGCAGTGCGCCCTGGCCGAAATAGTTGAGCAGCAGTGACGGAAAGACGAAGCCGAACCAGCCCACCTGTATGGGCCCCTTGCCGAAGTGTCCCATGTCGGCATAAAGCGCCTCCCCGCCGGTGACCACCAGGAAAACCGTTCCCAGCACCAGGAAGGTCTGCCATCCGTTCTGCGTGAAGGCAGCCCACGCATATCTCGGGTCGAAGGCCGCCAGGACCCCCGGGTGACGCACAATGGCCGCCAGCCCCAGGATACCGATGACCAAAAACCAGATCAACATGACCGGCCCGAAGACGGCGCCGATCCCGGCCGTACCGTGGTGCTGAAAAGAGAACAGCAGTACCAGTATCAGGAGTGCGATGGGTATCACATAGGGTTCGAACAGGGGGGTGGCGGCATTGAGGCCCTCCACGGCGCTCAGCACGGAAATGGCCGGCGTGATCATGCCATCTCCGTAAAGCAGCGCCGCGCCGAACAGGCCCAGCGTACCCAGCACCAGCAGCATCGCCGGCCGGATCTTGCGAATACCGAGGACCAGGGTGGTCAGGGCCAGAATGCCGCCCTCGCCCCGGTTGTCAGCGACCATGACGAAAAGGAGATACTTCAGCGAGATCACGACCACCAGGGACCAGAAGATAAGCGACAGGATGCCCAGCACGCTAACGGTCGTGACGGCCAGCCCGCCCGTTTCCCGGAAGCATTGCCGCAGGGCGTAGAGCGGGCTGGTTCCGATATCACCGTACACAATACCCAGTGCCGTCAGCACCACCTTGAAAACCGGTGCCGGCGCTGCATCAGAGGTGCTGTTTCGGTTCACGCGCCGCCTCCTGAAACGGTTGGTTATCAATGGCCTGAAATGCCTGCAAAACAAAACCCTTTCACCGTTTCAGGCGATTGTCAAGCACGGGATGGCCAGGTCAATTATGCATGGTTACCGGCTTGCCGTCGGGGTCAGGCTGAAGGAAGTGCTTTCCCTCAAAAATAAGGGCCTTACGATTGCCCAGAGGAATCACGGAGGCGCCGTGTTTTGGAACAGGCACAAAACAAAAATAAAGTAATAATATCAAATGGTTATGTTGAATGCGGCGCGTAGCGCGCCCAAATGATCCTCCCCGGGAAATCCTGGATGAAACGGTCCGGTATGGCAAAGTTTTAACAGGGGCGGCTCAGTGACCCCCGGCCCGCTTGAAGACCACTCCGACACCGATGCCCACCGCGATGGCCACCACAATGGCCAGCAGTCCGTAAAGCGCCGGCCTGTTTCTGGCCAAACGGGAGAGATCGCGAATCAGCCCGTCATCGGCCACGAGGATGCGGTGGTGCGTCCTGTCTTTCACAAGGCCGTTCTCGACCGCCAACACTTTTACCGTGTATTCTCCCGGCGGCGCCTGGTAGGGCCAGTCGATATCCAGATGGTAATGGCCCTTTTCCGCCCTGATGGATTCCGGCCTGACGACGTAAAGCGCTTCCTTTTCCTTGAACCGAAAAAACTCGTTGATCCAGCGATGCCGGTCGAAACCCTTTTTCTGGCTGTGTATGACGGCCTTGGCCTTCAGTGCAGGATAACCGATTTCCTGCTGCGCCTGAACGGCAGGCTCCAGCAACGCGTCCAGTGGCCTGGTGGAAAACAGCATATAAATGGACGGTAGGTTTTCAAAGGTCATGCTGCCCAGTTTCATCCACAGGAAACCGGCCACCTTGCCTTTGTACTTGAGTTCGGTCTTTTCTGGAGGAGAGAGGATCTCCACGATCAGGTCCTGGCCCACGCTGTACTCCCCGTCCAGCGTGATTCGCGCGCCGTGGTAACTGATACCGATGATAACGCGATCGGGCTGTACCCTGCAGGTGAGCGCCCCGGCAAGCGTGGGAGCGCACAACAGAAGCCACGCCACCACGGAGATAGCTATCCAGCCGGATGAAAGGCGTGTCTTGCGTCCCATGATCAGTGTCCTCCCGGCGCCAGCAGCAGAGAGGGTGTCATCACCAGCCCCAGAATCATCTTGACAGTGACCGCCAGCACCAGCATGGCCAGCAGAATCTTCAACTGGTCGCCCTTCAAGCGTCTACCCATTACCGTTCCCAGCTGGGCGCCCAGCGTGGATCCCACCAGCAGCAGAATCGCAAGAATAAAATCCACCGTGTGGTTGGAATAGGCCTGCAGGAAGGTGACCTCCACGCAGGTGAACATGATCTGGAACAGGCTGGTGCCCACCACCACGTGCATGGGCATACGTAGCATGTAGATCATCACCGGCACCATCAGGAAACCGCCGCCGACCCCCATGATAGCCGCCAGGATGCCGACGATGACGCCCAGCCCGATGGGCACCAGGGCTGAATGGGTGACACCCGATTTCTCGAAATAGGTCTGCATCGGCAGGGATTGCCACAGCCCGGTCTTCTCGCGCTTGAGGCGACCAGGGCGCGGTGCGGCAGCGGGTAGGCCTGGTTTTTTGCGAAGGGCATGCAAGCTCTCGAAGAACATGAAGGTGCCCACCAGGCCCAGCATGACCACGTACGTCATCTTGATCAGAAAATCGGCACCACCTGTGGCCCGCAGGAGCTTGATGATGTGCACGCCGAGGGCCCCCCCGGCAAAACCGCCGATCAACAGCATCAGGCCCATCTTGAAGTCCACGTTTCCCAGGCGCCAGTGGGCTAGTGTGCCGGATGCCGAGGCCGCCACGATCTGGTTGGCATCGGAGGCGGCCGCCACCGTCGGCGGTATACCGATCATCATCAAAAGGGGCGTCATTAAAAAACCGCCGCCCACGCCGAACAGCCCCGACAGCAGGCCAACAAAAAACCCAAGGCTGATCACCAGCCAGAGGTTGACACTGGTGAGGGCTATGGGCAGAAAAATATACATGGCCGATCCTTTGATGATCCTGCATAAACCCCGTCTCAAAGGGGTTTGTTACAGGCCGTGTCATCTTTCGTCAACTTGAAAGGGGCTGCTTTCCCACTGCCGCAAGGCTCTTGTTCCATCTTGCAGCATTATTGCATGCCGCCTCTTTCGAAAAAGCCCATCGTACGCCGGAAAACGCCATTTTCCGATGGCTTCATCCTCCATATCTACCGCCGAGAGGGGCTCCTGAAAATCCCGAATTCGGCACATTTTCCATCACGGCCCCACAAATGGCTCTATCCAGGCCATCGGTCCCAATGTCCCGCTTCCCCTGCCATCATCCGCATGAACCCGCTATTCGTGCCCCTCGCTTTTCAACAGCTTGCGGTACCAGCAAGAGAACTCGTACATTCCCCGATAGCGGTCATCGCGATTGACGATGCCCAAAGCGATTTCGAGCACCCCGCCTCTGTAGGCACTGGAAGCCTTCCCGGCCCCCTGGGCCTGCAAAAACTCCTCCACCAGCATGTGAACCGTGCGCCGGCTACGGTCGCGCCGGATATCGATGGGGTCCTTGGGTTCCTGGAAAGGGTCCCAATGCTTGTAGCCCCTTTTCAGAATAAATTTCTGGCGTCGCGGCGACATGGCTTCGAAAACCGCCTTTTTACGCTTTTCAATCTCCTCCTCGGAAAATTCACTCATCACGCTCCTCCGCACCGGATTCCTCACCAATACCCAGATAGGCGTCATCGTAGCGGGTTAACAGCGCCATGGAAAGGGGCACCAGAAGTTCGGACAGCTTTGGGTATCGTGAGCCGATATCGCTAACCAGCCGGGCAGATAAATCGTAGAGCCTTTTCTGTATTTTTTCAAGATGTACCGTTGGATACGGTTCACCCGATTTGAAGCGCGAAAGGCCGCAGGTGTGGGCGCGGCCATTGATGGCCGTGGGAATGCCGTAGAAGCGACAGGTGATGGGACGAAAATCATACAGATCGCACAGATTACGGTCATTCAGCAGAGGGCAGCGGACCTTATGGGCGGCCATGTCCCTCAGGATCTGCTCCTCGTTTCGTCGCCCGTCTCGGAGGTCCTTGTAGGCCTCGCGCTTCAGCTTGTAGGTCTTCCGGTCGGCACGATTCGCTTTCTCCAGCAGATCCGCGCGCCCCTCCTCCGGAAAGTGCTCGCGGAAGCGCCGATTGATGTACAGCGCCTCAATGAGTGTCAGGTCGAACAGCGCGTGGCAGCAATCCGCGCACCCCGTGTGGCAGGTGACGCAATCCGCATACTGCTCACGCACCTTCCGGAACACCTCGTCGGCGGCCGCAGCCAGGGCCTCGTATTCCCTGAAATAGGGCTCCAAATCGATCTTCATCCTCTCCTCCCGGTTCAAGATTCAAGCGGGGCCCGCCTGGTCCCCGAAAAGGTGCTGATGTTTCACGTGAAACACGGCACCACTATGGCCCTCATTTTCGTTCGGTTTTCAAACGAACCAACCGCTCCGAATTGCCCGCACCGGCCGCTTGCTCCTCTCGAAAGGTATTGGCCACGATGTTTCACGTGAAACAATTCCCTTATGCCTAGACCAATTCTTCCGCAGGATGGCATTCATTCGTTCTTAGCTTTCGTCCCGCTGTGCCGCGAAAATCCTGGGCACCACTCTCACATTTTCTGTATGGACCCCACTTCGTCCCGGTGCGGCGCCGGTTCCTGTGCGTAAACAGCCATTTGAACCGAACCACTCAGCCGTTTCCCAAAGACTTTTTTATTTGCCGATACAGAAATGACTGAATATCCGTTCGATGGCATCTTCGCTGCGAACTTTTCCGGTGATTTCGCCCAACCTTTCCAGTGCCAGTTCCAGCTCCTGTACGATTGTTTCAACCCACCGTGTCTCCGGTACGCCTGCGAGCGCCCGTTGGATGGCCTGCCGTGTTGCCCTGAGCGCTTCGGCTTGACGCTGGTTCGGTATCAGTTTGCTTTCGCTGTCGAGATCGCGGTCGCCGACAACCGCCTGCAAAATGGCATCCTTCAGCTCTTCAATCCCTCTTTCGTACAACGCCGAAACGGCAACCCTCCTAAGGTGTGGCACGGCTTTTCCAATTTTTTCCGCCGCACCGCCCGGCGGGAGATCGCTTTTGTTGAAAACCACGATCGCCGGCCGGCCGGCCCTGACCATTTCGACCAGTTCCAGATCCTCTTCGTTGATCGGCAGGCTGGCGTCGAACAGCGCCAGCACCAAGTCGGCATCCCGGATGGCCTTGCGCGCACGCTGTATGCCGATACGCTCAACGGGGTCGTTACTCTGACGGATACCGGCTGTGTCAACCAATATAACGCAGACACCCTTCAGCACGAACTGGTGGTCGATGATGTCCCGTGTGGTTCCGGGAACAGGCGTGACGATGGCCCGATCATGTCCAACCAGTCGGTTCATCAACGTCGATTTTCCCACGTTGGGCCTGCCGGCGATCACTACCCGAATGCCGGACCGCAAGTAGCGCCGTTCTTCGTACCGCCGAACCAATTTTTCCAGGGCGGGCATCACATTTTCCTGCAGCAGCACAAGCCCTTCCTGGATGGTGTCGTCCAGTCCGTGCTCGTCTCCAAAGTCCATACAGGCGTACATCATGGAGAGTGCACGTTCAATGCTGTCTCGCAGCGCCCCGATTTGGCGCCCCATTTCCCCGTCCAGCTGGGCGGCGGCGACTTTCAGGGCGCTCTCTGAACGCGCGTTAATGAGGTCGGCAACGGCCTCGGCTTGTGTGAGGTCGATACGCCCACTGGTGAAGGCGCGCAGCGTAAACTCTCCAGGTTCGGCCAGGCGAGCGCCCTGCTCGAGCACCAGCTTCAGAATGCGCTGCAGAAGCAGGCCGCCGGAGTGGGAGTTGATCTCCACAACGTCTTCACACGTGTAGGAATGCGGCGCCCGCATGACGGACAGCAGCACCTCGTCGACGGTCTCGCTGCTGCGCGGGTCCACGATGTTTCCGTGATACAAGCGGTGGGAACGATACTCCCTGCCTCCCTCCACTGTGCCGGCTCTTCTGAATAGCGCGGAGGCGATGGCGACCGCCTGTGGACCCGATATCTTGATGATACCGATGCCCCCGCTTCCCGGCGGTGTGGCAATGGCGGCGATGGTAGAGGTGCGCATACCCACACTCCCACGTGTGTCAATGGAACCGTCGCTTTCCGCCGCGGAATTCACCATTCGCCCACGGCCCGGGCGGTCCGATGCGCATTTTTGGAAAGGCCCGGGTTCACTCGAATCCCGCTTTTCGCGGGTCATTCACGCTTCTCAGGGGATCCCGGTTTTTTCTCGGGAAAATCACCAGTTTGCGGATCAGCCCGTCCCCTACACTCTGGGTGCGGACTGCCGGGTCTGCTTTCAGGGCCACGTGCACCACGCGTCGCTCCTGTGGTTTAAGCTGCCCGATGGTCATGGGCTTTCCGCTTTTAACGGCCTTCTGGGCCAGACGCAAAGCCAGGTTTTCCAGGTTTCGCCTGCGATTTTCCAAGTACCCCTCGACGTCTACCTGCAGCCGCAGCCGCTGGCGGCTGTTTCGGTTGACGATTTTTTCCACCAGGTACTGGATGGCATCTAGGGTTTGGCCGCGCTTTCCGATGAGCACGGCGGCATTGCCTCCCTCAACCTTGAAGACCACTTCTTCGCCGTCGTCGCTTTCCACCACGTCGACAATGCTGGCATCCGTAGTGACGGCGTCCAGAATGGTCTGCAGGGCTTTTCGTCCAAGTGCCAGCGCCTGCGCCGGTTCCATACGTTCGTCGGCGCTCTCGCCTGAAGTGCGCACGGCCGCCTTCTGTACGCTGGGGGGCTCTTCAACTTCAGGGGAAAGCTCAGATTTTATACATTCTAACTTATTGTTATTATTATCAATTTTTTGCGTTTCGTCTTTGGGCAGAATTCGAATGCGGGCTTTCCTGGCGCCCACCAGTCCAAAAATCCCCGTGGAGCCGTAAGATATGATTTCATATTTCAGTTCCTGTTCGGAACACGAAAGCGCTTCGGCGGCTTTTTTGAGCGCCTTTTCAATGGTACGGGCTTCAAACTCCATTCTCGACAGCATCATACCCTCCGTTACGCCATCTGCTTCACGGTCGAAACAGGCCTTCTCTCTATGCATATTTCTTCTGCACGTAGTACTGCTGTGCAATGGACAGGATGTTGTTCACCAGCCAGTAGAGCACGAGCCCCGAAGAAAAGTTGATGAAAATGAAGGTGAACACGACGGGCATCAGCATCATCATCTTGGCCTGGGTAGCATCCCCCATGGGAGGTGACATCTTCTGCTGCAGGAACATGGTTGCACCCATGATGATGGTCAGCACGGGTATTCCGTAAGGCGGCTCCATAAAGGGAATGCTGAAGTTGAAACGAAAGAGCCTGTCCGGTGCCGAGAGGTCGTTGATCCACAGGAAAAACGGTGCGTGCCGCAGTTCGATGGCCTGATACAGCATGCGGTAGAGCGCGAAGAAGACCGGGATCTGAACGATCATGGGCAGACACCCCCCCATGGGGTTGATTTTGTATGTCTTGTACAGCGCCATCATCTCTTCGTTGATCTTCTTCTTGTCGCCCTTGTACTTCTCGCGGATCTCAGCCATGAGCGGTTGCAGCTTCTTCATCTCGCTCATGGACTTGTAGCTCTTGTTGCCCAGGGGCCAGAGCAGGACCTTGGTCAGGATCGTCAGAAAAATGATGGCCACACCATAGTTGGGGATAAAACGGTAGATAAAATTCATCAACCACAGGCAGGGCTTGGCAATAAAATCGAACATGCCGAAGTTGACGGCCTTGTCCAGGTTGCCTCCGATGGATTTGAGCAGGCTGAGCCTTTTGGGCCCCAGGAAAACGTCGAAGTCAAGAGTATGCATGCCCGCAGGGGCGATGGTCACCTCAGGGCTCAGGTACCGGTTTTCCAGTATAGACTTGTCGTGCAGAATCAGCTGCATGCCCGCCTCGGGGGCCTGGGGAACAATCACGCTGGACATGAAATACTGGCTTTCAATGGCCAACCACTGCAGGTGGCCCGAGAGCTTGTTTTTCTCCTTGATCTTCTTGATGGGGATCTGCTCCAACTTGCCGTTGATGTAGGCGCTGGGACCCTCGAAGCCGTATCGGTTGTGCTTGGTGGGCAGTGTGTTCAGAAGAGACAGGTAGATGCGGTCCTTGATCTCGCGGCCCGATTGGTTACGGATGCGGACCTGCATTTTAATCAGGTAGGAATCCGGCTGAAACGTGTAGCTTTTCTCGATGGTGATCCCGTCGGGGGCGGTCCACGTGAAGACCAGTTTGCGCGCGGAACCTGATACGTCGATTTTTTCGGCCGCATCGCCGCTATTGAAAACCGCTTCGGACAGCCCCTTGAGATGGTGGCTCTCCAGCCCGGCCAGAAGGGTTCCCCGTTCCAGAGTCGGCGAAATAATCTGTTTCAGCGGTGACTTTGGATCGGCCTTTTCGCGGTATTTCTTCAGCACGAAACTCTTGATGGCGGCGCCTTTTTCGGACAGCGCGCAGGTGTAGAAGGGGTTTTCCACCGTAATCATCCGCGCAGGACGACTGTTCTGGGCGGCGATCTGCGCTTCGGTCAGAACCGCCGCCTTCGGGGCGGCGGTTTCCTCAACTGCGGCGTTTTTCTTGCTGCCGGAAACAGCGCTTTTTTCTCCTGCCGGCGCCTTCGCCTTCTGGGTCTGGGTGGTCTGCGGCGGTGGCTGCCTCATGGCCTCCTTGTCGACGAACAGAAACTCCCACACGATGAAAACAAGGAAGGACAGCGCAATTGCGAGAACCATACGACCGGTTTCCATGTTCTTCTCCTGAAATGATAAAACGGAATTTCATCCTGCCCCGCCGTTCAGAGACGACCAGAGAAATTCCGTCTGCTGCGAGTGCAATTTTTTGCCGGCGGCCGGTGACCGAACCCGCGGCCCTTAAAATGGCCGCCGAAGTCCGACGCGTGGGGCGTTCCCAAAATCCTCAGCGAACCGGGCCGTTTGCCGGTGACCCCACGCCGGCGGTGTATTTGTCCAACCGGTCGAACAGGTCCTCTAGGTCCTTCCGAAGCGCCTCCGAGTTCTGCCCGGCGGCCTGGCGTTTGGCGATGACGTTGATGTCCCAACAACCGAGGTCCGCCCGGCGTCTCCGGAAAAACTCTCTCGCCTGCCGCTTGATGCGGTTGCGCACCACGGCGTTGCCGACTTTGCGGGTTACGGTGATCCCCAGCCGCGGCCGCCCCGCCACGCCGGCCGCGGCAATGACCAGAAAGCAGCGGCCGTGAAATTTTCGTCCCTCTCCGGAGGTGCGCAGGAATTCACTGCGCCGCCGCAGGCGGCTTTCACGGGGGAACGTGTGGGGTTGCACGCCGGGTGCCTCGGGAGCGGTCCGCCGGTCGTCCGGTCTACACCGCCAGCCGTTTGCGCCCCTTGGCACGCCGCCGATTGATGACTTTCCTGCCGTTCTTGGTGGACATCCTCTTTAAAAAACCGTGGGTGCGAGCCCGCTTGATGCGGCTCGGCTGATAGGTACGTTTCATGGATCAAAACCTCTTTCTTTCGTCGTTGTGAAAATCGAAAAAGCGTACGGGCGCCGCACTACTGCGGGCGCGCATGTAATTATTAGAAGTTACAGCCTTAAACTAAAATCATAAATCAACATGCTTGTCAATAAAGATGATGCCGCAAAAAAAGCACCGCCCACACCTGCCGCCGGCGGCCTGTTCACCCCTCCCCCTCAGGAGCCACTGAGATGCTCGATTATGTCGAACTCTTCCAGGTGAAAGTGGGGGTAAGGGTGCAGCACAATCTGTTTTCCGATACGCTTTTCCATGGCGTCGATCAGGCGACCCTGCTCGTCGTGCAGGTAGGCGGCCACGCGGGGATTCACCCGGATGGTGATGCGCGATCCCGCCATTTCGCCCGCCTCGTGCAAAATGCGCCGATAGATGTGGTGGCAGACCGTCTGCCGCGAGATGATGTAACCGGCGCCGTCGCACTCGAAGCACGGTTCGCACAGGATCTGGTTGAGGGGCTTGCGGATGCGCTTGCGCGTCATCTGGATCAGGCCCAGCTCCGAGATGGGCAGCACGTGGGTCTTGCTGCGGTCACGCTTGAGCGCATCGCGCAGGGCGTTGAACACCTTCTCCTGGCTGGAGCGGCGCTCCATGTCGATGAAATCAATGATAATGATACCCCCGATATCGCGCAGCCGCAACTGGTAGGCGATCTCCCGCACCGCTTCCAGGTTGGTCTTCAGAATGGTCTCGTCCAGGTTGCGCTTGCCCACGTAGCGGCCCGTGTTGACGTCGATGGCTGTCAGGGCCTCGGTCTGTTCGATGACGATGTAGCCGCCGGACTTGAGCCATACCTTGCGGTTCAGGGCCCGGGAGATGTCCCCCTCCAGATTGTAGGCCTCAAAGATGGGTTCGGTGCCCTCGTAGAGCTCCACAGAAGCCTTGAGACGGGGCATGAAAACGTCCAGGTACGAGAGCACATCGTCGTAGACCCGCCGGGAGTCGATGATCAGGTTCTCGACCTCGTGGGTCAGCAGGTCCCGAACCGCCCGCAGGCTGATATTGAGTTCCTTGTGAACCAGCGCCGGCGCCGGCACGGTGCGGTACTTGGACAGGATGTCCTGCCACAGGTTGTTCAGAAAACCCATCTCATAGGCCAGCTTCTCATGGGCGATGCCTTCGGCGGCGGTGCGCACGATGTAGCCGTGGTTGTCGCTGCGCAGGGACTCAACTTTTTCTTTGAGCCGCGCGCGCTCCTCCTCGTCTTCAATGCGACGCGATATGCCGATGTGGTCGGAGTACGGCATCAGCACCAGGAAGCTGCCCGGCAGCGAGATGTAGCTGGTCACCCGCGCGCCCTTGCTGCCGATGGGCGCCTTGGCGACCTGCACCAGCAGTTCCTGCCCCTCGGTGAGCATGTCCTCAATGGTGCAGCCGTCACCGGTCATCAGGTTGCAGCCGTCGTTTTCGGCGATGCCGTAAAGTTCGCCATTTTCCTCCACCGCCCGCAGGAAGGTCTCCTCGATGTCGGCAAAATGCTCGCCCACCAGGTCGCTGACATGGATGAAGGCCGCCTGTTCCAGGCCGATGTCTACAAAGGCGGCCTGCATGCCGGGCAGCACGCGCTGCACGCGGCCCTTGTAAATGTTGCCGGCGATGTCGTTCATGTCGCGCCGCTCGATGAAGATCTCGACCAGATAACCGTCCTCGATCAGCGCCACACGCGTCTCGAAAGGCGTGTCGTTAATCAGCAGCTTCCTGTACATGCACCCTCCGGCCCCTGTTTGATGTGCAAAAAACCGTTCACCTGTTGAACGCAAGCCCCCGAATCGCCTGTTCGGCGCTAGAGCTTGGTGATTAGCAACCTTTTGATGGTTTCATCGTTCAGGCCGAAAACGGCGGCGATGACCTCGGCCGGCCTGACGGTAATTTCCCCGCAGGGCACTAGTTTCATGCGCAGCGTCGCAGCGTCCACGAGCGCAAGTTCGGCCACGTGCTTCTTGAGATCGATCCGCTTCTCTTTTCCCTTGCGCCTGCGGGTGATTTCCACCGTGGGCCGCCTTTGGAATTCGACCGCTTTGCCGGCATCAAAGATATCGGTTGAAGACCGCACCCGGTATACGGCTTCCAGGCGCTGCGGCAAACGCTGTCCGGCCCCGATCTCGTGGCACTCGATCACCCGCAACCCCTCGGGAAGGGCAGTGTTGAGCCGCTCCACCAGGTCGCGGGGCGTGGCCGGCCGCGCCAGGTGCAGCACGAAACGCTCCCGCAGGCTCTCCATGCCGATGGGCAGCGGGTTCGAAAAGGCCACCTTGGGTTTGGGATGGAACCCACGCGTGCGCGCCACCGACAGCCCGGCCCGCCGCAGGGCCCGGAAGAAGATGTTGACCATCTCCAGGTGGCCGAAGAAGCGTGCCGGCCCCTTCTTTTCGTAGTAGACCGCCACCGGGCGGAACGCGCCAGCCGGCTCGCCGGCCGGTGCGGGGTGCGTGCTGCTGCCCGCTTCGCATGCCGCCGTCCGGGGCTCGATTCGCTTGAAGTCGCAGGCGCCGCAGTTCTGGCAGTTTCCCTCGCGGCAATCGGGTGTTTGGGCCTGTGACAGCGCGCTGCGCCACTCACGCCACAGGAAACGCTTTGTGACCCGGCTGTCGATGTGGTCCCACGGCAGGGGGTCGTCCCGGCCGGCCTCTGCGAACAGGTACTCTTCCACCCCGATCCCGGAAGCCTGCAGGGCTTTCTTCCAGAGGTCGAAACGGAACTGGTCGCTCCACCCGTCGAACCGGCAGCCCAACCGGTGGGCGGCCATCAGCAGCCGGCTCAGCCGCCGGTCGCCGCGGGCCACCAACCCCTCCAGCAGGCTGACCTCGGGGTTCTGCCACTTGAGCTGCACGCCGGGGATGCGCAGGGCCGACCTGAGGTACTCGATTTTGCGCCGCGACTCGGCCAGAGGGATCTGCGCGCACCACTGAAAGGGGGTGTGCGGCTTGGGGATGAAGGTCGCCACGCTCACGTTGATCTTGCCGCGCCGCCCGCCGGTATGGCCACGGATGTGCTTTCTGAGGTCTTTCACCAGTTCGACGATGGCGTCGACGTCCGCGTCGGTTTCGGTGGGCAGCCCGATCATGAAATAGAGCTTGATCACCTGCCAGCCCAGGTCAAAGGCGTTGCGCACGGTGCTGAAAATGTCTTCCCGGGTGATGTTCTTGTTGATCACCTCGCGCAGCCGCTGGCTGCCGGCCTCCGCAGCAATGGTGAAGCCCGTCTTGCGCACGCCCCTGATGAGTTGCATCATGCGCGGCGTCAGCGAGTCGGCGCGCAGGGAGGGCAGCGACACCGCCAGCTCGCGGGCCGGATCGCCGAGCAGCGCCTCCATCAGCGGCAGGATGCAGCCGTAATCTCCGGTGCTCAGGGAGAGCAGCGATATATCCTCATAGCCCGTGTTTTCCAGCGATGTCGCCACCAGGCGCTGCAGCGTCTGCAGCGAGCGTTCACGCACCGGACGGTAGATGACCCCGGCCTGGCAGAAGCGGCAGCCGCGCGTGCAGCCGCGGGCGATCTCCAGGCGCAGGCGGTCGTGAACCGGTCGTCCGTAAGGCACCACGGGTGCCGAGGGAAAGGGGGCGCGGTCGAGATCCGGCAGCACCGCGCGCCGCACCCGCCGGTAGCCGGGAAGGCGCGGTTCCAGGATCTGCCGCCCGTGCTCGTCCCGATGCGCCTCGAAAAAGAGCGGCACGTAGACGCCCTCGATGGCGGCCCATCTCTCCAGCAGCCGGCGGCGGTTTTCTCCCGCGTCCCGCCACTGCATCCAGGCCTCGCACAGCGCGACGACAACGTCCTCCCCGTCGCCGATCACCATGGCATCAAAAAACTCGGCCACCGGCTCGGGGTTGCAGGTACAGGGCCCTCCGGCAATGACCAGCGGGTGCGAATCGTCGCGCTGCGAGGACAGCGGCGGGATTTCCGCCAGATGCAGCATCTCGAGCACGTTGGTGTAGTCCAGTTCGTAGAGCAGGCTGAAACCGACGATGTCGAAAGCCTGCAGTGGGCTGTGGCTCTCCAGCGAAAAGAGTTCGATCCGGTTTTTCCGCAGGTGCCCGGCCATGTCCACGGCCGGGGCGAACACCCGCTCCGCGGCGACATCCTCCCTGGCATTCAGGATATGGTAGAGGATCTGCATGCCGAAATGGGACATGCCGATCTCGTAAAGGTCCGGAAAGGCCAGAGCAAAACGCAGCCGAACCCGCTTGAGATCCTTGCGGACGCGGTTGGTCTCCGATCCCAGGTAGCGGCTGGGCTGCTCCACCAGCGGCAGGATATCTTGAATGCGCATACGGTCCATGTTATGAAAGCTTTCGGTTTTCGCCTGATTCCACTTCGCCGTCCACGGCCAGCGCAATCATAAATTTTTTATTATAATCCACAAACCGACAGGTTGCAAATGACCGACCGGATTTTCTCCGCCAGTTTTTCAAAAATATTTTCGGTGTGCCGGCTGCTGATGCTCGCCGCCCTGATGCTCACCGTGGCGACCCCCTGCCGTGCGGAAAATCTGCGCGAAAACGCGGTGGTCAGGGCCGTACGGCGCGTCAGCCCGGCGGTGGTCAACATCAGCTCCGAACAGCGCCTTCAGCGGCGCCAGGGCCCTTTTTCGGGATTCGGCCTGGACCCCTTTTTCGATTCTTTTTTCAGGGATTTCTTCGATCCGGGCTACCAGCGCCAACTCAAGCGCGCCAGCCTGGGTTCGGGGGTCATCATCGACGGAAAGCGCGGTTTCATTCTGACCAACGCCCACGTGATCGAGGCCCGGGGCACCATTACGGTGGTTCTCAAGGACGAACGCCAGTTTCAGGCCCAGATCGTGGGTGCCGACCCCGACTCGGACCTGGCCGTGCTGCAGATCAAGTCCGACAAGCCCCTGCCGGCCATTTCCATGGGAAACTCCGACGACCTGATGATCGGTGAAACCGTCATCGCCATCGGCAACCCCTTCGGTTTTTCCAACACCGTGACCACCGGCGTCATCAGCGCCCTGCACCGCAGCATCCGCAGCGATGACAAGATCTACCACGATTTCATCCAAACCGACGCCTCCATCAACCCCGGCAACAGCGGCGGACCGCTGCTGAACATCAACGGCGAGCTGATCGGCATCAACACCGCCATCTATGCCAAGGCCCAGGGGATCGGTTTCGCCATCCCTATCAACAAGGCGCGGCGCATCATCAGCGACCTGATCCGCTACGGTGAGGTGGTGCCGGCCTGGCTGGGCATTTCGGTGCAGGACCTGGATGCGCGTCTGGCACGTTACCTCAAGGTTCCGTCCCGCAACGGCAATAAACTGTGGGGAGTGCTGGTGCGTGAAGTGGCGCCTGACAGCCCGGCGGCCGAAAACGGCATTCGGAGGGGAGACGTGATTCTGGAAATCGGCCGCTACAAACTGTTCTCGGTGCAAGATTACCACACCACCCTGAAGGACTACACGGCCGGCGACACCCTGACCCTGCACCTGTGGCGCGACGGAAAGGACCGCCGACTGACTTTGAAGGCCGTGGCCTTTCCCAAACAGCGCGCCATGGACCTGGCCTATCGATTGATGGGCATCCGGGTGGCGGATCTGACACCCGGCAACCGCCGCCGCTACGGGGTCTCGGAAACCAAAGGGGTGGTGATCACCGACATCGCCGAATCATCCTACCTTTCGCGCATCGGGGTTCGAAAAGGCGATATCATTCGCAAGATTGACGACATGGCCACGAGCACCGTGGAGGATTTCAAAAAGGCCATCGTCAAGTACCGCCAGAAAAGTTCGCTGGTGGTGCTGCTGCAGCGCGGGGACAGACTCTATTACATCACCCTCAAGCTTCCGGGATGATAGGACTTTTACTGGCTGGCACGCTCTTTGGCCAACTGCTCGGGGCTCATGGTCCAAAAGGGGGTGCCGTCCTTGGTCAGACGCACCTTGAGCTGGAAATAGTCCCCCTTTTTGACCTTGGAGGCCATGAAGATATCCTTGTCGTCGATCACGGCCCACACCCCCTTTACCTTGACACGGTCCCCGCGCTTGAGGCCCGTGCTCTTGAGGTCGATGAACCAAGTGGGACAAAGGTGCACCATAATGTCGTCGCCGCCTCTCTCGCGAACGATCAGTCCGACTCCCGGTGACATGCCTTTCATGGGAACCACTTTGATGATCTTGACGATGGTCCCCTTAAAGCTGTCCATCTCGCTGGCGTTGTAAAGCTTGTTGTAAGGGCTGTCCAGGCCCCAGCCGCCCATGTCCCTTTTCTCGGTTGCCCCCACAGCCAGCGCCGCCAGCAGCGTGCAAAGCACCGCCATCGCAATGGTTACAAAACCCTTCTTCCGCATATCTCTTTTCTCCTGTCGCATCTTTTTTTGCCGCATGAAACCGGTGGGCACCGGCGACACCCGTCGCTACCCTATCATTTCCCGCCAAACTTGTAAAAAGGCATTTTCAGGTGCTTCGACCCGTCCGGTAACCGTCATCCGGAGAAAAGACGATCAGTTCTTGGTCGCCACGGCAAACAGGTTTATGCCATGGGTTTCGGAGATCACCTCCACGTCGGCACCGAAGGCGCTTTCTCCGAAAATATCCCTGAGCTCGCGCTCGTCGCGGTAGATGAGGGTCCAGTGAAGAATGTGATCCATGAACTGGCGGTTGGGGTTGTTGGGGCTGAAGTTGCCGATGATCAGCTTGCCGCCCTCTCGCAGCTGTCCATGGCATCGGTCGATCAGTCGTACGAAAAGCCTGCGGTCCAGGTAATCGGTCAGCCCTGACGAGTAGATAATGTCCTGCTGCCCGAAATCGTGGCGCACACGCCCCAGTGCCCACTTGACGATGTTTTCATTCATCAGCCGCACCGTGGCCTGGTGATTGAAGACGTTCACATGGCGGTTGGTGTAGGCCAGGGCGTCGGGGTCGATATCGATGCAAAGGGCTTCGACGGCCTGCGTCTGGTCAAAATCCGCCAGAAAATCGAATAGTTCCCGGTTTGATCCGCACGCCAGGTTCATGATGTGGATTTCCTGCTGCCGTTCGATCTTAGAGCGGCTGATGTCGGCGAGCAGTCTGGCCAGCAGTTTTCTGCGCTGCCGCACGGCGTCGGCCGCGGGCGAGGCCAGGAACCAGCCGTCCATGATTCTGCCCAGTTTTCCGTCCCCGTCGGGCCGATTGCGGTAGATCATCTCCATCATCATGAAATCTCCGGCGTACCCCTTGGGCTTATAGTAGACCCGCTCTGCCAGGCGACTTCGCATGAGGTATGGAAAAAATTCCTTGAACACGTACCCCCACACGAAACGTTCGTCTTCCTCCTTCCGGATGTATTTTTCGATGCCCTGCAGGCGTACATTGAAATCGTCGATGATGGCGTAGCCCTCCCTGACGAGTTCTTCGGGCAGCTCGTTTTCTTCCAGTTTCTGTAGCTTGTAAGAAAGGTCGAACAGGCGTGCCTTGAATTCTTCGGAAACCTTGTTGGCGATACGCCAGGCATCGGTGTTGAGAAAATCATCCGGCAGCAGCCGCGCCTCTTCAAACTGGTGACGGCCGGCGGAAAGCGAGGCCGCGTAACCGGTCAGGGGTTCCCTTTCCTCCAGCACGCGTCGGAATTTCTGGCAGATGGAGCGTGCCAGGAAGGACAGGAATTCGCCGTAAAGCAGCGGGTCTTCGGACTGCAGGCGCTTCATGGCCGAGGGCTCGAAGAGACGGATGAGGGTGTCTTCGGTGGCTTTCACGTTGCGAATGCGCGTGATGCCGTCGAAAAAACCGATCTCTCCGAAAAACTTGCCCGCGCCGATAATGGCGACGGTGATGTTGACCCCCTCGAAAGTGTAGGACACTTCCACCGCTCCTTTTTCCACGAAGTACAGGCAGTGGGCGTCCGAACCGGTGCTGACCACTTTCTCCCCATGCCGGTAGGACCGCTTTTCGGCGTAGGGCATCACTTTCTCTACAATGGGGTCAACTTCATAACGCTTCGGCTTCATTTATTTTTTCCCTTCCGTTGTTTTTGTTCCGGTCTTCTTCATCGCTTCCCAGCGCACGCTTGATGGCGATCGCCATGTCCCGTATGGAAAAAGGCTTCAGCAGGAAACCGCTCAATCCCATCTCACGTGCGTTTTCGGCGTTGATCTGTTCGCTGAATCCGGTACAGATGATGATGGGAAAATCCTTGCGTATCTCCCGCACGGCCATTGCCAGCTGAACGCCGTTCATGTAAGGCATGGTCATGTCCGTAATCAGCATGTCGAAGCGGTACGGATCCTTCCGGAAGATGCCCAGCGCCTGCCGCGGGCTGTCGGTCGCCACCACGTCGTACTGCAGCTGCTCCAGCATCTGTGAAGCCAGTTCCACCAGAAAGTCTTCGTCGTCCACATACAGTATATTGGCCTTTCCCATGGGAGGCGGCTCTTCTCTTTCTTTTCTTTCCTGCGGGGCGTTCTCTGCCACCGGAAAAAACACGTCGAAACGGGTTCCCTCGCCGCTGTTGCTCCTGACGGTAATAGCCCCGTTGTAGCTCTTTACAATGCCGTGGATCACGGCCAGCCCCATACCGGTTCCCTTGCCGGGCTTCTTGGTGGTGAAATAGGGGTCGAATATGCGCTCGATGATGTGTTCGTCGATTCCGTGGCCCGTATCCTGCACCGTCAATTGAACATAATTCCCGGCAGTAACGCCGGCCTTGTGGTATTCGTCCCCGAGCCGCACGCTGACGTTCTCCAGCCGAACGGTCAGCGTACCGCCGCTGTCCTCCATGGCGTGGGCGGCATTGGTGCACAGGTTCATCAGGATCTGGTGGATCTGGGTCGGGTCCGCATTGATGGTGTCCAGTTCCGTGGCGATTTCGCGCACGATTTCGATCTGCCTGGGAAGTGAGGCCCGCAGCAGGGAAAGGCCTTCTTTGATAATGGGGCCCACGGAAACCGTGCTGACTTCCTGCTGGCGCTGTCGGCTGAAGGTCAGGATCTGGTTGACCAGGTCCTTGGCACGCTGGCTGGCCTTGAGTATCTTGTCCAGGTTCTGCCGCGTTTCGTTATCACCAAGCACCGGCTGGCGCAGCAGGGTCATTTCCGTGTATCCCATGATAGCTGCCAATATATTATTGAAATCATGTGCGATACCACCTGCCAAGGTACCAATCGCCTCCATTTTCTGCGCCTGCTGGAGCTGGATCTGGAGACGCATCTTTTCTTCCTCGGCACGCCGGTTGGCCTCGATCTCCCTGACCAGTTCCTCGTTGGTCTTGACCAGCTGGCGGGTTCGCTGACGGACCCGGTTTTCGAGGTCGCGGTTGATCTGCCGCACCTTTTCACGCTCCTTGGACAGCAGCAGTGCCATATAAAAGTCGCGCCGGGCGTAATATTCGATGGAATAACAGGCGAACATTCCGATAAGATTGGCGCTGATGAAGAAAAAATTATTGTTGATCAGGATGGAAACCGGGGTATGGCTAAGAAAGACGGCGGCAAACTCGTAGAAGAGTACGATCACCCAACCGGCGGCGGTCGCCCAGATGAAACGGGCCCGTAGAAAGGTGTATCCGAACATGAAGATGAGAATCAGGCCGGCGTAGTAGGAGAATGTAGCCGGCGGTGGCGCAATCACGATCATCGCCACGATGCCGATGCCGCCGACGACGATCACGACAAAAAAGCAAGGTTGAAAGAATTTTTTAAACTGCGGCGAATAACTGAAGAGAAACGCGGCGAAAAGCAGGGGGCACTCGACGGCGTATCGGATCAGCCACAGAATATGCTTTTTCTGCGGGACCAGCACGGCATCCAGCAAACCGAATATGCCGTAAAAAAAAACAGCCATCAGCAGGGCCAACCGGATCTGTTTCAAACCGGCCTGGTAATACTCGTCCAGGAAGGTCTGCTCGAGCTCGGCATCTTTTCCCGTAAACCTCAGCGTGAGCCTGCTGAGCTTCATGGGGCTCGATTGGTTTTGCGATCCGGGCATATTCAAGTTGAAAGCTTTCCTGGCTCCGTCCATCGTTCACGGGGTGCTGTCTAATGCCGTGACTTCCCCACTGATCCGGACGTTTTTCTGAAACGAAAGAACGCTTTTCCGCCCGCAATACCGCGGCTCTCCGGCTTAAGAGGCTTTGATGACACAATTTCTTCCCGCCGTCTTGGCACGGTACAAACACGCATCGGCATCGCCGATGAGCTCCGAGGCGACAACATTTTCGCAGCCGATTTTTCCCGAAAGGCCGCTCACACCAAAACTGACCGTTATGAAAATCTGATCTCTTTCGGAAACGCCGATGCGATTTTCGGCAATCATGCGCCGGAGCATGTCCGCTTTTTTGGCGGCGTTTTCAACATTGGTTTCCGGAAGGACGATCAGAAATTCTTCTCCACCGTAACGCGCCATCCAGTCGATGTCTTTGCGGATGACATTCTGAACCCGACTGGCAAAGGCGTGCAGCACCATATCCCCGACCTGATGGCCGTAAGTGTCGTTTATCATCTTGAAATGGTCCAGATCACACATCACAATGGAGAGATCCCGGCCGTAACGCTGGGCTCTCTTGATTTCTGCGGGCAGTTTTTCCTCCAGGTACCGGCGATTGTAGCAACCGGTCACGGAATCGATGATAGAGAGCGCCTTGATTTCGCGGTAGGCCTGTTTCAGCGATCTTTCCAGGCCGATGATGCGCATGCCCGTGTTGATGCGTGCCAGCAGTTCGGCGTGGTTGAAAGGCTTCGTGAGGTAATCGTCGACGCCGGTCTCAAACCCCTTGAGTACGTCTTCGGTGGAATCTCTGGCCGTCAGCACGACGATGTAAATATAGTGCGCATTTCTCTGGCTGCGGATCCATCGGCACAGTTCCAGCCCATCCATCTCCGGCATCATCAGGTCGGTGACGACGATGGGAAAACACGAATTTTTCAGGATCTCCTGCGCGATTTTTCCATTTTCGGCTTCGGCGGTGTCATACCCCGCTCCACCGACAGTTTTGCATATCAAACGGCGGGTTACCGGATCGTCTTCGACCACCAGTACAGGATAATTTTTTTTACGCATACCCAATGATTGCCGTCAGCAGAAAAGGAAATGTTCCCCGGACGTGCAGGCCACGCTTGACACCCGAGCTGATTTCAGGAAATCATTTCAGTCGCCGGGAAGACAGATTTTCGAATGCAGGCAGAATAATTCGGTTCGGAGAGGGGATGCTCGGGCTCTTGTGCGCACGGATTCCGTGACCCGCTTCGTGGTTTAGTATTGCATCGCACGCAGTTTTTCCATCAGTTTGTCAATTTTTTCGATGGCCTCGCCGACCGCTTCGAAATTTCCGGCATCACTCAGCGTTTCGATCGTCCTGGCCTCCCGGGATATATCCATCAATCCCAGGTTCCCCGATGCCCCCTTGAGGGAATGGGCCAGCCTGCGAATTTGTTCCCCGTCGCCGGTCTTGAGGGCCTCGCGCAGTTCTTCCACCTGAGGTGAACCGGTTTCCACAAACAGATCGACGAGTTCTCCGAATTCATCTGTTTCCAGTCCGAGATTCTCCGCCAGTGACGTAAAATTCATGCATGCTCCTTGTCTTTCTCGTTTTTTTTGCGATTCTCTTTTTTCTAAATCGTCACTTTATGGATTTTTATTAGCGATATTCCTATCCTGCGCACCGGTGGAGCATAAATTTTTCGGGTTGCATTGTGGAAACAGAATCCTGGTCCCGTTACTTGTCCCAGGGGGCACAGTTCACCTTAGAGCCCTGAAACGCGCCGCTCATATGTCCAGGGTGCTGACTTCGAGGGCGTTGTTCTGGATGAATTCGCGCCGCGGTTCGACTTCTTCACCCATCAGAATGGTGAATATCTCGTCGGTCACCACCGCATCCTCTACCCGCACCTGCAGCAACGTTCTTTTTTCCGGGTTCATGGTGGTCTCCCAAAGCTGGTCCGGATTCATCTCGCCGAGACCCTTGTAACGCTGGATCTCAATGCCCTTTTTGCCCTCTTCCATCAGGTGTTCGAGCAGTCCGCGGCGGTCTTCAAAAACCGTGGGTTGGCCTTCTTTTCTGCGGTTGTACACACTGAAACGTTTTCCGCGGTATTTCTGGATCTTGCGGTCGATATCCAACAGTCTTTGAAATTCTTCCGAAAAAACAAAGCTCCGTCCAATGTTGATTTTTTGAACCGCCATTTCCATGGCGTCTCCCGAAATTCCCTCCTGAACGGCCGGCAGCACCTCCAGTTCGAAGATACGCCGGTCCTCGCGCCACAGCGGTTCGCTCACATGGAATCCGTGTTCGGAAAGAACCTGCGCCAGCGCCTCCATTTTTTCCCTGTTTCGCAGGTAGGCGAGGCTGTCGATGCGTTCTTTGACCAGCAATTCGACCAGTTCGGCCGAAATTCCACGCCGTTCGAATTGCGACATGATGTTGAAATGCTCGGAAAGCTGATTGATCAGCAGGAACATCTGGTGCTCGGCCAGCTGGTTCTGGTCATCGATCTTGATGGTCTTTTTCTCGCAGACACGCTTGATGACGTATTCGTTGAGCTGGCTGTCGTCCTTGAGATAAAGCGCCTTTTTGCCCTTGCCCACCCGGTAAAGCGGCGGCTGCGCGATGTACAGATAGCCGCGGTCGACGATTTCCGGCATCTGTCGGTAGAAGAATGTCAACAACAGAGTTCGGATATGGGATCCGTCCACGTCGGCGTCGGTCATAATGATGACCTTGTGATAACGGATGTTCTCTACGCTGTACTCTTCCTTGCCGACACCGGTTCCCAGCGCGGTGATAATGTTCTTGATCTCCTCGCTTTTGAGAATCTTGTCGAAACGCGCCTTTTCGACGTTGAGAATCTTGCCCTTCAGCGGGAGGATGGCCTGGAACTTGCGGTCCCTTCCCTGCTTGGCAGACCCACCGGCCGAATCCCCCTCCACCAGAAACAGCTCACGCTGCGAGGGATCGGTAAGCTGACATTCGGCCAGCTTACCGGGCAGGGTGGAATCCATCAGGGCGCCCTTGTTACGCGCCAGGTCACGGGCCCGCCGGGCGGCGTCCCGTGCACGCGACGCTTCCACCGCCTTGCCAATGATCTTCCTGGCAACCGAGGGGTTTTCCTCGAAAAAAATACTCAGCTTCTCGTTCATCAGCGACTCGACGAGCCCCTTCACCTCGCTGTTTCCCAGCTTGGTCTTGGTCTGCCCCTCGAACTGCGGAGACTTGATCCGAACGCTGATGATGGCCGTCAGCCCCTCGCGGACATCGTCCCCGCCGATCTTGACCTGCATGTTCTTGGGCAGATTGCCGTTGCTGGCGTAAGCATTGATGCTGCGGGTAAGGGCGGCCTTGAATCCGCTGAGGTGAAATCCACCCTCTACGGTATTGATGTTGTTGGCAAAAGAGAAGATCTTTTCCTTGTAGGTATCATTGTACTGGATGGCGACTTCGATGGCCACGTCGTTGCGCATACCCTCCACGTAAATGGGCTTGTGCAGCACGTTGTGGTGGCGGTTGAGGTATTCCACGAAGGAAACGATACCGCCCTTGTAGAAAAACTCGTCCTTGCGGTCGGATCGCTCATCCTCGATCTTAATACGCACCCCGCGGTTGAGAAAGGCCAGTTCCCTCAGACGCCGGGAGAGGATGTTGTAATTGTAATGGACGGTGTTGAAAATCTCGGCGTCCGGCACAAAATGAACCTTGGTGCCCCTCTTGCGGGTCTTTCCGATCACCTCCAGTTCACTGGTCTTCTTTCCCCTTTCGTAAGTCTGACGGTAGACGCGTCCATCCGAGTAGATCTCGACTTCCAGAAACGAGGACAAGGCGTTGACCACCGACACGCCGACGCCGTGAAGGCCGCCGGAAACCTTGTACGAGTGATCGTCGAATTTTCCGCCGGCATGCAGCCTGGTCATGACCACCTCTACGGCCGGGACCTTCTCTTTCTTGTGGATGCCGACCGGTATCCCGCGGCCGTTGTCTTCCACACTGATGCTGTCGTCGGTGTGAATGGTCACCTGGATGAGATCGCAATAGCCCGCCATGGCCTCGTCAATACTGTTGTCGACGACTTCGTAGACCAAGTGGTGAAGTCCCTCCACGTCCACGTTTCCAATGTACATGGAAGGCCTTTTACGTACCGCCTCGAGTCCCTCTAGAATTTTAATATTGTCTTCGTTGTAAGTCTGGTCCGGCATTGCGTTTATCCTCTTTCGCCTTGCGTTGGTTTCGCGAGCCCCTTTTCCGATCCCGGAGACCGGTTTTCGAGACAGCCTTTTTTTCGTAAAAACCGATGCTTCAGATGCGCATGGGCATGACCACGCTCAGAAAACTCTTGTCCTCGGCCCCCTGGACGAAGCAGGGGTTTTCCGCATTGCGGATCCTCAGAACGATATCCTCTTCTTCAATGACGCTGAGCGCGTCTATGAAAAAGCGCGGATTGAAGGCGACCTCAATGGCGTCGCCGGCAAAGTCGATCTGCATCTCCTCCTTGGATTCACCGATGTCCGGGTTGGTCGAGTTGATGGTGAGCTGGCCGTCGGTGAAATGGAAAACCACGCTGCGGTAGTTTTCCGATGAGACGATGGACATCCGCCGCAGCATGTTCAGGAAAAGCTGCCGGTTGAGCCGGATTTCATGGCCGCCCATCATGTTCATGATGGCCGTGTAGTCCGGAAATTCGCCCTCTAACAGTCGAACGATGATGGTTTCGTCTTTCTTTTTAAAAACGATGTGGTTGTCCTTGAGACCCACTTCGACGACGCCGTCGTCATCAAGAAATTTCCCCACCTCCACCAGTTCCCGCTTGGGCACCAGGACGCCGTCGCCGATGACCGCCTCGGTGGGGTTTTCGAAGAGGTGATCCACAATGGAAAGGCGGCTGCCGTCCGTCGACACCATGCGGATGCCGCCGTTTCCATCGGCGATCTTTTCCAGCAGAACACCCGTGATATGGGCCCTCTTCTCATCCGATGCCGGCCCGATCACCACCGAACGGTCGATCATGTTCTTGAGCGTCAGAGACGGCATCTCGAAATAGCGGATATTGCCGATGTGGGGACTCTCGGGAAAATCTTCCGGGTTCATGCCCACGATGTGAAACAGAATCTTCTCGTGCCCGATTTCGATCCAGTAGTTCTCGATTTCGTGCAGCCTTATCTCCTCGCCGGGATACTCCCTCACGATTTCATAAAGCTTCTTGGAGTTGACTGCGATGGCGCCCTCTTTTTGGACCGTAGCCGGAAACTGACCCTCGTACCCGGTTTCCAGGTTGGTCACGGCGATAAAGAAACCCTCCGCCGTTGTCTTTAGAAAAACGCACGATGTGATGGCAAGGTTGCTTTTGCGTCCGGTCAGGCCCTGGACTTTTCCGAGGATATCCTGAAACAAATCCCTGTTGATAATAATATCCATTGTTGTCCCTTCTTCTTTTTTAATAATTATCTTAAAAGATGAAGATGAAAGGTTGTGTATAACGCTAACAACTTTTTAAAAATTTGAATTCAATGGAAAAAAGAACAATATGGATTGACGGAAAAATGGGCGTTGGCAAATGATATCCCCCCCGTTTGTAACCGTCGCCGGGGAATTGTCAATAACCGCCCGGTTATCGTAAATCCATTGTCAAGGCTGTCAACAAGAAGACGCGGATTCGGCCTGGAAGATTCTCACGTGCCGGAATAGATCCATTGGCGAATATCCGCGAGGACTTCGCTTTCCCATCGGGGGGAAAGCCGCTGCTTGACGAAACGGGTGTAAAGGTCTTCGATCAGGTCCACGACTTTTTCGGTCATGAATATGCGGTCCAGCGTGGCGGCCTCCAGGTCCTGCCGGGTTTCCACGAGAGTCGGTTCAGGAAACTTGAGATTGCTCACGTTGAGGCTCTCCCCCTTGAGGGTAAAGGTCCACTGCTGGGGTCCCAGGGTGTATTTAAGATTGATTTCGCTGACCAGCGCACCCTTACGCAAGGCCAGGATGCCTTCTTCCAGGCCGGCGTCGTCTCCCTTGATGGTGATGGTCTCCAGACCTTCCTGCTGGCGGTTTTCCAGCACCAGGCGGTTGCCGACCTGAAGGGACGCGGGCGCATCGGCGTTTCCATCGCCGCCGTGCGCCGCGGGGGTGTATTTGTCGTTTTCGACGAGATACCACAACCAGGTCAGAAACTCGTTTCCCAGGAAGCGGTAGCGGGTATACGCCAGGGCCAGATCGAGCATGGTCTATTTCCTGAACAGTGTGGGGGTAAGTGTCGCCAGCGTGTCTTTTTCCGGGTCTGTGAGGTTCGAAAGCAGGTACGCCCCGGTGTACGGGAAAATACGGATCAGCGACAGTTGAAATGATTTCAGGAACAGGGATTCCAGTTCCTCGTTGGCGGCCTTGAGGTTGGAGAAAAACCACAGCCGCGAATCTTCGTAACTCCACACGATGTCGTAGACATTGGGGGTCGCGGGAATTCGTTTGTTCAATAATTGAACAACAGATTCCTTGAGCAGTTTTTTTTCATTTCCCGAAAGGAACGCCCGGCCGTCTTCGGCCAGTTTTTTTTCCATGGCCAGGGTGTAGTGCTTGTTGATGGTTTTGGGCGGCAGGGTCTTTTTGTCGATGCGCATGGAAAAGACCATGTAGGTACCGAGCATGAACGATGAGCCGCTGAAATCGGGCTGGTAAGGGGTTTCCCACGAGGTCCAGCCGACGCTTTTTTCCGTGTCGTCTTCGTCAATGTCCGTGATGCAGAAGGAACGCAGCCCCTTTAAAACCGCTTCGGTGACCGAACCCTCAAATTTTCCGTTTACCTTGTATCGCGTCAGCGATACGGTAGATGAGCGTAATCCCATGGGATTGGTTTCCTTTATTTTTGCAGCATAACATTTTATTATACCTTGTTTTGATGATGGAAACAAGGGAATAATGAACCTAACGTATAGATAATTACAGGAATTTAATGAGATTTATCGCCGACCTGCACGTTCACTCCAAGTTTTCGCGCGCGACGTCCAAGAGCCTGGATCTGGAGAGTCTATACAGTGCCGCCCGTCTCAAGGGCATCACCGTGGTGGGAACCGGGGATTTCACCCATCCCGGCTGGTTTGCCGAACTGAAGGAAAAACTAACGCCGGCCGAGGACGGCCTTTTCCGGCTCCGGGACGAAGTCCAAAAAAGTTGTGAAGAGCGCCTGGCGGTGTCACCGCCCGGAGAGGTCCGCTTCATGCTGACCTGTGAAATCAGCAATATATACAAAAAGAACGGGCGGGTGCGGAAAAACCACAATCTCGTACTGATGCCCGATCTGGAGACTTGCGAGCGCTTCAACAGCCGTCTTTCGCGCATCGGCAACATTTCCTCGGACGGTCGTCCCATCCTGGGGCTGGACGCGCGAGACCTGCTGGAGATCGTGCTGGAAATATCCGAGGCGGCCTACCTGATTCCGGCCCACATCTGGACCCCCTGGTTTTCGCTGCTGGGTTCCAAATCGGGTTTTGATTCCATCGAGGAGTGCTTCGAAGACCTCAGCGGGCACATCTTCGCCGTGGAGACCGGCCTTTCGTCGGATCCGGCCATGAACTGGATGGTTTCGGACCTGGAGCGGTTTACCCTGGTTTCCAATTCCGATGCCCACTCGGCTGCCAAACTGGGCCGGGAGGCCAACTGGTTCGACACCCGGCTGGACTATTTCGCCATCCGCCAGGCACTGTCTTCGCAGAAATCGGACGGTTTTCTGGGAACTTTCGAGTTCTTCGCCGAAGAGGGCAAGTACCACTACGACGGCCACCGCAAGTGCGGCATCTGCTGGAGCCCGGAGCAAACCGCGGCCGCGCGGGGAAAATGTCCCGTGTGCGGCAAACCGCTGACCCGCGGGGTGCTCAACCGGGTGATGGCGCTGGCCGATCGCCGACCCGATCACCGTCCGGTGCGGGCCAGACCCTATTACAGCCTGGTTCCGCTCAGCGACATCCTGTCCGAGATTTTCCGGGTGGGTCCGGCCACCAAGAAAGTGGGGCAGTGGTATCAGCGGGCACTTTCGAAACTGGGCAGCGAGTTCGAAATTTTACACCTCAAGCCCACCGAGGATATTGCCCGCGCCGGAATACCGCTGCTGGCCGAGGCCATAAAACGCATGCGTGATGGACGCATTGACATTGCGCCCGGATTCGACGGCGAGTTCGGCCGTATCCGCATCTTTGCAGACCACGAACGCGACCGGCTCATGGGGCAGCATTCCCTGTTCGCCGGCAGCGGCTGGGTCGAAAAACCTTCCCCTGCGAAACGCAAAAAACCCCGCCCCCGGGATTCCTACAGGCCGGCGGCGAAAAAAAGAAAAGCCGTGCGTGAGGCCCCGGCGCACGCCGACACTCCAACCGAAGACCCGCTGGAGGGGCTCAACAGTGCCCAGCGCGAAGCGGCCCGCATCAGCAGAGGGTACCTGCTGATTGTGGCCGGTCCCGGCACCGGCAAAACCCGCACCCTGACCCGCAAAATTGCTTTCCTGATGAGGGCCAAAGCGGTGCCACCGGACGGTATGCTCGCCCTGACGTTCACCAACCGGGCGGCCGAGGAGATGCGCGAGCGCCTCCGGCTGCTGGTGGGAAAAGACCTGCGCATGCCGCTGGTGGCCACCTTTCACGGTTTCTGCATGCAGCTGCTTGAAGACAGGGGCCGCCAGTTGATCGACGAGCACGAACAGCGCCTGTGGGTGAAAGAGGCCGTCGCGGCGCTGCGCCGACGAAGAAAAACATTGCCCTTCGGGGCCTCTGAGCTGCAGCGGCGAATCGCCGAAGCCAAGCAGCGTATCCTGACGCCCGCTGACCTGTTGGAGGAAGCGGGCGCTGATGCCGTACTGCGGGACGTA